>Ga0075418_10000429_pt1 | contig 43755 bp, 35 predicted proteins | sample SoiMetdeltSBSDD2_FD_81776 | JGI IMG/M metagenome (GOLD analysis project Ga0075418, IMG submission 81776) | Bulk soil microbial communities from a Populus tree surrounding site in Tennessee, USA - Soil MetaG P. deltoides SBSDD2 | ecosystem: Environmental > Terrestrial > Soil > Tree plantation...
AATTTCTCCAGCGCGCGGTTCACCCGCATGCGCGCCGCGTCTTCGTGCGTCCCCAAATCGTTTCCGATGGAACGAAAATCGCGCCGTTCGAAAAATCGGAGCACGATTGCCGCGCGGTCGGTGGCGGTCAATTGAGTGATTGCTTTGTCGAGAAGCGGGGCGACTTCGCGCCACTCGTCGTTTGAGCTTACGCTGTTCATTTCCACCGCCTCTTGTTCGCGAATTTTTCGCCGTCGCTCTGCGCGGACTGCCTTCGTGGCCAAATGGAATGTTCGCTGATGGAGCCAACCGCCGAGCATCACCGACTCGGACAACGTCCTGGCCTCTTTCGCCAGGCTGACGAAGACCAATTGCGCGACGTCTTCAGCCAATTGCGAATGGCCATCGACGAGACGGAAGGCCGTGGAATAAACGAAGTCGATATAGCGCGAAACCAACTCCCGGAAGGCGAGTTCGCTGCCGCGGCGGGCGTATTCGGCGAGCAATGTCCGGCTTTCTATCATGCGTACCTGCCAGTAAAGCCCCGCCAAAAGCCAAAACCGAACAAATTATGCCGCCCTTCGGGGTTAAGGATCTGCGCGGACAGGCCGATAACAATAAGCAGTATGACATCTACTAATGCGAACAATGTCTATCTGAAGCCGTGGGCGATCTTCTTCGTGATCAGCTTCGTGGCTGGAACGGTTGCCGGCGCGATCGTCGGCGGCGTGTCGGGCGGAATCCTCGCCGCCTTGGGCGCACAGCGGCTTATCTCGCTTGTCTCGGGCGGACTAGGGTTCCTCGTGAGCCTGCCGATCTCGTACTTCTGCTTTCGATTCGTGGTGGCGAAGTTCTTCGTGCCCAAAACCGACTCGGTCGCGAGCACAGTCGAGCCACTTAAAGCCGCTGCTTAAGCGGTTCGGCGATTAATCATTCTTCGGCTTCACGAAGACTGCCTCGTGGCGCACCTCGACCGTCAGGCCGAGTGGTTCCAGCATTTTCGCAAGCGACTTGCGCAGCGCAGCCGAATCGATTCTGCCGCTGACTTTTGCTTCGGGATCAACTCTGCCGGTGTGCATTGCTTTGGCGTCCAGCGCCACCGGCAAGTCATACTCTTTCCCGATCAGTTTGATGGCTTCGAGCAAAGGACGATCCTTCAACTCCAGTGCCTTCGGTTTCTCGGCTTCAGCTTCCGGCGGAGCGCCGTCGATCCGCTTATTCAATTCTTCGGCGTGCAGTTTTTGGAAGTACGACAACGGCTCCTTCGCTTCGCGCCGCTTCGCAATCATCAGCATCTTCCCGTCGGCTGACGGTACGAAGCCTAAACCGTGAGGCGCGAGCAATAGTTCGTCGATACTGCGCAGTGTTATGGGATTGCCGATCAACACGCCCGGCAACGGTTTGTCTGCCACCAGACCACTGTCCTTGACCGCTTCCGCATCAATGCCGATGTCACATCGCGACCACCGCTTCAGCGTTTCTGCGAACTCATTCAATGTGTTTTCCTTCGGCTCGAACGACCAGAACACGTTCTTCTGCATGTCCCGGTGGCGCGCCCACTTCTTGTCAGCCGATAGCGGCGGCAACTTCTCTTCGAGTGTGCTGAGGCTAATCTCGCCCACCAGTTTGCCATCGGGATCGATGAGCAGTCCGGTAGGCCAACTGCGGATGCCATAAAGTGTGTGCGTCTTCTTGTTCCCGTCGAGCAGGATCGGGAACGGCAGGTCTTTGCCCTGCCAATACTTCTTCTTGATGGGTATGAGCTTCTTGTCCAGATCCGCGAACGACTTCACCGCGTGGTCGTGGATTGCCAGAATCTCAAACCTGTCGCGGTGCGCGGCGTGGTCTTCGTAGACGGCGATCAATTCCGGCAAACTGCCGGCGGTGCAGGGCCCTCACCAGAACCCCCAGAACTCGAGGTAAACCCACTTGCCCTTGTAATCCGAGAGTTTCGCGTGGGGCTTTACGCCCCGCGCGGCTGTGATCTCCCATGCCGGCGCGGGCTTGCCTTTTAGTTTTGCGATCGGGCTCGCCTTCAAGTCGAGCGTCCCCAGGTCGAGTTCCGGTCGATCGGCAGTCAATGTGATAGTCTGTTTAACGTCCTGCACGTCCGTGCCATAACTCCGAAGCCCGTACTTGCCCGTGGGCAGGACAAACTCAAACTCAGCCGATTCACCCATATGTTGCGCAACGGGGGCGCGCAATCCATCAGCGGTGATCATCGTGTTGGCCCATTTCGGTTTGGCTTTCAACTCAGTGCACTCGAGTTTGCCTTTGACGCGCACCGTCGGTCGGAGGGTTGCAGTGATTTCCTTGGCATCGTCTGCTTTGCTCACGCCAACAACGGCTCCGAGCTTCCGGTCCGAGGATAACACCAACACCGGCCGCTTCTCGTTCCAATCGTCCACCTGAAGCACTGCCTTGCCGCTCTCATCCGTGACGACTCCTCGATCAGCCACGGGAGTCATCGCCCCTTTTACATTCCAGAACAACCCGACGTCCGCCTTCGGCACTGGCTTGTTCTCTGCATCGACCACCTTGACCGTGACGCTGAAGGTGGTCGCGAAAACTCCCGAAGCACCCGTGGCGAACCACAGGGCGACGAAAATCCATCGACGAACCATCACGAAGGGATCATGCGCCAGAGATTGCGCACTGCAACACCGGAGTTTGGCTCTTCGCGCAATCGCGGTTATCTACAGTGGCTCGAACTAAGACCGCAGCGCAAGTGGCTCAAGGGCTTTGGCGTCCGTGGCGAACTGGCGTTCGGCTGCCAAGGGGTGGAAAAGGCGAAGTTTAGTTCTGACGTTCGGCAGGCTTCGCCGGTTTCTCGGTAGCCTTCTTTTTGTCCGCTTCGGTCTCGACCTTCGTGAGCTGGCTGTAGACGACCTGCCATCCTGCGGGCTTGCGTTCGAAGATATCGATGAAGCGATAGTCGCCGCTGATGTCCTCGCCTTTGAATTTGCCTTTGACGGTGGATTTGCCGGTAACGATGACACCGCCGATGTAAACTTTGACCTTCTGCTCGCCGACCTGGACCGATTCGAATTTGAGGTCGCCGCGGCGATACATGTCGAGTTCCTGCGACTTGCTCATCGGGGCGCCGCTGGGATCGACGCCGGTGTAATCGGGGGCGAGGAGACGGTCCATTATGACGGTATCGCCCGTCTGGAGGGCGCTGGCCCATTGCGACTCCAGTTGCAGGACGTCGGCTTCGTCGCGCGCGGTGTAGGCGTCCTTGCGCTCCGCAGCGTGAACTGTGAAAACGCTGATCAGCAGCGCGCCACCCAAGAAAAACCCAATTATTTTATCCATAAGCTAGTGCTCTGGGAGCAATGCTTAGGCCATTGTCCCCGGCCCGTCAATGCTTTCCGGGTTGCGCGGGGCAGGGGAGTTTGGGGAGGGTGTGGGGTATGGTGCGGGTAAAGAGCGCGGAATTGTATCGGATCGACCTGAAGACGCGCATCCCATTTCGGTACGGGATCGCGACGATGACAGAGGTGCCCGAGGTATTTCTGAGGGTACAGGGGGAGTTTGATGGCGTGACGGCAATGGGGGTATCATCGGATTGTTTGCCGCCAAAATGGTTCACGAAGGTGGCGGAGAAAGGGTTGGAGGAGGAGGTGGAGGAGATGTCGGGGGTGATCCGGAACGCGCTGGAGTTGGCCGGCTCCATCAAGGAAAGGGCTGTGTTCAGTTTTTGGTATAGGTTGTATGAAGAGCAGGAGAGGTGGGCGCAGAGTCGCCATATACCGCCGTTGTTGGCCCATTTTGGGACGTCGCTGGTGGAGCGAGCGTTGATTGACGGCTTTTGCCGCACACGGAAGGTGAGCTTTTGGGGTGCCGTGAAGGAGAATTTGTTCAGGATGGACTTCGGCGTTATTCATCCCGAATTGAAGGGGAGGGAGGCGAAGGAGTTTTTGGGCTCGGCCAGAGGCAGCGGAGGAATTCCAAGGGCCGAGGACTTCGTCCCGCAGGTGGCGGCCAGGTTGCCGCTCCAGCGGGTGAAGGTGCGGCATACAGTGGGATTGGCTGATGCGATTTTGGAAAAGGATGTTCACGAGCGGCTGGAGGACGGATTGCCGGAGTCGTTGGAGGGAAGTATCGGGCGGTACGGGTTGACGCATTTCAAGATCAAGTTGAGCGGGAAGGCGACGGAGGATGTGGAGCGATTGTGCAAGATCGCGGAGCTGCTGCAGAGTCGATCGCCGGAGTTTCGCTTCAGTCTGGACGGGAATGAGGTGTTCAGGTCGTTCGGTGAGTTTCGGGAGTATTGGGCCGTAGTTACAGCGGAGCCAAAGCTGCAGGGATTTTTCAAGCGGTTGCTGTTCCTCGAGCAACCGTTGCATCGGGATGTGGCGTTGAGCGCGGAGGTGGAGACTCAGTTGAAGGGATGGGAGGGCAGGCCGGCAATAATCATTGATGAGTCCGACGGGACGTTGGACGCGGTCGCGATGGCGTTGCGGCTGGGGTATGCGGGAGCGAGTCACAAGAATTGCAAGGGTGTGTTCAAAGGGATCGCGAATCGGTGTTTGTTGAACGAGAGGAAGGGACTGATGACGGGAGAGGACCTGTGCAATATCGGGCCGGTGGCGTTGTTGCAGGATTTGGCGGTGATGGCAGTGTTGGGAATCGAGAGCGTGGAGCGCAACGGGCATCATTATCATCGCGGGTTGTCGCAGTTTCCGAAAGCGATCCAGGAGCAGGTTTTAGCAAATCACGGTGATTTGTACGAGAAGGCGCCTCAGGGGTGGCCGACATTGAGAATCGAAGATGGAACTGTGGCGGTTGGTTCGATCAATGCCGCGCCGTTTGGGGTGGGATTCGATTTGGATGTCAGTCGGTTACAACGAGTTCAGTAGCGCGAACCGGCTGCTCCTTTCAACGCGGCGTGAAGGCTGGACTGGGCCTTGCGGTATTCCTCATTGGCGGGCTCCGCGGCAATGGCCTGGGCCAGGCGGCGCTCCGCTTCAGGGAATTGATTGAATTCCACGGCGACAAAATGCCGCATGTACCAGGCATAGCCGATCAGCCAACCTTTCTCGATCATGCGTGCGAAAATCGCGTCCGCTTCCTGAAATTTTCCGAGCCTGAAAAGGCAATAGCCGTAGTCTCGCCAGAAGGCTTCGGTGTTCCCGGCCTCGGCTTCAAGGGCAGCGTAGAAGACTGCTGCGCGTGCGTAGTCGCCGGCCATGAGGCGTGTTCGGGCCACAGCGGTCCTGGCAAAGATCGAATCGGGAGAGCGCTCGAAAGCGCGTTCGGCCTCGGCCACGGCGACATTTATCGTGGCAGCGGTAACCTTGGAAAAAGACAAATCTCCCGGCCAAATGTAGCGGAATTCATTGGTCGAAATGACGCCGCGATTGAGTTCGGTGCGTTCGAGGAAGAACAGGCTCTCGTCATTGAACGCGACCAATGACCAGTCCGGGTCGGCAAAGAGTTGTTTCGCGAGTTCGGTAACGCCTTTGGTGCGGTCGGCAGGCAGCCATGCGGCATGGGCGTCATATTTGCGCAGGATATCGTGCCAACCCGGTTGCGCATTGATGATGGGAAAATATTCCTTCTGCCAAAACTCGGGCGTGTACGCGTCGCCACGTCCGTCGAGAAACGGCTTAAACCGCGGGTAGAGAAACCACAGGATGCCGCCGCCATAGCGCATGCTATGGAACATGTTTTGAGGGGGAACCTGCTTTTCAATGAAGGAATAAATCTCAACCGGATAGTACGGCGCATAGAATCCGACGCCAAAATGAAACACCTTGTGTGGAATGATAACCAGGAACAGCAGGCTGGCCCAGGCGACGGGAAGCAGGATTGGTTCGAGTCGTTTGAGGCGCCAGAGAGCGCGCGCCTCCGGCAAATGGCTGATCATAAACGCCGCGCAGGGAATGGCCGCGATGGCATAGTAGAGCAGCGAACGTTGCGCGCTCCAGCCAAGGTAGCCGAAAGCCAGCGCGATGAAGAAAAATCGCAAACGCAGATGCCGCCAGGTGAGAAGCTGCAGAATCGCGAGGGCGCCCAGTGAAAGATAAAACAGGGGCGCCGTCCGCCAGGCGGGGCTTTGATACTCGACGATGTTGGCCTGCCAAAAGTCACTCGTAAATTGGTAAACCGGGACCAGCATTACCCGCCAGCCGTTGGGGTTGATCAACTCGAGGCTCGACACGCAGGCGATCAATGACAGGCCAAGGCCGATTGGGCGGATGAACAATGATTTCCATGGCTGTCGTTGGGTTGGCGCGGGACCTTCAGCGCGGCCTTTCCAAAAATGCTCGACCCATTCGGCGGCCGACGTGACGCACAAGAGGACTGCGCCATAAACGAGCCCACCGTGAGTATTGGCCCAAAAGCCCATGAGCAGCGGCAGGGCGATCCATTGCCAGCGCCGGTCTTTGTCGAAACGCAGGTCGAGATAAAACACGAGCCCGAAAATGAACGCGGAAATCAGGTCGGGTCGCTCGAAGAATCGCACACGAGCGATGAGGACGCCGATGGTGACCAGCCAGAAAGGCCATAAAGATTTCGGGCCCGAGAATCGGCGCGCGGCGCAAAAAACCACCAACATGAGCAGAGCGGCGATGCACGCCTTGACCGAAATGAGCGCGGCGACGCCGCCGAAATGATAGACTCGATTGTACAAGATCCCCGGCCACCACTGCTGGATTAGCCACGGTTCGCCAGGCGTCGTGTAGGCAAAGGTGTTTGTCGTGGGAATGTGATGATGCTCGAGAATGTAGGCGCCGGTCCGGATGTGATAGCCAACGTCGACGTCGGACACGCGGAAGAAAGCGCACAAGAACACAAAGACGAACAGTCCTACAAATAAGGTGCCGTACCACAACCGGTCATGCCCGGAAGGAATCGCCCGTTCCGGACTCGCAGAAATCGTGTTGATTTCTGCGGCAGACAGGGAATTGGCGCTGTTCATTTGCTGCCGCCTGCAAAGCAGCTTCAAGGCCGACAAACGGCTACTGGGTATGCGGACTGCTGTGAAATGCGCTGGCATGGTGTGCACTGATTCCACGAAAGGACCTTCGGGGCGGGCGTTGCCTCTGACTGGGCTCGCGGAGCTCGCCTCTTCAAAACAGCAAAGGTCGACGAGCGGCATTTTGCAGCGGTGCTTGTTGTGCGGGTACAAGCTCGTCTCCCTCACGGGGGTGTTTTCAACACGAGTGGGACGGGCCTGCTTTTTGGTCGCTTACGAACGGTATAAGGCGATTTGGGATACGGCGCATTTCAAAGTGCTGGCAGGTTTGGTGAAACCCGGTACGACGGTGATTGATGTGGGAGCCAACGTCGGCTTTTACACGCGGCGCTTCGCGGAGTGGGTGCGTCCGGGAGGCGAGGTGATAGCGATTGAGCCTGAAGACATGAATTTTACGACGCTAAAGCGGGCGATGGGGAGGCGGGGTTTGGTGAACGTGCTACCCTTGCAGGCCGTGGCGGCGGAACAGGCGGGGAGGTTGCGGCTGGAAAAGAATCCTTTTCATCCGGCGGACCATCGGATTGGTGACAACGGCGTGGAGGTCGAGGCGGTCACGATCGATGGGGTGCTGGGGGAGCGAGGGTGGCCAAGTGTTTCGCTGATAAAGATAGACGTGCAGGGGGCTGAGGAACGCGTGTTGAAAGGCGCGACTGAGACGTTGCAGCGGCTGCGGCCGGCGGTGTTCATGGAAGTTGACGACAGCGCGTTGCGGACCATGGGTTCAAGCGCCGAGGCCGTGTTGAATTTCATGTTTTCGTGCCGCTACGAAGCGCATCGCATCGGCAGCCATGGGGCCTGCCGGGTAAGCAAAGCGGAGGCATTAAGGGTTTGCCAGCAGGGGACTTATGTGGATTTGCTTTTCCGGCCAGCTGAATAATTTGCCGGAATTGGAACTATCATTGCTTCGCTTTCGGCCTGCGTAGGCGGCCGCAAGTCAGGACCGTCCGCCACTTATCATGGAAGTAATTACGAGAACCGACGTTCCGGCCTCGGCCAGTGGCGTGGCGGCCAATGTGGGCACGCAGAGCTCTCCCATCCAGTTGCCCGGTGCGACGTGGCTGACGACCTGGCGCTTCACGATGATCCTTGCCGCCTTGATCTTCGTAGCGTTTCCGCAGGTGGTGATGGGATTCCACTCCTTTGTCTTTCGCGACTACGGTTTGTTCGGTTATCCGCTGGCGCATTATCACAAAGAGTGTTTCTGGCGTGGAGAGATTCCGCTTTGGAATCCGTACAACAACTTTGGCCTGCCATTTCTGGCCCAGTGGGGAACGATGGTGGTCTATCCGCCGTCTCTAATCTACCTCCTGCTGCCGTTGCCCTGGAGCCTCGCACTTTTTACACTGCTGCATCAACTCTTCGGCGGAGTCGGAATGTTCGTGCTGGCGCGAAAATGGACGGGTAATCCGTTGGCTGCGGGTCTGGGAGGAATCGCGTTCGCGTTTCACGGTTTCGTATTGAACTGCCTGATGTGGCCGCACTATTCGGCGAGCATGGCGTGGATGCCGTGGGTGATTTACGCGGTGACGGGCGCGTGGAGAGGAGGAGCCAGATCTCTGTGCATCGCCGTGCTGGCCGGGGCGATGCAGATGCTCTCAGGAACGCCGGAGGTGATCCTGTTTACATGGGTGTTGCTGGCGGGACTCTGGTGCACGGAATTGTGGAATGGCTGGCGAGCAGCGAGCCTCGGGGCGGGGCGGTTTAGCCTCATCGTCCTGCTGGTGACGGTCGTGGCTGCCGTGCAATTGCTGCCGTTCCTGGAGTTGTTGCAGCATTCGAATCGCGATTCTAAATTCGATACGGGAATGTGGCCCATCCCAGCGTCGGGGTGGACGCATTTGTTGGTACCGCTGTACCGCATGCGCGGCACTGAGGCCGGTGTCTTTTTTCAACCGCAGCAAAATCTTACCTCATCCTACTACGCCGGCGTGGGTGTGGTGGTGGCTGGGTTGCTCGCGCTGTTTTGGGTACGCAATCGCCGGGTGTGGTTCCTCTTTGCCGCCGCCGTCTGCGCACTGGTTTTTGGCATGGGCGAGCACACCCCGCTCTATGGCTGGCTGCGGGACGCAGTGCCGGGGATCGGCTTCATGCGCTACTCATCCAAAACAGTCATTGTGATGGCGTTCACGTGGCCCCTGCTCGCGGCATTTGGCATCGCCGCATTCCTGGCCCAAACCGATGTGATGGCGCGGAAGCGCCGCAACTATCTTGCAGCCGGGATTCTGGGTTGCGCCGTGATTCTGATGGCTGGGATTGTGGCGCACGCCTGGCGGTTGCCACAGCGCGATTTTCCCGCCCAGCCGGTGAGTGTGAATGCAGCGATCCGAGTGGCGTTCCTTTTGTCCATCGCCGCCGGCCTCTGGTGGCTGATCCGCGGCGCTGCAACGAGGCGGCGAGTTCTCGTCGAAGTTTTTGTTCTGTTAATGATGTTCTTCGAACTGTTCACCCACGTTCCGCCACAGAATCCTTCTATCGACAGGGAGGCGATGACGGTCGAAATCCCGTGGCTGAAGCACATGAAGCCCAGGCCGACCCTGGGCGAGTCGCGCGCGCTGCTCTCCCTTACGGCACAACAGCAGTATCTGTTTGGCTCAACATCGAACCTCACTGAAACCTTTATCGCCCAACGCAACGGACTGTTCGCCGACATCAACCTGGTTGAAGGCATGCCGAAGGCCGATGGTTTTTACGCGCTCTATATCAAGGAAGAACGCGAAGTTCACTTTCGATTGTATCGGACCGACGATGAGGCGCGTCCAGGCCTGGGCCGCTTTCTCGGTTTGTGCCAGGTCACTGCGCCGACCAACGTGGTGGTATGGCACGCGCGCACGAACTATCTGCCCTGGGTTACCGCAGGGCAGGTTCCCATCTTCGCCGATCCTAAAACCACGTTGGAAGCGCTGATGGCCACAAACTTCGTCGCGGAGCACGTCGTCTACTTGCCGCTTCAGGCGAGCAATGAGGTCCGTGTCCCAAGCGGTGGCGCTGCGCAAATCAAATCTTGTGATGTAACGTCGCATCGGATTTCAGCCGAGGTCAGCGCATCGGCTCCTTCGCTGGTTGTGATTGCCCAGACGCATTACCCGAGATGGAAAGCTTTTGTCGATGGGCAGCCCACGCGGCTATGGCACGCGAACCATGCGTTCCAGGCGCTCGAGGTGCCCGCGGGAAATCATCGTCTCACTGTAGTCTATCAAGACAGGCCATTCCAAATCGGGGCAGTGATCTCGCTGCTCAGTCTCAGCGGTGTGGGGCTGGCATGGCTGCGATTCTCCAGAAGCGGTACGAAAGTTGCCCTAAATCAAGACACGGAACCGTCCCCAGGCACCTCTCAGGCGGCGATGGCAAATTATTTACCGCATACCACGGCGTAAAAGTCGGAAGCCAGAGTTGCTGGCACACCCGTTGCTAAAAGCCGGCTTGCGGTTTGTGGAAGGCAATTAGTGGACGACGCAGTACTCGTAAACATGCCTTTCACGTTCGTCCACGCCGCTGAGAGAGAAAGGTAAGTTAAAATGAAAATCAGCAGCAATCGGAAAGCTGGGTTCACGCTCGTGGAAATCATGATCGTCGTTGCGATCATTGGTTTGCTTGCCGCGATCGCGATTCCCAACTTCATCAAAGCTCGCCAGGTAAGCCAAAAGAATGCTTGCATCGCCAACATGAAGCAGATCGACGGTGCGATCAACACTTGGGCGCTGGAGAAGAACCAGGTGAACGGCGCGGACCCGAACGGTGCGCTCACGGACATCTTTGGTCCTGCCCAGTACATCAAGGTGCAGCCGACCTGCCCGGCCAATGGTGTCTATACCTTCCTGACGGTCGGTTCGACCCAGGGCCACGTGGAATGTAACCTCGCTGGCGCCGAAGGTCACACCCTGCCTTAATTAGGGCGATTCCTGATTGACAGGCCCGGGGGTAACCCCGGGCCTTTTTGTTTTTGCCGCAACTTATCAACGCACTCGGTTTTTTAGATTAAGAAACCGGGTGCGTTTTCGCGTTGTTTTGCACGTTTTTCCAGTCTAACGTGGCCGCTGGAACGAACTCCGAGGTGAATACGAAAGCTATGAATCTGAAACTATCGCGCAAAGGCGGCTTCACGCTGGTGGAGATCATGATCGTCGTGGCGATCATCGGACTGCTGGCGGCCGTGGCCATACCGAACCTGGTCAAGGCGCGCAAGAGCGCCCAAAAACAGGCCTGCATCAATAATCTCAAAGCAATCGATGGCGCCAAAACGACATGGGCCCTGGAAATGAAAAAGACAGACTCTGACGTTCCCACGGACGCCGACATTTTTGGGTCTGGAAAGAATATCGAGAAGAAACCTGATTGCCCTGCGGGTGGCACTTACGAGCTCCGTTCGGTTGGCGAAAAGCCGACCTGCAGTATCCCAGACCATACCATCCAATAGCTGTCCCGCGTTTGGACATTTCTGTCTGCTTTCAGGGCGCGCCAGTCGGTGCGCCCGGCTCCGCAAGTAAGACTTCGCAGTTTTGCCATGGCATATCGGCTGCTCAAAGTCGTAAGCGGCTTGGGTAGATGGCAATACGTGAACGGCTGATCTGATATTATTATTAACCGCCTTCTACCTGCGTTCACGGCCGCTATGAAAGGTAGAAGTGTATGAAGTGTAGTCGCAGTACCGGCGCATTTACGCTGGTCGAAATAATGATAGTGGTGGCGATTATCGGCCTGCTGGCCGCTATCTCGATACCCAACTACGTCAAAAGCCGCGAGATCACCTTCCGCAAAGCGTGTATCTCGAATCTCAGACAACTCGAAGGCGCCGTTCAAAGCTGGGCGCTGGAGACGAGAAAGAACAGCGGCATGTCCATAATCTCGGATGAACTGTTCGGGTCGACCAACTATCTGCGCAAAGTGATCGTCTGCCCGGCAGGCGGCAACCCGTACGTGTATGGCCTGGTCGGCGATCCGCGGCATGTCACGTGTGTTCTGAGCGCGGGGCCGGATTACCACACGCTCAACTAAGCGGCTTTGTCCAGAGCTTCTTGACGGGATGCGGCCGGTTCAGCCGGCGCATCCCGTCTTCGGCGCCAAAGGACCAGACATACTCCCAGGCCGAGAACGGTCAGGCCCGCGCCGAGAGTGAAAAGGTTGTCTCGATACTCAAGCACTACCTCGTGGCGACCGGCCGGGACATGGACAGCTTGAAAGGCGTAGTTGGCCCGCCAAACCGGGGCCGCGGCGCCGCTGACAGTCGCCTTCCAGTTGGCATGGTACGATTGCGCTACAACAACCAGGGTCGGTTGGTCGCATTGCACAACGCAGGAGATGCGGTGCGCGGCAATTCTCAGTGACTCCACACGAGCTTCGCCCGCGCCGGTGGCTACGCAGTTGGTCCGCAGACTTGCGGACAGGCAAACATTCGCTCGAGGTTCGAACTCAGCGCTTGTGATGGCTTCCAGGGCCTGAACATCAGAGACGAACCGCGGCTGTTGCCCGCACGTCACCAACGGCAGTGCAGTTGAGCGGTGGGTCCAATCAGTGAGATTGGTGCCGGTCAAGTGGGTGACGCCGAGGAAATCCAGCAGTCCCACTGACCATTTCACGATTTGATCACCGTTGGTCGGGTAGAGCGCACGTTCGACGTCTTTCTGATGTCGCAACTGGAGAGTCGACGAGCCGTTCACTTTCGCGACGCCGTCCAGCAGATTGAGATTCGACCACAGGGCCAGGCGCTTGGTGAGAAAATCGTGGGTTGAATTCGTAATGGAGCTGCGCAGCAGGCGCTGTTCGGCATCGGGCGTGATTGCCACTCGTAACGGCCGAGGCGCGCCCGGGAAACGATGCTGCCAGATGTCAGGAACGAAGCTCGAAGAAGCAATGGTGGGATTTTGCTGGTGAGTGTGGGTGAGGGCGTCGAGGACAATCAGCAGCAGGCAAGCCGGGATGGCGAGCCGAGCTTGCGAGGCCCTGCAAGCCCACAGGGCAGCAGCAATGATTAAGCCGAGGAAGAGCACGCGTACAGCCGAGTTCTGCCACAGCTCGGTCCAGCTTTGCAGGGGGTACGGATACTTCCACGCAAACCAGAGCAAAACAGCGACGAGCAGCGCCGCGACGGCTGCCAGGCTCCACAGGCCACGCATGGCGCGCGGCTCCGGATCCTTCCGCAAGCTGGCAATGGCCAACGCAGCGAGCGGGGGCAGAGCAAACGTCGCGAGGAGCGTGAATTTGACGGGGAAGCGCGCAAAGCCGATTGCGGGCACGGCGCTCTTGATCCACGTGAAGACCTGGCCGGAGGGTCCGAGGGCGAGTACGTAGCTGACGATCACGAACGTGAAGAGTGCGAAGCTTTGTCGTGAGCGCACGCGCCACGCGCCCCACGTGGCCAGGACAAGGATGGCGATGCCGGGATAATAACTCGTCAGGAAAGCTTGCTCATGTTGGAAGACGACGCCGTGGCTTTGGTAGGTGTGGAACAGCGGCACGAACAGGTTCGCCCATCCCCAGCCCGGCATGGCCCATTTCACGCCTCCGCTTTCCGAAGTGCGATGCGAACTCGCGAGAAGATCCAGGAAGGGCAGGAGCTGACAGGCGGCGAGCGCCGCGACTAGCGAAATCACAACGGCGACACGCGGGAGTGAAACACGGAGGGACGAACTTCGCCAGTTCGTAAGCCACAGGGCCAACACGACGACCCACGTGAAAACGATGAGTTCAGGAACTCCCGACAACATTTGCAGCGCGCCAACGAGTGCGGCGATGACGATCGATCGTCCTCCCTCGCGCCAGGCGCGTTCGCAGGCCAGGACGACCCATGGCATCCAGCCAAGTGCGACCGTGTAGTTGGGCCAAAGAAGGGAGGAGAAAACCACGCCGTTGAAGACAAACGCCAGTCCCGCCACGCTCGCGGCGAAGTCGTCGTTGGTCCAGCGACGCGCCAGGTAAAACATGCCCAATCCCGCGAGGAACAGGTGCAGGAGGCAGAAGAAACCGAGCGACCACGGCAGCGGCAGGAGGAGGTAGATGAGGGAAGGCGGATACAGCACCATTGTTCCCCACTGGGCGAGAAAAGGCGCGCCGCAGTTGCTCAAGGGGTTCCACAGCGGCAATTCGCCGCGCCAGAAGGACTCACGATGGTAGTGTACAAATGGGTAACCCAGTACGCCGTAATCGCGAAAAAAGAACGCCTCCAAACCGAGAAGGACCTTTGGATACGCGGCAAAGATGAGCACGCCAAGGAGAAGGGCGAATCGCGCAGGTGAGATCTGCTCGTGGAGAAAGCGTATTTTCGCGGTTGCCGGTGTCATCCGTGAATCGGGCGAAGAAAGAACTGTTCCAATCGCCCAGGTAATTGGCTTGATGCCTGCTCCGCAAGGGAATGACGAATGACACCAAAGCCGCGCGATCAGGACCCCGCCCGCTGGATCAATCCACCCGAAAAAATGATCTTCCTTGGATTGAAAGTCTGGCAGGAACTGCGAATTCTTGCTCGCCTCGCCAGAGGCACCGACGTCGCTGACCTAACGCTCGCCACCGTGTCGCAGGCGCCGGAGCAGCGAGGCTCGCGAAGGGCCGTACGATTCGGCGGAAGCAAAACCACGTAATCAGCCGTTATCAAACTCGTGTTGCGATTGTAGCACTCAGTTGATAGCCAAAGTTGTTTTCAAGTTCCCGCTGCGATTGTAGTGCCTGTTCGATAACACCCCAATTGCTTCCCAGTTCATTAGGTTTATGAAAGGGATGGAGTTGCTAATTCAGATGGATCTCTGCTAGGCTCTCTGTGTTTTGACACGACCCCTTATGAAAACCATGCGGCTGCTTTGCGCTATCGTCTCGTTCCTTTGTGCTTCTTTTCAACTCCAGGCCCGCCCTTATGCGTCCGGTCTTACGAACAGTGGCACGGCCATTTCGTTTCGGCTCAATGAATCCGCCGACAGCGTGAAGGTGATCTCGGCAGGCGGAACGGTGACGAATGAATTGGGCGCGCTGGACGCGGGATCGCACACGTTTCCGCTGGCACTAACCGGGCCGTATCAAGTTGAAATCTTCAAAGTGAGCCAGCCAGGTTTCATTGCGCCCATAGGGCCAAATCGCGCCGCGGTGTTGCAGATCAGCACGGACACGAACCTGGTGCGGTTTAATAATCCCCGCGGCGTGGCAGTGAATACTGACCCCGCCAGTCCCTATTTCGGGAGAGTCTACGTTTCCAATACCTCCGTTACGAATACGCCGTTTGCGCGTCCTGTCGGGGATGGCATTTACGTATTGAACGCCGATCTATCGGATGCGCTGGGGCAGGGTGACACGGCGCTGACAGGTGGATTGAATTTCGTAACAGGAGCCGCAGTGGGAGACGCAGTAAGCCCTTACCGGCTGATGATCGGGCGCGGGGACAACAATCTCTATATCTCCGATTTTTCGGATGCGAACGGTTCCGTGTATGTAACCGATCCGGATGTAAGCGCGGCAAGCGGGCAAAACGTTCTGGGCGGGCCTGCGGGCAGTACGTTTCCAGTCACCGTGGATAAAATTCATGGAAGCATTGGTGGACTTTGGGTCGAGGGTTCTCTTCCGAACGGCGACCTCACGGTTTTCGACACGGATGAGGATTTGCAAACAGATCCGGCGGCGACGGCCAGGACGCAATGCCATAGCCTCTGGCGCCACGATATCGGGGCTACGCTTCCCGGGCCATTCGTGATGCCGACGCGGGTAGCCCCACACGCGAACGCTTTTCTCATGACGACCGCAACACAGACTATGGACCTGGACCGCGATACCAACGGCACCTTCTTCGTGATGAATTATCGCTCGGTTGGCAACGAAGCGAATGTCTGGATGGCGGACACGAATGGCGCGATAGTATGGAGTTCGCTGCTTGAAAGCCGAGCCCTGGCAGGAAGTTCGACAGCTCCGGACTTTCTACGCGCGGCGGGTGGAATCGCTTTGTCACCGATGGGGGATTATCTGGCGGTCATTAACATCGAGACGAACGGCATTGCGATATTGCCAATACTCGATGGCAAGCCAGACATCACCAACCGATTGTATTTTCAAGGCATGGGCACTACGACCGCCCAGGGACGCGATGTTGCTTTCGATGCCGCGGGAAATCTGTACGCAGTGAGCTCGGGCGCCGGTTTGCTGCGCGTCTTCTCCCCAGGCGGCACGAGCACGGCGATCACTGGCTCCGACGGCACGTTCCGTGTGCTAATGCCGGCCTCTGTGAGCGCAGGTGTGGAGGATTCGCAGGGATACGAAACGGGTGCCGATGTATTGAGTTTTAAAGTCACTCGCACGGGCAGCACCGCGGAAGATCTGACGGTCAACCTCACCTGGAGTGGCACGGCGACCAACGGTGTGGATTACGTGACCGCGCCGGGGACGATCGTCATCCCGGCCGGGCAGAGTGAGGTCGTCCTGGATATTACGCCGATTGACGATGCCGAGGCGGAGTTGACCGAGACGGTGATCCTCACCGTGGGAGTCAGCCCGGACTACAATCTGGGGTCCCCAATCGTCGGCACGGGAACGATCAGTGATAATGAAACTCCGGTGGTGCTGAGAATCAGACCGTCGGACACCAATGCCTACGAGCGTTTTCCCAGCGATACTCTCAGCTTCACGATCACGCGGTTGGGAGACACGAACACGTTTCAATTCGTGTCGTTCAACCTTAGCGGTGGCGCTACCCTCGATGTGGATTACTCGCGCGGCTGGGGCGACCAGTTGCTCGTGATTCCTGAAGGCGTGGTCTCTACGAATATCCTGCTGGCGCCAATCGACGACTTCCAGTTCGAAGGCGATGAGTTTGTGACGGTCAGTTTGGCGACCAGCACCGAGTATCAGATAGAAGCGCCAGGCAGCGCTTCCGGGCGTATCAGGGACGACGAATACCCGGCTGAGGCGGTCGTCTTTTCGGACAATTTCAATGCGAACTCCTCAGCGGACTGGGGCCTCATGTTCTGGGCGAGCAACGATATTCCGGACTACACGGTTGATTGGGCCTTTGACTATAGCGCGTTGGGTATTCCCCCTGCGCCGGGTTCGTTGGGCGTGGATACCCTGGGTGTGCGCATCGCCGTGAATAAAAATGACGCGACAGCCAGGGGTGCGGCGGCTGTCAATTTGTATCCCACAAACCAAACTTTCAGCGGCGACTATGCGCTGCGCTTCGATTTGTATCTGCAGCATGGCACGGCCGCGACCACCGAGCACGCCCTGGCGGGCATCAATCACTCCGGCCAGGTAACCAACCGTATGGACCAGAGTGATGCCGCGGCTGGCCGGCCGTCAACGCACGGGGCCGACGGCCTCTGGATTGCGATCGAAAACGACGGTAGCGCCAACCGCGAATGGACCGCGTACACCAGCACCAACAGCGCGGCACAGCCACACGTGATCACCAACCGCACGGCAGCGGCGGTCGCGAGCCTCGTGCCAAGCCCCCCTTATGCCGTGGCGGGTTCGCCCGGCAACACCGTCAGTTCCACCAACAAGGCCTGGGCGCAGGTGGAGATAAGCCAGGTGGGCAACGTGGTTACGCTTCAAGTGAACCAGAATGTGATTTATCGCATCACCAATACATTCGGCTTCAACTCCGGGACGATCATGATCGGCCATAGTGATCAGTTCGACTCCGTGGGGTCGTCTGACAACTTTGCAATCTTCGACAATGTCCGCGTCATCCGCCTGGGCCCCGGCGCGGCGGTGAATATCACCAACATCACCGTTTCAGGAAACACCGTGCAGCTTGATTTTGTGTCGCCCGATGGTGGAGTGCCGACGGAGTTCCGCGTCGAGAGCACGCCGACCTTGTCGCCGCCAGTGTGGACAGAGGAATCCGTCGCAACTGTTTCCGCGACCCCCAATGGCTTCCGGGCAACGATGCCGACGAATGGCGCGATGCGCTTTTACCGCGTGAGGCGATAGGGCGTGGGCGAGCTTGTGGGAGCGCGGGCGTCCTCGCCCCCTGGCCTACGCTGCCTGGCCACCGCGGTAAACGCGCGGCACGCGCGCTGTAATGGCGGTGAGGATTTCCCACGGCACGGTGCGGCACCATTCGGCGAGTTGGTTTACGGTGATCTCGCTTTTTCCCTGACGGCCAATGAGAACGGCTTCATCGCCCGATTGGATGTCGGGCAACCGCGAAACGTCGACGAGCGTTTGGTCCATCGTGATGCGGCCAAGCACACGGCAGAGTTCACCGCCGATGAGCACGCGCGCCCGGTTGCTGCCCGCGCGGAGCAGGCCATCGCCGTACCCAGCGGTCAACGTGGCCACGCGCATGGCCCGTGGTGCGACGAAACTCCGCCCATAACTGAGCGGCGTGGCGCGCGCGACTTCCTTCACGAGACTGACCCGGCATTTCCAGGTGAGCGCAGGACGAACCTGGCGAGGAAGTTGGGAGAGAGCGCGACGAGTGCCCGACGGCAGAACTCCGTAAACAAGAAGCCCGGGACGCACGGTGTTGTAATGCGTGCCTTCCTCGAAAAGCAGCGCTGCGCTGTTATTGGCGTGAACGTAATCAAGAGAACTGTGCGGAAGTTTTTCAAGCAGTCGCGCGAACTGACGCTTTTGCGAGCGCGAAAACGCCGCATCATCTTCGGCGGACGCAAAATGAGTATAGAGCCCGCGGACAAGAACGTTTGGCAGTTTCGCCACGTCGGTCCAGAGCGCCGCGGCGTGTTTTGGCGCGACACCAAGCCGGCCCATCCCGGTGTCGATTTTAAGGTGCAAACCGGCCGCTCTGCCGAGTTTGCTTGCCGCCGCGGAGAACTGCACGGCTTCATCACGGGTCGAGATCGTCGCCATCACGCTCTCGCGCACCGCCGTTTCCACCTCGAACGGCAGGCAGGCGCCCAGCATCAGGATCGGCCAGCCGCTGCCAACGGAACGGATTGATTGCGCCTCCGTGAGATTGGCGACGCCAAAGACGTCGGTGCCGCTTTGCATGAGGAGGGCGGCGATTTGTTTAAGCCCGTGGCCGTAGGCGTCAGCCTTGACCACGGTCATGATCTTGACATGCGGACCGACGCGATGACGAATCCACGCGAGGTTTTCGCGCAACGCGTCGAGGTCGATCTCAGCCCAGCAGCGATATTGTTTCATCTCGGGGCAAACCGCGGTGGAGGCGCCTTCACAAAGGCTGCTTCGCGCAGATAAATCGGTTGAAGTTTTTCGCCAGAGACAAAATCAACCCGCATTGAAGCCAGTGTTCCGAGGGCCAAAGCCGTGGGGAAAACCTGTCGCGTCGCAAGAGGCAGCACATCAGGACCGATGATGACTTCGCCGCGAGCCGCGCGCTCTTTGATCTGCGCAAGCGTCTCGATCCGCAGGGGTTGTGTGACGCGCGCTTCCGCCCTCTCCAATTCGTATTCCGCGGTGTAGAATTCCTGCCGTTGCGCGTCGATCGCGCACGTCGCCGGGCCGCGCATTTCCTCTTCGGATCGGGCCTGTTCAGCGATGGCGTCCGCGCTGCTCACACCGAGGAGCTTCACCCCGGTGGCGATTTGCCAGCCTTGCGCAATCGAAATTCCCACGCGCACTCCGGTATAACTGCCCGGCCCAAGACCGATCGCGAGGCAGTCAATGTCGCCTCGGTCCAAATTGCTTGCTTTGAGCAGATGCCCGATAAGTCCGAAAGCATTCGTGCTGCGGGTATCGGTCTCAGTGACCGCTTCGAATGCCTTGTCCTCGGTCAGGAGAGCGACGCTGCGGCGCGCGGAGGAAAACTCAAGTGCGAGTATCCTCATAAGTAATGTGGCGGGATAGTTCGGATACGGTTTCGATGCGAACGTATCGATAAAGGCCGCCAGCGGCCAGGGAAGGCGAGCCGCCTGCGAACCACCGTTCGATCCATTCGATTACGACGACCAGCGTCGGGTCATAAATGAATTGTTCGAGGCCGGCCCCCATGACCTGGCTTGGGCTGTCGAGCCGGTAGAGGTCGAGATGCGCCATAGGCACGCGTCCGCGTGTGTATTGGTGCACCAGCGAAAAGGTTGGCGACAGAATCTGATCTTCGATTCCAAGACCCTGGGCGATGCCTTTCACGAGCTGAGTTTTTCCCGCGCCGAGAGCGCCGGAAAGGCCAAAGACCCACCCCGGCTGCGCGGCTGCGCCCCACTGGCGGCCGAGCGCGAGCGTTTCTTCAGGACTGTTCGTGATGACTGCGTTCACTGCGATTTGGGATCGGAAAAGTGTTCGTAACCGTGCAATGCGATTTCGCGGAGGCCGGTTTTGTCGCGCAGCTTGAGGCCCGGTGTCTCGGTGATTCGGCCAATACAAGTAAGCGGCAGATCGGGAAAGCGCTTTTTCCACGCGTCGAGCACGGCGACGGCATCGCGGCTCGCAACGGTGAATAACAACTCGAAATCTTCGCCGTCGGTGAGCGCGGCCAGCAAGGGCGGTTTGGCTGAGGACTCGTTCCGCGCTTTGAGTTTCGCCTCGCGCGAAATCGGAATGGATTCCGAGAGCAACTCGGCGCCAACGCCGGAGCTGTGCAGGATGTGACGAAGGTCGCCCGCGAGCCCATCGCTGACGTCGATCATGGCATGAACATCCACGTGAGTCGCGAGCCATTGACCTTCGACGAGGCGCGGCTCAAAGTCCAGATGCTTGCCGGAAAGTGATCCACCAAGTTGGCCCGTCACGAAGATCGCATCACCGGGTCGCGCGCCGGCGCGATGAACGCAACGGTTCCGCTCAACCGTACCGAGCACTGAAACTGAAATCAGAAGGCGCTCGGGGTTGGTCGTCGTCTCGCCACCGGCGATGGCGACGCCGAAGCGCTGAGCGAGGGCGCTGATTCCGGCGTAAACACCATCAACAAACGCCACGTCGAAGTTCGGTGGCAAGGCGAGCGTGATCAGCGCAGCCGTGGGCGAGCCGCCCATCGCCGCGACATCGCTCAGGCAGCGACCCAGGGCTTTGTGCCCGATCTGTTCCTGTGAAGCGCTCGCTGTGAAATGAATTCCCTGGACGACCGCGTCCGTTTTGAACAGCACGTAGCGTCCGGGCACGCCAAGGTCGAGCACGGCGCAATCGTCACCCGCGCCACTCACGACCGAATCGTTATTCGGCAGGTTGGCGGTCAGGCGTTGAATGAGATCGAACTCTTTCACTGGGCTGTGGTGAACCAATGTTCAACGGCGATGAAGTACACGAGTTGAATCGTGTTGAACGTGGCGTGGGTAAGAATCGGCGCCAGCAGGGTATCCGTGCGTTCGTAAATCCAAATCAGAATCAGGCCAAAGAGGAAAAGCGGAATGAAGCTGGCCAGGTGAATGTGAATGGACGCAAAAAGGAGCGACGTGCCCCAGAGAGCAAGACGCGGGTGCCCTCGATGTTTCAGCAGCGGGTAGAGGATGCCGCGAAAGAGAATTTCCTCCACGAGCGGCGCCATCACGATGGCGGCGAGGGCGAAGACGACCCGTTGCGCGGGCTCGGTGCTCTTCTCAAGCACCTGTACGGGGATCTGGTTTTCAGGCGTCTTATATACGAGCGTGATCGCCTTGATAATCAAGGCGTTGAGCGTGCTCATGACGGCTGTGGCAACCACCGCTGTCCCCAGCGCGAACAGAATAATGCTGACCAGGCGAGGATTCCGCAGGCCGAGGAGGTCGCGCCAGGACATGCCGTGCGCTTTGAGGAAAAAGTGAATGAGGACGAGCACGATGAATTGCCCGACTACAGTGCTCACAACGAACCCGATGAAATCCGCCGGAGCGTCGCTGCCTTTCATGAGCGCAGCCCCGAGGACGCCGAGGAAGAGAACCATGAACATCCCGGCGCACAGCAGCAGCACCGCTTCCACACGCCATGGTTTCTCCGAAATCATCGGCGCGCAATCTAGTGAAGCGGTCCGGGAGTGACGAACGAAAACTTGCCGCGTAAACGCAGTTTTCTCAAGCACGGTTATCCTACAATGTGCTTTGCCGCGGTTGCCCTCCGGGGCTATCGTGCGATGGTGTTGTGGATGAGATGCTGGAAAGCCGCGGCGCTGGTGCTGCTGCTGTGGGTGCTGCCGGCGTGCAAAGAAAGGAAGGCTACTATGGTAACGATGGAGAAGGAGAAGCCGGCGCATGCCAATCGTTTGGCGCGGGAGAAATCACCTTACCTCTTGCAGCACCAGCACAATCCGGTGGACTGGTACGCGTGGGGTGAGGACGCCTTTGCGAAAGCGCGTTCGGAAAACAAACCGATTTTCCTGAGCATCGGCTATTCGACGTGCCACTGGTGTCACGTGATGGAACGGGAGTCGTTTGAAAACGAGGAAGTCGCCGCTTTTCTCAATCAGCATTTTGTCAGCATCAAAGTGGATCGGGAAGAACGGCCGGATGTCGACAAAATCTACATGACATTTGTGCAGGGCATGACCGGCCACGGCGGCTGGCCCTTGAACGTGTTTCTGGCGCCGGACCTGAAACCATTTTACGGCGGAACGTACTGGCCGCCGGAATCGAAGTATGGCCGGCCCAGCTTTCTGCAAGTCCTGCAACAGATTAACGCCGCGTGGACGGACCGGCGGGACCAGTTGCTGGCGTCCTCGAAGGAATTGCACGAGCGACTCACTGAGATAACTCGCCGCGAAGCGACAAACAACGTCGTGCTCACACCCGAGGATTTGCGCCGCGCCGGGGCGCAATTGAAGGAAGGCTATGATCCTGTCCACGGGGGCTGGGGCACTGCGCCGAAGTTTCCGTCGCCAAGTCATCCCTCTTACGTGCTGGTCTACGGCCGCCGCTTCGGCGATGTGGAAGCCGTCAACATGGTTCTGCACACGTGCGAGCGCATGGCCTCCGGCGGGATTTACGACCAGATCGGCGGTGGCTTCTCGCGTTACTCCGTGGACGCGCAATGGCTCGTGCCGCACTTCGAAAAAATGCTCTATGACAATGCGCAGCTCCTGAACCTGTACTTGGATTGTTACCTCGTCAGCGGGGAAGAAGGTTACGCGGACGTCGCGCGCGACATCATCCGTTACGTCTTGCACGACATGACGCACCGGGAGGGCGGATTTTACTCGGCGGAAGACGCCGACAGTGAAGGCAAGGAAGGGAAGTTTTATTGCTGGACGCGCGACGAACTGGCGAAGCTGCTCACGCCCGAGGAGTTCAACGTGGCCGTGAAGTACTATGGCGTCACGGAGAAAGGCAATTTCGTCGATCACAGTGATCCCAACCCGCTGCCGAACCAAAATGTTTTGAGTGCCGTCGACACCAATGTCGCCCAGGCCGATGTGAAGCTGTTGAAGTCGGCGAAGGGAAAAATCTTTAACGCGCGGTCGAAACGAGTGCGACCGCACCTGGACGACAAAGTGCTGGCATCCTGGAATGGCTTGATGCTCGGGTCGCTGGCGCGCGCCGGGGTCGTGCTCAAGGATGACGACTACCTCAAAGCCGCGGTGAAAAATTTCGAGTTTCTTCGGACGAAGCTCTGGGATGCCAAAACACAAACGCTCTATCATCGCTGGCGCGACGGCGCGCGCGATTCAGTGCAACTGCTCGAGGCCTACGCATTTCTTCTCGGCGGCGTGATCGAACTTTACCAGTGTACACTGGAACCGCAGCACCTCGAGTTTGCAATCGCGCTCGCCGACAGCATGTTGAAGCGGTTCTACGATGTGGAGCAGGGTGGCTTTTGGCAGAGTCCCAAAGGAACGGAGGACTTGATCCTGCGCGTCAAAGAGGATTATGACGGCGCGGAGCCGTCGGGCAATTCAGTAGCGACGCTTTCGTTGCTGAAGCTGTTCGCCCTGACGGAGCGCAAAGAGTATCGCGACGCAGCCGACAAGAGCCTGCGCCTGTTCTCTGAGCGCTTGCAGCGCATCCCGCAGGCCGTCGCTTACATGCTCATCGCCCTTGATTTGGCCGTTGAAGATCCGAAGCGGGCCGTGATTGCAACGGACGATATCAAGTCGCCTGAGGCTCGCGCGCTCGTCCAGAACGCGCACTCGGTGTTTCAGCCACGGAAAGTCGTGCTGGCGGCTGCGGGGCCGGTGGAACCATTCGCAAAGACGCTGAAGCCGAAGAACGGTCGCGCGACCGCTTACGTTTGCACTGGGACGGCGTGCCAGCCGCCGACAAACGATGGTGCGAAGTTGCGCGAGTTGCTGAAGTGACTTTGCACGCCCCATCCGGCGGTCGGGCACAACCTACCTGTGCCCGAAACGAGATCGGGCTAGATTGAAGCCAGGGTTTGTCAGGGTAGTTGGTTAGGTTGGTTGGTTGAGAAAAAGGGTGACGCCGGTCCGGGGTTGGGGACCGGCGTTCCTTTTTTCGCCTCAAATTTCTTTCAAAAGACCGGTTGTACTCGCGCCATTCTGACGGAGGTTCACCAATCCCTTACGGGAAGGTATGACACACGATTTGCTTTGTACGGACGCTACTCGGGACCGCGCCCAGGCTGGCAATTGGTTTCTGGACAACTCGCCAGTGAATCTGTGGTCCGGATCAATGGTGTGGCTAGCGAGGTTTGGGTTCTGGAACGGGAGCGCGGATTTGCGGCAGTGGAGCGCTGTTAGCACGGTGACGCTGCCGACCGGTGGCATTGTCGACGTGGCTGTCGAACCGGCAACCACTCGCGCCTTCTATCGCGCGCGGAGTCTCTAAGGCGCAAAATCATTCGTTCGTCCTTGCCGCGGCAGGTAGTGCATTGATGGTGTGATAGATCTCGTGGTTTACCGGCGACCCATCCTTTGTGCGCAGGCGAAACTGCAGACGCATTTGGTGCACGGGGCGAAGGTCAGCGACTCTTAGCGTGACCGTCTTCGCGTCGGATGAAAGCTGGGCTGAGGCGATCTCCATTTTGTCGCGGCCTTGTTTGGCCGGTTCAGCGACCTTGAATTCGGGCGAGCCGTAATTTTCACTCCAAAGATAATTCCAGCGTTCCAGCGCGTAGTTTTCGGGGTCGCTTGCCGATTTCGCATCCAGCTCGCAGTCGAAGCCGATGACGAGGCCGTCGGGCAAGGTCTTCAAAGAGGTCGGCATGGTGAGCGCGCCGGCGGTGTAGCGCACGCGCTGGAGGCAGCCGTCGCGCGCGCCGGCGGTCTGCCAGCCCTTCAAACCTGTGACATAAAGCTGATTGTCCTTTGGGTTGAAACGCGCGCGCATGATTCCGGAGTCGAACTTTAGCGGAAACTGGACCACGCCGCCCTGGCGCACGCCGTTGACCTGCTCGTGGAGAACAAGGAACAGCGCGCCCTTGCCGTAGGAGGTATGCAAAAGATGATTTTGCAACGAGCCCCATTGATCGTTGGTGACCCAAACCTGACTGCCGCTTGAATTGTCGACCTGCACCGGAATCCAGCAGAGCGGGGGAGCGGCTTCGGTCGGCACCGGGGTGCGCCGCGCGTGCGGAACGTAGCCGTAAAATCCGCCGGGCTCGATCCAATTGAGGCGGCTGGCGGGAATCCAGTTGCCCTGGTTGTCCGCGGCTGTGATTTCGTCATTGGGCCCGACGGCGAGGCCGTTCGCGGCGCGCAGGCCCGTGGCGACCAACTCGGACTTTTTGCCGTCGCGTGAGACCTTGACCAGCCCGCCCTGAAGAGGCAGCGCGGGATCGACTCGCTGGCCGCAGCGTGTATAATAGAAGTTGCCCGCGCGATCGGTCTGAAGCTCCATCGCGAACGCGTGGTAGCTTGGGCCAACGGGAGCATCGCGATTGAAGCTCTCGATCCAATCCGCCTCGCCATCCTTGTTTAAATCGTGCAAACGGGCGAGTTGATCGCGACAGAGCACGTAAAGTTGATCGTCGAGAACGCGAATCCCCAGCGGTTCAAAAAGGCCACTCGCGAAGCGTTTCCATTGGAGCTTTTGGAGTTCGCCGTCAATTCCTGAGACGACCCATACATCGCCGCTCCAGGTGGAGACGGCAGCGCGGCCATCCGAAAAAAAGTCCAGCGCCGTCAGACGCATCCATGAACCCCAGGGATTTTGTTCCGGGATCGTCAATGTATCGACCACGTACGGGGAGCCTGCTCCCAACTTGCCACGGGTGGAGAGCGTCTGCGGCCAAATCGCCGGGCCGCCGCGACAGAGTTCGCCCGGGTCGTTCGTTTGGCTCTTGCGCACGTCGACGTGCCGGGTTCGAGGAAGAAACGTGACTTTGTAGACCTCCGCGGTCTCGCTGCCGGGGATTTTTGCGTGAACGCCATCGGCGACAAGCAAATGGAGATCAGGCCGGGGGCCGGACAGGTGCAGATGGCGCACCAACGCCGATCTGTACGCGAGTTTTTCGAGTTCAGGGTTCTCGTGGATTTCCACCCCGGCAACTTCATAATTGAAAATGATTTTGCGACCATGCCGATAGTAGCCTTTCCATCGCAGAGGAGTGTTGCCGAAGGTTTCATTAGTGCTCCAACCGGCGGAGGCGGGCGTGCTGAACAGAAGTTTGCCATCGATAAAAGCCTCATGACTGCCTTTCGCGGAATCCAGATGCGTGTGCGAGATATCGAGAAATCCGCCGCCCCAGCCTGCAGCGTAACGGAGCAGTTCGGTATCAAAGCAGACCGCGAGTTCATTCGATGAACCGAGGCGAATGGCCATCCCTTTTAGAGCGACATTGTCCGGGCTTTGTTCGTCGAAGTTGCGGCAGTTGATCGTGTAGCCGAGCACCAGCCCGTAATCCATGCGGTATCCGCGCCCGGTGCCTTTGGCGATGGGATCGGCGGCCCATGAAGCAAGCGAGGAGAGAAGGAGGGCCGCCAGAGAGAGCTTCAACATCACCAGTGCTTGCATCACCGGCCCGATAGTCTGGCAAAGTTGAACCCGAAATGCAAAAACGGAAGGAAGTGTAAGTTATTTGGAACCGCCCTTTCGGACCTTGCTCGTGAGATATTTACCCTGCGGCGCGGCGCTTTCGCGTAATTGAAATTGACAAATACGCTGGGGTTTGTTACGGGAATGTTACGAACCCAACGCGGCTAATTGCATCGCAAGCTATTTTTTTGGCTTCGCGAGACATAACGCGAAATACGCGGCCTGCGTGGCACAACCTTCAATCATGCTACCGGCTATGAACACAAATCATCTCCGAACGTTTGCAATCATTCTGAACACGATTGTCCTATTGCACGCGACTGCGCTGGCGCAAACGACGCCGATACGGGTCCCTGGGTTTCTGAAATTCGAAGTTTACACGAACATCCCTGGCACGGCGGTGGCCGACCTGACCGCATCAGCAAGTTTTCCCGGTTCGCCCGGGCGCGTGTTCTATATGCCTTCGTTTAATACGCGCACGGTTTATCGGGATGACACTCATGACAACTATGGCGGACGTTTGTCAGGGTTCCTCACACCAACCGAGGATGGCGAGTATGAACTATTCCTGCGCAGCGATGATGCTTCGCAATTGTGGTTCAGCCCGGATGAGAACCCGGCGCACCTGCAACAGATCGCCGAGGAAACGACGTCCGGCGGGCCATTTGAGGAAACGGGCGCGCCCGAAACCTCCCAGAGCCTCGGGTTGGTCGCAGGGCAGCGTTGCGCGATCCAAGTACTCTTCAAGGAAGGAACAGGCGCAGATTACGCGCAAGTGGCGTGGCGCAAAGTCGGCGATACCACGCCGGCGGCCCAGCTCACGCCGATCCCGATCGCTTTCCTGTCCACCTTGATTCCGCCGCGCGGCAGTATTGTGGTTACTCGGCACCCGAGTAGCACGAACAGCGTGGAAAACGAATTCATCACCCTCAGCGTGGAATTTACCGCCACGAACGCCCCGGCAGTCGTGCAATGGCAGAAGAACGGAACGAATGTTGCCGGCCTGGTCGGCAACACGGTCAGGCTGGGTCCATTAACGGTCGCTGACTCCGGGACATATCGTGCCGTGATATCCACGCCTGGCGCGGTCACCAACAGCACCGCAGCGACGGTGACGGTGGGTGGCGATCTGAGACCACCGACGATCCGCAGCGTCGTGGGCAACGACACTTTCGATATGTTGACGGTGGAGTTTTCGGAAGCGGTCGAAACCAACTCCTCGGCTGAAGTGCTCAATTATTTGCTCTCCGGCGGCCTGACGGTGTCGGCGGTGACCGTCATCAGCCCCACTGTGGTGAGATTGACCACGAGTCCGCAAACGCCCGCAACACCTTATACGCTCACGATCGAGAACATAATCGACACGGCTTTCAACACGAGCACTGCGGGAACGAGCCGGGTTTTCACAACGCTGGATCGGGTGGCCGGGGGACTCAAATTCGAAGTCTGGTTCGGTATCACCGGCAATGCTGTGGCGTCGCTGCTGAACGATCCGCGGTATCCCGCGAGCCCGGATCTTCTGGCCTATATCAGAGAATTCAGCAGCCGGCCGGTATTTCCAGATGCAAACTCGATGAATGATTACGGTGGACGCCTGTCCGGATGGATTGTGCCGCCGGAAAGCGCGGATTACCATTTTTTCATTCGCAGCGATGACAACTCCCAACTCTCACTGAGTATGGATGACAACCCGGCCAACGCGACGGTGATCGCGAGCGAATCCGGGTGCTGCGGTCCTTTCGAAGAGCCCGGAGCGCCGGAGACATCTGGCCCAATTTCGCTGACGGCGGGAAACCGCTACTACATCCAGGCGATCTGGAAAGAGGGCGGCGGCGGTGATTATTGCGATGTGGCCTGGCGAAAGGTGGGCGACCCTGCCCCTGTGATCAGTCTGCCATTCATTGGCGGAACGGTTTTGGAAACGTATGCACCTCCGGCGACTTTCGCCGCACCGACGGTCGCGATATCCAATCCCCCTAATGGCAGCATCGCCGATCCCAGCGAACCAGTCGCACTCACTGCGACGGCTTCTGTTGCGTCCCCGAAATCGATCGTCAAAGTCGATTTTCTCGAGCAGGGGCGGGTGATTGGAACGGTCTCCAATGCTCCTTACACACTCACGCTCTACGATTTAAGAGAAGACAATCATACATTCATCGCGCGGGCGACGGACAGCATGGGCCTCTCCACCGACTCGGCGCCAGTTACGATTTCGGTCGGCGTGCAATTGGCGACGGCGACGCTTCTGGCTATCGATACGGTGACGCGGTGGCGTTACGATCGCTCGGGCGCCGACCTGGGCATCGATTGGCGGGGAACGACCTTTGACGATACGCTGTGGCCGGATGGCACCACCCTGATCGCGGATGAAGGGACCACGACAGTGGAACCCATCCGCACGCGCATTAGCCGCTTCAATGACCAGGGGCAGTACGTGCAAACATTCTATTTCCGCAGCTACTTCAACTTCGGCCCCGTGTCGCCGGCCGTGAAGTTGAAGCTGCGGCATGTCGTGGATGATGGCGCGGTCTTTTATCTGAACGGCGAAGAGGTTCATCGATTTGGCATCGGACAGGGAGTGGCGGTGAATTATCTGACGAGCTTTGGCGGCCACGAGAATGCCTATGAGGGCCCCTACGACGTCGCGATAACCAATCTGCTGGAAGGCACGAACGTTTTCGCGGTAGAGGTGCACCAGGCGGGGGGCGACAGCTCGGACATGGTCTTTGGCGCCGAATTGGTAGCGACGTTTCCGGTGAGCCGCCCCAACCTGGCCATAACGCGCCAAGGGACATCGGTGCGCATTTCGTGGGCGCCCGCGGGCGGAGTATTGGAAACGGCGACAAGTCCTGCCGGCCCATGGTCTCCCGTGGCTGGCGCTACAACTCCTCATACGGCAACGGTGGACACAAGCCGGCGGTTTTACCGCATAAGAATGTAATCCCCGCGCAGTGGGCAACTACGTCAGGGAAGATTAGAAGCGCAGGGGGTGTGCTCACACTTTGCCGATTCACTGCGATCGTTCCCACACTGCTTTTCAAATTAAAGCACCCATGATCAGGATCGAGAAGGCGTTCTGCGACAGGCTTCGAGGCGGTTGACAAAAATGAGCGACTACTGCTCACTTGGCCAGTAGTTATGAAACGTGCAGATAAAGCTCCAGTGGTGCGGTTGCCGCTGACGAAAAAGCAGGCGCGCGTGCTCTCGTTCATCCAGGCGCGACAGGAGAGCGGCATGTCGCCAACGATGCGCGAGATTTGCGATCATTTCGGTTTCCGCAGTCCGAACGCCGCCACGGACCATGTGAAAGCGTTGCGCCGGAAGGGTTATCTGGCGGAGAACCCGCGCGGGAAAGCGCGCAATTTCCAGATCATCGAACGGGCGGTGCGAAGGCCAATCGTAAAAATTCCGGTGTATGGAAGCATTCCCGCCGGGATCTCGCAGGAGAAAATCCAGGACAAGGACCGAAGTGTGCCGATCGACGCGAGTATTTTTGGAATTCGTAACGCCAATTTCACGTATGCGCTGGATGTGAAGGGCGATTCGATGATCGGCAAGCACATCCTGTCTGGCGATATCGCGATTATTCAGCGCAACAAGGACGCCAAGCAGGGAGATGTGGTGGCGGCGTTGATCGACAACGAGAGCACGTTGAAAACGCTGACGATCGACAAGAACGGGCGGCCGTCGTTGAAGGCGGAAAATCCGGAGTATCCGGAGATGCATCCGGTGCGGGAACTGACGATCCAGGGAGTGATGGTGGGATTGATTCGCCGCGAGCGATGAAATACGCGGTTCAGCGGCAGCTTTCGATCGCGATTGAGAACCAACCGGGCCGGCTCGCCGCTGTGAGCCGCGCACTGGCCGAGCAGTCGATCAACATCCGCGATCTCACGGTGGTCGACAACGTGGAGCAGGGGATGATCCGGCTGATCACGAGCGACGCGGAGAAGTGCAAGGCGGTGCTGGGCAAGCTGGGGTTGTATATTGTTGAGGCGGACGTGTTGGAGGTGATTTTGACCGATACGCCGGGGAAGCTGGCGGTGTTGAGCCAGGCACTGGCCGACGCGCAGATCAATATCGATTACGCCTACGGCAGCGAAGACAAATCGCAGGAGGACATTCGGCTCATCCTGAAGGTCTCGAATCTGCCGAAGGCGTGCCAGGTGATCAGCGCGTTCCAGGACAGTTGATCATGGGATTGCAGCAAGCCATCGGCATCCTGCCGGCGGGCGCGTTGGGAGTGAGCCTGTTTTATCACCTGACGCGAGAGCTGCGGGAAATCCGAGGTGACGCTTATTTTGTCACGCGCACTGGATCGGTCTCCGCGAAGGAATTGTCGCGCGACCGAAAGCTGCGCATCGCCGACGATAAGGGCATCCATGAATTCGATGCGACCGAGCTGCTGAAGCCCGATCTTTTGTCGTGCGCGCGCTTGGGGGAACTGCCCGAAGTGCTCGTCGTTTGTCCGAACCCGGACCAGTTGCTCGGCGTCATCACAGACATCGTGCAGTTGCTGGAAATGGCATACGAGGGGGGTGAACTGGAGCAGCTTCCATTACCGACCGTGGTGTTGAGCTCGAACGGGATTTATTATCAGCGGTTGCGGCAAATTTTCATCGAGAAGCTGGAAGAGGCGACGTTGCTGGGCCGTCTGCCCGATCTCTGGCCGGACATCATGCCGAGAATCGTCGGCCGATTTTTGCGTGGCGTGACGATCCAAACTGGGCTGCGGGAAGGGTCTGGTGCGAGCGCGGTTTACCGGCCGGGACCGCGCGGGATCACACGGCTCGCGGGGGGCGAGCAGAGCGTGCGCGAACGCTGCTGCGCGATGTTGGCGTCGCGGGGCGCATGGGTGGAACTGGCGCTGAACAGTTCGGCCACGCGGCTGGAATTTGACAAAGGCATTATCAACCTTGCAACGAATCTGCTTGGGCAGCTCTACGCGATCGACGAGGCGGGTCGCTTCACCGCGCTGCGTGTCGAGCAAATCCTGGCTCCCGAACGCGAGCCCGAAATTCGAAAGCTCGCGTCAGAGGTCTTCGCGGTGGGGCAGGCGGTGCGGGCTTACGCAAAGACGGATGAATTTGAGCAGATTTACAGGCCACTGCGCGAAACGCTGGACATGCACCGTTCGCACGTTCCCTCGAGCTTGCAGTGGGTGGGCTTGCGATTGCGCACCGGCGAACTTGCCGAGGAGTTGACGCCGACCGAGAACTGGCTGCTCGAACCGCTGATTCGCTACGCGCGCTCCGCAGGACTCGAACAATCCGCCGAATATTTTGAGAACCTGAAGCGGCGATTGCTCGAGAAGTTGCTCTGGGCGCGGGAGCGGGCGGCAGCTTCTTGAGTGCTGTAGTTTTACTTCGACGCGCAGCCGACCAGGACATGTGTTTGAGTCGAAGTCGCCGAGCGGAAGCAATGGATGAGCACGGTTTCATTTGTGCCCGACCGCGCGAGGAAGGTCGCGGATTCGGCGTCAATGCGTTTCGGGACTGAAAGCATACCGTTGCCGGTCGCCTTGAGCGTCCCATTGGTTGCGGTCTGGGCCGTTGTTTTCAACAGAGTTGTGAGATAATGCGCGGTGATGTTCGTGAAGGGTAAACTGCTCTGAAAGATCCCGCTGTAGGTCAGCGGGCTGGAGGTGCTGCTTCCGGCGATACCCTCGGGTGGAGTGAAGCGCGAGGCCGTGCCCGTGGTGCCGATCATTCTGGGCTTACGCTTTCGCTCGCAGAATATTTCGATGTGCGTGGCTGTTTCGTTCGTCGCGCGCGAAGCGACGACAATCAATAGCTCCGTTTTTTCTCGCACGAGAATGACAAAGCCTTCGCTCGTGTAAGGCATCGTCGTTCCTGACCGAACGCCGCCGAAAAGTGTTTCTGCGGACCAACTGGAAATGCCGCTGCCAACGATCGCGCTGCGCCCCAGCCGGAAGCGGTCGCGACAGGAGTCGGCAACGCTTACCAGCGACTGCGTCGTAGTGCCGCTCATGCCGATGAGATCGCCGAGGTTCAGTTCAGAGAAGATTACCGTGTTGGGAGGAACGAGCCGCCTCGCGGCGGAACGAATGCCGGGTGGGGGAAGCAAAAGTACGGCGATCAGCGCCAGTGCGATCGCCGCCAGGCCGAAGAGAGTGATGAGGCCCGGGCTGACTCTGCCCATGGTCCGGTAAAGCCGGGTTATCACGTTGCCGATGTTTCCGCGGCAACGAGGCAAACGCAAGCGAGCAACAGATTACTTTGTCGGCTGGCCGAGAAGTTCGGCTGGGGACCAGGAGGTTGTTCGCGCGGCGGTCGCATCGCGTATGGGTTTGACTTCCTCCGGTTTGACCGGCGGGGCCTTGTTGCCCCAGGTGCTACGAATATACGTGGCTACGGCTGCGATTTGCTCGTCGGTCATGACATCGCGCCACGGGGGCATGGTGGCATTGAATGGTTTACCACTGACGGTGATGGGTCCCTGAATGCCGTTCAGGATCAGTTTAATGATGCGGTTGGGACCTTCTTCGAGCACCCAGTCTGAACCTGCCAGCGGCGGGATCGACTGGGCGGGGTTGCCCAGACCTGTGACCTGGTGGCAGATGGCACAGTTTTGCCCGAACATTTTTGATCCGAGCGGACCCGGACCGCTCGTCGGAAGCTGCGCTATAGAAGTGTATGGATAGTAAACTTTTGCCGGAAAGGCTCCCGCTGTGCCACCCACATCACCGCCGTTGCGCATGATGTACATGTCGCCCCAGAAGAAAAGAACGACGAGGAGAGCGATCAAGAGGACGGGCACAGGTCGATTTTCCGCGATGGGCTCGCGGTCATCGGCAGGAACGGCTTCGCCTGGCCGACGCTCGGGAGCACCCGAGGAACCTGCCTGACGGTTTTGCTTTTTGTCCTTTCTGCTCATGGCGTCGGCGCCGCGGCGTTGGTGTTAACGGCGGCATTGGTGTCGCCCGCAGGCGCGTTTGTCCCGCCATCCGCGGGCACGGCATTCGTTGCTGGCGCGGGCAGGGGAGCTTCGAATAGCGAGATCTGCGACTGCAAGCTGAGTAGATAGGCGATGAGAGCGTCCGCATCTTCGCTGGGGACGATTTCGTAACCGTCGTCGACGAGCGGTCCTTCCGCGGCAGTGCCGGAAAGTTTGCGTTTGTCGAAAAGGAAACGGTACGGAGGCATCATCGAGCCGGGAACAACTTTTTGGGGATTGTAGAGGTGTTCGTAATGCCAGCGAGCGTCGGGACGGCGCGCGCCGATGTTCGCGAGGTCGGGACCGATGCGGAGCGAGCCGAGGAGAACCGGTTCATCGCGCAAATGGTCCTGCGCGACGGTACGGCGGATGCCCCAGCCGCGGTCGATGTCCGTACCGTAGCCTCGCGGGCGAACCTGTTGAGTATGGCATTCGACGCAACCGAGAGAGCGATAGACTTGCGCTCCGCGCTCCGCCGCGCCGGTGCGGCCCGTCGGATAGCGTCCCGCGCCGGCTTCGACCAGGTCCTGCCGCCCGAGTTGGAACGCGGGAGCGATCACGAGTCCCCAGAAGGAAAGCGCGGTGCTGAGGAGGATACCGAGAAAAATGAGCGGGCCCGCATTCATGTGGTCCTCCTGACGGTTTCGCGGCCCGTGATGAAGTCGATCGCGTAGGCGCGGACGTGTTCGTTGGAGCGGTGGGCGAGCGTGAAGAAATTTTTCAGCGCGAGCGCCTGGCCAACAAGCAGCAGCAAGAGGCCAAGCGTGGAAATGCCTATGAACGGCACGGTGGATTTGATGACGGCAACAAAATCGGCGGTGCTTTGGTTCATGCGCAGACCCTGGAGAATGCCTCCGCCGAACAGGCCGAACACGAGGAGAGCGACGCCGACGGCGTACAAAGTGAAATGCAGGCGGACGTGTTTCAGGGCGGGCCACTGGAATTCGGTGATGCGCGGCACGATGTAATAAAGTGCGCCGAAAAGAGCCATGCCGAGGAAGCCGTGCAGGACGAGGGTGATGCGGCCTACTTCGGCGTAGGTGAACTGTGTGACTTCGGCGACGGTGCGATTGCTCAACACAATTTGCGCGAACGTCGCGACCACGTAGCTGATTGCCGCGAACCAAACAAACCGTCCAGTATCGGTTTGCCGCAGGAGGCTGGTCCGGCCTTCGCAGGTCAAATACCAGTTCATCGCGACGGAGATGAGCGGCACCAGCATGAGACCCGCGGCCGCAGTACTGACGCTGGGCATCCAGGCCGGCACCGGCCCACTGGTGAGCCGGGTCATGCCGAGCCATTGGGCGAGAAAGGCGAGGGTCCAGAAACCGAAGGCGGCCAGCGAGCGGCTGTAGAGCGGACGGTTGAGCAGTTTGGGGACGAAGTAATAAATGATAGCGGTACCGACCGACGCGAACCACAGATCGGTCAGGTTGGAGACGTACCAGGCGTTAACAACGGCTTGAAAGGCGCCGCGAACCGGAGCGAGGATCAACATTAAATACGCGGCGGAAAAAATCCACGCGAACCAAAACAGCGCCCCGAGGATGTACCATTGCGATGGATAGAGCGCGCGTTCGCGTCGCAGGTGAAAATTCGTGATCGCGCAAACGCCGACGAGCCCGTAGGCGACGAGCATGAGCACCGCGGCGAAATGAGGCATCTCAAGCCATTCGTAGCCCGTGCTCCAACCGGCGAGGATGCCGACGATGCCGCCGGCGAGCGCGAGGTTCCAGAGGAAGCCGGCGACGCAGAGCGCAGGCTGGAAGAGCAGGCGCATGCCTCCGAGGCGGCACATCATCCAGAGCAGGACGCCGAGGCTAACTTGCACGCCGAAGCCGTAGACGACGCAGTTCGCGGCGGCGGGGTCAACTCGGCCGAAGGTGAGCCACGGGGTGTTGGCCAGAAAGCCCGGGCCGTGCAATTTGATCGATGCGATCAACGCAAGGAGCGTGCCGAGGAAGAGCCAGACGAGCCCCGCGCCGAAGTAGAGCATGAGCGGCGGGCGGCACGACAGGTCGATATCGCGCGCGGGAAGGCGCTCCACCGCGATGGTGGGAGTTGTGCCTGTTGAAGCTGTGCCGTTCATTCGTTTCGCTCGCGGCTTCCGCCGCGAGAAAGTCTATTCGTATTTGTTCGGCTGCTCCGGCGGCTTGGGCGCTTCCGGCGGAGGAGCGGACGCTTTGTCGACGCGCACCGCGATCTCTTTCTTGGCGGCGTCAACATTTTGATAATCCTTGATTGTCACGCGCATAGCTTCGCCGATCGGCAGGCGGACAAAGCCCTTGGCTGGGTCGGCCCAGCCGTATTGATCAAGGCCCGCGTTCGCCTGGCGCATGTCGGCCAGGTTCTTGCGGCGCTCGTCGGCGCGGTTCGTGCCCAGCGGTGCGGGATGGGCGTAGCGGTAAATGGCCCACACAAGCAAGGCGATGATGAGCAAGGCGCCGAGCACGCTGGCGAAGTAAGCGGTGAGATTCGATTCAGCGGGGCGAGTTGTGTTCATAGGCACCTCAATCGGCAGCAGCAATCGGCGCGCGCGCGCCCGCATGATGAACCCCCAGCGCTTCGCCGAGCCGCGGATCTTTCAATGGATACGGCGGATGACTGTTAAAGTATTTGATGAAGACCAGCGAAAGGACGCCCGCAAAAAACGCCATGCACGCGATGTCCATCCAGTGCAGCACAAAGCCCTCCGGGTGGATCAGCGGCATGATGTTGAACGACATGTCGCAGAAATTCATAAGCCACGCCCAAATGCAGAGCGGGATCATGACTGGCAGAGTGAGTTTGGCATCGATGCGCAGCAAGAGCAGGAAGGGGAGGAAGAAATGGCCGAAGATAAGAATCAGGCCTATTTCCCACCATGACCCAAACTCGCGCTTCACGTACCAAAATGTTTCTTCTGGTATGGCAGCATTCCAAATGAGGAAATACTGCGAAAACGCGATGTAAGCGTAGAACACCGTAAATGCAAATAGCAGCACGCCGATATCATGGATCTGACGCGTATGCACTACGCCGCTCAACGAGCCGGTGCGCTTCAGGAACGCCACGATAACATAGAGTGTCGCCAGAATCGTCCAAACGGACGCCGCGAAGTAATAAACCCCGTACATCGTCGAGAACCATTGGTGCTCAAGAGCCTTCATCCACATGATCGCGCCGAGTGTGAGCGTGAGCGCGAAGAGGTAAATCCCGCCCGCGGAAAGTTTGCGCATCTTGTACGTCCAGATCGCCGCGCCGTCCTTGTCCTGGTTCAGCGAATTGCGGCGCAGGCTCCACGAGAGCCACGACCAGATGGCAAAGAGCACGATGGCGACGATGTAAAAGCCGGGCATCGTAAAAATCGGTTGCTTGGCGTGGAGCGCGTGGTCCGCATGAGGATCGTGCTGCATCCACGCGTAGATGAGCGGCTTGGCCATGATGGCGATGGGAATGAACAGCAGGGCCATGACGGGTAGCAAAAACATGATGTGCTCGGCCACGCGCCGCACCGGCACCGACCACGCGGCGTCAAACAGGTGATGGACGATCACGAGGAACATCGCGCCCAGGCAAAGGCTCAGGAAAAACATGAATGCGAGCAGATACGAGTGCGCGAACTGCTTCGGGTTTAAAAACAAACCGATGACTCCGATGATTCCGCCGGCGACGAGAAGGACAATTGGCAGTTTTCGCCACTTCGGATCAATTACGAGCCGGTCAGTTGACGTTGTGGTTTGCGAAGCCATACTAAGGTGTTTTGGGCGCGGCCGCAGCCGGAGCGTTAGTTTGGGCCGCAGCCGGCGCATTGGTTTGAGCCGCGGGCGGCGCCATGGAACGTCTTAAGTCCTCACGCTGGTCCGCTGGCACGTCATCGAGGATCGCCAGCCGGCTGCGCTGAATCGCGCGCACGTATGCGATAATCGCCCAGCGGTCCTGGAGGTCGATCTGCCCTCCGTAAGGTCCCATCAGGTTGCGGCCATAGGTGATGACCGTGAACATTTCGCCGTCGGGCATCTTCACGATGCGCGGGTCGTGGAAGTTCGCCATCGCGACCATACCGTATTTACCGGTGATTCCCTTTCCATCGCCGGCGGGACCGTGGCAAACCACGCAATAAATTCCGTAACGTTCCTGGCCGCGCTTGAGCAACTGCTCGGTTACCGGCACAGGAATGTTGATGACCCAGTTCGTCGTGCCCGGTTCTTTACCGGTGTTCGCCGGAATGTCCTGATAAGGGGAGCCGCGCGCGACCGTCCCGGGCACGGGCAACTGCGAACTCATCCCATCCGCGAAAAAGCTGTTCGCGGTCTGCGGGCGCAGCTTGGGCATACGGTCCATGTCCGGGAAGACCTCGATGGGCGGTTTGCGCGAAATGTCGCCGCGCTTGCCCGCGATAAGCATCACTGCGACGACCGTGAGACCGAAGATGAGGAAAAAGTAGCGCATCAATCCCTCACTTCCTCGATGTGCCGCGCGCCGGCTCGTTCCAGCAACTGGCGGGTTTCAGTATCGGAAAATCTCGGGTCGGTGGCTTCGACGACCACGAAAAACTTATCGTGCGTGACGAGCGAAAAGCGCGCGCTCCTGAAGAGCGGGTTATAGAGACGCGGCAGCCGGTTCAGGAACAGCATGCCAAAGAGAGACCCGAACGCGCCGAGCAGAATGGTCAACTCGTAAGCCACGGGGAATGAATAGATGGGGCTGAAGAGCGGTTTCCCGCCGACAACAATTGGATAATCGTACGCGTTCATCCACCAAATCATCAGCATGCCGATCGTGAAACCGGTCGCGCCGCCACAAAAGGTGAACCAGCCGACCTTCGAGCTCGGGAGCCCCATCGCCTCGTCCATACCGTGGACGGGGAAGGGCGTGAACACGTCCCACCGCCGGTAGCCTGCGTCGCGGACCAACGCCGCCGCGTGCAGCGTGTCGGCAGTCGTGTCGAACTGCGCCATCAATCCGTATTTTACAGTGGTCTCAGCCATGGTCTTAGTGGTGAGCCTTTGCGCCGCCGAGCGGATGATGCGGGTCCGCCTGCGGGGTTACGCCTTTAACTTCTGAAATCGCGATCATCGGCAGAAAGCGCATGAACAACAGGAACAACGTGAGGAACAAACCGAACGTGCCGATGAACGTCCAGATATCGACCCAGGTCGGGATGAAGTAGGCCCAGTTGGAAGGCATGTAGTCGCGGTGCAGCGAGGTGACGATGATCACGAAGCGCTCGAACCACATACCGATGTTCACGATGATCGAAACGATGAAGACAAACCACGGGGTCATGCGCGCCCACTTCGACCAGAACAATTGCGGCGAAATGACGTTACACGTTACCATTGTCCAGTAGGCCCACCAATACGGTCCGAACGCGCGGTTCTTAAATGCATAGAGCTCGTACGGGTTGCCGCCATACCACGCGATGAAAAACTCCATGGCGTAGGCGTAGCCGACGATCGAACCCGTGGCCATGATCACCTTGCACATCAAATCGATGTGGCGCGTCGTGATCACTTCCTCGAGATGGCACAGTGTGCGCAACGGTATCATCAGCGACAGCACCATGCCGAAACCGGAGAAGATCGCGCCCGCGACGAAGTAGGGCGGGAAGATGGTCGTGTGCCAACCGGGGACTTGCGACACGGCGAAGTCGAACGACACGATACTGTGCACCGAGAGCACCAGCGGCGTCGAAAGGCCCGCGAGCAGGAGATACGCCTTCTCGTAATTGCTCCAGTGGCGGTTAGAACCCGTCCAGCCGAGCGAGCCCAGGCCGTAAAGGAATTGCCGAATGCGCGTCTTCGCGCGGTCGCGCATCGTCGCCAGGTCGGGAATCAACCCCATGTACCAAAACAACAGCGATACGGTGAAGTAGGTCGAGACGGCGAAGACGTCCCAGAGCAGGGGAGACCGAAATTGCGGCCAAATGCTGTTGGCGTTCGGCAGCGGCAGCAGCCACCAACCCAGCCAGATACGTCCGATGTGAATCAGCGGGAAAATACCGGCGCAAATGACTGCGAAGATGGTCATGGCTTCGGCGGCGCGATTGATCGACGTGCGCCAGCGTTGGCGCAGGAGAAAAAGAATCGCTGAGATCAGCGTGCCTGCGTGACCGATGCCGATCCAGAACACGAAGTTGGTAATGTCCCACGCCCATGCGACCGGTACCATCAGCCCCCAGACCCCGACACCAGTCGTCATCAGGTAAGTGATGCACGAGAAGCAAACCACCATCAGCGTGAAGCTCGGCACGAAGGCGATCCACCACCACCGAGGCGTTTTGCCTTCGGCGACGCCGGCGATGTGGTCGGAGAGCCATCCGAAAGGCCGCTGGTTCAAAACGAGGGGCTTTCGCTCCAACTCGGGCGGCGTGTGCGGGATCGACGGCACTGATCTGACGAGTGTCTCAGCCATTAGTGCGCTCCTCCCTTCTGAGCGTGGTCTTTGCCGTGTCCGGCTTCATGTCGTTCCTGGAAGGGAGTTCCCTGCTTGTCGGCATACTCCTTAATATTGAGCGGGATCTCGTGATAATCGGGCATCTTTGGATTCGGATTGCGGATGCGCGCCAGATAAGTGAGCCGCGGGCGCGTATCGAGGAACCCGAGCACGGCGTAGTTGTGTTGTAGCTTCTTGAGCTGTGAGACGCGGCTGTTCGGGTCGAGTTGATTGCCAAAGACAATCGCGTCGGTCGGGCAAGCCTGCTGGCAGGCCGTCTTGATCGTACCGTCCGGCACCTGCACGTCGCCGGAAGCGCCGGCTTTGACCTTCTGCGCGATCTTTGCACCTTCGATGCGCTGCACGCAGAAAGTGCATTTCTCCATGATGCCGCGCATGCGCACGGAGACGTCCGGATTGCGCACGAGGGCCATCAAATCCCACTGGTCTTCCGCGACCGTGTGGTGCATGGACGGTTCCTTCAACCAGTTGAGGAGGTTCCAGCGGCCCTTCGAAGTACTGGTCAGCGGACTCTTATACAGATCCCGTCCTATCGGATGCTTGTTGTAATCGAAAAAGTTAAAGCGCCGAACTTTATACGGACAGTTGTTCGAACAATAGCGCGTGCCGACGCAGCGATTGTAGGCCATGATATTGAGGCCCTCCTCGTCATGAACGGTTGCGTTTACCGGGCAGACGCTTTCGCATGGAGCATTCTCACAATGCTGGCAGAGCATCGGCTGTATCACCGCCTGGGGATCATCGATCAATTCCCTGGGCGCCTTGTCTGCCGCGCCGCTCCAGTAGCGGTCGATGCGCAGCCAGTGCATCTCGCGATTGCGCGAGACCTGGTCCTTGCCCACGATAGGCACGTTATTTTCGGCCTGACAGGCCAGCACGCAGGAGGTGCAACCCACGCAAGTGCTCAAATCGATCGACATCCCCCATTGATGAATGGGGCTGACAAACACTTTGTTGCTAAGATCAACCCCCACCTGACCCTTCCGCTCCTCGAATCCACGATAAGGGTGCTCATAGATCATGTATGGCTTGCCCGTCTTCGGATCGGTTGGGATGTATGTCGCCCCGTGGGCTTCCAAATCCATGTTCTGCGCGAATTGCGGAAATTCCTTATACTGCTCCGCGTTGGCCTCGCGCACGATCGGACGTCCTTCCATCGAGCCGTGCTCCTGCGTGCAGGATATCTTGTACGTGCGACCTGTCTTTGTGAGCTTCGCGCCGACGGCGAAATATTCCGCCGCCGAGGTTCTCAGGGCGTAAGCATTGTATAAACCGACGTTCTGTCCGACCCGCCCCGTGCCGCCTTTCTCGCCGCGCTTGCGTCCGTAGCCGAGGGCAATGGCCAGCGAGTTGTCGGCGAAGCCGGGTTGAATCCAGATGGGCCCTTGGATTTTCCTCCCGCCCAATTCGATCTCCACCACATCTGAATTCGTGACCCCAAATTCTTCGGCCGTCTTGCGGCTGATCAACACCAATCCGTCCCACACGGTCTTCGTGATGGGATCCGGCAATTCCTGCAGCCACCCGTTGTTGCTCCAGCGCCCATCGTCCAGTTTGTAATCGCGATGGAAGACAACTTCGAGATTGTCTTTACTCGGCGCCGAGGGCGCGGCTGCAGAGTTCAAAATGTTGCCAAGGGCATTCGCCGCGAGTTCGCGCGTGCGGTAATTCGTGTTTGGAAGAAAACCGTCGTGCAGAAATTTCTTCCACGTCTCCTCGAAATTGCTCTGGCCCGCGAACTGGCGGAACGTGTCGCGCACGACGTCATGCGGCTTGGTGTTCTCCATACCGCCAATGCGCGCGAGCACTTCAATCTCCGTGATCCCGCCGAACAGCGGTTGAATCAACGGCTGTACCGGCGCCAGCAGGCCGTCGCTTGTCCGTGCGTCGCCCCACGATTCCAAATAATGCGACAGCGGCAAATGCCACGTGCAGAGCGGGAACGTCTCGTCTTCGTAGTAACCGAGGCGCACCACCGTCTTCGCTTTAGCCTGGGCGGTCGCCCAATCGAAATCCGCCGGCGCGGAATAAACCGGATTGCTTCCCAGGATCACAAGCGTGTTGACCGCGCCCTGGTTTAGCAGATCACGCAGCTCGCCCAGCCTACCCAACTGCGGCGCCGCTTCGCGATACACCACCGTCTTGCCATTGTTGCCGAGCGCCGCGTTGATCGCCGCTGCAAGCGCGTGCACTGCCGGCGGTTGGCGATGCCCCGCGAGCACTACCGATGCGCCCCGGTTCTGCAGCAGGTCCGCCGCGCACTCGGCGATCCATTTCGGATCAACCGAGGCGGGCAGGGGAACCTTCTGCGCGAGGCCGGTGACGGCCGCGTTGTTCGCCGTCGTCGCTGCCGCAATAGCGGTAGCAACTGCCAGCACAGCGCTCGTCGGCACGCGCAAGCGATGATCGGCGTTCATGCCGGTCAGCGTCATCAAGCCTTCCACGGCGTAGAGCCGGTTCATGGGATCGCCCGGCTTTTGCACGCGGCGTCCCTTCGCGAAATTCCGGCAATGGCGATACGTGTCTTCCTCGTCGCCGATGAAGTCGCAGTCCAGCGAAACGATCACCTTCGCCTGGTCGAGCTTATAGAACGGCAGCGATCCGCCCGCGCCGGCCGTCGCTGCAAACTGCAAATCGACCGGCTCAAAAACGAACCAGCGCGCCTGCGGAAATTTCTTCGCGACCTCCTGTTGCAAGCGCAATCGCGAGGGCGAGCTGCTGTGCTCCAGGAGAAAGCACAATCCCTGTCCTTGGCCCGCGGTGCGTCCAATGTTCGAGAGGAAATCCAGCGCTTCGGGCGCGCCGACCGTTTCGCCGTTGCGCGTGAACCGCTTTGCGCGATCCGGATCGTAGAGGCTGAGGATCGACGCCTGCGCGAACGTGTCCGTGCCGCCGTTGTGATCGGGATAATCCGGATTGCCCTCCACCTTCGTGGGCCGGCCATCGTGCGACTTCACGAGCAACGGCACCGCACTGCCGCGCGTCGGCATCGCTGTCGCATAAAATTGCGGCACGCCGTGGATGTATCCCTCCGGCTGCTTTGCGAACGGCAAAATCTTTTCTTCCGGTCTCCGGCAGCCCGCCAGCCCCAACCCTGCCAGCGCAAACGACGCCGACATGATCTTCATGAAGTGCCGGCGCGCGATCGGGTCCTTCAACTCGCTCGCGCCGGACGGAAACTCCCGCTCGACCCATTGCCGGAAGTCCGGGCTCTCCGCCAGATCGTCCAGGCTGCGCCAGTAACGCTGGCCGCTCTCAGGTTCGGGGCACGGTGGAGGAATTGTTTTCATCGATGACAGGCCGAGCAATTCTGCGACGCGTTCACTTTCCACTCCTTCTTCGCCTTCGCACCCCAATCCTTCGGCAAGTGCTGGTGTGGATTCCACGCCAGGTCCGTCACCTTCTCCGGCGGGCGCAGGTTCTGTTCGGGCGCGCGATGGCATTCCAGGCAAAACGTCATGCTGAACGGCTTGGCGTGATACACCTCGTCCATCTTGTGAATGTCCCCATGGCAATGCACGCAACTGATCCCTCGATTCACGTGCACCGAGTGATTGAAATAAACGTAGTCCGGCAGCTTGTGAATCTGCACCCACTCGACCGGCTTGCCCGTCGCGGTGCTGTCGCGAATCGGCGCCAGCCTCGGATCATCCTTCAAGACCTGGT
>Ga0075418_10000430_pt1 | contig 43750 bp, 33 predicted proteins | sample SoiMetdeltSBSDD2_FD_81776 | JGI IMG/M metagenome (GOLD analysis project Ga0075418, IMG submission 81776) | Bulk soil microbial communities from a Populus tree surrounding site in Tennessee, USA - Soil MetaG P. deltoides SBSDD2 | ecosystem: Environmental > Terrestrial > Soil > Tree plantation...
GAATGCCGCGACGGGACCATGGACAGTTGCCGACACGATTCGGAGCGAGATTTATCAGATCCCGATCAGCTCGCCGGCTCACAACCTAACCTACGTCACCGTCGAAAGCGCGGATGACGACGAGGTCACATTCGAGGCGGCGCCGGCTTATACAGGAATGATGGTGGCGTGGGGAACTGCGGTTTGGGGTTTCGGCTGGTACTACCCACCTTATTACTATCCGGGTGCCTTCTATCCCGCTTACTACCCGTACTATCCGAGCTACGGATACGGTGCGCATTACAACCCGTGGACCGGCGCCTACACGCGGGCTGGGGCCGTGTACGGTCCCTACGGAGGTGCCGGGTACGGGGCGAGGTACAACCCGACCACTGGAACGTGGGCACGCGGCGCGGCCGCGTACGGGCCGGCGGGTGCACGTGGAGCGATCCAAGCGTACAACCCGCGTACGGGCGCCATCGGTTCGACGATTCAAGGATCGAACGTCTACGGAAGCTGGGGATCAACCGCAGTCAAGCGCGGTGATCAATGGGCGCAGACGTCGCGCCTCACGAGAAACGCAACCGGCACGACCAGTCGAGTCACGCAAGGCAGCCGAGGCGGCGAAGCGGTCACCCGCAGTGGGCCGCAAGGCAACGCGGCGATCGGCCGAACCGGCGCGGGTGACGTCTATGCCGGCCGTGATGGAAACATCTACCGCAACCAGAGTGGAAGTTGGCAGAAATACAGCGCGGGCGGCGGCTGGTCGAATGTCAATCGGCCGGTGGGCACCGCAGGGCAGGCGCCTGATCGCGTTGCCGAGAGCGGTCTGAGCCGCGACACCGCCACACAGTTGAATCAGGATCGCAGCGCGCGCATCGACGGCGCACAGCGGACGCGTGATTTCAATAGTGCCGGACGCTTGGGGTCGGGCAGTTACAGACCGAGCGGCGGAGGCTTCGGCGGCGGCGGTGGCGGGTTCGGAGGAGGAGGCGGCGGCTTCCGCGGCGGCGGACGGCGATAACGCGCACGGTGGTGGACACACCGTGAAGGGAGGCATCGCCGCGGATCGAACACCGCTTCGATTTCGTCTTCGTTCAGACGTCAGTTCGGCCAGCGCGATCGCCATCTATTCGACCGTCGCAACCGGCAATGACGCTTTCGGCAATTGTGTTCTCGCTGACGTTCGTCATGGTGCAGTTCAGCGCGACCGCCTACTCGCCGCGGCTCGTGTTATGGCTCGCTGAAGACCCGCTGATCTCGCATGCGCTCGGCATCTTTACCGGCGCGTATCTCTCTACTCGATCTCAGCGGTCGCGTGGATCGATCGGAACAACATCGAGGGCGTGTCGATCATCGGCGCAATCGTCGCGATCGTATGGCTGCTGGCAGCCGTCGCCGCGTTCATCGCGCTGATCAGACGCATCGCGGTATTGCAGCTGAACCGGATGTTGACGTTCACCGGCGATCAGGGACGAAAGACAATCGCGGCGCTGTATGGAAGCGATCAACGCCTGCAGAGCGAAGACGCGGCCGAGGCACGTTTCAGTGGTACGCCGATGCAAATCGTCGTGCACCAGGGGCGTCCGCGCGCGGTGCAGGCCATAGACGGAGTTGCGCTGCTCGAGCTCGCCCGGCAAGCCGACGCACGCATCGAAGTGACCGTCGCAGTCGGCGACACCGTCATGGAATCGACCCCGTTGCTGCGCGTCTACGGGCACAGCATCCTCGACCGCCGCCTCGTCGCGGCCATCCGCGTCGGCGAGCAGCGGACGTTCGAGCAGGACCCTCAGTACGCGATTCGCTTGCTGGTCGACATCGCCATCCGCGCGCTGTCGCCGGCGATCAACGATCCGACGACGGCCGTCCAGGCGCTCGATCAAATTGGCGATCTCCTGCTTCGACTCGGTCGCCGGCGGCTCGCCACGGCGCCGTTGCGCGACGATGCCGGCGCCGTTCGCGTGATTATCCCGCTCCCCTCCTGGGACAATTTCCTGCGATTGGCCTTCGACGAGATCCGTGCATACAGTGCGGCAAGCGTCCAGGTGATGCGACGGATGAATGCGCTGCTGAACGAACTGATTCTCGCACTGCCCGACGCGCGGCGTCCTGGGCTGGCGCGCTGGCAGCGGCGAATCGAAAGCTCGATCAGTAGACACTTTGTCGATACCGACGAAGGTCGCGATGCGTTCGTTGGGGATCGGCAGGGGCTTGGCGTATCGAATCGTTCAGCTGCGTGATGCTGCCGATTCTGGCGACTAGCGAACGTCAGGAGGCGCTTCGGGCGCCTCCTGTGATGCACCACGTACCCAGTAATCTCCGAGCAGGACTGTCACGCTGTCGGTCGCGTCGTTGGCAAGCGCAGCGTCGACGAGGCGTTGGGCATCGTCGGCCGGCCGGCGCTGTCCTGAAAGGACATCGGCGATCTGGTCCTCGCGCACGCAGTCGGTCAGACCATTGGTGCACAGCAGCAGGCGATCGGCCGGCCACAGGTGCACATGTTCGATCGCGATATCGGTGCCGCTTCCGCGGCTTGCGAGCGCGTCGGGGACGGCCCGCGGGACGTCGGGCGCCGATGGTTCCGTCCCAGGCGGCCTGCGCGCTTCGAGGCGCACGCGCCGCAGTGCGGCGGAGGCTGAAATCAGCCGCTCGAGGGTGTGATCCATGGTCAACTGAATCAGCACGCCGTTGCGAAACAGATAGGCTCTGGAATGTCCGACATGCGCGAAGAAGAGATCCGCGCCCGCGACGTACAGAGCGGTCAGGCTGGTCGCCATTCCCGCGAGACTCGCGTCCGTGCGGCCCGCCTGGATGATGGCGTCGGTCAGCTGACGATAAAAGAACTCGCTCTGCGCGGCAAAGTCGCCGGCGGTATCCGGTCCGACCCGCACGTTCCATTTGCCGTAGCGGATGGCGAGATGGGCGAGCGTGCTCAAGGCAAAACGGCTCGCCCGTCCGCCAGTGCCGTCGCTGTCGAGACCGTCGGCGACGAGCATCGCGTAGGCGTACTCCTCGAATCGTGGCGGCAGGTCGGCTTCGGCAAGGCTGGTCGTCAGCGTTTCCTGCATCCGCCCGAGACGAATGGCGACAAAGTGGTCGGTGTTATGGAGCTGCGTCTTCCCGGTCACCGATACGCCAGACACTTCGAGGCCGATACTGGCCGAGACCGGTTGAAATGTCGGCGCATCGAGTGGATGGGAGACGGCCGCGCGCCACTCGGCGCGCGATGAATCGCGTTGATCGGTCGCCATGACACGCGCTCACACTGGCGAACCGCGAATCGGACAACGGCCGTACGGCCCGCCCCACGACGCGCGGTCCCGCCTGTTCTACCAGCGATAACTGATGCCGCCGCTGGCGTTCCAATACGAGAGGCCGGACGCGACGCTCTGGAAGAACTGATCGGATGGCGAACCGCTGAAGCTGTCATCGGTTCGTGCGCGGAAGTACCGGATATCACCGCGGACGCCCCACCCCTTGTTGGCGAACGCCATGACGCCGCCACCGATGTTGCCCCCCCATGACCCGTGGCTCTCGGAATTCGTTCCGTTCACACTTCGGAAGTCGGCTGAGAATCGCGTCCTGCCCCAGCCTCCAGAGACATACGGCTGGATCTGGCCATCCGCGCCAAGCGGGTACGCTCCGATCGCATTGATCATGTAGTTGGCCACACGTGTGTCGCCGTCGATGAAAACGCTTGTCACGTCGAAGTTGGGCGCCCAATCGGCGAGGAATTCCGGACCGACGTAGCCCCTCCAGAGCCAGGCGATCTGGCCCCCGAACTCGACGCTGCCGGCCGAGTTGTTATCGATGTTGGGACTGTCTCCGTTGGCGCTGAAGCCGCCACCGACAAATCCGGACGCCAGCCAGTGACTGACTGTTGCACCGCCATAGGTCGGCTGCGTCGTCCCAGTCGATGGAGGCGGCGAAGTCGTTTGCGCTGCCGCCGTCCCAACCAACGCGAACGTTAAAATCGCGGCAAAGAGGTACTGTGTTGATCGCATGACGTGTTTTTCTCCCTTCGGGTGCGCCGAACCGCAAGATCGGCTCCAGAACATGTGCGTGTTGCCTGAGGAAATCTGCGATTGAAGGTGACAAGTAACCGGCCGTGGTCACCGGACACGGTCGGCCGGGACCTCCGCGGCGTGCTCGCGCTGTTGCCAGACATAGACGGGAATTCCAAACAACAGCAGCAGGAGCCCGTACAACACGGGCGTCGGCCCGCATCCATAGACGGTGAAGATCGAGAACACGAATGCCACTACCTCGACGATGCCGATGCGCGGCAAGACGCCGCGCGCGGCGCCGCCGACCGCGATCAGTCCATCAGCAAGCGCGCAAAAGACGTACGAGATAACGCCGGTCATCGTCGCGAGGCTGACCAGCATGGTGTAGATGGCTGTCCACCGCTGCGCTCCTAATGCCTGGACCAGGACCAGGCCGGTTGCGAGCGCCGCCGACAACATGATCCCGATGGCTGGCACGTTTCGAGATGACAGCCGTCCGAACACCTCCGGAAAGAGGTGGTCGTTCGCCGCGGCCATCGGGACCTGCCCCATGAGCAGCGTCCACCCGTTCAGTGCTCCAATCGATGACACCATGACCGCGACGGCGACCAGGCCGGCGGCCCACTCTCCCCACATCAGACGTGCGGCATCGCTGAAGGGCGCGACCGAGGTGACCAGCTGATCGCGCGGGACGACCCCGAAGACAACGATCGTTCCGAGGACGTAGAGGAGCGCCGCGACCAGAATGCCGAGGACGGTCGCCCGCGGTATGGTGCGCCTCGGATCGCGCACGTCACCCGCAGGAACCGTTGCGGACTCGAGCCCCAGGTAGGCAAACATCGTGAGCGGCGCCAGCGCGGCACTTGCCTCGAGCAGCGACTTTCCGCTCGGATTGAATTCCGCGATCTGGCTGAAGTGCACCCACGGCAATCCGAGAATCGCGATCGCGCCAAACGGCACCAGCTTGGCGTAGGTCGTGATTTCGGCGAACCGACCTGCCGCCTTGACGCCGCGAAGATTCATGAGCGTCACGAACCAGATCGCGCCGAGCGTGATCGCTACCGCTACTGGTCTGTTCCCTTGAAACGTGGGTACGAGTTTTATCAGTGAGCCGGTGAACGCGGCCGCGATGAGTGGCAGAGACGCCCAGATTGAAATCCAGTAACCCCAGGCAACGATGAAGCCCGCGAAATCACCGTATGCGGCCCGCGTGTACGCGTACGGCCCGCCGGTCGCCGGCAGGCGATTGGCCAGCCGCGCGAACGTCAGGCCCAGACACATCGCGCCGATGCCCATGACGATCCAGAACAGGATCCCGAGCAGCCCGTACGGCGCAACCGCCGACGGTGAGAGATAAAACCCCGATCCCACCATGTTGCCGATGACGATCGCGGTGCATGCGGCAAGACCGAGGCTCGGACGGGGGGCATCAGCCGCCATACGCGACTCCGGTGGCGGCTGCCGACACAGTCGTTCCTGATGTTCCCGCGATGATTCCGCTCAGATCACCAAGCGCCCCTATAGCCGCATTCCTGCCGGTGACCTCGACGAAGCGGCGGGCGGCGGCAACCTTCGGCCCCATCGATCCCGCGGCAAAGCCCATGTCGGCAAGCGCATCGGGGTGGGCGCGCCGGATCTGCTTCTGCGCGGGCGTACCCCAATCGCGATAGACGGCATCGGCGTCGGTCAGCATCACGAACAGATCGGCGTCGAGATCGCGCGCGAGGAGCGCCGACGCGTAATCCTTGTCGATGACGCACTCGACGCCGACGAGTGCGCGCCCGTTTCCGTCGGACTGCGTGTACATGGTCGGCACACCGCCGCCACCGGCAGCGATCACAACGGCGTTGTGTTCGAGCAGCCACTTGATTGGCCGGATTTCGAAGATGCGCTTCGGCAGTGGAGAGGCGACCACACGTCGCCAGTGATCGCCGTCCTGCTTGAATACCCAGGGCTTTTCCGAAGCGAGGCGGTCGGCTTCCGCCTTGTCGTATACGGGGCCGATGAATTTTGTTGGATTGTCGAAGGCCGGATCGTTCGGATCCACCTCAATCATCGTCAGCAGCGTGGCGAACGGCCGATCGAACGGCAGCCGGTTACCGAGCTCCTGCTCGATCATGTAGCCGATCATTCCCTCCGTCTGCGCGCCGAGGACGTCGAGCGGGTACGGTTCCACCTTGCCGTAGGCAGCGGCCTGCAGTGCGAGCAGGCCGACCTGTGGTCCGTTGCCGTGCGCGACCACCAGCTTGTGGTGCTCGGCGATGGGAGCAATCGCCTCGGCGGCAATGCGAACGTTCCGGCGCTGGTTGTCCGCCGTCATCGCCTCGCCGCGTCGCAACAAGGCGTTTCCCCCGAGCGCAATGACCACGAGCATCGACTCAATCTCCCAGCGTCGAAACGAGGATCGCTTTGATGCTGTGCATGCGGTTCTCGGCCTGCTCGAAGGCGATGTTGCGCCGCGATTCGAAGACTTCGTTGGTGACTTCGACACCGTCCTTCAGGTCGAACGCCTCAGCGATCTCCTTGCCGATCTTCGTCTCGGTATCGTGAAACGCGGGGAGGCAGTGCATGAACTTCACCTGCGGGTTGCCGCTCGCCTCCAGCAGCTTCGACGTGACCTGATACGGCCGCAGCAGCTCGATCCGCTGCTTCCAGATCTCTTTTGGTTCCCCCATCGACACCCACACGTCGGTGTGAACGAAGTCAACACCGCGGACCGCTTTCATGGGGTCGTCGGTGACCGTCAGCCTGGCACCGGACTGTTCGGCCAAACGCTTCGCGATCGACACGTACTCCTCCGAGGGCCAGAGCTGCTCGGGACCACACAGGCGCACATCCATCCCGAGGAGGCAGCCGACGATCATCAGCGAATGCCCCATGTTGTTGCGTGTGTCGCCGAAGAATGCGTACTTGATCTCCGACAACGGCTTGTCGCTGTTTTCGCGCATGGTCATGATGTCGGCGAGCATCTGCGTCGGGTGGTACTCGTCGGTCAGTCCGTTGAAGACCGGGACGCCGGCGTACTCCGCGATCTGTTCGACACCGGCCTGGCTCGCGCCGCGGTACTCGATGGCGTCATACATGCGCCCCAGCACGCGAGCCGTGTCCTTGAACGATTCCTTGTGGCCAATCTGCGAGCCAGCCGGATCGAGATACGTGACGTGCGCACCCTGGTCGTAGCAGGCGACCTCAAACGCACAGCGCGTGCGGGTGGAGCTCTTCTCGAAGATCAGGCAGATCTCCTTCCCTCGAAGGTGCTGCTGCTCGGTGCCCGCGTACCTGGCGCGTTTGAGGTCGCGCGCGAGATCCAGCAGGTAGCGGAATTCCCGCGGCGTGTACTCCTGGACCGTCAGCAGCGAGCGATTACGGAGGTTAAAACTCATAGCGGCAACTCCTGACCGACATCAGGCCTGGCCGCCTGATACGTCCTGAAACCTGATACCTGAAACCTTCAGTACGCCGGATCGCGTGCGACCGGGCACGTCATGCAATGGCCACCGCCGCGGCCGCGTCCCAGCTCTGATCCGCGAACGGTGATCACTTCGACACCCGCCTTTCGCAGCAGCGTGTTCGTGTGCGTATTGCGGTCGTAGCCGACGACGACGCCTGGCGACAGCGCGACGACGTTGTTCCCGTCGTCCCACTGCTCGCGCTGCGACTGCCATGCGTTGCCGCCGGTTTCCACGATGCGGAGCTCGTTCAGCCCGAGCGCTTCCTTCACCACGTCGAACAACGAGCCCGATTCAGCACACAGGTCGATGCGTCCGTCGCCGTCAGGCCTGGCGCTGAAACAGCGAATTTGGTCGGCGACGTCGCGGTAGGTGGTGCACAGGTCGCGATCGCAGAAGGTGAACACCGTATCGAGGTGCATGGCCGCGCGACTTTTAGGCATCAGGCAGGCAATGACGCGCGTGGCCGCCTCGTGTCGGAACAACTGCGCCGCGACCTGAAACACCGCCTGCCGCGTGGTGCGTTCGCCCATGCCGATGAGGACGACGCCCTTGCCGACCGGCATGACGTCGCCGCCTTCGAGCGTGGCCGCACCAAACGGAGTGTCGCCGTCTCCCCACCAGACCTGGAAATCCGCATCCCTGAACGTGGGATGGAACTTGTACACGGCGCGCTGGAGCAGCGTCTCAGGCTTCCGCGCGGGCCAGAACATCGGGTTGCAGGTCACGCCGTTGTAGATCCAGCACGACGGATCGCGCTGAAACAGCGTGTTCGGCACCGGCGGAATGATGAAGTCGGTGCCCTCGTATGCGTTGGCCAGCATCGCCGACTGCTCGCTGCGGGGCACATCAAGGATGGCGATGCCGCCGATCAGATGTTCCGCAAGCGGCGGCGCCGGCATCTCGTCGAGCCAGGCCCGGAGGATAGGCGCAGCGATGAGACCCACCTCGTTCGGCGTGATGCGCCGGTCGAGCACCCATGCGCGGGCTTTGGGATCGCTCAGGGTCTCGGCGAGCAGATCGTGCAGGTCGAGCACCTCCACGCCACGCTCGCGCATTTTCAGTACGAAGTCGTAATGGTCCCTCTGCGCCTCGTGCACCCAGAGGACGTCGTCGAAGAGCAACTCGGCCCGGTTCCCCGGCGTCAGGCGCTGATGCGCAAGGCCCGGGCGGCAGACGATCACCGTGCGCAGCGTGCCGACTTCGCTGTACACACCCAACGAGTCCGCAGTTCGGTTGTTGAGAGTCGTGTGCGCAGGCGACGTCGCGACTGGGGTCATACGGCCGCTGCTACGCAGCGGTCGTGCCGACCAGTCGGCGTCAATCCGCGCCGCGGCGGCAGCACGCGCCGCGATGCGGATGACTGCGCACCGTTATGCGCTGACAGTACGCCGTGAGAATTGGCCTTTGAGGCACTGCACGTACCAGGCGCCGTCTCTGACTTCGACACCGTGCGTGTCGTGCCCGAACCCGGGGAAGCGTCGATCCCAGCGCGCAAGCGCGCGCAGGTAGCTGAGGTACGGACCATCGTCGGCGCCAGTCGCCTCACCCGGCATCAGCATCGGAATTCCGGGGGGATACGGGACGACGCTCGTCGCGAGCACGCGAACGGCGAGCCGCTCGAGCGGCACGTGTTCAATCGAACCGCGTACGAGCTGCTGATACGCGTCCGCGGGTGAAATGATGGGAACCGGCAGGGTCGAGAACGCTTCCGCGAGCCAGTGTGTCTGCCGGCTGTCTCGCAATTGATCGAACATCTGGCGCGCGAGATCGCGAAGACCCAGAAGCCGATAGACCTCGGGATGTGCGTGCACAATCTCGGGAAGTACTTCGGCCAGCGGCGTATTGCGATCGTAGTCGCGCTTGAATTCCAGCAGCCCGTTCAGCAGCGTTCCCCACTTCCCTTTCGTTACGCCGATGGAGAACAGGAACAACAGCGTGAAGTCGGTGGTCTTTTCGACTTCGATTCCACGCCGATGGAGATATGCGGTCACCAGCGTGGCGGGGATGCCGGTCAGGTCGAGGCCACCGGCCTCCCTGACGCCCGGCGTCACGACAGACACCTTGATCGGGTCGAGCATGCAGTAGCCGTCTTCGATATCACCGAATCCGTGCCAGCTCTCGCCAGGATGCAGCACCCACTGATCGGGATCGATCGCGAGGACAGCCGCATCCTTGTCCTCCATTCGGTCGGGATTCCACGTATTGAAGAACCAGTCACCCTTATCGACGAACTGCCGGTGCACGCGTCCCATCGTCTGGCGGAAGGCGATCGCCTCCTCGATGGACTCTGACGTCAGCGCTGGCCCTCCCGGGCCGTCCATCATCGCCGCGGTCACGTCGTTCGACACGATAATCGGGTAGAGCGGCGACGTCGACGCGTGCATCATGAACGATTCATTGAAGCGCGCGTGCGGAATCGCGCTGCGCCCGTCGCGGATATGCAGCAGCGACGCCTGTGACAACGCCGCCAGCAGCTTGTGCGTCGAGTGCGTGGCAAAGACCGTCGGACCCGTGTGATCGGCCGGATCGCCGTGCATCGCGTGCCGGTCGCGGTACAGGGGATTGAATCGCGCGTAGGCGTACCACGCCTCGTCGAAGTGAATGCGATCGACGCTGTCGCCGAGCAGCTCCTCGACGCGCCGCGCGTTGTAGCAGAGGCCGTCATAGGTCGAGTTGGTCAGGACGGCGTAGACCGGTCTCCGTTCGATCTCTTCGTGAACGAGCGGGTTCGCTTGGATTGCTCGGTCGATCGTCGCCGCCGCGAGCCGCGCCGGCGGAACCGGTCCGATGATGCCGTAGCGGTTGCGCAGCGGAACCAGATACGTGGGGATGCCACCCGTCAGCACCAGGCCGTGCTCAATCGATTTGTGGCAATTGCGATCGCACAACGCAATCTGATTCCGCGCGACCGCGGCCGTCATGATGAGCCTGTTCGCGGTGGATGTGCCGTTGGTCACGCAGTAGGTGCGATGGGCGCCGAATACCCGCGCCGCATACTTCTCGTGCTCGCCGATTGGGCCGGTGTGATCGAGAAGCGATCCGAGCGCACCGACACTGACCGACAGATCCGACCGCAGCAGGTTCTCGCCAAAATAGTCGAAGAAGATGCGGCCGACCGGCGATTTGAGGAACGCCGTACCGCCGGTGTGACCAGGCGTGTGCCACGAGTACTCGTATTCCTGAGAGAACTTCATCAGCGCGGCCGCCAGTGGAGGCATCATCACCTCCAGGTAGCGACGGCTCGCGGCGGCAACGCGTCCGCCGACGAATGCGGCCGTGTCCTCGAGAGTCCAGATGAACTCGTCCACCTGCTCCATCACCGACGTGGGGATGGATGACGCCTCCCCACGTTCGGCCATCAAGAAGATCGGGATCTTGTCGTTTCGGGATCGTACGAAATCCAGGAGCCGGGTCGTGTTCCCATGATCGTGATCGCCGCCGAGCGTCCAATCCATCAGGATGGCGTGCAGCGCCGAATCGGACACGATGACCGAATGCCCGTCCTCGGCCGACGCCGCTTCGACGACTTCCATCGATCGTCCCTGCAGCTCCTGCACGAGCGCGCGCGCCGCGCGGCCTTCCGCCGTCGGACTCGTGAGCTCGTCATCGACGACGAGCGCTCGCAATGCCAGTCGTTTCGTGCTCCGCTGAATCATCGTCGTTACTCCGGCAGCGTGTTCCAGCGGAAGAACGTCAGTGCATCTTGATCAGGGTCGCCGAACGATTTCGCATACAGCTGTGAAATATCGCCCGATCGATACACGCGCGAGAGGGCGCGATCCACGAGCAGTCGGAAGTCATCGTTATCGGGAGCGAGCGCCAGGGCCATCGGCTCGTAGGTGAAGAACCGGTCGAGGACGACGAGGTCACGCCCGCCTGCGTGGCGTTTGGCCGCATCAAACAGAATCGCGCGGTCGCCGAAAAAGACATCTGCACGGCGATTGAGCACCCGCTGGACGCCTTCGTCATAGCTCTTCACGAGCGCCACGCCAGCGACAACCTCCAGGTCATTCATGCGTTTCTCGAGCCATGTTTCCGCGGTGGTGCCCGTGACGACCGCAAAGTCACGCGCCTGGAGGAGCTGCGTGGCGTTCGCCCGCCACACCGGATGGAACGGCTGCCCACGTCCCGACAGCACCTCACGCAGGCGTGCCGGCGCGTCCGCGCGTAGCAGCGCGCCGATGCCACCCGGGAAAATCGGGATCGAGAAATCGGCCTCGCTCCTTCGCGCGAGTGTCACCGTATCGGCTCCGCAAAGCAGATCGATCTCTCCGAGCTGGAGCGCGCGGAACCGCTCTTCGAATACCACCGGCTTCCACTCCACCTTCAGAGCCGGCAGATTCAGTTCGCGCTTCGCCTCGTCGGCGATCTTCTGGCACAGCGCGACCGAGTAGCCCGCTGGCATCCCTGAATTGTCCGTATACGCAAACGGCCCCGCATCGGCTCGATAGCCGAACGTGATCCGGCCTGTGTCCCGGATGCGCGACACCACGCGGCCGGGCGCGGCCGCCGCGTGAACCCACGTCTGCGCCGCAGCGACGAGAAGCGCGGCGAATACGGCAAGCGCAAATCGACGTCGCATGGTTCTCCTCCTTATGCGGCTGGCCGCATCGCAACCTGTTTCGCCTCTGCGAAACGTGGCGCGATGAAACCCCAAATGACAAAGCCGATTCCGGTGGCGATCATCCCGCCGAACACTGCGTCCTTGCCGGAGGCATAAATCGCGTAGACGCTGTAGGCCATCGCGACGACCGCGATGGCGACCGTCCGGCGATAGGCGCGTCCTCCGACGCCGGCGTTCTGCATCATCACGGGAAGCGCCGACAGCGCAATCACGTACGGCACGACGTTGGTCACGACGGCCAGGTTGACGAGCACCCCGAACTGCTCACTGAGGGACGGCGAGATCGTGGAGAGCGCGAGCAGTGATTGGGCAATGCCCATCACAATCATCCCGGCGACCGGCGCATCGAGGCGATTGACGTACGCGAAGAGCGCCGGAAACATCCGCTGGTCGGCCGCCGACTTCGCCGTCTGCGCGATCGTGAACTGCCAGCCAAGGAGCGAGCCGACGCACGCCATGACCGCGAGCGCCATCACGATGGAGCCGATCGCCGGGTTGAACATGCGCGCATATGCAAGCGCGAAAGGTCCGGTCGACTTTGCGAGGTCGGCGTTCGGTACGATCCCCTGAATCAACGTCGTCGACAAGATGTAGATGAATGCCGCGCCGAGCGTGCCCAGCATGCACGCCAGCGGCACGTTGCGCTTCGGGTTCTCCACGGCGGACGAGTTCTGCGCCGCCGACTCCATGCCGAGGAAGGCCCACAGCGTCAGGGCGATGCTCGATCCCATCCCCTGCAGAAGCGTCATCCCCTTCGGGTTCCAGGCAGCGGAGAACGTGTCCGGCCTGAACCAGAACCAGCCGAAGATCGCGAGCAGGCCGACGGGCAGGATCACCCCCCACACCGTGATCGATCCGATTCGTCCCGTCACCTTCGGGCCGCCGAAATTCGCAACGGTCGTCAGCCACAGCAATCCAATGACGCCAATGCATGTGGCGATCGGCGTCGCCGACAGCCACGGAAAGAAGCCGGCCAGGTAGCCGACCGCAGATATCGCAATCGCCACGTTGCCGATTGCCAGCGAGAGGAAATAGAGGTAGAACACCATGAAGTAGCCGGACTTCCCGTACGCATCCTCCGCGTAGGCCGACATTCCGCCTTCACGCTGGTTGAAAAGGCCCGCCCGGGCGAACCCGTAGGCGATGGCCATCGAGCCGAGGGCGGTGACCACCCACGACAACAGCGAGATCGCGCCAACTTTCGCCATGTTCGTCGGCAGCATGATGATTCCCGAGCCCATCATGTTGACGGCGACGATGAACGTCAGTTGGATGAGAGTCATCTTCTTTCGGTCATCCACGACAGTGTCCTCGAAGCTATTCACGTACGGCGTACGTGTGGAACTTGATTCGTCCGTCAATCCGTTCCTGAAACACCCCCTGCACTTCGTAGTTGAAGCCGGGAAAGCGGTTGAACGACTCCTCGAACGCGAGGAAGTAGTCGAGCATCGGCTGCGACCGGTCATTCCAGCGCTCACCAGGAACGACGACGCCGATGCCGGGTGGGTAGATCAGAGCGAGGGTCGCGGAAATGCGTCCTTTGATCTGGTCGAGCGGCACGTAGTCGACGTCGTTGCCGACGAGCGCCTCATATGCCCGTTTCGGTGACATCGCCAGCTCGGGGAAACTGCACGCTCGGAAACAGAGGCGCTGCAATTCCTTGATGTCCCTGCCGCGATAGAACCCGTGCATCTCGTTGCACACCTGGCGCAGCGTGTAACCCGCGTATCGCTGCGGATGCGCCGCACAAATGCTGGGAAGGGCCTCCGCAAGCGGTGCGTCGCGGTCCCAGAGGTTCTTGAACTTCACCAGCTTCGCGATCAGCGTGTTCAACTTGCTCTCGTCCTCGGCAGGCGTCATCAGGAACAGGATGCTGTTCAGATCGCATTTCTCCGGGACGATGCGCTGTTCGCGGAGATAGTTGGCCACGACGGTCGCCGGCACGCCGAAGTCGAGGTACTCGCCTGTGTTCCGGTTGATTCCCGGCGTCAGCAGCGTCAGCTTGTTGGGATCAACCATCGCGTAGCCTTCCGCGTAGTTCGCGTAGCCATGCCACCTGGCGTCAGGGTTGAACGTCCAGCACTGCTGCTCCCGCTTGATGACGTCGGTCGGGACACTCTCCCATCGCACCGCTGTCATGTCCTCCACAAACGGCGAGTCGTGAATCGTCACGACGTCGGGCACGAACGGATCGAAAAACCACTTCTCCTCGGCGCTCTGGCCGGTGCGCATGTAGTAGCAGCCGAACTGCCGCAGCTTCTTGCGCACTTCGATCCCAAGCTCGATGCACCGGTCCCACAGCGCTTCGCCCGCCCGCCCCTCGTGCACCTGGGCGTTGACGTCGAGAGACGCGAACAGCGGATAGAAGGGAGACGTCGAGGCGTGGATGAGGAACGACTCGTTGAAACGCCTCGGCTCGATATAGCGCCGCTGTCCGCGTATGTGGTCGTCGCGCTTGTGGATTTGCGAGGCCTGCGAGAACCCCGCACCCTGCTTGTGGACAGACTGGGTGGAGAAAAGTCCGGGCATGTCGGGCCCGAGTTGCTGCAGCCGCATCGGGCTGTGGTCCGCGAACAACGGGTGGAACGCGTTGTACCCGATCCATGCCTCGTCCCAGAGGACGTACTCGCACAAGTGACCGATCTTGGCGAGCACCTGGCGCACGTTGTAAATCGTCCCGTCATAGGTGGCGAGCTGGATGCACGCGAGCCTGAACGGTCGTTCGGCCCGGTCGCGTTCGGGATCGGTGACGAGCGGATTCGCGCGAATTTGCTGGCGCAGCGCCTCTTCATCCCATGCATTCCAGTCAACCGCGCCGATCATGCCGAACGGGTTCCGCGCGGTCGGCAGGAAGATTGGAATTGCACCTGCCTGCACGAGCGCGCCCTGGTGCAGTGACTTGTGATTGTTCCGATCGAAGAGCACCAGATCGCCCGGGCGCAGGACCGCGTTGGTGACGACCTTGTTGGACGTGCTCGTGCCGTTGAGCACGAAGTAGGTCTGGTCGGCCCCGAAGACGCGCGCCGCGTGACGTTCGGCCTCCGCTGCCGCGCCGTCATGCACCAGCAGGTCGCCAAGGGCGACGTCGGCGTTGCACAGGTCGTTACGGAAGATGCTCTCGCCGAAGTGTTTGAAAAACAGCTGTCCTGAAGGTGATTTCCGGTAGAACTGGCCACCCTGATGCCCAGGGCAGTCAAACGCCACGTTGGCTTCTGTGTCGTAGGCCATGAGTCCGCCAAAGAACGGCGGAAGGAGACTCATGCCGTACTTCACGATGCTGGCGGCAATCTGCTTGGCGTAAAACGCCGGCGTTTGCTGACCGAGGTAGACATAGCCGTCGACCTCACCCGTCATTCCGAGGACGGCGATGTCGGCGATCTGGTGCGAGTCGGCGAGCCCCCACAGCGGCATGCGAAAGCCGATCGCGCGAACCGCGTGCACGAGCTGTCGAGCGCGCTCCAGGCAGTCTCCATCGATTGACGCGAGGTAGGCGCCGACGCCCGCGTCCTCCGAGACGTCTCGATTGAAATCGGAGGCGATTTCGACGTCGAAGTGTTCCGCGGCCAGGTGGTCGAGGAGCTGCCGGATCTGTGGAGCCTCAGGGTCCACGATGGCGACCACCTTGAGCAGCTTATTGAACGGAATCGGGATCGTGGGCGGCTTGACCGCAAACTCGATCATGCCACCCCAACGGTGCAGCGCACCTGCCATGCCGGCTGCCCGAAAATCCGGCAGGAACGGCACGGCGGCCGTCCGCGTCCCGTCAGCGGCTCACCGCATCCGGTGAGCTAGCGCCGGTGCCGCGTCTTGACGTGGAGCTGTGCCAGCGACCGCGCAAGAGTCGCGTTCACCGTTGCGACCTCCTCGTCAGAAATCTTGTCGCGGAGGCGCGCCTCAGCTCGCTGCCGGGCTTCTTCGACGCGCGCTTCATCGATCTTGTCCACCGCGATCGCCATGTCCGTCACCACGGCGACATGGTCGCCGGTAATTTCGATGAGCCCCTCGCCCACCGCCAGGAACTCGTCGCGGCCGTCTTTCCGGACGATCAACTCGCCTGGAAGCATGCGCGTCAGCAGCGCGACGTGCGAAGGATAGATGCCGATCTGCCCCTCGACCGCCGGCAGTGTCACCATCTGCACGTCGGCAGAGTAGGCGGTTTCGCCCGGCGTGATGATCTCGAGCTTCAATGTGCCCGACATGTGCTATTTGCCCTCCCCGATTACTTCGTTGATGCCGCCCTTCATGTAAAACCGATCCTCCGGAACGGCGTCGTGCTGGCCGTCGAGGATTTCTTTGAAGCCTCGAACGGTTTCGGCGACGGGAACCTGTTTCCCCTCGCGCCCCGTGAACACCTGCGCCACGCTGAACGGCTGGCTCAGGAAACGTTGGATCTTGCGCGCGCGGAAGACGGTGGCCTTGTCCTCTGGGGAGAGTTCGTCGATGCCAAGGATCGCGATGATGTCCTGGAGGTCCTTGAAGCGCTGCAGCACCTTCTGCACGCCGCGCGCGACCGCATAGTGTTCCTCGCCGACGATCTCGGGAGCCAGCGCTCGCGACGTGGACGCGAGCGGATCGACCGCCGGGTAAATCCCCAGCTCCGCGATCGAGCGCTCGAGCACGAGCGTCGCATCGAGATGCGCAAAGGTGGTGGCCGGCGCCGGATCCGTCAGGTCATCGGCCGGCACATACACCGCCTGGAATGACGTGATCGAACCGTTCGCGGTCGAGGTGATGCGCTCCTGCAGAATGCCCATCTCCGAGGCCAGAGTCGGTTGATAACCAACCGCGCTTGCCGTCCGTCCGAGGAGCGCCGAGACTTCAGAGCCTGCCTGCGAAAAGCGGAAGATGTTGTCGATGAACAGCAGCACATCCTGATGCTTTTCGTCGCGGAAGAATTCGGTGATCGCCAGCCCCGCGAGCGCCACGCGCAACCGCGCGCCAGGCGGTTCGTTCATCTGTCCATATACCAGCGCAATCTTGGAGGCGCTGAGGTTGCGCTCGTCGATGACGCCGGCCTGCGTCATCTCGTGGTACAGGTCGTTGCCTTCGCGTGTGCGTTCGCCGACACCGGTGAACACCGAAATGCCGCCATGGAGCTTCGCGATGTTGTTGATCAGCTCCATGATCACGACGGTCTTTCCCACGCCGGCGCCACCGAAGGCGCCGACTTTCCCGCCCTTGAGGAACGGGCAAATCAAGTCGATCACCTTGATGCCCGTGGCGAGCACCTTCGGCGAGGTCGATTGCTCGACGAGCCGAGGTGGTGGCCGGTGAATCGGGACGTACCGCTCCGCGTTCACCGGGCCGCGTTCGTCAACGGGGCTGCCGGTCACGTCGAAGACCCGCCCCATCACGCCCGGTCCCACCGGCATGTGGATCGGACCGCCGCTGTCGCGCACTTCGTAGCCGCGCTTGAGCCCTTCGGTGCCGGACATCGCAACCGCGCGGACGCGGCGATCGCCCAGGTGCTGTTGCACCTCCAGCGTCACCTTCATCGGTCGGTTCTGGACGGTGCACTCGATTGAGAGTGCGTTATGTATGGCCGGCAGCGCGCCGGGAAACTCCACGTCGACGACGGGCCCGACGACCTGGACGATAGTGCCCGTGCTCATGCGGCCGCTCCTCCGGCGATCTCGAGCAGCTGCTGGGTGATTCGCCCCTGCCGCAGCTTGTTGTATTCGAGCGTGAGACTCCGAATCATCTCCGCGGCGCTGTCGGTGGCGTTCTGCATCGACACCATTCGAGCGCTTTGCTCGCTGGCCTTCGCATTCAGGAGCACGACGTGAACGAAGACATTCAGGTAGTGGCCGATGGCGTAGTTGACAATGTCCGCCGCGTTGGGCTCGAAGAGAACGTCCAACGGGAGCGCCTTCGCGTCGCGCGGCGACAACCCTGGAATTTCAAGTCCTGTGATGTCGCCGATCGGAAGCAGAGGAATCGCCAGCGCCTGTTGCGTCAGGGTGTTGATGAATCGGGACGCGATGACGTCAACCGCATCGACATCTCCGTTGAGAAACAGCTCGCGGGCCATGGCCACAATCGCTCTCGACTCCGCAAACTGCGGCGTATCGCCGTAGGCGAATTCCGCGATCAGCCGTCGTCGAGTCTGCGCGATGAACTGCGAAGCCTTGCGGCCGGCCGTAATGAAGACCGTTGATGCCGCGTCGTACTGCGTCGCGAGGCGAAACACGTTCGTATTAAGTGACCCGCAGAGTCCCTTGTCCGCGGCGACGAGGACCACCGCTCGAGTGCGGACCGGCCGGACGTCCATGAGCGGGTGCGTGTAGTCCTCCGCCTGCGTCGTCGCCATACGCTGAATGCGATAGAGCAAGCGCACGAACGGCCGCACTTCGATCGCGAGCTGCTGGGCCTTGCGCATCTTCGACGCCGCGACCATCTGCATGGCCCTGGTGATCTGGGCGGTGCTGTTGATCGATCGGATACGACGACGAAGCGCGCGCTCGTTGGCCACGTGTCACTTCCACATGTGCGTGAACCCGTCGCACACGCTCCTGAGCTTGGCGGTCACCGTATCGTCCAGAGCCTGTCCGGCCGCGATCGTCGCGAGCAGATCCGGCGCCGACGACATCAGGTACTCGGTCAGCCGCTGCTGGAACTCCTTGACGCGCGTAACCTCGATGCGATCGAGGTAGCCGTCCTGCACCGCCCACAGCAGCGCCACCTGATGTTCAAACGGCAGCGGATCATGCTGTGGCTGGTTGAACAGCTCGATGATGCGCTTGCCGCGGTCGATCTTCGCCTGCGTCGCCGGATCGAGTTCCGAGCCGAACTGCGCGAACGCCGCCAGCTCACGAAACTGGGCCAGGTCCGTTTTGAGGCGACTGGCCACCTGCTTCATCGCTTTGCGCTGTGCCGCCGAGCCGACGCGGGACACCGAGAGACCGACGGAGATCGCCGGCCGCGTCCCCTGATAGAACAAGTCGGTCTCGAGATAGATCTGGCCGTCGGTGATCGAAATGACGTTCGTGGGAATGTAGGCCGACACGTCGCCGGCCTGCGTTTCGATGATCGGCAACGCGGTCAACGAGCCATCGCCGTACTTCTCTCCAACGCGCGCGGCGCGTTCGAGCAAGCGGCTGTGCAGGTAGAAGACGTCTCCCGGATACGCCTCGCGGCCGGACGGCCGCTTCAAGACGAGCGACACCTGTCGATACGCGACGGCGTGTTTCGACAGATCGTCATAGACGATCAAGGCGTCCATGCCGTGCTGCATGAACCACTCGCCAATGGCGGCGCCGGCGAACGGGGCCAGATACTGACTGGTCGCGGAGTCCGCCGCCGGCGCCGCTACGACGATCGTGTACGGCATCGCCCCGGAGTCCTGCAGAACCGAGATGAGCTGTGCGATCGTCGATTGCTTTTGGCCGATGGCGACGTAGATGGAGTAGAGACGCCGGTAGTCCGCGTCTCCACGCGCATCGGCGTCGCTGTTCAGCCGTGCTTGATTGATGATTGTGTCGACGCAGATGGTCGTCTTGCCCGTCGCGCGATCGCCGATGATCAGCTCCCGCTGCCCGCGGCCGATCGGGATCATCGCGTCGATGGCCATGATGCCCGTCTGCACGGGTTGATCGATCGGCCGCCGGCGCATGATCCCCGGCGCGATAGCCTCAACCGGATAGAACGCCTCGCTCGCAATCGGCCCCTTGCCGTCGAGCGGTTCGCCGAGCGTGTTGACGACGCGTCCAAGCAGGCCTCTGCCGACGGGGATCTGCAGCAGTTTCCCGGTCGCGCGAACCTCGCCACCCTCCTCGAGTCGCGTGTCGTCCCCAAGAATGATGACGCCCACGTCTGTCTCTTCGAGGCTGAGTGCCAAGCCGGTGACGCCATGACCAAGATCCAGCATCTCGTTGAGCATGACGTCGTACAGCCCCTCGACGCGCGCGACACCGTCGCCGATCTCGCGAATGGTGCCGACACTCTGCTTGATGGTGGCCGGCTGGCTCGCCGCAATGCGCGCTTCGAGTTCCTGCACCAGGGTGGACATGTGTTTCCTTCTTGGCTCCCGGCTTCGGGCTTCCGGCTCCCACCTGCCGGCTCGGATCCCGAATCCCGAATCCCGAATCCCGGCCTAAAACCGTCTATCGAGCGCGGCGAGCCGCGCCCGTACGCTGCCGTCGTACACGTCGCTGCCAACTCTGACTCGCATACCGCCGATCAGCGAGGGATCGACCCCAAACGCTGCCTCGATCCCACGTCCGTAACGCTCCGCAAGCAGGTTCTCCAGCGCGGCACGGTCGGCCGTATCGAGCGGCGCCGCCGTGTCGACGCGCGCGGACCAGCGGGCGGCATCCAGGCGTACAAGCCGCAGGAAATGCGAAAGAACCGTTGCCGCGCCTCCTCGTCTTGTCTCGATCAACCCGTCCGCGATCGTCCGCACTCGACCCGCGTCTGGACGGCTGTTCACGAGGCACATCCGCCAGAGGCGCGTCGCGTCCTTCCTGGCTTTTCGCGCGGTGAGCATCTGCCGATCTCGCGGCTTCACGCCGCCTTCAGTTGCCGCGTCGTCTCCTGCACGAGCCGCCGCTGATCCTCAGGTGTCAGAACCCTGCCCGCGACCGCGGCCGTCGTTTCGATCACCAGATGGCCAATTTCACGCTTGACCATCGCCACCATCACCGCGTGCTCTCTCGCCGCCTGTTCGCGCGCGTTGAGCACAAGACGGTCGGCCATCGTCGTCGCGCGGTCCGCCTCCTGCTGACGGATGCGCTTGGCCACGGTGCGGCCCTCGTCGATGAGACGTGCGGCTTCGTCACGAGCCCTTGCCAGAATCTCTTCGCGCTGGACATCGATGGCGGCCAGCGCGGCATTGATTTTTTGCGTGTTCGCAAGCCCCTGTTCGATCAGCTCGCGTCGCTTCGCCAGCATCGCGAGCACCGGTTGATACGCAAAGCGGTACAACAGCGCGCAGACAATCGAGAAGCTGATCACCTGCGCCGTCAGGTGCGGCCAGTCGACGCCGAATGTCTGCGCAATCTGCCCCACGGATCACTTCACAAGAAAGATCACGTAAAAGACGATGGCCTCGGCGAACGCGATCGAGAGAATGGACTGCACCATCACAGGCGTGGAGGAACCCGGATTGCGCCCAACCGCCGCGGCCGCCGAGGCACCGATCAAACCGACAGCTAGGGCCGCTCCCAGCGCCGCGATGCCGATGTACAAGTCACCCATGGATCTCCTCGCCTTTCTGGTGCTGGCACATGAGCACAGTGAAGACCGCCGTTAACAACGTGAATACCAGCGCCTGCACCAGTCCGACCAGCAGTTCCAGCAAATAGAACGGCACCTGCACGAGCCATCCGAAGACCGGAACGCGAGCCATCGTCTCCAGCATGGTTTCCCCGGCGAACATGTTGCCGTAGAGCCGGAAGCTCAGGGAGACTGGCCGGAACAGAATCGATATCACCTCGAGACACCCTGCCGCGAAGAAGACGACGGCCAGCAGCACTTTCAGCGCCCCGGTGCTTTCGCCTTTGGCTCCGAAGAGCTCTGCGAAGAACTGCCTGGCGCCGATTTCCTGCAGGCTCCAGACAATCCAGCACACGAAAAATACGAGGGCCATGGCAAGCGTCATATTGACGTCCGCATTCGCGCCGCGGAACAGCGGTTCCTCGATGACAAAGTGTCCGTTTGCGTAATGACCCCAGCCGATCGACCCCACGCCTGGAATGAGTCCAATCCAGTTCGCCGTGAGAATGAAGATGAAAGTCGTGGCGAAGAACCAGAACGTGCGCTCGACGAGATGTGCGCCGAGGATGCCTTTCAGAAAGTTATAGAGGCCTTCAACCATCCACTCGAGGAAGTTCTGCGCGCCCGACGGCACCGGCTGCATGTTCCGCGTGGCAAGCTGTGCGAAGACGATCAGCGCGATCCCCGCAGTCCAGGTGACCACCATCGAGTTGGTGATTGGCAACCCAAATGGGTGCGCGAGATCGATCGCCTTCTGCGACAACGCGTGTTCTTCGGGCGCAAGCACGGGAGCGGTCGCGAGCATGTCATGTGCCACGGATTCAGACGCGCTCTCCGCTACAACTATTGACGGCACACGACTTCGACGCGGCGCGTCACCGGTTGCCGTGACCGTGGTCACCAGTTGCCGTCATCGCGGGCGCCCAATGCACATCGCAGCAGCCGTGTTAACGCGGATCGACGCTTGCTGCGGCGTGCCGCATCCATGGGTCGAACCCGTCCGTTACTCCTCATTGCCGTCGCCGTCATCGGGTTCGCGATCGGGTGTCGCAAAGCGGCACCAGCGGCGACGGTGCCTCCTGAGGTCTACGTCACGAACGTCGTCCAGGAGGACGTGCCGGAGTATCTGGAACTCGCCGGCCAGACGCAGGGATTCCAGGATGTCGATATTCGCGCCCGTGTCGAGGGTTTTCTCGAAAGCGTGAACTTCCGCGAAGGCTCGTTCGTCCGCAAGGGCGACCTGCTGTATCGGATCGATCCAAAGCCGTTCGAGGCCAAGCTTGCCGGCGCGAAGGCCGATCTCGAAACCGCGAAGGTGCGGCTCCAGAAGACCACCAACGACGTCGCGCGCTACACGCCGCTCGCCGCGCAGAAGGCGGTCAGCCAGAAGGAGCTCGATGACGCGCGTGCCGCACAGGACACCGCGCGCACGCAAGTGGAGGCGGCGCAGTCTGCCGTCGACACCGCCACGCTCAATCTCGGCTACACGCGGATCTACTCACCGATCGACGGCCTTGTTGGAAGCACACAGGTGAAACCAGGAAATCTCGTGGGACACGGAGACGCAACGCTGTTGACGACAATTTCCCAGATCAACCCGATCATCTTCCGGGTCGCTGCGACCGAAGCCGACTATCTCCGCATCGTGAAGCGTCGTCCGCTGCAGACCGGTCACACGCCCCAGGCAGGGAACATCGAGCTGAAGCTCGCCGACGGCACCGTTCATCCGTTCACCGGACGCGTAGGGGTCGTGGAGCGCGAAGTCAACCCCACCACCGGCACGCTGGGCATTCAGATCTATTTTCCCAACCCGCAATTTGTGCTGCGCCCCGGCCAGTACGGACGGGCGCGTCTGTTGCTGGACGTCAGGAAAAGCGCGCTCCTCGTTCCACAGCGCGCGGTGCAGGAACTCCAGAACCTCTATAGCGTCGCAGTGGTGGACGACAAGAATCACGCGTCATTCCGCAACGTGACCGTCGGCCCACGCAAGGGAGAGCTCTGGGTGATCGACAAAGGGCTGCAGCCTGGCGATCGTGTCGTCGTCGAAGGCATCCAGGCAGTGACCGATGGCGCCCTGGTCAAGGCGACACCAATGCCCGAGCTCAACGCGCCGCCAGAAGCGGAAGCGACCTCCGGCAAACACAACTAGATCATGGCGCGGTTCTTCATCAACCGACCAATCGTGGCGATGGTCATGTCGATCATCGTCATCCTGCTTGGCCTGGTCGCCATGCAGCGGCTGCCCATTGCGCAGTATCCCGAAATCGTGCCGCCGATGATCCAGGTCACGACGACCTTCATCGGTGCCAGCGCCACGGACGTCGAATCGTCGGTCGCGACGCCGCTCGAGCAGCAGATCAACGGCGTCGAGAACATGATTTACATGAAGTCGACCAACGCCAATGACGGGACGATGACGCTGAAGGTGTCGTTCGAGGTCGGGTCGAACCTCGACATGAACAATGTCCTGACGCAGAACCGCGTCTCGCAGGCGATGCCGCAGATGCCGCAGGCGGTGAAGAACTATGGCGTCTCGGTCAAAAAGGCGCTGGCGTTCCCACTGCTGATCATCTCGATCAAGTCGCCGCGCGGCACCTACGACAACAACTTCCTCTCGAACTACGCGACGATCAATGTCAACGACGCGATCGCCCGCATCCCCGGGGTCGGACAAATCAATTTGTTTGGCGGCAGCGACTACGCCATGCGCGTCTGGCTGCAACCCGACCGGATTGGCCGCCTCGGCCTGACGATCCCAGACATCGCCAACGCCATCGGCCAGCAGAACCAGTTGTCGCCGTCGGGACAGATCGGCGGGCCGCCGGCGACTCACGGCACGGAGTACACCTATACGGTCCGGACGAAAGGACGGCTTCTCGACGAGAACGAATTCGGCGACATCATCCTGCGCACCATGCCCGACGGCTCGCAGGTACGACTCAAGGACGTCGCCCGCATCGAGCTCGGCACGCAGCTGTACAACGCAATCGGCCGACACGACGGCAAACCCGCCGCCGTGATTGCCGTCTTCCAGATTCCTGGCACGAACGCGCTCGACGTCGCCAACCGGATCAAGTCGACGATGGCCGACCTGTCGAAGCGGTTCCCGCGCGACATGGAGTACCTCGTCTCGCTCGACACGACGCTGCCGGTGACCGAGGGGATCACGGAGATTGTGCACACGCTGCTCGAGGCTGTCGTCCTCGTCATCATTGTCGTCTTCGTCTTCCTCCAGAACTGGCGGGCAACCCTCATTCCGCTGATGACGGTGCCGGTGTCGCTGGTGGGCGCCTTCATCTTCTTTCCGATGCTTGGCTTCTCCATCAACGTCCTCTCGCTGCTCGGACTCGTCCTCGCGATCGGCATCGTCGTCGACGACGCGATCGTCGTCGTCGAAGCGGTGATGCACCACATCGAGCACGGGTTGTCTCCGAAGGAGGCGACGGCCAAGGCGATGGAGGAAGTGTCAGGACCCGTCATCGCCATCGGGCTCATTCTCAGCGCGGTCTTCGTGCCCGTGGGCTTCATGGGCGGAATTACCGGACGTCTCTACCAGCAGTTCGCGATCACGATTGCGCTGTCGGTGCTGCTGTCGGTGTTCAACGCGCTGACGCTCAGCCCGGCGCTCTCGGCGATGCTGCTCAAGCCCGCGAGCGGCAAGCGGACGCTGCTGACGCCCTTCTACAACTGGTTCAACAGGATCTTCGGCCGCACCACCGATGCATATGTGAGCTTCGCGGGGATTCTGGTCGGCAAGATGATTCGAAGCATGGCCTTTGTCGGCGTGCTCGTGTACCTGACGGTCGTCCTGGTCCGCAACATCCCGACCGGGTTCATTCCCGAAGAGGACCAGGGCTATCTCCTGGTCAACGTCCTGCTGCCCGACGCCGCGTCGCTCGAGCGGACCGATGCCGTGATGCGCAAGGCGGAGGCGGTGCTCGCAAAGAACCGCGAGATCGCCGGTTTCAACACCATTACCGGTTACAGCCTCCTGACGAGCGCGTACTCGTCGAACATCGGTTTCTTCTTCGTCGAACTGAAACCGTGGCATGACCGCCATGGAACCGAAGCGACGGCCGCCGGCGTCGTCCAGGCGCTGAACAAGGCGTTCGCACAGCAGATCCGCGAGGGATCCGTCGTCGCCTTCGGACCGCCGGCGATCCCGGGACTCGGCACCGGCGCCGGCTTCACGATGGAGCTTCAGGATCGCAGCGGAGGGCCGCCGGAATACCTCGCGCAGCAGGCGCAGCGGTTCATCGAGGCGGCGCGCAAGCGGCCCGAAATCGGCCGCATCAGCACGCTGTATCGCGCCGCGGTGCCGCAGATCTACGCCGACATCGATCGGACGAAGGTGTTGAAGGTGGGCGTGCCGATCGACGACGTCAACACGACGCTCGGCGCACTCCTCGGAAGCGCCTATATCAACGATTTCAACAAGTTTGGCCGTGTGTACAAGGTCTATCTGCAGGCCGAGCCGGAGTTCAGGCAGGACCCGAAGCAGCTTGGGCTGTTCTTCGTGAGGAATCGCGACGGCGGCATGGTGCCGCTCGATACGTTGCTGACGACGGAGCCGAGCTCGGGGCCGGAGTTCACCAACCGCTTCAACCTCTTTCGAGCGGCGGAGCTCACCGGCGTGCCCGCGCCGGGATTCTCGTCGGCCCAGGCGCTCGACGCGCTCGACGAGACCGCGCGGGCGGTGCTCCCGTCGGACATGAGCCATGAGTGGGCCGACATGTCGTACCAGGAACGGAAGGCGCCTGGTGTAGCCGTGACCTTCATGCTCGCGGTCCTCCTCGTCTTCCTGATTCTCGCGGCGCAGTACGAAAGCTGGGGGCTGCCATTCAGCGTGCTGCTCGGAACCCCGTTTGCGGCTTTCGGCGCCTACCTTGGCTTATGGCTCGCGCGGCAGATGTCGCCGAGCTACGTCAACAATGTCTTCGCGCAGATCGGTCTGATCATGCTGATTGGTCTCGCGGCAAAAAACGCCATCCTCATCGTCGAGTTCGCGAAGGCGGAGCAGGAGCACGGCAAACCCCTTATCGAGGCGGCGCTGTCGGCTGCGAGGCTCCGCTTCAGGCCGATCCTGATGACCGCCTTCGCGTTCATTCTGGGCGTGGTTCCGCTCCTCACCGCATCTGGTGCCGGGGCGGAGGCACGGAAGGTGATGGGGATGGCGGTTTTCTCAGGAATGCTGGTGGCGACCATCATCGGCGTCTGCCTCATTCCGGTCCTGTTCGTCCTCGTCGAAAAAATCATCGGGAAGACACACGCGCCGATGGGCTCGGTCGCGCCGCCGAAACTGGCAACGGAACACGGCGGGACGGATCATTGACATGCCTCGCTCGCCGCTCGCGCGTCTCGTCGCAATCCTTCTGGTGTTGACCATTACGGGCTGCGCACCCGTAGGTCCCAACTACACACGCCCCCCCGTTGCGACGCCGCCGACGTTTCGCTTCGCGGAAAGCCAGCAGGCCGCGTCGTTCGCCGACCTGCCCTGGTGGCAGGTGTTCGAGGACCCGGTTCTTCAGGCGCTCATTCGCGAAGCCATTGCGAACAATCTTGATCTTCGCGCGGCAGCGGCGCGCGTCGAGCGTTTTCGCGCAGAAGCCCGCATCGCGAAGTCGTTTCTGTACCCCCAGGTGGATGGAACCGCCACCTCCAACGTCCAGCAGAACTCCGGCACGGATGACGGCGACTTCCAGGGGAACGCCGTCTACGGCTTCCAGCTCTCGTGGGAGATCGATCTCTTCGGCCGCATCCGGCGCGAACGTGAAGCAGCCGTCGCGCGGTTGCTCGCGAGTGAACAAGGCCGGCGCGGTGTGCTCGTCACGCTCGTTGCCGACGTGGCTTCCACGTATTTCCTGCTGCGTCAGCTCGACGCGCAACTGGATATCGCTCGCAGGACGCTGACAAACGCCGACGAGTCCGTCACCTTTTTTCAGAATCGCGTGAACGGCGGCGTGTCCAATCAGCTCGAGCTCGATCGCATCACGGCCTTCCGAGCAACGGCGGCGGCGGCCATACCCGATATCGAACGACAGATCGCACAAGCAGAGGATTCGATTTCGCTGCTGATCGGCCAGCCGCCGGCTCCGGTGCAGCGAGAGCTAATCCCAACACTCCCCCCTCCACCACCGCTGATCCCTCCCGGTGTTCCCGCCTCTCTCCTCGAGCGGCGCCCCGACGTCGTCGAAGCGGAGGAGCTTCTCGTCGCGGCCAACGCGAACGTCGGCGCTGCGAAAGCGCTCTTCTTTCCCGCCATCAGCCTCACCAGCTTTGCTGGAGGGATCAGCGGTGACCTCGCCACGCTGCTCGGCGGAAGCGGCGCGGTCTGGGCGGCCGCGCCGACGCTGCTTCAGCCTATCTTCACCGCCGGCCGGCTCCGAGGGAATCTCGACGCCGCACGCGCGAGCTACGACGAGGCGGTCGCAGAGTACCAGAAGGCGGCCCTGAGCGCGTATCGGGAGGTTGCCGACGCGCTGGTGACCATTCAGAAGCTCGCCCAGGTATCCACGCAACAGGAAATGGGCGTCGCGGCGCTGCAGGAGGCGTCGGATCTCGCACGTACCCGCTACAACACCGGGCTGGCGAACTATCTCGAGATTCTCACCGCCGACCAGGACCTGTTCGAACAACAACTCTTGCTGGCAGAGACCGACGGCGCAGAACTGAGGGCGCGCGCCGAGCTGTATCGAGCGCTCGGGGGAGGCTGGCAGCCATGAAAAGCATGAAAAGGAAGAAGTACGAAGAAGAGCTCCAAAAGCTGCAAGCTGGATTGTGCGAGGTCCAGGAGTGTGTGAAGGCGAACGGGCTGCGCGTGATCATCGTGTTCGAAGGGCGCGATGCCGCCGGGAAGGGCGGCACGATCAAGGCGATTACGGAGCGGGTGAGCCCTCGCGTCTTCCGCGTCATCGCACTGCCCGCACCTTCGGACCGCGAGAAAACGCAGCTGTACATGCAGCGGTACTTGCCGCACTTTCCCGCCGCCGGAGAAATCGTCATCTTCGATCGGAGCTGGTACAACCGGGCTGGCGTCGAGCGGGTGATGGGTTTCTGCTCGAACACGGAGTATGAGCGCTTCCTCGAAATGTGCCCGTTGTTCGAACGGAACGTGGTGCAGAACGGTCTGACGCTGATCAAGATTTGGCTGGAGGTCGGCAACAGGGAGCAGGAGCGTCGGTTCCAGGCGCGGATGAATGATCCGTTGCGCCAGTGGAAGTTGAGCGCGATGGATCTGCCCTCACGCGCGAAGTGGTACGAGTATTCGCGTGCTCGCGACGCGATGTTCAAGGCAACCGATACCGATATCGCACCGTGGCATATCGTCAGATCCGACGACAAGCGTCGTGCCCGTCTGAATGTGATCGCGTTCCTGCTCACGCTGATTCCGCACCACAAAATCAAACGCGAGAAGGTCAAGCTGCCTGGACGATCGCAGAAACACGCGTACGACGACGAGGCAACCCTCGCCGGACGGCGGTTTGTACCGGAGCAATATTAGGCGGCCGTATCGTCAACGTGCGAACCAGGTCGTCGAGCCACAGCTCGACACGATGGTTCGCTGCCTCTCAGAATCGCGAGCACTGCATCACCACGGATGGTGACGCGCCTGGCACCGGGTGCGTGTGCAATCCGAGGATCGCGGCTTGCACCCAGGAGCAGCGGCATGAAGTCGCTGTTTGCGATGCTGATGCTGAGTCTCGCCTTCGAGGGCGCAGGGGCGATGACGCCCGCAGACAACCGGGTGAAGGTGACCGTCGACAAACACACCGACTTCTGGGCGCTGCATACCTACGCGTGGACGCGCGGTTTTGCCAGCCTCGACCCGGACCTCGACGCCTTCATCGTCGCAGCGATCGACCGTGAGCTCGCCTCGGCTGGGTTGATCAGAGAAGAGAGCGAGCCCGCTGACGTCGTTGTCAGTTATGGGACCGTGCGGCGAAGCGACATCGATGTGAGCGCCAAACGGGACCGAAACTCCGGTGTGTACCCGGAATATTCGACGGGAACGTTCGTCGTGCTGATCAGGGAAGCGTCCAGCCGTCGTGAACTCTTGCGTGCGCGCGCCGAAGTGCCGCTCGACGTCGACATCACGCAGCTCGAAGCACAGATCGACTCGATTATCACGCGCATATTCGCGCACTACCCGACACGGGTCTCGGATCGGCCCTAACGCGAACGGCGCGCGTATAACCATGCAGGAGCACGTCAAAGCCATGGTGACGAAAGCGGGCATCCTCGAACAGATTGGCGAGAGAAGCCTGCTGCTTCCCGAACTGATCAATCAGGGTCTGGCGGCGAATGACCGGCTCAAGTTCTATCTCACCCTGTTGCAGACAGCATACGCCTACGCCGGCTCGCCGGGTGGACCGGTTCCCGACCTGCGCAACGACCGCGAGGCCGCGGGGATCTCCGACGAAACGCTCGATACCGTCGTCGGCAACAGCCGGATGCTCTCGCCCACGGTCGTACATATTCCGGGCGCGGCTGCCATCCTCAACCACATTTTCGCCGATGTGCGACAGATGCTCGAGCCCGTCGCGACGGCGGCGACGATGCACGGGGAGCTGGCCGAGCGGGCCGCAATCTACGCTCGGCGGCTGAACGAACAGATCGCTCGTGCCCCGACGGCCACCGACGATCAGATCACGTCGAGCGTCATCGAGACGCTCACCAGGCTGACGAGCAACGGCCACGACACGATCAACCAGATCGTCATGGACCTGCACTGGGAGTTGAACCGGCTGCAGGCGACCGTCTGTATCGAACTGCTTGACGGCGCGCACGTCTACGGCCTGCGGGATGTCGATCGAAAGCTCGTCCGGGCGTTCATGAGGGGCGTCCACGAAACCGCGCCGCTCAAGTTCGATCACCCGGGGCTCGAGACCACGGCGACCCGCGATGGCGATCACCTCGCGATTCAGAACGACCTTGGTCTCAGCGACGCTCACGTCGTCGTCCTCCACGTCAGGGATCTGAAGGCGACCATCATCTATACGGATGCGTACCGTTCGCGGGCGCGCTTCATTCGCGAGCTCCTGGAGCCGCACCATATCGTCTGGAACGAGACGACCAACGGACACGGCTTCCAGATCTGCACCGGTTCCTACGAAGCGATGGATCAGGACGCACTCGAGAACTTCCTCACCGCCGTCGGCTCACGTCTGGTGTTTCTCATCGACTGGAACCGCGCTCGGAAACGGCTGTCTCGCTTCGTCAGGAAATCCGACGCGATCGAGCTGCTGAAGTGGGCAGCCGCCAACAACATCGGGCACGAAGCGTTTCTGAAGACGGGCGACATCAAGCTGATTCACACCGCGTTGGCGCGCGCCACGTCGACGCACGTACAGTACGGCGCGCGGCTCGATGAAATCCTGGGACGCGACGGCGCAAAGTGCTTCCTCATGTCCGTGCTGCAAATCGCCTCGACAGGTTTGAGCCGGCGCTCTTCGCCACGCCTCATCGACGATGAGATTGAGGCGGAGCTGCTGATGTACCTGCAGCGCTCGGATCGCACCCTGCTTGGCGCCATGACCGAGCACGCGCTGGTGCTGGCCGGAATGGTCGAGCGCGTCCATAAAATGATCGGGCAGCTACGCGCGCATCAGGCCCCCGCGGACACGATGCGGACGGCGACACTGATGCGGAACTGGAAGTCCGACGCGGACATGATCCTCGAACGGGCAAGGCGTACGATCGACAGCGTCGCGGACGGATGGCATCTCCGCCGTCTGCTGTCAGAGGGCGACCGGGCCGTCAAGGTCCTCGACGAGGCCGCATTTACGCTCACGCTGGTTCCGGAGGGGATCGATCCCTCCGTCGCCGCGCTCCTCGATCAGCTCGCGGACCTCGCGAGTCGTGCGGCGCGTGAATACGTGCGCTGCCTCGAGGACGCCAGAGACTTGTCGCGCACCACCGGCCGCGCCGAACTCGAACGCTTTCTGGTGGCTGTGGATCGCCTCGCCATGATCGAGAACAGCTGCGATGACGCGGAACGCGCGGTAAGGGAACGCATGTTTCATGGCGGGGCGACCGACTTCCGGCAGGTGTACGTCGTCTCGGAGTTGACGCGTCAGTTGGACCGCGCCACCGATTCCCTCGTCCACTCAGGGCTGCTCGTGCGTGATTACGTGCTGAGCGTGTCGCCTGGCGCGTAAGCAAATCCCAAACCCCAAATCCCAAACCCCAAATCCCAAAGCCCAAAACGCCGAATCTCAACAAACCGTACGCGCCACAGAGACACAGAGACTCAGAGGACACTCGACCGATCCTCCGTGTCTCTGCGTCTCTGTGGCCCGTGTTTGGGAGTTGGGATTTGGGATTTGGGATTTGGAATTTGGGATTTCTAGTTTCCGGTAATCCCCCGGTTCTGGAGAACCTGAACGACGGCGCGCCGGTTCTGTGCCTGCCCTTCCCTGGTTGAATTGGACGCGACCTGATCGGTGATGCCCATCGCAGCAGGAACATTCATCTTCGTCGACGGGATGCCGTTCTGGTACAGGAAGGCGGCGACCGCTGAGGCGCGTTGTCCGCTCAGACTCTGGTTGCGAGCCTCGCTCCCCACTGCCGACGCGTACCCCGCGATCTGGATAGCGTAACCGTCAACGCTCTTCGCCTTCTGCGCCAGGTCGCGAAGCCGCGACTTGAAATCAGATGAAATCGCGTATTGCCCGTTGCGGAAATACACCGTCACGGTGTCAACAACCGTATAGTTGTCCAGGTTGGAAATCCGGCTCTCGATCGCACCGGTCGTCGCGACAATCTTCTCGTCGTTCGCGGAGATTCTGCGGCCGTACTGATCGAGCACTTCCTGCTGCTGGTTGAAGCGCAGATTGTTCTGCTGCTGATTCGTGTCGACCAGGACGCGCGTGCTCAGGACCGCCTCGTTCGTCGGCATGAGGCCCGCCTGAATACTGCGCGCGATCTTCAGATCGTTTCTCGTAAACGTGATGCGGCCGGCGAGGAAGTGCGTTGTGGTCTGGTATGTTCCTTCGACGTCCACCCGAAGCCCTGGAATCAGCGCGGCCACGTCGACCTTGATCTCCCTCATCCCTGACGTCTCACGCACTTTCGTGCTCTCGTTGAGCACGATGGCGACGTCGGCATCATCGGTGCGCACGATCACTGAACCATCAGCGGTCCGCCCCATGACCACACCGCGAACATGTGCAGCGGCGAAGGTCACGACTGAAATTCCCAAAACCGCCACGAGGATCGACAGAACCATTGCGATCTGTCGCGTGCGACTACGCTCCATATCTGTAACCACCTTATCTGTGGACACGATTACGCCAAGGGCTCCACGTCCACTCCGAAGCGGCGGGCAAGAACGGGACCAGCGCAGTAGATCGGAGTTTTTTTTCGGTTGCGACGCGTGTGCCGCGTCACCGCGGAAACGTTCGTTGGCGGAATACGGTGATGCCATCGCTGAATGCCGGGAGTCGTGCATGCGAATCCACGCACGATGCGCTCACCGTGCGGTATAGCGCTTGCGTTCGCCGGCGAGCATGACGGGCCGTTTGATTGGTGCGGGACTTATCGCGTGTCTCACGATGGCCGCCAGCGTTGAGGGCGGCCAATCGCGTTACGAGGCGCTCGACCGCAGCGACGTCGCTGGAGTGTCAGGACTGCGAATCATCAACATCCGCGACAACGTGCTGAGGACGTGCTATGCCGTGTTCCTCGCCGATGCGACCGATGCCGCCGATATCGCCAGCCGCGGCGCGATGACCGATCTCCACAGAGCCGTTGCCGCCCGGGACCAGCGCCTTGTCGATCTCCTCGGCGCCTTTGAGCAAGATCGCAGTCTCTACGCCGGGACGATCTCGCCGGATCCCCTGAAGTACCAGTGGCAGGCGGCCACCGCGCAAGTCGATTTCGCGCTGGCCGCGCTGAATAACATGTTCGCGCGGCTAGAACAGGATCTGCTGCGCGCTCCACGCACCACGATGACGGTCGTCCCTCAGGCGTGCGTCCCCCCAGAGCGCGCACCGCGCTGACGCGAAGGCAACCGCCCTAACTGTTCGGAACTGCGTCACTCGTGCACACTCGTGTGCTGCTGTACAAAAATGTCCGGTTCAAATGACATCAGAAGTCTCATAATGGTGCGCCTTCGGAGTTCGTCTGACTCCGGCAACAGGTCGTATGGTCAAGCGTCAGCTGTCGCTGCTGGTGCTCTTCGTCTTTTCGACAGCGTTCCATGGGACCAAGGTTCTATGGGCCGCATCGGGCCAGCCACGGGTGCTCGTGGTGTACTCGACACGGCAGGATACCCAGCTCCCGCTTCTCACTGACCGCAACCTCCCGGGCATCCTAAACAATCGGCTGTCACGACCGGTTGATTACTACGCCGAGTACATCGACGCGACGCGGATTCCCACGCGTCAACAGGAACGGGCGTTCCGCGATTATCTGCGTACGAAGTACCGGAATCAGCGGTTCAATCTGGTTATCGCGATGCAGGACGTCGCGTGGGATTTCGTGCGCAAATATCGCAGCGCGTTGTTTCCCCGTACGCCGGTCGTCTTCTCCTCCCGGAACCGCAATGTGCCGCGCCCGGTCAATTCGACTGGCGTCGTCTCCAAAATCAATCTTCGTGGAACGCTCGACTTCGCTCTGACGCTCCAGCCGGAAACCAAACACGTCTTCGTCGTCACCGGCGCGTCGAACCGCGACAAGGTCTATGAAAACCTCGCGCGCGCGCAGCTTCGTGGGTTGGAGTCACGCGTCGCGCTCACCTACTTGGCGGGACTCCCGAGAACGGAACTCGAGCAGCGCGTCGCGACGCTGCCGGAAAAGTCGATCGTCTACTACCTGTTGTTTTATCAGGACCGAACGGGTGAAAACCAGAATCCGATCGACTTTCTTGTCCGTCTCACCGCGCTGGCAAACCGGCCGACGTACTCGTGGAGCGATTCCACCATGGACCACGGTGTGGTCGGAGGGCAACTCGAGGATCAGTCGTCGTTGATTGAGGCAGTGGCTGAGACGTCAGCCCGGGTTCTCAAAGGACAGCGCGCGGACACGATTCCGATCTCTACGCCCGACGTGACCGTGGCCCAGGTTGACTGGCGGCAACTCCAACGCTGGAAAATCAGTGAGTCACGCGTGCCGTCAGGAACGTCTGTCCTCTTCCGGCAGGACGCACCGGATGGCGACGACGTTCAGTTGGCCGCGTTATGGCCGGTGCCACTTGCCGTCGTGCTGATTGCCGCAATGGCGGTATGGACGCAACGGCGACGAAAGACGCACGGCGACCAGCATGGCAGCCCGTTCGGAAAAATTCGCCTCGAGGACCGCCTTCGGGATCTCGGACGGCGGCTCCTCAAGGCACAGGAAGAAGAGCGCTCGCGGATTGCGCTCGAACTTCACGACGACGTCAGTCAGCAGGCCGTGGCGCTCGCGATCGACTTGCAACGAATCAATGATTCGGCCCAGGGATCGGCCCAGAAGATCGTGCGCGACGCGCAAAAGCGGGTGAAGAGTCTGTTGAAAAGCGTCCACGACCTGTCGCATCGGCTGCATCCCGCCAACCTGCGGCTGGTCGGCCTTCTGGCTGCCCTGGGTCAGCTGCAGCGCGACCTCTCGCGCCCCGGCATCACGATCACCGTGGCGTCAGAGAACGTCGCTGCAATCCTGCCCGACGATATCGCGCTCTGTCTGTTTCGGATTGCGCAGGAAGCGATGCAGAACGCGATCAAGCACAGCGGCGCGCGCAGTATCCAAGTTCAGCTGAAGGGCGGTCAGGATGCGATCGCGTTGAGGATCATCGACGACGGCGTCGGGTTCGACGTCGAGGCAGCCGCTGGAAAGGGACTTGGCTTGATCAGCATGCTCGAACGGGCAGAAAGCGTCGGCGGGACACTCAAAGTCGTATCTCGCAAGGGCGCCGGAACCCGCCTGCAGGTCACGGTGCCGTGTCGTACTTCCCAGCACCAGGCGAGCAGCATCGCGAGCTGATCACGCCCGGTCGTTCTGCAAGTCGCCGGTGGCCATCGGAAGATCAACCTGAATACGCGTACGGTGTTCGGAGTCACTCTCGAACTGCAGAACACCGTCCAGTCGCTGCACGAGACGAGCGACGGCAGCGAGTCCGAGATCGGTCTCGTGCTGACCTGATGCCGAAGCACCAGCAATAATCCGCGCTGCTGATGTCGGCGCCGTGGCGGAGCCGCTGACGACGAGGGTCACGGACGGCCGAACACCAGCGCGCCGCAGGGTGAGCCCGCCAGACGCTTCGCGCGTTGACGACGTTTCTATGATGACGGCTCCCAAAGTCATTCCGCGCGCCACGGTGATCACGAGATGCAACAGAATGCGTTCGACGTCCCAGCGCCACGCTCGAATATGCGCTGCGCCAAGCGCAGAAAGTTGGAGTCGCAACAAGACTCCAGGCGCGACCGCCCGCTTGAGCATTCCCTCTGATTCCGCGACGAGCTGGCTAAGATCGATGGGTTCAGGCGCCTCGATTTCCGTCTGACGCGGGGAGGTCAACTGCCGCACAAGGCGATCCATCCGATCCACGGCACGACGAAATTCGAGGAAGTCGTCCTCTGCCTCGGGATGCCGCATCGCGTCCGCGCATCTGACCATGATGGCCAGCAGCGTCAGGCAGTCGTGGGCGGTCAGCGCCACATCATCTCGATCCGACATCGAGACGTCTTGCGTGTGATTCCGCCAATCGTCAGGCGGTCGCGGGGTCGCCCCTGCCCACCCCAAGATTCGCGAGAGCGCGACCCGGATCCGGCCGATCACTCGTCCCGAGACCCACCAATCAGAAACGGACGTCGATGACGCACAGGGGGCACGGGACGGAAATGCTATGACCAACATGGCCGACTCGGCGTTGATCGCGATCAACATCAACCTGGAATGAAGCGGTCTCTACTGAGACAGGGTGTCTCCGGGTTGCGCGCCGTGGTTCGCGGCAACGGCCGCTGAGGGTGGGGGGAGGCTAATGAATAGTGCTTCGACATGTCGTTCCCCCCTGTGGACGTACAACCCTTCACTGAGAGAACGCGACATTCGGGCGGAAAGGGCGCAAAAATTCAAGATGCAAACACGGTGATATTCGGGGCCAGCGGGTGAAGGCCGCGCCGACGTTCACCTCGTTGTCGCAAACACGTCGTGTTGCATTCTGAATTTGAATTTTGATTTCAGCGGAGGCTCTAAAACTGCCCGACGAGACCGATGAGCAGGCGCCGCGGCGGCGCGAAGGCGTCGCCGGTGCCAAAGAACGGATTGAGCTGTTCGTACGGCGCAATGTACGGCGGCGTTGGAATCTGCCTCAGGTCCAGGTATTTCTGTGCATCGGTCTGCAGTCGTGTCTGGTTGTTGAAGATGTTCAGCAGGCGCGCTTCGAGCGACACCCTGGCGCGCCCTTGAAGCGGCAGCCGGTACGCCGCCATCAGATCGAGGTTCGCCCAGGTGGGATTGCGATGACTGCCCGCCGGCTCGAGATAGTTCAGCGTCGCGCCCGCCCAGTCGCGGCCACGAGCAGCCCAGGGGCTCCCGCTTTGAACGCGAAAATACCCTGACGCCGTCAGACGGCTGTTCGCCTCGTAGGCGGCGAACACTTTGAACACATGAGGACGGTCCTCCCCAAGCGGACCGAATCGGTTCGGGTCCTCGACGTTCGCTCCGGGCGCATCCTGAATGAAGGATGACGTGTTGAACGCCGCAATCGTGGCGAAATCAAGGTCGAAATTCCCCTCGAAGCGGCTCCAGGTGTAGCTCACGTCGGTCGACAACCGATCCGCAAGTTGGCGACGAACAGATCCCGTGACTGCCCGATATGAACGCCGCGCGTTGGCGGACCGGCATGAATCAAACGCGACGCATGGGAGGTTCGCTGCAGCGTACGGGCCGCTGTCGGGCGACGTGCCGTTCATGCGGGTCGGCACGTCTTCGATGAAATTGTGCGTCGTCCGCGACACGAAAAAGACGTCAACGCCGTATCGACGGCCGACGGGCGTCGCGTACCCGAGCACGAACTCGTCGTTATAGGTTGGCTCGAGCGAGGGATCGACCAATTTCCCTGACGTGCTTGCGAGTGGACCGCTGGAAAGAAGGTTCCCGGACAAGTCGAAGAACGTCTGCGTCTGAAAAATGCGATTCGGGGCAAGGCTGCGAGCCGAGGATTTCTGATCCATCGTGTAATACCGCCCCCAGTTCGCGTACGCCTTGTCGTTCTTCCCCCGCCGCAGCTGATAACTGATTCCAAGGCGCGGCTGCACTTCATCGCCGAAGCCGAACCGGATGAAGGTGCAGTTGTCTCCATGTGATTCAAACGGCGCAGCACCGCCCTTCATCGCGATGTTCGCTGGACACCCGTGGCTCCCCTTGACGGTCTCAGCGAATTCATCCTGGTTTAGGAGTAATCCCGCGTTGACGGACACCCTGGTCCCGACGCTGATGTCGTCCTGGACGAAGAGCGAATAGGTGTGCCCTTGACCGAACTGGGCCGACTGCGGCGTGTAGTAGCGGGCTCGCAGCGCCGGAGTCCCGTTCTGATTCACCGCCACGATGCTGCCCCAACCGTTTGCGAGGCGGTTGAACTCCTCTTCCGTGAACTCGTAGCCCGCGCCCGCTTTCGCGGCGTGGCTCGTGCGCCCCAGGTCGAAGAATTTGTTCAGCGTGCCGCGCAGTTCGTGACGCCGATAGTTCTGCGTGTTGCTGAAGGGTGCCCCACCGACAATCAAGTTCGCCTGAGCGGGATCCGTGTACTGCCCCATGGTCGCGAGCTTCGACGGATCAAATGCGGGAAGGAGCCCGAGCCCGGTGACCGGTTCGTCTTCGTTGATCTCCTTGAAGTGCAGATATCTGACGTTCAGCGCCGTGGTCGGCGTCATGAAGTTCGCCCACTCGATCGTGCCGATGCGGCTCAGGTTCTCCGCCGAGGAGGCGCCGCCTGGGGCAAAGTCCGACGTGAGACCTGTGTTGTCGACGTGGTTCGGCCGATTGCGAAAGCTGACCGTGAACTGGTGCGCCGCAGTCGGAATCGCCGTCACCTTTCCGTAGAACTCGGAGCCGGTCCGCACTTCGTCAGGAAGCGGCGCGCCAACCTTGTTCACGCGCGACCATTTCGCCTGGCGGAAATAGCGAGCGGACCCATAGAAGAACGCCCGGTCTCTGACGATGGGGCCGCCTAACCCCACCGCAGGCGTCACTTCGGTCGTCAATGACGGATCGCGGAACGTTCCGGGTCTGACACCGCGCGCGAGCAAGTCCGTCGGCAGTTTGTACGTGTTCACGAAGGGTTCCGGGAGCCAGTCGAACCGTCCAATGCCCGCGAATTGATTCGAACCGCTGCGGCTCACCGCGTTGGTCACGACTCCGCCGGTCCGGCCGAACTCGGCGCTGACGGCTGCGCGCTTGACGTTCACCTCTGCGATATCGAGCTGGTTTACCTCCCCGCTCAGATAGCCGTACGCCGGATTCGTGATGTTCGCGCCGTCTATTAAATAGGTATTGTCTTGTCGGGTGCCTCCAGCAGCCGGCCCGACGGTCGATCGATTCTCGGCAACACCGGGAATCAACTGGAACATGCCGCGATAGGTTCGCTCCAACGGCAGGAACCCAAGAGCGTCCGATTTGAAATTGAAGCTGACCTCGGTGGACTTGACGTCGACAACGGGCGTGGCCGCGATGACGTTCACCTGTTCGTTCAAACCAAGGCCGGTGACGAAGTCGACATGCGTGTCCTTCCCCACGTCGACCACGGCACGCCGCGGCGCGCTTCCGTCAGCACCGCTCTCGATGGCGACGTCGTACTCACCTGCAAGGAGGTACTCGAACCTGAAGGTGCCGTTCGCGCCCGTCACCACGGTGCGACCGGCCGGTAGGTTTGGACCGGAGGCTTTCACCACCGCTCCGGACACAGGCTGCCCGGTCCGATCGAACACCGCTCCCGAGATAGTGCCTGTGTCGGCTGCCCTCGCGAGTGCAGGGACAGCGACGACAAGGGCGACCAACAAGGCGCGCCTTAGTCCGTTCCATACGGCCATCTGCTGAATGGAACGGATCGTAGCACGTGGCCGTGAACGCTATCGCTTTCCGAGGATGGTGAATCCCGCCGCCGCACCTGACGGCGTGGCTATCGGCGTGATGAGCAGACGCCGTCCGCGGCCGATTGATACCGTGCGTCCCGCCACGATGCCGAGCGCGGCGCCAAACGTGACATCGCTCAAATAATGGCGTTTCATCTGGACGCGCGACGCAGCCACGTACGACGCGACCGCATAGGCCGGAATGCCTACTTTCCACCCAAATTCCTGCTGAAGCACGGTCGCGGATGCAAATGAGACGGCGGTGTGGCCGGATGGGAACGAGAAGCCGCCGCCCTCCGGCCGCGATCGTCGCGACGTTTCTTTCAGCGCGAGCGTGAGCCCCTGCGCGATCAACTGCGCCCGGAACAGGGCGGCACCGACGCGTGCGACGCACGGTTTCTGAAGGGCGCGCCCGATGGCATAGCTGGCAAATGCCGCGCCCATCTGGAGCGGCGCTCCCCCCAGAACCGCGCCGGATCTAAAGGTGGACCGAAGTTCCGTCTCACCCGAAAAGGCGCGGCTCGTGCGCGTGTCCGCCGAGTGAACGCCAAAAGCCGCGGCAGCACCAATCGTCGCGATGCCAAGTGAGCTGCGCGATGGGAGTCGTCTCAGGTCGTTGACGGTTCCGCTGAACAGGCTTCCGGTGGTTTGCGCCACCCCGCACGGCGACGTTTCCAGATTCGTGACCTGCGCAACCGCCGGTGCCGCACTGGCCACCGTCGCGGCCACCACTGTCACGCACGTGCACAACATCCTGACCATTGAGCCGCTCGTCATCGTTGTCCTTCCGGCATCCGCTCGAAGCCCACAAGTCGCCACTGTCCTCCGCGGAGGCGGAAATATGCATCCACGGGCTTTTCCCATGACTCCGGCGGACCTGAAGGTCCGCCGCTACGTACCGCGCTCAGTTGAACTTTGATAAAGACGCCATCATGCGATGGAAGGTCTGCTGGCGCAGAAAGCGACGTCGTCGCGCCAGACGTTTCGCCAATTCGGCCTGTCTCGCCGGTCGCGTTGTCGTACGTCGACCAGGACGCGCGGTATGAGCGAGGCGCACGGGCGACATCCGCATCGACCGCCGCGTTGGTGAATGTCAGGATGCCGCCGTCAAGGCGCGGATCCAGGATCGGGTTCACCGCGGTGAGGTAGGCGCGAGCGATCGCGTCGCGACGCTGGGCAAGCGCGCGGACCAGAAAGTCTTCGGCAGCAGGATCACCGAAGTCGCCGGCGCGAACCGCGGCACGCAGCAGCGGCGTGCTGAGCGCTGCCAACTTCCTGGCTGCCCAGAACTTGTCATCGAGCCTGGCGTTCAGGAACGCGCGGTTGCGGACGCGCGGCTTCCAGGCATCCGGATCGAAGTCGGTGTTGTCTTCGGGCAAGCGTCCGATCGAGGGCGATTCGTAGTACGGGTCCGTATGCCACTTCGGGAAGGAGAAACCGAATCCCACGAGCCGCTTCCCGACGCTGGCGGGTTCGACCAGGTATTCCTCTCCGGCCCAGAAGTCCGCGGGGCCCACACCTCCGCTTCCGAGGGCGGACCCGAAATCAATCAGGTTGTGGCGCACGTGCGCGCGGCCATTCTCGGTCACCAGCGTGTCGAGCGAGTTGATCGACTTGGCATCGACGTGATTCACCCACGCGGCAAACACCCCGTATCCGCGCAACTCGCGGCGGTTCTCGTGGGGCACGATGTCGTTCGGGTCATCAGGCCGCGTGCCGTAGAACCGCAGGCGGCCAACGGGCTTCCCAGGCAGCGCCCGGCTCGCAACAACGCGATAAGAGCCATCGGATTCTTGATTGGCCCGCTCCAGCAGATCGTCGACATCAGCAGCGCGCATCGCCCGGCGCTTGCCTTCGGGCGGCGTGAAGGTCGCCCCATCGCCGACAGCGAGCTGCTCGGCGCGCATGTAGGCGATGTGGTTCTCGGGAACGTTGTAACCAAGCGCCCACATCAGTTTCGTCACCGCCACCTCGGTGCCCGTGGACATCGCGCGGTAGCCTGGCGGGTCGAATTTCAGAAACCACCGCTCGCCGTTCACGTCCTTGACGGTGAAACCCGGCGTCACGCCATCGCTTTTCGACGACCGGCGTGCACGTCCCAGTTACCGGTGTCGGCGTACCGGCCGCGATAGCCCGGACCGACGGCCATCCCGCCGCCCGACATCACGCCACCGACGAACGGATACAACCCGTCGCGGCTGAAGGCAGACAGCGCCGACTCAACCTTGCCAAGGCGACGCTCGACCGGATCCGGCTTGTACTCTGCGAGGTGCTGGCCTTTCTCTTGACGCTGTGCGGCCAGGTGCTCTCCCCGCGACTCCTGCGCGGATGCCGGTACTGCAGCCAGCAGCAGTGCAATCGCTGCGGCCGCAGGCACAAGCCGGCGAAGTCCCGGAGTGGACACGGGTTCCGGCCGCAGAATCAGCAGCGCGACGCCGAGCCAGACGATGGTGAGCGCGATGTTTGCGATGGCGAATTGCTGGGCGTCCAGGTGCAGTTGGTGCGTGCCGATGAGTACCACGCCTGCCGAGATCACGTCTCCGACACGAACAAAGAACGTGTCGATCGCCTGCTTGGCCTTGTACTTCTCTTCGCGGGTCGTCGGCACCCAGAGAAGCTGCCGCGCCGTGTTCATCACCGAGTAGTCGGTCGCGTTCTCCGCCGTCTTGATCCAGCGCACCGCCGAGAACCCGACGCCGGCTGCGATGATCGCGTAGCCACCAAGCGCGATGAGCGGCAACGCCAGCAACACGCCGCCAAGGCCGCGATACTTCAGCAGCCGCGACGTAAAGAACGCCTGAAGCAGCAGAGCGACGACATTGACCGAGAACTGGTAGTTTCCGCTGAACGCTCCAATGAACGCCTGCTTGTTGAAGGTGGGATCGGCCAGCGCGAGCTGGCCGACATGGTTGGTGAGCATGCGAGCCACGAGGTACTCGCCGGTCGTGTTGACCACATTCAGCAGGACGACAAGGAGGGCAACGAAGCGGAGATATTTGTTTCCGAGAACGAGCGTGAACCCGCCGTGCAGCGACGACATCGGTTCGCGAGCCTCCGCTGAACGGCCGTCGCGCCCGTGCATCCAGAGATAGAAGCCGATGCTCGGCACGAGGAGGGCGGCAGCGATCTGGAGGATCACCTCCGGCGCAATTCCCAATCCGAAGAGGTGCCCTGCGACGAAGGACCCGAGCGGCGCGCCTGCCGTCATTCCGATGACGATGACGGGGAACAGCCGATCGGCGGCGTCCTTCGTGTAGATGTCGTTGGCGAACGACCAGAATTGCGCGACCAGCGAGATATTGAAAATCCCGACCCAGATGAAGAACGCGACGCCCACGTACGGGACGCGCTGCGTCACCGCGACGGCAAACAGCTCGATGCAGGCGACGAAGAACAGCGTGACGCCGACCAGCAGCTTCGTGCGATCCACGCGCGACGCCAGCCAGCTATAGAGCGGAACGAAGGCGATGAGCACGACGGCCTGGCCGGCCGCGGCGTAGGAACGCAGCTCCGCGCCGCCGCCCAAGAGGATGAGAGGCTCGCGAACGGTCTTGATAACCGAGTAGCAGATAAGCAGCAGAAAGATGTTCACGAGCATCAGCAGCGCCAGCGCTCCTTCACCGTTGCGAACGTCGGTGAACAGCGACAAAGCGCGATCGATCCGTGAGCGGATTGGCTGGCTGTCTGCGGTAAAGGGAATCCGTCGCATCGCTCAAGCTCCTGAATTTGGGGTGTCTGGCTGCTAACGCGTCAGGCGCGGCCAAACCCCGCAACGCGCCGGTATTCGAGGCTCCGGGCGATGTTCTTGACCGTCATCGAGGCGCTCGTTGACTGAAGGAGGCTGGCGATGGTCCGTTCGTGCTGCTGTCCACCGACCGCCGTCCGCGACGGCGTAAGGTAGGGCCACAACGCCTGCCTGATGCCGGCCGGCAGCACGTTTTCCAGGTATTCGAACGCCGTCCCCCGCAGCTGCGTATCGCCACTCGTCAAGCTGCCAAACGCGATGTTGAGCGGCTGCCGCGGAAGAACCAGCGAGAGGAGGGTAAATACGTGTGCCAAGCTCTGGCCTGCACGATCACGGACGAATTCGTCGAGCGGCGATTCGCTGACAAACCCATCGAGCAGCCGCCGGCTTTCCCAGACCGGACGCCCTACGGCCAGCTCGGCCTGGACGACCTGGTAAACACGCTCGGCGTTTAGGCGAATGCCCGGGTTGGATTCGACGATGGCGACCAGCGAACGCGCCACCTGGAACCGCACGTCGAAACGCGAATCGTCCAGGGCGAGCAGCAGGCCGTCGGCGGCGCGTTGCGAGACCGCCACTGAAAAGACACGGGCAAGCCGGCGGCGAACCATGTCGTCCTGATTCGGATCAAGCAGCGCGTCGGTGAGCTCGCCGATGCGCTCCTCGGCCACTTTCCGGAGCGC
>Ga0075418_10000431_pt1 | contig 43684 bp, 33 predicted proteins | sample SoiMetdeltSBSDD2_FD_81776 | JGI IMG/M metagenome (GOLD analysis project Ga0075418, IMG submission 81776) | Bulk soil microbial communities from a Populus tree surrounding site in Tennessee, USA - Soil MetaG P. deltoides SBSDD2 | ecosystem: Environmental > Terrestrial > Soil > Tree plantation...
CTATGAAGAGGGCGAGTTCGAGCGCACCATGGCCGGGTGGGAGCGCAGTTTGCACCCGGAGGACGCTGATCGCGTCATCAATGCTTACACGCACTCGTGTGAAGACGGAGTGCCCTTCGTTCTGGAGTATCGCGTGCGCCGCAAGGATGGCGATTACATCTACTGGTCTAATCGGGGCCGCCCGATTTACGAAGCGAACGGCCACCTCGTAAAGTTCGTAGGCGCGTGCACTGACATCACCGAACAGAAGCGCCGCGAGGCTGAGCTGCAAAAAGCCAAGGAAGCGGCCGAAGCCGCTTCACAAGCCAAGAGTGAGTTTCTTGCCAACATGAGCCACGAAATCCGCACGCCCATGAATGGCATTCTTGGCATGACCGCGCTGGCGTTGGAGACGCCGCTGACTGCCGAACAACGAGGGCTGCTGACGACCGTGCAGGAATCTGCCGAAGCGTTGCTCTCGATTATCAATGAAATTCTCGACTTCTCGAAGATCGAGGCCGGGAAACTCCGCCTGGAGCCGGTTGCGTTCAGTCTGCGTGAACTTTTGGAGGATACGTTCTCGACTTTCGGCTTGCGCGCCCACCAAAAAGGACTTGAGTTGGCCTTTCACCTTCCACGCACGATCCCAGATGGACTTGTCGCCGACGACGGCCGAATTCGCCAGGTGATCACGAATCTTGTCGGCAACGCGATCAAGTTCACCGAGCGGGGCGAGGTCATCCTGCGCGTCGCGTTGGAGGCCGAAACAGAAACGGGTTTGAGCTTTCATTTTTCGGTCAGGGACACTGGCGTTGGAATTTCCAAAGAAAAGCAGGCGCTCATTTTCGATGCATTCACGCAGGCCGACAATTCGACAACGCGCAACTATGGCGGCACCGGCCTTGGACTTACGATTTGTCAACGCATCGTCTCGATGATGAATGGCCGTATCTGGGTCGAGAGTGAGCAAGGCCAAGGCAGCACTTTTCATTTTACGATCGTGGCGCAGAAACAATCGGCCCCGCGGTCGCCGAGCTACCACGGGACGTTTCAGGGGCTGCCGGTTCTTATCGTTGATGATAACGCAGCCTGCCGGTGCATCCTGGCCGAAATGCTCCTCAATTGGGACATGACGCCAAGCGTGGCAGGCAGTGGTGAGGCGGCGCTCGCGGAATTCGACAAGGCCTGCTCGAACAGCACACCGCTTCCTGTTGTTCTGCTCGACGCTTCCATGCCAAACATCGATGGCTTCGCCATGGCCGAGCGTCTTCTGCAAAGGCGCGACTTCACGCCCGCCATTATTATGATGCTCTCTTCGGCCGCACAGGTCGAAGAATCAGATCGGTGCCGTGCTCTGGGAATTACGAGCTACGTAACCAAACCAATTCGGCAGTCCGGTCTCCTGGACGCGATTCTGACGGCGTTAGGCGATACTGCAACGGATCTCGTGACGCGAAACGACACAGAATCCGTGTTCGGCGGGAAGCGGACTCCTTTGCGCGTGCTGGTAGCTGAAGACAACCCGGTGAACCAGCAATTGGCAATGCGCTTGTTGCAAAAGGCGGGTCATACCGTCGTATTGGCGAGCACCGGCAAAAAGGCGATCGACTTGTACGCTAAGCAGCCGTTCGACTTAGTACTCATGGATGTGCAGATGCCTGAAATGGGCGGCCTCGAAGCCACACGAATTCTGCGTGAGCGGCAAGCCGCGGGCGAACCGCGGGTGCCCATCATTGCCATGACGGCACACGCCATCAAAGGGGATCGGGAACGTTGCTTGAACGCAGGCATGGACCACTACGTCAGCAAGCCGATCGATCCGCGAAAGCTCTTCGCGGCCATTGACGAAGTTGTGTTGGCCAAACAACCCAACACCCCGATAACCACGCGAAACGTGTCGGCTGAGACGTCGCCGGTGCCGCACACTTCGGAACGCCGTGTTGATCTGGATCGTTTGTTGCAGCGCGTGGAAGGTGACCGGCGCTTGATGAAAGAACTTATCGGCGTGTTCCTCGAGGACCTGCCGAAGCTTTCCAGCGAAGTCAACGAGGCCGTGGAAAAGCGCGATCACCGGCGCATCGAGCGGGCTGCGCACACGCTCAAAGGCGCCGTGGCAAACTTCGGCGCAAAGCGTGCGCGCGAGTTGGCGCTCGATCTCGAAACCCGCGGCCGCACGCGCAACCTCGAATTGACTGAATGCATTTTGGGCGAACTTCAACGGGAACTGCGCCTGATCGAGACCGAGCTTTCCGCGATCATCCTGGAGGCGGCAGCATGAAAGTCCTAATCGCAGACGATGAGACGATTTCGCGGCGGCTTCTCGAGGCCGCGCTGGTGCGATGGAACTACGAGGTGGTTACGGCCATCGACGGCGAAGAGGCGTGGGCGGCCCTTCATCAACCCGACCCGCCAGCGATCATGGTGCTTGATTGGCTCATGCCGCGCCGGGATGGCATCGACGTCTGCCGCAAGGTCCGGGCGCATTCGCGACTCAGTTCGGCCTACATTATTCTGCTCACTTCACGGACCTCGAAGGAGGACATTATAGAAGGGCTGGAGGCGGGCGCGGATGACTATGTCACCAAGCCCTTCGATACGGCCGAGTTGCGCGCCCGCATGCAAGTGGGCGTGCGCGTCGTAAAGCTGCAGAGGGCGCTGGCCGACCGGGTTCGTGATCTCGAAAATGCGTTATCGCGCGTCAAGCAATTGCAGGGTCTATTACCGATCTGCTGTTACTGCAAAAGAATTCGCGACGACCAACACTACTGGCACCAGGTCGAAGCCTATGTGGGAGCGCACACTGACGTGCGGTTCAGTCATGGCATTTGTCCGGAGTGCAGCGAGAAACTGCGGGTGGAATTTACTGATGGTCATTAGGAGAGAGTCGGTCCGTTACTTGTCCAGCAACAGAGCCTCTTGCCGGCCCTGGAACTCGACGACGACGCTGTTCGGCTCCACGGACAACACCTTCACGCCTTCCACCAGATCACCGACGAAGTAGGTGCGCCCGTTGATCAGAGCGGACGGACGCGGTTCGCGAACAATAATGCCTTGAAGCCGGAGTTTGGGGAAGGTCACGGTTTTGATTTCGGTGATGTCGGTCTTCGGAGTTACAGTAGTAGCTGCCATTTTCTTTGTCGGTTGGGTTGCGCCCGCTTCCACTCTTTTTAATGGCGCGATGAACAGAACGATCACTCCGAAAATCACTAGCATCAGTCCCCAATATTCCATGTTCACGAGAATGAACGGATCCGGCGGCGCTTCGCCATCCTCGGTCAGACGGTTGGTGCGTATTTGGCGATTGATCAAATGTCCGGCCACGAGAAGAAGCAACCCTACTGCGGCTAGAAAACCGCAGATCAGCCAACGGTGCTTTTCGTAGAACGCATTGTGCCGCAACAGCGCGTTCATAATCATTGAGAAGCTCGCGACGAAGGCGACGGAAATCCCCAATTTTCCCCAGGTATTCATTGTGCTGTGCAAAGCATCCTGTTTTCTGAAGCAACCGGCGTGCCGCCGGAAGGCTATTCCGAGCGCAAAACCGCCAATGGTGGGTGGTTGAGAATGCCACGGCTCGCCAGCAGCCCAACGGCGACGCTCAATGCCGGCACAAAGATAATCGCGCAGACTATCGCGGTGAGCGAGGGAACGAAGTGTACGCGAAAGACAAAGCGGGCCAGCCCCCACCCTGCCGCCGAAGCGAGCAGCGCGCCCACGCAGACCGAGAGCACCCCAAGCGCCAGGTGTTCGGCCAGGAGCACCTGAAGCACCTGCCACCGCGAAGCGCCGAGACTGCGCAGCAGCACGCTTTCACGGATTCGTTGATAACGGCCAGTCAGGATTGTCCCGATGAGGACGAGCAGGCCGGTTCCAATCGTGAACGAGGCCATAAATTGCACGGCGAACGAGATCCGGCTGAACACGCTGTCGAGCGTTTGCAGAATTAACATGAGGTCAATCGCGGACACGTTGGGGAACGCCTCGACAATGCCGCGTTGCACCTGCGCCGATTGCTGCGATGAACTGACGCGCGCCGTGACGATGTGCGATGCCGGGGCCTCCTGGAGCGCGGCCGGCGGAAAGACTATGAAAAAGTTTGGTTGTACTCTGCGCCAATCCACTTCGCGGATAGCCACGACCCGCGTTTCGAGAGGCACCCCCTGCACATCAAAGGTGATGGCGTCGCCGAGGCCGACACCGAGTTCCTGGGCAATTCCTTTCTCGATGGATATCGGCGTGGTAGCCTCGTTAGTGCTCTTTACGGGCCAATGGCCGCCCAGCAGCTTCTCGCCGAGCCGCAACATATCGGTGTAGGTGGATCTGTATTCGCGGCGCAGCGCCCAGTCCGGGATCGTACGGTTGGTTTGAGCCAGGATTTTTTCTATCTGCTGGCCTTTGATCGCGCTCAACCGCATCGTCACCACCGGCGCGTGGTCCAGCACCGGCACATTGTTGGAGCGCAGGATTTCCAGCACACCTTCGCGCTGGTCGCTTTGGATGTCGAACATCGCGAGGTTCGGCGCATTCACGCCACGCGCGGTCACTAGCTCTTTGATCAGCGAATTCTGGACGAGAAAAATGCTCAGAATGAGGAATGTGCCCAGCCCCAAGGAAAGGACGAGGAGCGTCGTCCGATTTTGCGGCCGATGCAGATTCGCGAAGCCCTGCCGCCAAACATAAGGCAGCGATCGAAAGGAAGACCGCCGCGCCATCCAAACGGTGAGGCGCGCGACCGACGCCAGCACGAGAAACGCGACGGCCAGCCCACCGACAAACTGCAAACCCTGTCGCCAGCCGCGGCTGTGCTGAACGCAGAAGAGAACGACCACCGCGGTCATTACCGCGTAAATCAGCCAAACAGTCCAATCGTGACGCAGGGGACGCGCCGGTTGGTAGTTGGCGCGAATCGCCGCCAGTGGCGAGACGCGGCGAACGTCCAGCAGCGGCAGGAGCGCAAACAGAATGGAACTGGCCAGCCCTTGCGCGATGGCGAGGGCCACCCCGCGCCACTCGGTCGCCACCGCGATTTTAACAGGAAAAAAACCAGCGAGCACAATCGGCAACGCGTGTTGCAGAAGGATTCCGGCAGCGGCGCCGATCAATGCGCCGACCAGGCCGACCAAAAGCGCCTGGCAAAGGTAGATCGCAAAGGTTTGTCCCACGGCGCAGCCCAGGCAACGCAAAACGGCCGCCGTCTCAAGCTTCGATTTTACGTGCACGTGAATTCCACTTGCGACACCAATGCCGCCAAGCAGCAATGCAATCAGCGCCGCGAGATGCAGATAGTTCGACACATCATCTACCGAGCGCCCGAGGTCCGCCTTGCGTGTTTCGACAGTATGAAAGTTCAAGCGATGTTCCTGCAGTTCCAGCCGGACGTTCTCCATCATCGCGCGCACGTTGGTGCCCTCGGGGAATTTGAAGTAGGCGCGATATCGCGCGAGGCTGCCGTCGCGCAATAACCCCGTTTGTGGAAGAAGATTTGTCGAGATGTAAATGCGAGGTGCCAAAGCGGCGAGCGCGGCGCTTTCGCCGGGAGCACGTTTGATTGTGCCCGCAATCGTTGTGGTCAATTCTCCCAGTCGCACCGGGTCGCCAATCTTCGCATTGAATTGGTGAAGCAGCGATGGTTCGAGGATCACGCCAGCGCCGGCCCGAAATGCGCGTACGGCGTCGTCGGGTTCAGCTTCGAACCGCCCGTAGAAGGGAAAGTTCTTACTGCTCGCACGCACCTGGACGAGACGCAAGCCCGGCTCTCCGTCATTCGGAGCGCGCTTCGGAAAGTACAGCATCGCCGAAAAGTCGATTTCACGCGCCTGCTCGCCCCCCAGCGATGACAGGAGCGTCTCGTCCTCCTGCGTCAAGGCGCGCCGAGAGGTCACCGCCAGATCAGCGCCCAGGAGCAGTCGCGATTGCTCGTCGATAGCGCGTTCCGCGCTGACCGCAAAGGATCGGATCGCCACCAGCGCGGCGATGCCCATGACAATTGAAGTGGAAAACAGCAGCAGGCGGCGCCGGCTTGCGCGTGTGTCCCGCCATGCCATCTGCCACGTCCACCGCCGGAGGAAATGGCGCATCATTTGCATCTCAGCACGTGATCTAGTTTGGACTCAGGAATGAACAAATGCACGCCGGATGCTTCCTTTGCGCGTTCGCGTCTTTGCTGTTAAACATCAACTATGATTCGTGCTCCACGCCGCATTGTTTGCCTCTCCGCCGAAGCCGCGGATTGGCTCTGGCGCATCGGTGCGTGGGACAGTGTGGTGGGCGTGACGGCCCATTTCAGTCCTCAGCCCGATACTCCACCCAAACCTCGCGTGAGTTCATTCAGCACGGCTCGCTTCGATGGGATTGTCGCGCTGGAACCCGATTTCGTCATCACGTTCTCCGACGTGCAGGCGACCCTTGGCGCGGAACTGGTCAAGCGGGGCTTGTCCGTCCTCGCGACGAACCAGCGTACGCTGTCCGAAATCGAGGCAACGTTGGCATTGCTTGGGCGCGTCGTCGGTCGGGAACACGAAGCGGAGAAGTGCTTGCGTGAATTCCGGCAGCGCCTTGCCCCTGTAGAAAGCAACGCTCCCCGCCCGCGTGTTTATTTTGAAGAGTGGAACGATCCTTTTATCAGCGGCATCGCATGGGTCAGTGAGTTGATCGAGCGCGCCGGCGGCGAAGACATCTTCGCGGATTTTCGACAATGCCGCGCGGCTGCACAACGCGTGGTCACCTCGAAACAGATCTGTCATGCCGATCCCGAAGTCATCATCGCCTCATGGTGTGGCAAGCCGGTGCGCATGGACGAAATTGCAGCGCGACCCGGTTGGGACAAAATCACCGCTGTCCGGTCAGATCGCATTTACGAAATTCCCGGTGACGACATCCTGCAACCGGGCTTTCGTTTGGTGCACGGGTATGAGAATTTGAAGGAGATCATCGGTGGCCCTGCCAAATGCAATCGCTTCCATGAACTGGTTTAGAGAACTCTGGAACGCGCTAACCGGATCGTCGTCGCAAGGCGGCCAGACCCTCGTGCCGTGGGACAAGTTTACGCCACGAGCCGGACAAGTGTTGCATTTGGCGCGAAAGGAAGCGATGCGTCTTCACCACGACTTCATTGGCACCGAACATGTGTTGCTTGGCCTGATCAGTCTGGGCCAGGGCTGTGGGTATAACGTCCTGTGTACGATGGGAATCAACCTCGAAAACGTGCGTACTGAAGTTGAAAACACGATCGGGCGCGGTCTGAGCGACAAGGCTCCGGAAAAAATCCAGCTCACTCCGCGTGCGATGCAAGCACTCGCGCTCGCTGAGCAGGAACGTAGCGCCCTGAATCATACCTACCTCGGGACTGAGCATATCCTGCTTGGTCTATTACGCGAAGAGGAAGGTGTTGCTGGTCGTGTGTTGAAGCAACTGGGATTGGATTTGGAAGCCACCAGGCAAAAGATCCTTCGAGAACTCGATCCCAACTACAACCTTCCACCTGACCAAACTGATCCGCAATGAACTTTCCTCCGCGGCTAATTGTACTTCTCAAGGCTGCGGAGCGCATTACGGTACTGACTGGCGCAGGCGTGTCTGCCGAGAGCGGAGTACCAACGTTTCGCGACGCGCAAACCGGGTTGTGGGCGGAGTTCAAGCCGGAGGAACTCGCGACGCCAAGCGCGTTCCGGCGCAATCCGCGGTTGGTGTGGGAATGGTATGCGTGGCGGCGCAAGCTCGTGGCCGAGGCGAAACCGAACGCCGCGCACATTGCGCTAATCGAGATGGAGAAGCGCATTCCCGATTTCACGCTGATCACGCAAAACGTTGATGACCTGCATCGCCGCGCGGGCAGCGTGAATGTGATTGAACTGCATGGGAATATCACACGAACGAAATGTTTTGATGAGAATCTCCTGATGACGACCTGGGCCGACACCGGCGAGGTTCCACCTCGATGCCCCCGCTGCGGCGGGTTGCTGCGACCGGACGTAGTTTGGTTTGAAGAAGCGATGCCGGAGGAGGAAACCGCGCGTGCCTTCGGGCGTAGCGCGAACTGCGATGTGTTCCTTTGCATCGGCACGTCGAGTGTAGTCTATCCGGCAGCGTCGCTGCCGTTCGAAGCGCTGGAGAACGGCGCTATCGTAGTGGAGATCAATACGGAACCGACGCAGCTGACGGGCAAAGCCGATTATGTTCTGAGCGGTCCCGCGGGTATTCTCCTGCCGGAACTGATCAGGACCGTGTGGTCGGATGGAGGTTTCTAATTGGTGGGAGATATTCCCCAGAGCCACCGATAGAACAGAGCGCCGGCGACACCACCAATGATGGGGCCGACGAAGGGCACCCATGCGTAGTTCCAATCAGAGTCGCCTTTGCCGCGAATTGGCAAAAGGAAATGCGCAAGCCGCGGGCCGAAGTCGCGCGCCGGGTTGATCGCATAGCCGGTGGAACCGCCGAGCGAGAGGCCGATGGAAAAGACGAGCAGTCCAACGAGGAAGGGGCCAAACCCCCTGGCGAAACCGTGACTTGGATTTAAATTCTGCACGGAAGGGATCGCCAGCACCCCGACAAGCAGGACAAAGGTGCCGATGGCTTCAGTGATCATGTTCAAGAACGGTTTGCGCACCGCGGGAATCGTCGAGAAAACGCCGAGCTTGGCTGCTTTATCCTCTGTGATTTCCCAATGCGGCAAGTACGCGAGCCACACGACAACCGCGCCGACGAATGCGCCCGCGATTTGCGCAATGATGTAAGCCGGCACGGCTGCCCAGTCAAACTGCCCGACGGAAGCCAGGCCGAGAGTTACCGCGGGGTTCAAGTGTGCGCCGCTGATCGCGCCTACCGAATACGCACCGACCATTACGGCCAGCCCCCACCCGGCTGTTATCACAATCCAGCCGCTATTTTGGCCTTTGGAACGATGGAGAAGCACGTTGGCAACGACACCGTCGCCCAGAATGATGAGGAGCATAGTGCCGAGAAACTCGGCGAGATGAGGACGCATGGCGCTTGTGTAAATATCCCGACTGCAATTGACAAGGGGTTTATGAGCGCGAGTCAGGTTTTGCAAGCGCGCATCGCCGCGTAGACGCCTGTGGGTTGTTCTTGCAAGAGCCATTCAAAGGGCGTAGTCGTTGCAACAGTCAACAAGGAACCAAAGGATGTTTATGAAACGGGCTGTTTGTCTTATTGTCTTCGCTCCGATTCTCGTTGCAGCTCAGGGCAATTACGTTGTGTTCGAAAACGTCGTGCTCACGCCACCCCCGGACCGCCTGGTGCGTTTCACTGATGGTTCGCCGATGGTGGGCACAAACTTCATGGCGCAATTGCTGGTGGGATTGACTCCGAACAGCTTACAGCCGACGACGGCTGCGCCGGCGCGATTTCGCGATCCGGGCACGACGGTTCCTGGCACGTGGAGGGGAAATACGATCAACCTGCCTGGATTCACTCCAGGGATGGTCCTCACGATGCAGGTTCGGATCTGGGATTCCAACTACGGGGACTTCGACCAGGCGTGCCTGTTCAACCAAGCGGGACTGCTGCCCACGTTCGATTGGACCGTCCCCGGTGAGAGCGAGCCTGTAGATGCGCATTATATGTTGAATTTCGTCGGCGGCATTCCGACACCGTGCCCTGAGCCAGGCATTTGGGCATTGGCGCTGGTCGGTCTTGCGGTTGCGCTGCTGCTGCGGGAGCGAAGAACTTCGAGTCGCCGGTAAGCCAGTTCGTACTACCGGTCCAGGCAGACGCGAATGAGCTCGGTCAGTTTGGCGGGAGGATACGGTTTCGGGAGGAAATTAAGCTCGGCGCGGGACTGGAAGTGTTCTTCGAACAATTCAAAGCTGTAGCCGCTGGTAAAAATGACTTTGAGATCCTGTTTTTCGTCCCAGAGGCGGTTGGCAAGCTCGACGCCGGAAATCTTTTGCGGCATCACTACGTCTGTGAGCAGCAGGTCGATTTCGTCCGAGCATTGCTGCCAGATTTCGAGGGCCTCGACGCCATTGCTGGCCTGGCGGACCTTGTAGCCGCACTCGGTCAACAAACCGGAAACGAACTCCCGCACCAATTGCTCATCTTCAACAACCAAAATGGTTTCGTTTCCGCCGGAGGCGTGAGGGGATGCGGGCGGTTTTTCCTCTGAGCTGACGAGCTTGTTGCTCGTGGACAGAAAAATTTTGAAAGTCGATCCAGCGCCCACCCTGCTCTCCACTTCGATCCAACCTTTGTGCTGCTTGATCAGACCGTAGGCGGTGGCAAGGCCCATGCCCGTGCCCTTGCCGACTTCCTTGGTCGTGAAGAACGGCTCGAACAATCGGCTTTGCGTGCGCTCATCCATGCCGCAGCCGGTGTCGGTGACGGCGATACAGACGAAGTCGCCAGCGCTGGCCTCGGGATGAGAGCGGGCGTAGGCCGCACTCACCTGCACCGCTTTGGTGCTGATGGTTAGGGACCCGCCTTTAGGCATGGCATCGCGCGCGTTGACAGCCATGTTGAGGATGACCTGTTCGATGCTGCACACGTCGACTTCGCAGGAGGGCAACGGCTCGGCGAACTCATAGTTCAGCGTGATATGCTCGCCTATGAGCCGCGCCAGCATGTTGCTCAGATGGCGAAGCAGCCGATTGATATCGGCAACCTCCATGCGCATGATTTGCTTGCGGCTGAAAGCGAGCAACTGCCCGGTCAGATTCGACGCTCGGTCGACGGACTGGACGATGTGCTTCAGAGACTCGGAAGTTTTTGCATCCAGGCTGGCGGAAGCCAGGCGGAGGCTGGCATGGCCGTGAATGACCGTGAGAATATTGCGAAAGTCGTGGGCGACACCGGCGGCAAGGTGCCCGACTGCCTCCATTTTTTGTGCCTGACGCAATTGAGATTCCAGCTCGAGGCGCTGTGATATGTCGTTCTCACTGATGAGCGCGTAACGCGTGTTTTCGAGTGTCGTTAACTCCGCCGAAAGCAACGTTCGCTTCTCTTGTCCATCCTTTGCGCGCACTTTCGTTTCCACGTTGCGCAAGGACTTTCCGTCCGCGAGTTGATCGAGAAGGATTTTGCGCGTTTGCTGGTCCGGCCAGAGGTTGAGCTCCCAGACGCTCTTGCCAATCAACTCGCTACGCGCGTAGCCGGTCATTTCCAGGTAGCTGTCGTTGACGTCGAGGAAACGGTAGTTTTCAAGTGACTGAATGGACATCGGAATCGGACTGGAACGAAACGCTTTGGCGAACCTGTCCTCAAGATTGAGCATCTGCGATTTGGCCTGTTGCGTGAGAAACCACTTTTTCGTCAGCGCATGGGCCATTTGCAGCACTTCGATATTGTCGAAGGGCTTTTTCAGAATGAGCACGCTGTCCGAATGCCCGAACCGGCGAGTGATGTCCTCCCATGAGTAATCCGAGTAGGCCGTGCAAATGACGACCTGGAGTTCGGGATAGATTTCCCAAATTCGACTGATAGTTTCGACGCCGTCCCAACCCGGGGGCATCCGAACGTCCACAAAAGCCAGGGCATAGGGGCGTTGCTCAGCCAGGGATTTGCGCACCAGTTCCAGACCTTCCTGGCCTTGAAGCGCGGAATCGATCTCAAACAGGATCGCACTGCTGGCTTCGCGCGCTTGCCCGAAGAGCAAAGCCTCCTCGTCTTCGAGGGACGGAGAATCGGCCTTTGTCGGCGCGAGGATCTTGCGAATGTCCTCGTGGATCGCGGCGTTATCATCAACGACGAGAATGCGGTGATTCATGCGGCCTTCTCCCTCATTGTGGTGTGCGCCGTGCTTTGGGCTCGCAGCGGCAGTTCGAGGACAAACGTGGCGCCATGGCCAGAACCGTCACTGCGCGCGACGAGCGAACCGCCCATTTCGCGGGCTGCAATCGCGCCGCTATGCAGGCCGAAACCGTGGCCATCGCGTTTGGTCGTAAAGCCATGCGAAAAAATGCGGGTGAGATTCTCCAGCGGGATACCGATGCCGTTGTCGGTGACCGAAATCTGCACCATGTTCGCCGGCGTGAGAGCAATGCCGATCGTCAACCGTTTGTCGCGCCGATTGGCGGAATCCATCGCGTACTTCGCATTGCGGATCAGGTTAACCAATATCTGCAGCATCTTATGTTTGTCCAACGACATGACGGGCACGTCCTGGTACTCGCGCACAACCAGTACGCCATGCCGCGTGAGAGCGGCGGTGTGCATTTGCAACGCATCTTCGACCAGATCGCGAATGGACAAAGATTCGATGATGCCGGAAACCCGCGCGTAACTCTGCTGCATGGCGACGATTTCTTTGATGTGCTCGATATTCTTCACGAGCAATTCCAGCTCCCGAAGCAGGTCCTGCTGTTCTTCTGAGAGGCGTTCGGAAAGGTTATTAAGATAACTCGGAATAATTTTGCCTTTCGGATCGTTGACCAGGAAGCTGGCGAGGTCCGAAGAATTTTTGTTCAGGAGAAGGATCACATCCCGCAACCTCGACGTGCGTGAATTGCGCACCTGGTTGCAGATCAAGGTAGCTGACACATTCACGCTATTGAGAACGTTGCCCACGTTGTGCAGCACACCCGTGGCGACCTCGGCCATGCCGGCGAAGCGCGAGCTATCCAGCAACCGCTTGTTGAGCAATTCCAGTTCCTCTTCGGCTTGTTTCTGTTCAGTGATATCGAACAAAACGCCACGCAAGGCCCCTGGCGTCCCGCCCTCAATCGTGCAGGTGCTGATCTCGCGCAGCCAAACCGCTTGTCCCTCCTTTGAGATCATTCGGTACTCAAACTGACCGGGTCTTTCCTGCTCGCGTCCCCGGGTGCGAAAATCCTGTGCCAGCAATTGATCATCCGGATGAATGTGGTTCAACCAAAAGGCCGGCTCTGAAACCCATTGCTCTCGCGGATAACCAAGCAAGCGATCGGCCTGCTCGCTGACAAATGAAAATGCAGAGGTTTTCGGGTCTGCCTCCCAAACAACGCCCTGAATGGAGTTGACCAGTGTTTCAAACTTTTGGCGCGACAGCCGCAGTTCGGCTTCGACGCGCGAACGTTCGCTGATCTCCAGTTGTAATTCCTTGGTGCGTTCATCGACGCGCTTCTCCAGGCCGGTTTGTGCTATGGACAGCGCCGCGTCCCGCTCCTGGATGGCGCTCAACATTTCATTGAAGCGGTCAATCAACACTCCCATTTCATCTGATGACGTTTTGTCCGCGCGGATCGAGTAATTCTTCCGGCTGGCGACGGCATTCGCGGTATCGGCGAGGTGAAGGATCGGTCCCGAGATGAGCTTCTGCAGCCACAAGGAGAGAAAAAATGCCACCACGGTTGCTGATAACATCACCAACCCGACAATCCCCAGATAGGTCTTGAGCCGTTCGTAGATGACTTCCAAATCGGACTGAATGAAGAGCGTACCCAGGACATCGCCATCGTGGATAATTTTGTGGAAGACATTCAGCGTCTTCGGGCCGAACGTGACGCCCTCTTCCCCGGCGGGCGGCGGCGTCATCTCGCGCCCGTCGTCGCGGGTGTAAGTGGCGAACACTTCTCCCTGGGCATTATACAGGCAAGCCGAAAGCACGTACGGCTCCGCCCGCAGCGCGGACAACGTCTCCCTGGCAGAATTCTTGTCCGTGAATCGCAACGGGGCCGAGCTGTTGGCGCCGATGACGTTCGCCATCACCTGGGTGTTCTGCTTCAGGATTTGGCGAGTACCGGCGTGCTCGAAAATCAGAATGGCCGCGCAAGCCAGGACCAGCGCCACGCAGCATGTGAGCATGATGATGACGGTGAGTTTGCGCTTAATGGTGCTGGCGAAGAGCCACTTGCTCATTTGGCCCTCCGCTTTTTCGCCAGCCGCAGCAGCTTGGAACTGATCTCGAGGCCCGCCTTTTGCGCAGACTGCGGATTGACCTCAAACGCGAGTTGCGCCTCGTCGAAGAACAGGCTGATCATGCCGCCCAATTCAATAAACTGGTCCGATTCCCCAATCGTCAACACCGGCCGCTTGTTTGTGGCTTCGATGACCGGGACGCCGCGGCGGCCTTCGGGGCCGGGCACAAATATGATATGGAAATCCTTGGCTTCCTGGGCGCTGTTGATCGTCTGCACTTCGAACGAGCGGCCATGCGCCTTCTTGTCACTCAAGAGCAACTTCAACCGGGAGCCAAACTCCTCGTCGCCGAGAACGGCGAAACGAATAGGAGCATTCGTGGACGAAAATGCCTCCTCCGGCCATTGCACGAATTTTGTGAAGTTGTAGAGGAAAGCCGCCTTGAGATCATTCTCGGGAGCCGTTGCGGCTCGACTGCCAGCCAGGCCAAAGAAGACGAACAACGCTGCGCCACAAGCCAGCCAGTGCACGGCACGGCCCGGCAAAGTCCTCTTTGCGGCTCGCGGCGTTAGTCGGGCGGCATTCATCGGTATTCGAATAAGCCAGCCCTAATACCTGAACGTTATCTTTCCGTAGACGCTGGACTGCACTTCGGTGATATCAGTTTGGATGTAAGAGGGAGCGAACTCTTTGTGGTCATTGAACAGGCTTTGGCCCACGATCGAAAGTTCCCAGTTGCGGGTTGGCCGCCATCCGATGCGCGCGTCCAAGGCCGTATAGGCGGGAACGTCCCGGTTCTGCAACGCGTCGACGTAGCGGAAACCAAGATCCAGTTCCACGTTGCCGGGCAGGTCGATCATGGACCGAATGCCGATCTGGTGATTCGGGCTGTCGTCTTCCGCGCCCTCCAGGAATTGATCGTTGCTTCCCGCCTTGCGATGCAGTTGGAGGCTCCAGGCGGTGTAATTTACGCGCACGCGCCACCAGTCGGTCGGCTGGAAGCTGCTGGCCAGTTCGGCCCCGAACACTTCGCCCTTGATCAGGTTGTCGATGGTAAAGGGAACGACTCCGTGCGGAGTTGGCGTTGCCTCAAAAAATGGAGTTCCCTGTTCGAGCGAGCGCTGACGGTCGTAAAAGTTATAGAAGGTGGCCAGGTCCAGCGTTACGCGGTCGTGCGGCTGAATCCGATAACCCAACTCGAGCGCAATCAATTCCTTCGAATCGATGTCGCGGCTGCCGAATTGCGAGACCAATGTCGGCACTGGAGACCCCATGAAACCGGGCTGGAACACCTGACGGTTGATTCGAATATCATCTTCAGCGCGAGACGGCGTACTGATCGCGCGTGAGGCGGCAAACCACGCGGTTTGCTTTTTTGTGATACTCCAGGACAGGCGGGCATTCGGCTGCAATTCCCAACCGGTGTAATCGTTGTGTTCCACCTTAAGGCCGAGCGTCAAGCGAAGGCGCTCACGCACCAACTCGATCTCGTCCTGTGCGAACGCGCTGTAAAGGGACGAGGTGCGCTCCGTCGGATCGAAGCTCACGGCAAAGGTGTTCTCCAACTCGTCCGAAGTGATGTTGTATCCGAGGCCCACGACGAAGTCGTTGCGATCGCCAAGTTGGAAGCGATGCTGCAGATCCAAATCGAAAGTATTCCGTTTTTCAGCGAAGACCACGCGGTCGCGCTCTGTGCGATCGTAGTAAGCCTTGAAGGCCAATTCCGAATTTTCCGAAAATTGATGAGTCCACCGGCCCAGGACGTTGCCCCCGGCCACATTGACTTCATCAGTCAACTGCGCCGAGAACGGAAAAGTGAGCAAAGGGATCGTAACGGTTTGGTTCAGTTCGCCTTTGTAGATGTCACCCTGGAGGGTGAAGAGGTTTTGATCCGTCGGTTCCCAATCGAAACGGAGGCCGCCGCGATACATGAACCAGCTATCGTTCGCATCCGAGCCGTCCGGCAATTCCGAATTATCGCGATTGAAGTATTTTCCGTAAACCCGGTAGAAGGCGTGTTCGCCAATTTTGCCGCCGTAGCGGATCGAGCCGAAGCCCCGTTCCTCCGTGCCTGCGCCGCCGGATATCAAAAGCCCTTGCGTGTCTCGTGCGCGCTTGGTGGTGATGTTAATGACGCCGTTCACAGCGTTGGCGCCCCAGAGAGAGGCCCCTGGCCCGCGAATCACTTCGATACGGTGGATGTCCTCCAGCATGACGTCCTGCACGTCCCAATAGACCCCCGCAAAGAGTGGAGTATAGACGCTGCGACCATCGATCAGAACCAGGAGTTGGTTTGCAAATTCATCATTGAAGCCGCGTGAGCTGATCGCCCACGTGTGCGAGTCCTGGCGGGCAACTTCCAGGCCCGGAGCAAGGCGCAGCGCCTCGGGAATGCTGGTCACACCCGACCGTCGAATGTCCTCCTGCGTAATTACATAGATGGCGGCCGCGACATCAGAAAGTTTCTCAGGCTTCTTTCCCGGCGACATCACCTCGATCTTCATGAGGGCTTCGAGGTCCATGTCCATCACAGCAACGTTGCCGGTAGCGGCAGCGGCAGCGGTCGTGGTTGTGGTGGCGGCACTGTGAGAGTCGTCTGCAAATACCGGCGCGACTAAGGTAAAACCGGCCAAAAATGCCGACCATTGGAGCCAAATCTTCCGGCTCTTACGCTCAGACAGCCTGCACAGCCTGTCCTGCTTACCCGATTTCCTTTTCATGATGTGAATCCCAGGGGCGAGGGTGACGTTCGCCCTTTCCTCCGCGGGCATAAGCAGCCCTTCTGCCAATCGAAACTGCCGTTTGGACTTCAGGACTTCTGCTCGTGAATTTGGCGTGCTCTCCAGGGCTTCCGACCGGCACGAATTGCTTCAAGCCGTCACAGAACCTGCCGATTAAGACAGGACGGTTCACTGTATGTCGGCCCTGGAAACGGAACACATTCGAAAGAATCAAGCCTTGCTCTTCGGAGGTGAGTCAGCCGCATCTGGTGACGAACCGTCACTCCTTCTGCTTCCCAGCGATCTGAAAAGGATCGTCAACGAGATCAAGACGATTGAATTCAGCCTTGGTTTGCGGCGCTGGATCGAAGATTACGAAAAGGTCGGACAACGAGGCCGCTTTCTTTGGCAATGGTGTTTGAAAGGCGTTCGACTGACGACCCTGCCATCCGTGGAACCCGGCCTGCGCGAGCACGTCATCGAAACCAAAATGCTCAGTATCCTCTACGGCACCCTGATCGACGATATTGCCGACCGCGAGCAGGATAAGGAAATGCTCGAAATGGCGGTGCGACTCGGCTGGGATGAATGGGCCTCCGATCGACTGGCTCTGTGGAGTGGCCGCCGCCGCGATTACCTGGAAATGATCGCGCGCCTCGGAGTGGAGGTGTGGTCCCGCTGCGAGACCTACCCGCGATTTTCGGAATTCGAGTCGATGCTCCGCTTTGATAATGAGCAATCGCTCAATGCCATGCGGTATGCGTTGCTCGTCAATCACAGCCCCGGGATTCTTAACAGCATCGAGCACGACCTTTATCAACCGCACAACATGCAGATCATGTTTATGGCGTCGGTTGATTTGTCGGCGTCGCCGGACTTCGATGCCAACGAACTGGGGATGGCGCGCGAGATATTCTGGCATGCCCAACGCATGGGCCGTATTGGCAACATGCTCACGACGTGGGAAAGGGAGGTGCTCGACCGGGACTTCACCAGTGGTGTGTTTGCGCATGCTCTGGGTCGTCACGTTCTTTCGCCATCGGACCTGCGATCTTCACCGGCGCACGAAATCATGTCCGTGCTCGAAACAGCACAGTGTCAGGCGCACTTCATTCGCGAGTGGAAGAGTCATCGCGAACAGATGGCTGGAAAGATTCAAAATGTCGCCTGCTGTGATTTAACACCGTATCTGCGGGCCTTTGAGCAATTGATCGTGCTGCACCTTTGCAGCCGCGGCCTGATGTAGTCGGGAACAGGCAGCACTCCTGCTCCTGCTCATTGTTGCGACACAATGAGCTCAGGACGAAACATCCGTGGCACGCACACCGAATACCGTCGGCGCTGCCGCGTGCAATGGTCGAATCCATCCTCCCGCATGCTCCTGACCTTTTTGTTTTTGCTCAGCTTAAACGTCGTTGCGTGTTACGACTGGGTGCTGCGTGTGCTAGCCCGTCTGAGTCAGGACGCGAGACGCATTGCCCTTAGATTCCTTGGTTGTTAACCAGGTTCACGGCGCCGAAGGCGTGGAATCAAAAATGCTTCCCTGTTTCCTCAGTAGCCCGTTTTTGGGTGACACTCCACCGCACCCCGACAGTCCAAATTCTGGACGCATTGCTTCACAACAGGACAATTCCCGGGGTTTTCAAAAGTCGCTCAAGATGCAAAGCGCGGAGATTCAACGGCTTGCGTTGAACGAAAAAGCTGGCGGAAAGATTGCTATAGACCTCCGTAATGCTACTGAGTCACCCTCCAAAAGCGGCACAACTTTGCCGTGGCTTGTCTCTTTGTGAGATAGTCATTTCGCTTGCGCTGACAAGCCTCAGTGTTGCTGCGATCGTCGATGGGTATGTCGTTTGCGCCAGACAGGCGGAGACTTCCGCTCTGCATATAGCGGCCCAGGCCCAGGCCCTGGAACGCCTCGAACAAATCCGGGCTGCAAAGTGGGACCCTAACGCGGATCCGCCTGTGGACCAAATTTGGACCAGCAATTTTCCGCCGGTGATCAAGGTTCTCGACGTGCCATCGCGCAATGTGCAGCGTCTGGCGACAAACATTACCACCGTTCAGGTCATCAGCACGACGCCGCCGCTCAAAGCGATCAAGATCCAAACGGTTTGGGGCTGGAACACCGGCAGGCTTTTTACAAATACGATCGCGACCTATCGGGGGCCCGACCAATGAAGATCTTTCGCCACCATCACCGCCTGTGGGCGTTCAGCCTCGTTGAACTCCAACTCAGCATGGGCATACTCGCAATCGTCCTTGGAGGCGCTCTTGCCGCTCATTTTTTCGGTTTGCGCATGTTCTACAGGTCACGCCAAACGGTGGGCGCCTCCCAGGAAGCCCGCGTTGTCCTCGGCAAAATGCGCGAAGAAATCCGCGGCTGCACGTCCGTCGTTGTCGGAACGGGAGATTATGGCGCTTTCAAGGAGGTTGTCGGCAACCAACTGCAGATCGGGAACGCCGTCCGGATTTTCCCCACCACCAATTATAACAACTACGTCGTTTATTACCGCGATAGCGACAGTACCATGAAGAAATGGGACACCACCAGTAAGAGCCTGTCGGTGCTCGCACACAACGTCACCAATCAGTTCGTCTTTGCTGCCACCGACTACAATGGCAACATTCTTACGAACAACGCGAATAACCGCGTCATCGAAATCTCACTCAAATTCATGCAGGGAAAGGACGGAAAGAGCGGCACCTCTTATGGCGGATTGCACGATTTTTATCAGGTTCAAACCAAGGCCACGCGCCGAAAGATTCTCTAATATGCGACGTTTTGCACAATCCACTTCGGGAAATGCCATCGTGATGGTCATGGTGCTGATCGGCGTCAGCATGCTTTTGATCGGCGTAGCGCTCAGTTGGATGTCCGGCCACAAATCGTTGACCCACCGCTACACTCAGTACACCCGCAGCGTCTCGGCTGCCGAAGCGGCAACCGAAAAAGTTCTGGTGGCGATCAACCAGGACTACAAGAATTTCGGCCACGGTTATGTGATGAAGAACCTCGATAAGTATCGAAGCATGGTTCCAAAGACCGCCGAGTTTCCTGATTGGAAGAATTTCCGCTTTACCGATGCCGCTGGCAATCTCGGTCGCCTAAACGTCGAATACCTCGCCGCCACGAACCTCACCACAGTATCCTCCCAATATCCTGGCTTGCTTGGCTTTCCGAACACATTCCGGATCATCAGCCGTGCGCAGGAACTCGACAGTTCCCTCGCGGTTAACGGATCAGTTGAGCAGCAGGTGCAGGTCTCTCTGATTCCCCTCTATCAATTCGCAATGTTTTACAACCTCGATTATGAGTGTACCGCGCTGCCGCCGATGACTGTCAACGGCCCCGTGCACTGCAACGGAGACATGTATCTCACTCCGCACACCGGACTGACCTTCAACAACGACGTCACGTGTTCGAAGAAAATCCTCAGGAGCGCGAAACCGGGCAACGACGTTGCAGGCACTGGGCCGGTCACATTCAAGGGCGCAAGTGATGGCGGGGTCAGCACACTCACCCTGCCGATCGGCACCAACAATAGTATCGCCGCGGTGCGGGAAGTGGTCGAAATCCCGCCGGCCACGGAAGACCCATTTTCAGCCATGGGACAGCAGCGCTTTTACAACCGCGCGCAAATGATCATCCTCGTTTCCAACACCACCCTCACGGTGAAAAGCGGCCGTCACAACGATTTTGCCACGACCGTGCTGCTTCAGGACTTCGTCAGGACCAACGCCATGTTGTATAATGGGCGCGCGGGCAAGACAGTGCGTGTCACCGACATCTACATCGACAAGTTCATCGCGTGGAAAGCCGACCCGGCCCGAAATAATATCACCCACCCGTTATATCCCATATTAAGCACTGGCCCCGATGTGACAGTTATTTATGTCGCGGATTTCCGCACGACCAATTCGACGACGCAGATGGGCATTCGCCTGCGCAACGGCCAAACACTGCCGAAGGAGGGCCTCACCGTAATCAGCCCGCACCCGGTTTACACGCTGGGACACTACAATTGCCCGAACGCCGCCCACCTTGGCACGACGAACACCACCGCGACCGCACCGGCTTCCATCGTTGCCGACGCAATCACCATCCTTTCCAGCGCATGGAACGACAATAACGGGCTTTCCATGTCTTTGGCTTCTCGCGTGCCTGTCCCGACGACTGTCAACGCAGCATTCGTCGCGGGCATTGTCCAAACCAGCAAGGCTCTGGGTTACAGTGGTGGCGTGGAGAATTTTCCCCGCTTTCTCGAAGATTGGGCAAACAAGATTGTCTCCACTTATAACGGCTCTATGGTCGTTATGTTTGAAAGCAAGCACGCGACGAAGCCCTGGGTTAACATCGGCACCTATTACAATCCGCCGGTGCGCAATTGGAGTTTCGATACTAATTTCCGCGATCCCTTGCGCCTGCCGCCCGCGACACCCGCGGCCTCCCTGCTGGTTCGCGGCAAGTGGGCACTCGCATCCGCGCCTTAGTTTTTGGGCGCCACAAACTTCCACGCGCTCGATAACGCCTCGGCATTGTGGATGGTCAGTGCTCCCACGCGATTGGTTTCGTTCATCAGCCACGTCGACAATGTCCCGTTCGTGTGACGCCAAATGAAATCAATCTTCCCGTCGTGGTCCAAATCGTTCAGTCCCACAATCCGGGCATCCACCTTCGGCGATTCCGCCAACCGCGGGCCGCGCGTCGGCAAAGTGCCAGTCATGAACCAGATCACCATCGAGCCGCCGGGTCCTTGCCATACAATGTCCGCCTGCCCATCCCCGTTCGAGTCAGCGGCTCCGACGATCTGCCAAACCGAGGGCACCGGTTCTCCGTTCAGCAGCAGCGTTTGGCTCAAAAACCGAGGGCCGCTCATGAACCAAACCAGCAGATAACCGTGCTTGTGCCGGAAGAGTAAATCCCCCTGGCCGTCGCTGTTGAAATCCCCCACCCCGGTAACCCGCCAAAGGCGGCCGGGACGCGGAGCGTTCGAAATAACTTCCGAGCGAACGAAGTTGGCGCCGTTCATCAACCAAATTGCGAGCGGCCCGGTTGTGTGTTGCCACAGGATGTCCACGTTGTTATCGCCGTTGAAATCATGTGTGCCGACCACGTTCCAACCCGCTCCCATGCCTCTGCCATTGCGCAAAAGCAGCGTTTCGACACGGGTGAGACCTTCGGCGCCTCGGCTCATTAACCACAATCGGAGACGGCCATTGCCATTCTGCCACAGGAAGTCGGTCTCGCCGTCATGATTGAAATCGTTGCGTGCCGTAAAGAGCGCGCCCGCTTGCGTCACGGTAAACGCCTGTCCGGCAATCAGCAAAACACCGCTGCGTGCCGTGTGAGTTCCGTTCGACAGCACGATAAAACTTATCGTCGCGGGACCCACCCCACTGTTACCGGTCGTAATGACAACCCAGCTATTCGTATTCGTGATCGTCCACGCGCAAGTCGGCGCGGTATTGATGTCGACACTATCAGACCCGCCGCTCGGACCGAAGGAGGCGTTGCTTTTCGAAAGTGCGTATTCGCACGTCGGGGTTACGAGGACGATGAGCGTTGCGGTCGCGCTGGTGGCGAAGCCGAACGGATTCGTGACCACCGCGAAATAACTGCCGGCATTCGCAGCCGTCACACTGGTTAGTGTCAGCACTGAATTCGTAGCGCCGGACAACGATGAGCCGTTGAAGAACCACTGCCAGGTCAGCGGCGAAGAGCCGATGGCCGCCGCTGCAAATGTCACATTCGTTCCGGCATTCACGATCTGCGATTCGGGATGCGTAGTAATACTTGGTGGAGTCTCAGCGGGCGGATTAGTCACAGTTAACGTTGCGGATGCAGAGGCCGAACCGAACGCATTTGAAACCTGTACGGTATAGACGCCCGAATTCTCGGAATTGACATCGGCCAGCAACAGGGATGCGCTGCTGGCGCCGGGAAGCGGCGTCGCTCCAAAGAACCATTGGTAGCTCAGCGGCGACGAGCCATTCGCCTGGACCGTGAAGACCACGTCATCCCCCGCGTTGACGGTTTGAGATTGCGGCGGCCCAGTAATCACAGGCGCCTGGCCGCTGACCGTAATCGATACTGACGCGCTCGCCGTCGCGCCTGCATTGTCAACGGCGGTCGCAGACAACGTGTAACTGCCCGCGCCAAGATTGTTCACGCTGATCGAATACGGCGGCGAGGTCGCGCTGCCTAACGGCGCTCCATTGAGGAAAAAGTCGACGCGAGCCACGGAACCATCCGGGTCGGAGGCATTGACCTGGAATGTAACGTTTGCCGGTGGCGAAAAATTCGCACCGTTGGGCGGGCTAACAACAGAAATGGTCGGTGGAAGGTTCGCCGCATTTACCTGGACGCTTCCGTTCATGCCGATAGTCCAGTGCGGCGAGCAGAAATACGGAAACGTCCCGCCTGCATTGAAGGTGAAAGAAAAGTTTTCACCCGGAAACATCAGCCGCCCGAACTGCGCCGTGCTGTTCCATAGACCGCTCGGCACGCCGTTGGCGCCCGACACGGTATCGTGGAACCCCTGCTGATTGTTCCACATCACCGTGTCGCCCGCGTTGATTGTGACGTTCGCCGGGTTGAAGCGAAAATTCGTCATCGCTACCGGCACGGTCGCCGCACTTCCCGCGTAAGCGCAGAACATCAGCAGCACGAAAGCGGTTCTGTAGCAGTGTCGCGTCGCGGCAGCGAATCTCATAAAATCAAGGCCATCGAAGTGTCATTGTCGCAAAAACCGCGTGTGCGGTGTAGTCGTTGAATCCCCCGCTCGTCGGTTCCGCGTACCTATAAAACGCATACTGAAGGTTGACCGCCGCGTGCCTGAATCGCCGGCCTACGCCGGCCTGGACCGTGTGCCAGTCGTAATTGATCCCCAATGGAAGGCCGGCTGCCGAGTTGTCCTGCGAATAGTCCGCCGTCGAAAAATTATAGCTCGCCGTCAGGTCCGTGTTCGTGCCAAGTGTGTACGTCGCGCTCGCAAGCAAACTGTAAATATCGCCTCGATACGGCGCGATGGCCGCGAGGCCGTTATCGGCGGAGACCGCGCGGGAATCGTAATAATTGAACGTCCCGGAGAAATACCATCGCGAGAACGGCGTCAGCATCAGGTTCAAACCGTAAACATCCGCGTTAAATGAGCCGGCACGCAGTGCCCCCCCGGGCGTCGCATTCGTAATCGCGTCCGTCTTCGAATCGAAATCCGTATCCACCCATTGATACGTCAGCGTCGTCTTGAGCCAGGAAAGCGGACGCCAGGTCAGTTTTGCTTCCACCTCGTCGCTGTTCACTCCGCGCTCGCGAATGAAAGCGGGATAGCCCGGCGTCGTATCTCTCCGATCGTCGTACTCCGTGTTCCGGTCGCGCTGGCGGTAATGCGCGCCGACCGAAATTGTGCGGAATGGCGATGAATAAAGACCGATGCGCCAATCATTGCCGAACGTCTCCGAATCGGTGTCGCGCACAAAATTAATTCCAGTGCCGACGCGGTCTTCATAGTTCCCCAGCGCCTCCTGTTCGAGCCGCGCGCTCGTGAAAAGCGTCGTGTAAGGGATTCCGCTGAAACGCAACTCCGCGCTCTCCCGAAGAGTGTTCTTGTCGAAATTCGCACTCAGGGTCGCGGGCTGGAGCAAAAGGAACGTAGCGGGATTTCCCGTGTCCAGACTCACGCGGCCAACGCCCTCCTGCCGCTGGTATTCGCTTTGGATGCCCGCGTTCAGTGTCAGGCCCTCCCACGGCCCCAATTGCGTGTTGCCGTTCAGCAACACCGAGTTCTGCTCCATCACGATCGCCCGGCTCCGCCAGAAATCTCCCGCGATCGGCAGGCCTGTTGCGTGGACGGTGCTTTGGCGGAAGGTCGCATCGGCGTCCGCTTTCGAATAGAGGTAGCCGCCGGAAACAAACCACCACGGGCGAATCTCTTTCTCCACCCGCAACGCATTCACCGCCTGGAATTGGCTGTGCCCTTCGTCCATGATTGTCGAACTCGTCGGTCCCGGCACCCCTTGCGTAATCGAAATTGCGTTCTGCCGCCGTGTTTTCAAGTCGTAGAACTCCGCGCGAAAATTGTCCTCGGCGTAGACGCCGGCGAATTCGTGATTCAAATCGAGTTTTACGATCTGGACACTTTCGTCCACGTCCTTGAACGCCGGATAAATATTTCGCTGCACCGAAACGTCCGGCAGTTGCGGCAGCGTGGTCGTCCGCGCCGTGCCCCACTGCAGCGTCGACTTTGTCCCCTCCCGGTATTGATACTCGTAACCCACAGCTACTTTGGGCCAGTCCGGCAATGTGAGCCCAAAATCAATCCACGCTTTTCCATTGCGCATGGATAGCTCGCGATCCAACTCGAAGACCGCAGGCGTAAAGGCGCCAAAGAACCCGCCCGAGTCGTCGTAATACTTTTTGAACTGGTCCACTCCGGCGGCGATGAAACCCACATCAGTCCGTTCATAGCGGAGCGCCACGCGCAAATCCTCATCCACCGGCCAGTAGCGTCCTTCCACCCGGATCCGAGCATCCGGCGAAAGACGGTCTTCCATCAAAAAGCTGTCCAGTCCCGCGTGAAGACCTTCGTGCATCCAAAAATGTTCCCGAAACTTTTGCTCGTCCCCGCTGACACCAATCCAGCGCCACGCCGGCGCAGCCGATGCCTTCCGCGCCAATGCTCCTGTGCCGGCCTCTTCCCATTTCGCTCCCTGGTCGATCCACGCGCGCAGGATCGCGATTTCGTTCGTCGTGAGCGGGTCGCCTTTGTCCTTCGGCGGCATTCGCTCGATGGTGTCGTGAATCCCGGCGACGACCTGGATCAAAATGCTGTTCGTGCTGTCGCCGGGAATGATCGCTTTGCCATTCTCACCGCCGGCCAGCGCCGCCTCACGGCTGTCGAGCCGAAAGCCGCTCTTCGGTTTTTCGGGTCCATGACATTGCAAACACCGCGCGAAAATCGGTTTCACGTCCTTCGCAAAATCGATTTGCCGCTGCGCAGCCGGCGCAAGCTGCCCCTCCTGCGCCGCCACAATCCCGCAGCAGATCCACAACACGAGGCCGCAAACGAGCCGCAAATTGAACGCAAGGGCCGTCCCCTCTCCTTGGAAGGGAGGGTGAGGGTGAGGGACCGACCAATTCCGGACTTTGCTTCCTTCGCGGCCTTCTGTGTCATTCAAATGCATCGAACGCAGTTCGTTAGTGCCGCAATGCCCGATCGATGTTCGAACCGTGAATCGCCGTGTGACATCCCGCGCTCCAGCACGCGCCACGGCTCACGAACGTCGTATGCGGCACGTCGCCAATGAACAGTTCGCCGTTGATCGCGTGCACCTGCGCGTGGCACCGCAGGCAAAGATTGTTATCGCGTTGCATCAACATCTTGTCCGCCACCGATCCGTGCGGATGATGACAGACCGTGCACCCGTCACGCAGCGCTTCGTGCTCGTAGATCACTGGCTTTGCCTGTTCCCGGTGGCATTGCGCGCACGTCTCATTGAGCCGCGCCAGTCCGGTAGACGCGCGCGCGCCAAAGGCCGTGCGATGCGACGCCTTGAAGATGTCTGCTCCGTGCGGATCGTGGCATTGCACACAATTCATCCGTTGCTCCAGCACCGGATGATGGTGCGGCAACTGGAATTGCGCGTGTACCTCCAGATGACAGTTCAGGCAGGCCTGGGGCTCCCGTCCGGGATTAATGATAAACCTGCCACGTCCCCCGCCAGCCTGCACGTGCAGGCTGGCCGGCCCATGGCACGATTCACAGCCGGTGGCTTCCGCCCGTGGCGCGTTGGCAACGTGAATGCGCGCGTGCGGGCTCGATGGAAAGATGCGCGTGTAATTGGAATGACAATCCACGCAACTCGCGTTCCCGACAAAGGTGGCCCCCTCGATTGTCGGCACCGAAACCACCGCGCGTTGCAAATTCGAGCATGAAACCAGCACGACACCCGCCAGCGCCATGCATGCGAGCACAATCGCAGGCGCGCCGCGCAGAGAGCAGACGACAAGTCGAGAACCCTCCATTATGCGTTGCTGAATCTGGACATGAGAGTGCCGAACCCCGTCTTTTGTTCCAGCTAATTCCTCGTCCGTAAAAAAAGTATTGCTTTACATAACACTGCAATGTATTGTCCTTTCTGTGAAGATTGATAAAGACCTCGTTGCCGCCTCTTCCGTGCCCCTGATCCTGTCGATTTTGTCGGAAGGCGAAAGTTACGGCTATGCGATCATTCAACGCGTCCGCGAATTGTCGGACGGCAAGATCGAGTGGACCGATGGCATGCTTTATCCGGTGCTTCACTGGCTCGAAGACAACGGCTATGTGCGCAGCGCGTGGCAAAAGTCCGAAAGGGGGCGCCAGCGCAAGTACTACTCGCTAAAACCCGAGGGCAAACAAGCGCTGCGCCAGCACAAGGAGCAGTGGCGAGTCGTGAACAACGCTCTCAATCAACTTTGGAATCCGAATTATGCCTAACCTCGAACAACGAATTGCCGATTGGCGCCGGACCATGGCCAAAGCCTCGGACCACCGGCGCGAACTCCTGGACGAACTGGAAACACACCTGCGCGAGGAGGTTGAACGATTGCTTCGCTCGGGAGTTTCCGAGGAGAAGGCTTTCGAAATGGCCCTGTCGAAGCTGGGCGCTCCGGCCACCATCGCGGCCGAATGTGATAAACTCACCGCGAAGCAAGGGACCTGGTGGCCGGTCAAGGTCGCCCGCGGCTGCGCCGTTGCCGCCGTCCTGCTCACAAGCCTGCTCATATTCAAAATGGACGGAAAGGGCATTCTCCTGGCCAGCCATGTCTGGTGCGTGTGCATCGGCTACCTGAGTATGTTTGCGATTGGCGGCCTGGGGATCTGCTATATCTGTGCGAGTTGGTTTGGCGGACCCGGGCCAACCCAACGGCATTCTCTAATCCGCTCGATCTTTCAGTTTGCGAACGTCGCAGCTATTCTCAACATACTCGGAGTAACGCTCGGGATGTTTTGGGCCAGGGAGAACTGGGGCCGTTATTGGGCGTGGGACCCGAAGGAAACTGCGGGTGTGCTGATTATCCTCTGGTCGGTGCTGCTCAGCGCTCTGCAATGGTTCAGAGCAGGTCCAACCACGATCGCCTCCTTCGCGGTGCTGGGCAGCGCGCTCACCGCCGCGGGGTGGTTCGGCGTCCACATAAAACTCAACACCGGGACCGTGAGCCCGCTGCTGATTGCCGTTATCGCGATCCACTTTGTACTTTTGGCCAGCGTTCCCGGCATCCGCCTGTTGAGAAAACACGCGGTCCGGAACTGACAACGCAGCCATTTGTCCGCCACGAAATGGGACGCCAGCAGCCCCATTTTCGTACGTTTCCGAGCCGCTCAAAGCGGCAATTCCTGCCCGGTGTCTTTGACTAAAGCCGTCCTTTAAGCAACGTTCCCATACGTCGATAACTCAACAAGAGGGTTGCCAGAGCAGTAGCCCGACTGTAAATGACGGGACTTTGTTGTGGGTAAAGCATTGATCATAGCTGAAAAGCCATCCGTGGCCGCGGACATCGCCAAGGCCCTGGGCGGCTTTAAGAAGGACGCCTCAGGCGAGTTCTATGAGAGCGAAAAATACGTTCTCTCCTCCGCCGTGGGGCACCTCCTTGAATTGATCGTGCCCGAAAAATACGAGGTCAAGCGCGGCAAATGGACCTTCGCGCACCTGCCGGTTATTCCGCCGCATTTCGACCTTAGACCCATCGAGAAGACCGAGTCGCGGCTCAAGGTGTTGAAGAAACTTCTCAAGCGCGAGGATGTCGACGCGCTGATCAACGCGTGTGACGCCGGGCGAGAAGGCGAACTGATTTTCCGTTATATCGTCAAGCACGCCAAAGCCAAACAACCCATCAAACGGCTGTGGCTGCAATCGATGACCCCGGCCTCGATTCGCGACGGCTTTGCGGCCCTGCGCGATGATCGGGCGATGCTTCCGCTGGCCGACGCGGCTGTTTGCCGGTCGGAGTCCGACTGGCTTGTCGGCATTAACGGCACACGCGCGATGACCGCCTTCAATTCCAAGAGCGGCGGGTTTCATCTTACGACAGTTGGCCGCGTCCAGACTCCCACGCTCGCGATCCTCGTCGAGCGCGAGGAACGGATTAAGAAATTCGTTTCCAGGGATTACTGGGAAATCCATGGCACCTTCGGCGCAAAGGCCGGGGAATATCCCGGCCGGTGGTTTGATGAGAAATTTGAGCGCCCGAAAGACGGCGAAGCCCCGGAACTGCGCGCCGAACGCGTGTGGACGGTTGAACGGGCGGAAGAAATACGCGCGCAGTGCACGGGTAAACCGGGCATCGTGACGGAAGAGAGCAAGCCGACGACGCAGATCTCGCCGCTCCTCTACGATCTCACGAGTCTCCAGCGTGAAGCGAACGGACGTTTCGGACTTTCGGCGAAGACGACGCTATCGCTCGCACAGGCACTTTACGAACGGCACAAGGTTTTAACGTATCCGCGAACGGACTCGCGCCATTTGCCGGAGGATTACATCGGCACAGTGAAAGGGACGCTCGAAGCGTTGAAGCCGACGCAGTATGGGTCGTTCGCGAACGCGGTCCTGACGAATGACTGGGTCAAGCCGAACAAGCGCATATTTAATAATGAGAAAGTGTCGGACCACTTCGCGATCATTCCAACTTCGCTCGCGCCGAAGCATCTAAACGACCTCGAAGCGAAGATCTACGACATGGTGACGAAGCGGTTCCTGGCGATTTTCCATCCGCCCGCCGAATTCCTGGTGACGACGCGCATCACGCGCGTCGAAGGGGAACCCTTCAAGAGCGAAGGCAAGGTGCTCGTGAACCCCGGCTGGCTCGCGGTTTACGGGCGCGATGCGCAGACGGACGATCAACCGACGCTTGCGGCGGTCCAACCGGACGAGCAGGTCAACACGATTAAGGTCGAGGTGCAGGCCAACCAAACCAAGCCGCCGCCGCGATTTACGGAAGCCACGCTCCTCAGCGCGATGGAAGGTGCGGGCAAGCTCGTCGAGGACGAAGACCTTCGCGAAGCGATGAGCGAAAAGGGCCTCGGCACTCCGGCCACGCGCGCGTCGATCATCGAAGGGCTCATCTACGAGAAATACGTGCATCGCAACCTGAAGGAGCTTCAACCGACGGCCAAGGCGTTTTCGCTAATCACGTTGCTGCGCGGCCTCGGCGTTCCGGAATTGAGCTCGCCTGAACTGACCGGCGATTGGGAATTCAAACTGCGCCAGATGGAGCATGGCCGCCTGCGGCGCGAGGACTTCATGCGCGAGATTGCCGAGATGACGCGCCACATCGTCGGCCAGGCGAAGGCCTACGAGAGCGACACGGTGCCGGGTGATTTTGCGACCTTGAGTGTGCCTTGTCCCAAGTGCGGCGGGGTGATCAAAGAAAACTACAAAAAGTTCCAGTGCCAGGATTGCGATTTTGCGCTCTGGAAAATCGTCGCGGGCCGGCAGTTTGAGATTCCCGAGATCGAGGAACTCTTGTCGAAGCGCGTCGTGGGACCGCTCCAGGGTTTCCGCAGCAAACTGGGCCGCCCCTTCGATGGACTTATCAAGCTCAACGATGATTTCACGCCGTCGTTCGATTTTGGCCAGACGGAGAACGGCGAGGCCGCGGAAGTCGATTTCACCGGGAAGGAGCCGCTGGGCGTTTGCCCGAAATGCAAAGCCAACGTCTTCGAGAACGGCGTCAGCTACGTTTGCGAAAAGGCCGTCGGCCCGAACAAAACCTGCACCTTCCGCAGCGGGATGATCATCCTCCAGCAACCGGTGGATCGCGAGCAGATGAAAAAGCTGCTTACTGAACGCAAGACGAGCCTGCTGGAGAAATTCGTATCGAAAAGAACGGGCCGCCCGTTCAAGGCTTATCTCGCGCTGGACAAGGACGGAAGCCCGACCTTCGAGTTCGAGCCGAAGCCTCCGAAAGGTGACAAGGCCAGGGCGAAACGTGAGAAGCCGCCGAAGATCGATTTCACCGGCAAGGAACCGATTGGGAAATGTCCGAAGTGCAAAGCGAATGTTCTCGAGACGGAGACCGATTATCTTTGCGAGAAGACACAGGCCGACTCGCGTCCGTGCAAATTCAAATGCGGTAAAGTGATCCTCCAGCAACCGATTGATCACACGCAGATCCAAAAGCTCTTGACCACCGGCAAAACCGACCTGCTGGACAAATTTGTCTCCGCGAAATCAGGCCGCTCATTCAAGGCATTCCTCGTCGTCGAGGAAACCGGCAAAACCGGTTTCGAATTTCCTCCACGCGACGACGGCGGAGAACCCGAGCCGCCTCCGACGCCGAAGCGCGGCAAACTCGCGACGACTAAGTAGACGGCGAGAAAGTTTTCTCCGCTTCCGTCCTGGGTCTTCTTTCGCTACCTTGCGCACACCCATGAAAGCTTTCGTCCTTCTTCTCGCAATTGTCATCGCTGGTCCCTCGCACGCTCAAATTGCCAAAACCAAGTCCGCCGGCTTTGACCAGGCCCGACTCAAGGTATTACACGACACGACGAAACGCTTCGTCGATGAAGGCAAGCACGCCGGCATCATTACTTTGCTGGCGCACAACGGGAAGGTCGTCGATTTCCAAACGTATGGATATCGCGACCTGGAGAAGAAGCTGCCTATGGAGCGCGACACCATTTGCCGCATGTACTCGATGTCAAAAATTATCACCAGCGTTGCCACACTAATGCTGCTGGAGGATGGCAAATACAATCTAGACGACCGCGTTTCGAAGTATCTGCCGGAGTTGAAGGATATGAAAGTGTGGACCGGCGGCACGCAAGAGGAACCGAAGCTTGAAGCGCTGAAGCGCCCTATCACCATCAAGCATCTGCTCACGCACACGAGTGGATTGATGTACGATTTCATAGGCGACGATCCACTCGCGAAAACCTGGCTCGCCGCCGATCTCTGGAACAGCCCGGATCTCCCCCATTTCGTCGCGAAACTCGGCAAGCTGCCGCTGAAACATCAGCCCGGCGACGCCTACACCTACGGTGTCAATCAGGACGTGCAGGGCGCTTTGATCGAGCGCGTTTCAGGCAAAAGGTTCGGTGCGTTTTTGGAGGAGCGCATTTTTCGTCCGCTGGGCATGAACGACACCGGCTTCGACGTGCCCGAATCGAAGAGAGATCGCGTCGCAAAAACGTACAAGCTTGTTGACAACAAATTCGTGGAGGACAAACCCATTGTCGAAACCTGGCCCGAACCGGGCCGCGGCGTTGAAGCCGGAGGCGCAGGAATTTTTTCCACGGCAGCCGACTTCGCGCGCTTCGCCCAAATGCTCTGCAATGGCGGCACGCTCGACGGCAAACGCATTCTCGGTCGCAAGACCGTTGAGTTGATGACCGCGGACCACATGGTCACACTCCCGAACAACCAGGCCGCCACCCGCCAAAAAGGCTTCGGCCTCGGCGTCGAAGTCACCACCGACCTCGGCCAGCTCTCCATGCCTTCCTCCATCGGTCAGTTCGGCTGGTACGGCGCAGCGACTACCTATTGCCAGATCGATCCAAAGGAAAACCTCGTCGCCATCGCCCTCGTCCAGCACTTTCCCTTCAACCAGCACGGCTTCTTCGCCGCGTTTCAGACAGGGTATTATCAAGCATTGAAGTAATCTCCGCGCCTCACTTTGAGACTGCGCCCATTTGGATGAACTCGTCGCGGCTGAGAATGCCGTCCTTGTTCGCATCGAAGCGCTCGAAGCGCTTTGGCGCTTGATCGGGGTCAGGTTGATTCGCCAGAAATTCTTCGCGCGTGAGTTGGCCGTCGTTATTTCTGTCCCTGCGCTCGAATAATGCCGCACGATCGACTTTGGGTTTGGCGGGATTCGGAATCTGCGGTTTCGCTTCGGGCAGCGCCGCGATCAGCGCCTGGAGCTTCTTCACGAGTTTGGGTTCCGCGGTGGCAAGGTTCTTCGTTTCATCAGGATCTTTCTCGTAATCGTACAGCTCGAACTCCGCCGTTTCCGGACTCTCGCCGGGCTTTTTCCATTCGACGAGTCGATAACGCTCCGTTCGCACTGCGCGGCCCAGAATTGCGCCTTTGTCTTTCGGATTGCGTGGGTAGACATGGAAGATTGCTTCCTTGCTCTCGCGTGACGGTCTTCGCAACACCGGCACGAGGCTCTTGCCTTCAAGTGGCTGCGGATTCTTCGGCGTTGACAGTCCCGCCAATTCGCACAGCGTCGGATAAAGATCGACACTCTCGGCAAGCGAACGCGTGCGAGTGCCCGGTCTCGTCACGCCGGGCGCGGCGATGAGCAGCGGAATGCGCGTGGCCTGCTCGTAATTCGTGTGCTTGCACCACATTCCGTGGTCCCCGAGATGCCAGCCATGATCGCCCCACAGCACGACGATCGTGTTCGACGCCAGGCCCAAACGCTCCAGTTCGTCGAGCACCCGGCCAAGCTGCGCGTCCATGTAACTGATGGCGGCGTGATAAGCGTGAATCAACGTGCGTGCTTGCTCGTCGTCCAGCGGCCCCTTGTCCGGGATGTCGCTGTATTGTCGCAACTCACCCCAGCCACTTGGCGCGTATTGGGGCGCTCCTTCGGGCGGCGTTCGCAACGCAGGCACCTCGAATAATTCGCGGCGGTAAAGGTCCCAGTACCTCTTCGGCGCGCAGAACGGCAAATGCGGTTTGAGAAATCCGAGCGCGAGGAAAAACGGCTGCTTTCTTTCCTTGGCGGCGCGCAATCGGCGGACCGCTTCGGAGGCAAGCTTGCCGTCCGGATACGCTTCATCCGCAACATCCGCAGTCTCGTAGGCAGCCCCGCGCGGCAGCTTCGCGACGTCTGTTTCATTTCCGAACAGCGCTTCCTCGCGCGTCAGCTTCGCGCGGTTCTCCGGAAGCATGTACGCAACCGTCTTTCCGCCAAAGTGCGGCACGCTCCACGACGCCGGATCTTCGTGGTTGCCATGGCCAACATGAAAAATCTTTCCCAATGCTTCGGCGCAATAGCCGTGGCGCGTGAAATACTGCGAGAGGGTGACTGCGTTCGACGCGCCAACGCGAAAATTCGTCCCAAGGTCGTAAATGCCCAACGTCGTCGGGCGCACCCCGGTCATTAGCGCATTGCGTGAAGGGGCGCACACGGCCTGGTTGCAGTAAGCGCGCTCGAACAAGACACTTCGCTTCGCGAGCTTGTCGATGTTCGGCGAATGAACGCGCTTGTCGCCGTAACAGCCGAGCAGCGGCTTGAGGTCGTCGACGCAAATGAGGAGAACATTTGGCCGAGCTGCCGCGTGGAGATCATGGCTCCCAAAAAAGCAGCAGAGCACCAACGGGAAAATGTGCCAGGATTTCACGTCCGACATTTTGCCCGATCAGTCTGCCGATGCAAAGACAGAGATGTTGCATTTGGCGAAGTTCGTCCACCTCACCTCTGTCCTTTCATTCGTTCGCCGACTGGATTATCAAATCTGCGTGACACAGATGGGCTAATATCGTCTCGGCATTCTGGGTTCGGGCAAAGGCTCGAACATGGTTGCGATCGCCGAAGCTTGCCGCGCCGGGCGCATTCCGGCGCAGATCGCCATCGTCCTGAGCGATGTCGCCGAAGCGGGCATTCTGCAGCAGGCGGAGCGCTTTGGCGTGCCATTCGCCCACATTCCGCCCGGCAAATATCGCACGAAACTCGATGAGGACGCCGAGCGCAGCTATATCGAGCGGCTCACGGAGGCCCGAGTGGACCTGATTGTGCTGGCAGGATTTATGCGCATTTTGAAAGGCGATTTTCTGAAAGCGTTCGCGAATCGCGTGGTGAACATTCATCCTTCGCTGCTTCCCGCATTCCCTGGGCTCGAAGCCTGGAAACAGGCTCTGGACCACGGGGTCAAAGTCACCGGCTGCACGGTGCATTTTGTCGATCAGGGTGTCGACAGCGGGCCAATCGTTGCGCAGCAAACGGTCTCCGTTCATGAAGCGGACACGCCACAAACGTTGCACGCGCGCATCCAGCAAGCCGAACGAGAACTCTACCCAAAGGTGCTTGGAGCGCTTGCAGAAGGGCGGATTGCCGTGAAAGGACGACAAACTATTTGGCGATAGAACAAGGCTCACGGAACTCGCCCCTCCAGTTGCGCACACGAAAAAGAAAAAGAAAAAGGTCGCTTTGCCTCAGCGACAGTGGCAAATCAACCCAGTTACGCGGATGAAGCCGCAGAGTATTCCCGTTCTCGCGCGAAGTCCGAGACCGGTGAGCAATTCGAGCAATGAAAGAGAAGCCAAAGCTGCGCCTGGGGTTGCCCAAAGGCAGCCTGCAGGACGCGACGTTGGAACGCATGGCCAAGGCGGGATGGAACGTTTCCATCACCAGTCGCTCTTACGTTCCGTACGTGGACGATGACGAGCTGGACATCCGGATGATCCGCGCTCAGGAGATCAGCCGATACGTGGAGCATGGACATCTCGATTGCGGTCTTACCGGGCATGATTGGATCCAGGAGAACAACTCGGACGTGCACGAAGTGGGTGAGTTTCTGTTCAGCAAAGTGTCGCGACAGCCCACGCGCTGGGTGCTGGCGGTGCCCGAGGATTCGCCGATCAACTCGGTCAAGGATTTGCAGGGCAAACACATCGCTACGGAGGTGGTGAACATCACTCAGCGGTATCTCAAGCAACACGGCGTGCAGGCTGAGGTCGAGTTTTCCTACGGCGCGACCGAAGTAAAAGCGCACGAGATGGTCGACGCCATCGTCGAGGTGACCGAGACGGGATCATCGCTCAAAGCCAACAACCTGCGCATCGTGGATACCCTGCTGACTTCGACACCGCGGCTGATTGCCAATCACGAATCGTGGAAAGATCCGTGGAAGCGAAAAAAGATCGAGACGATGGCGTTATTGCTGCGCGGCGCCATGGAAGCCGAAATCAAGGTCGGGTTGAAGATGAACATTGAGGAGAAAAACCTCGCGAAGCTGCTGGAGGACCTTCCCGCGTTGCGCCGGCCAACGATCTCGTCGTTGAGTGCGCCCGGTTGGGTGGCGGTGGAAACGATCATCGATGAGCATGTGGTTCGCGAACTGATTCCTCAACTCAAGGCCGCTGGCGCCGAAGGAATTATTGAATATCCGCTGAATAAAGTCGTATACTGACAAAAATATGGGTTCACTGAAAAAACGCCGGAAAGCGAAAATCAACAAGCACAAGCGCCGCAAGCAATTGCGAGCCAATCGCCACAAGAAGCGCACCTGGCAGAAGTAGCCGGGGCGGCCCATATTTCCGCGCTTTCCGGAAACGGGAGGTTGCAGGTTCGATTGTTCAGACGGTAAGTTGAAGCATGCCGTTGTGTCTGCATCTACTAACGCTGCTGGTTGCCGCCGCCTTGTGGGCAGGGTGCGCCAGCTCGCCGAAATCTTCGCGGCAGGCTTCCGCCACCCCAAAGAAGGCCGAAGCTGCTGACCCCGAGCGCTCGCCAGACGCGATTGAGCGGCGCGTGGAGGCGCACGCGCGTTACGCGACGGGCGTTGTCCTCGACCTCAACGAAGAGCCCGAAGCCGCTGTCGAGGAATATTACAAAGCGGCCGCGGCGGACGTAAGTGATGAAGGGTTGGTCCTCGACGTAACTCGGCGCCTGCTACAGTTGCGGCAGCAGGACAAGGCGCTTGATTTGTTAAAGGAGGCGACCGATTCGCCCAAGGCCTCGGGCCAATTATATGCTCGGCTGGGCATGGTCTACGCGATGCTGGGCAACAAAGAGGAGGCGCTTGGTGCAAACCGCACTGCCATCCGCAAAGCGCCGCACAGCCTCGCCGGATATCAAAATCTGGTGCACATCTATCTTCAAGCTCGCCAACCCGAGGAAGCAATCAAGGTTCTGGAGCAAGCCGCCCGACAGCCGAATGTCGAATCGGTGTTCCTCGTGGACCTGGGAGAGCTTTACGCATCGATCATGCGCGGCGGAGGAAATGATGTCGCCAAAGGCAAGGCGCTCGAGGTGTACAATCGCGCCGATAAGCTCAACTCATCGAATCCCCTTCTGCAGCAAAAGCTCGCCGACGGGTTCCTGGCCATAGGGGAGTCCGAGCGCGCCGCGGAGTTGTATCGTAAGCTGCTGGAAAAGTTCCCAAACCTGCCGGGATTGCGCGAAAAACTCACGGAGGTTTATCTGCGCAACAAGGACAGGAAAAAAGCGGTCGAACAATTGGAGGCGATCATCCGCACCAACCCGACGAGCGTGCAGAGTTATTACATGCTTGGCAGCCTTGCCTTTGAGGACAAGGATTTCAAGAAAGCGGTCGAATATTTCGCCAAGGCACTTTTGCTCAGCCCGAACTTCGAGCAGCTTTACTACGATCTCGCCGGAGCGCAAGTGAACGCCAACCAACCGCGGGAGGCCTTGCAGACGCTGGAAAAATCACGGTCCAAATTCGCGCCGAGTTTTGTGAACGAGTACTTCACCGCGATGGCTTATGGCCGGATGAAGGACCATAACAACGCGCTGAAGCACCTCGTGGCCGCGGAAGTTGTGGCGCGAGCGACTGACACGAATCGGCTTACGCACACTTTTTATTTTCAGCTCGGCGCGGCTTACGAGCGCGCGCGCAACTACGAAGAAGCCGAGAAATACTTCCGCCGGTGCCTGCAAATGCAGCCGAATTTCAGCGAGGCAATGAATTACCTTGGTTACATGTGGGCCGAGCGCGGGGTGAACCTGGCAGAGGCGCGGCAATTCATTGAGAAAGCAGTCGAACTGGAGCCCAAAAATGCCGCATACCTGGACAGCCTTGGATGGGTGCTTTACAAGCTGGATCGCCCCTCCGAAGCGCTTGGCTGGTTGCAGAAGGCGATCGAGCATTCCCAGGAACCCGACGCGACACTGTACGATCACCTCGGGGATGTTTACGCAACGATGGACAAGTTGCCGGAGGCCCGGGAAGCGTGGCGCAAGGCGATTTCATTGGAACCGAGCCAGGAGATAGAAAAGAAACTCGGCACCCAGGAAACGTCCGGGAAAGAATGATGCACCGATTTCGCAAGCATTACACCCGCGAAGAAGCGCGGGCCCTGCTGCCTCAGATTCGCGAGTGGCTTAAACATCTCACGCAAGTGCGCAAGTGGCTGGAGGACTGCGATGCGAAGGTGCAGCACCTCTTGAAGGAGGGCAGCGACGTCGGGGGCGAACTCGCATCCAACTGGGTGAAGCTTGTGGCCGAGTTTCAGAAATTGAGTGGACAATTTCACAAGCGCGAAATCCTGATTAAAGATCTCGATCGAGGGTTGATCGATTTTCCGTCGATCATCGCCGGCCGGGAAGTGTTTCTCTGTTGGGAGCAGGACGAGGAGGACATCGAATTCTGGCACGAGTTGAACACGGGCTACGCCGGCAGGGAACGCCTTTAGTAGTTCCAGTCGTGGTAAATCTCGTAGACGTCCACGCGTCCGCCAATGAAGTACGGATTTCGAGGGAAGCTGAACCGCCGGGCAGTCCTATCGTATGTCAAAGTGGACGGCTTTTCCGGGTGATTCGGGTCGTAAACGAGGAACTCAATCGTGCTCTCATCCTCTTCGGAGGCATCAAGGACCACTACGGAATGGTTGATCTTCAGTTGGGGAAAACGCACCAGGTGAACGACGGCGGGCCGATTGCAGTGGATTGAATCCAGCAATTGTTTGGACAGGCGCCGCTGATGCGCGCGAGAGAATGGAAGAATGCTTCGCCAATGGCCTTTTTGGAAATAACTGCGCCAGGCGCCGCCGCATTCCGCCTTCAAAACATGCTCCCAGTCCGTGCTGAAGCCAAAAAGATTGGTGTAGCCCGGGATGACAATCTTTTTGTCTTCCGGCAGTACCCTGCGCGGAACGATTGAGACAACGCCCCGCACCAGCTTCCGATAAGTCTCCTCGTCGGCCCTGGGCTGCGATGGCTCAAATCGGACATTCTGAAAAAACTGCTTGGCCGCGCGCGCGACGACAAAGCAATGGTGCGTGTAGTCGGGAGGAGGCGTCCGCTTGCGATGGGTCGTCTTTCCCGTGGGGTCATCGAACTCGTACTCCCAAACCAGCTCATTAGCGTAGGAAAACGTGTCCTCGCCGAACTTGAATGGGCGTGGGAAAGAGTGGTCGGATGAGCTGGCGCAGCCGGCCGCGAGCACCAAAAGGAGTAGCAACAACAACGAACTTTTCTTCAAAAGCTTGCCCCGCAACGTACTGTTGCGGTAGCAAACTCGCAAATGCTTTACGACCGGTGGCGCCAAGTGGCCCGCGAATTCTCTTCGGAATGCGCGGTGCGCGATCTCGCGGCCAAGCGAAGCTGGACCTTTGCTCAACTCGATGCTCTGGCTGAGAACGGGGCCGACGGGCCCATCGTGTTTCCCCAAGGTCCAGCCGTTGATTTCATTGCGTCGGTCCTCAAGGGGTGGAAATCGAAGGCCGTTGTATGCCCGCTGGAGCCGGACCAGCGACGCCCCGAGATACTGGCACCGCCGAAGCACATTGCCCATGTGAAGATCACTTCCGCCACGACCGGTCCGGCGCGGTTGGTGGCGTTGACGGCGGAGCAGCTTGCGGCTGACGCGCGCAATATCGTGAGCACGATGGGACTGAGGCGCGATTGGTCGAATCTGGCAGTGATTTCACTCGCGCATTCCTACGGATTTTCCAATCTCGTCACTCCCCTTTTATTGCACGGAATTCCACTGGTCGTCTCGGGTTCGCCTTTGCCTGAGAACGTGCGTTCAGCACTGCAGCAAGCTAGCGCCGTTACACTCGCGGGCGTGCCGGCCCTCTGGCGCGCATGGCTTGGGGGTGGCGCGGTGTCTGACAGAATCCGGCTCGCGATTTCGGCCGGTGCGCCTTTGCCGCTCGAACTCGAGGGGGAAGTCTCCGCCAAAACCGGCGTCAAGGTACACAACTTCTACGGTTCGAGCGAATGTGGCGGTATTGCCTATGATCGGACGAACTCTCCGCGTCGTGACGCGAACTGCGTCGGCACAGCCATGGACAACGTCGATCTGCGAGTCGGAAGCGACGGGTGCCTGGAGGTGCGAAGTGATGCGGTGGCGGAAACCTATTGGCCCGTGACGGACGAAAGACTCGCGGAGGGATGCTTTCGCACCAGCGATCTTGCTGAAATTCGAGGGGGCGCAGTGTCCCTTCGAGGGCGGGCGAGCGATCTCATAAACGTCGCCGGTCGAAAAGTTGCTCCCGATGCGATCGAAGCTGTCCTGGCCAGTCATGGACGGGTGCGTCACTGCGTCGTCTTCGGCGTGGCTGAACCGGACCGCGACAAAATTGTCGCCTGCGTCGCGGCGGAGAAAGGAACGTCGGCTGACGATTTAAAGAAGTTCCTGCTCGAGCGGCTTCCGGCGTGGCAGGTGCCGCGCGATTTTTGGTTTGTGGCGGAGTTGTCGCCGGACCAACGAGGCAAACTCTCGCGCGCCGCGTGGCGGGCCAGGTATCTTGCGCGTCAACCCGGTTGACCGCTCAAGGTGAGCTCGGCTTGCAGGACGATGCGACCCGCGATTGAAACCGTGGCTCTCGCTTGAACCAGACCGCCCATCCGGCCTGTAACGCGAGCTTCCACAATAACGATTTCAGCAGGCTTGGCCGTTCCCAAAATCTTGCACGCGCGGATTGCCGTAAGGCGCAAATCTCGAAGCGGCGCGATAGCGGGGTCGCTCTGCGCGACGATGCCTGCGAGCTGCGCAGCGGCCTCGACCAGCAACACGCCCGGCATCAGCGGGGCGGACGGGAAGTGCCCGCGCAGAAACGGTTCATCGCCTCTCACCACGTATTCACCGCGCCCAAAGCTGCCCGGCTCCAGAGCCGTCAAACGATCGATGAAGCGGAACTCCGGTCCGTGCGGCAAATGAGAAAGCGCTTTGGTGAAATCGTCCATGCTAAGCCTCGCGGAGCCAAACGGCCATTTCAGTCGCGTCGCGATTCCCCCACACCGCGTAGGGCACCGCTTTAAACGGAATCGATTCCATCGTGGGGCTGCCGAAGCCGTAGAGTTGCCGTTCCCATTGGCTGTCAGCCACGTGCGCGGCCTGACCGCGAATGGTCGTGATTCCACCGAACATTTGTTTCTCGTACACCGCGAGGAATTCCTGATTGCGCGGCAGCACCACGGAAGAAACCGGCACGCCGACATCGATGCTTTCGACGCAGTAAACGATTGGGCCTCGTTGAAGCGCAACACGGCCAAAGTTATTGCGCACATTTGGATGCGCGTGAACGCGCTCGATGGGCATCGGCAAAATGAGTTCCACGATCTCGTCGCGGCCCCATCGCCGGCGAAGCGTCACGTAGCCGTGCTCGACGTCCGCGCCAGCCGACTTGCCGTTGATCAGAACCTCGTGCGAACGCGCCCAGCCCGGAATACGCAGCCGCAAACAAAGTTCAACCGGCGATTGCGGCTCGACCTGGATGCGAATGCGTCCCTTCCATGGATACTCTGTCTCCTGGCGAATACGCACGTGACGGCCGGCGACCGTGCAATCAGCGTGACTTTGCACGTAGAGATGCACTGCGATGTCGCGATCGGCTTCCGAGTAGATGTATTTGCCGAACGACGCGAGCAGGCGCGCGATATTCGGCGGACAACACGCGCATCCGAACCAATCAACCCGATGGGCCTTCACATACGGATCATCGGGGTTGATCTCCTCCGCGTGCATTTCCAGCGGGTTGACATAAAAGAACCGCGTGCCGTCCATAGACACGCCGCTAAGCACGCCGTTGTAGAGCGCGCGCTCCATTTCATCGGCGAAGTGGCTTTCGCAGCGCCATTGCAGGAGCCGATGATTCCAAAATACCGACGCGATGGATGCGCAGGTCTCTGCGTACGCCGAGTCGTTGGGCAGATCGAAATCGTACGTGAAGCCTTCCTGCTCCCGCGATGGGCCAATGCCGCCGGTGATATACATTTGCCGGCGATAAATCGATTCCCACAAGCGGCTGCAGGCTTCCATCAACGTCTTGTCGCCAGTCTCGCGCGCCACGTCGATCATTCCCGAATACAAATAAAGCGCGCGCACCGCGTGCCCCACGGCGCGGGTTTGCTCCCGCACGGTGGCGTGAGATTGCGTGTATTCGTGCGTTTTTGCCCAATAGGTCTTTGGATCCTCTCCTCGCGAGATCGCTTCCGTGTCAAAGTAATGCGGCTCCGCTCCGCGTTCATCGATGAAATATTTCGCCAGAGCGAGGTAGCGCTGCTCGCCGGTGGCGCGGAACAGGCGAACGAGAGCGAGTTCGATTTCCGGATGGCCGCAGTAGCCTCGGCGCCTGCCAACTTCGCGACCGAACTGTGAGTCGATGTGATCTGCAAAGCGGCACGCCACATCCAGGAAGTTGCGGCGGCCAGTCGTCTGGAAGTGCGCCACCGCAGCCTCGATCAGGTGGCCCGCACAGTAAAGCTCGTGGTTGTCGCGGAGGTTGCTCCAGCGTTTGCCCGGTTCGACGACCGTATAATAGGAGTTGATGTACCCATCGGGTTGCTGAGCGCCGGCAAGCAGCGCAATTACACCTTCGAGTTGCTGTTCAAGCTTGGGAGCAGGATGCGTCCGCAACGAGTACGCAGCAGCTTCCATCCATTTGGCAATGTCGGATTCCCAGAACACGTGCGGCTTGTTCGGATCGCCATCCTTCCACTTGAGTCGCAACGCATCGATACGCCCGGAGTCCTGGCAACGCTCGTAAACCATCGGGATAGTCGCGCGGCGGTTCGTCTCCAGCCGCGGTGCCCAAAAACCGTCATCAATTACCACACGCGAAATGGGAACAGGAGCAAACATCACTTCTTCATCGGCTCGACGATCCTTATATCAGCGTCCAGCGCCGGGTTGAACAGGTTTTCGGCAATGAGGGGGTTGAGTTTCGAATTCCGGAACGCGTTGTGCATCGTGGAGCCGTCGCCGAATTTCAGCTCGGTGCTGCGTAACGTCCAGTCATTTGTGCCGAAGGCAATGCGCACCTCCGGCATCATGCGCCGGGCGGACGGAGATTTCGGCTGCAGCACGAGCGTACAGACTTCATCTGAGAGCGATTGCGAAGCGATGGTAAAGCGCTGATCGAGATCGGCGCGGCCTCGCGGAAAGCCGGCATCGAGAAGTGCCAGTGTGTCCTTGAACGGCCCAGCATTTTGCCGATCCAGCGGAAAACGCTCGGCACGCTTGAGCCGCGGATAGATTATCAGCATTTCGGCAGCGTTGCGCACGGCGATCGTCTCCGCGGGCGTGCCGAGTTCCCATCGAAAACGGTTCGGCGCCGCAAACCAAACGCGACCTTCCTTCGAGAGCGGTTTTGCCAGACTCTTCAGGTTGCGCGTTTGAACTACGTCCGCCGACCACGTCTGCATATTCGTTTGGGCATTAAGCCACGAACTGACGAGCCCGAGATTCTCGCCGCCATAGACCGGCGGGGGGCCTGCCAGCAGCAACCCCAATCCCAAATTGAAAATCCAAAGTCCAGAATTCATCGAGGCCATATGGGCACGAAATGAAACCATTGTGTAGCGTATAGACGAATGGCGGGCTCGAAGCACTGCATGATTTTTTGCGTGAGTTGAATGCGGGCCTCCCGTGAACCGATCTCACGCCGATCGTAGACGACGGGCGGCAGAATTTGGGCGGTGTATCCGCGCGAGGTCCGCGGCAGGTAAACCGGAAGCAGGACGCAGCCGGTGGCGCGCGCCAGTTCGGCGGCGGAGGTCGATGCATCGAAAGGTTTGCCGAACAATTCGACGCGAACGCCTGTCTCCTTCGGTGGGCGATCCATCAGTAACGCCACCGACTTGTTGGCTTCGAGTCGCCGCACGATCTCGACGGCCCCGAATGGATCATTGCCCAGGGCCAGCGTGTCGATGCCCCAGCGAGCGCGGGCGCGCTGACGGAATTCGGTGAAGCGGGTCTCCGGTTCCTCCAGCGTGATCACCTGCAATCGAATGCCCCGCTGCGTCAAGAGGGGCGCGCCGAATTCCCAGTTGCCAAGGTGAATTGTGAGAAACAGCACCCCCCGACCTTGCGCATGCGCGGCTTCGTAGTACTCCCATCCGGTCAGGCTGCTGAAAAGATTGTAGATGGACAGTCCGCTTTCGTAGCGCCAAAGGTCGGCCAGTTTGAGACCGAACTGCGCAAACAATTCGCGCGTGGCGATCCGCGCCGCAGGGCGGTCTCCATTCATCACGGGCATTAGGTTCTCAAACACGACGCGCCGGCGTTCGGCGC
>Ga0075418_10000433_pt1 | contig 43627 bp, 34 predicted proteins | sample SoiMetdeltSBSDD2_FD_81776 | JGI IMG/M metagenome (GOLD analysis project Ga0075418, IMG submission 81776) | Bulk soil microbial communities from a Populus tree surrounding site in Tennessee, USA - Soil MetaG P. deltoides SBSDD2 | ecosystem: Environmental > Terrestrial > Soil > Tree plantation...
GCACCTGGTCGTACTCCCGATCCACGATCTTCTTGGCGATGGCCCGCTGCTCGGCCCGGTCGGGCGTCCGCCGGAGCTTGGTCGTCAGCTCGTCGATGACCGGGTCGTTGACGCGGAAGAAGTTCTTGGTCGACTTGGAATGCATGTACTGGTACGTCCGCTCGTCGACGCCGATCGCGTGCCCCGACTGGAAGCCCCACGACAGCCCGTCCCACTTGTTGTCGACGTAGCGGCCGTAGTACGTCGTGTAGTCGAGCTTGGTGATCTTGACGTCGATGTTGAGGTTCTTCTTGAGATCCTGCTGGACCAGCTGGACCTCGGACGTCATCGCCGGGTAGTACTCGTAATAGAACAGCGTCGTCTCGAAGCCCTTGCCGTGACCGGCCTCGGTCAGGAGCTTCTTCGCCTCCGCGGGCTTGTATTGCCACCACGGGCCGAAGTCCTTCCCGGTGGGCTGCGCGTCCTGATAGTAGATGTACGGCACGCCCCAGCCGATGATGCCGTGCCCCTCGAGCACGGTGTCCACCATCTTCTGCCGGTCGATGGCCATCGCGAGCGCGCGGCGGACCCGGACGTCGTTGAACGGCGGGCGGTCCTGGGCCATGGCCACGCCGAACGGGGCCAGGGTGTTGTGGAACGACTGCACCACGGTGTCCGGGTTCGTCTTGCGAACCGCATCCACCTCCGACGGGGTCGTCAGGTGGAGGAAGTTGGCCTGGCCGGTGCGAAAGGCGGCCTGGCGCGTCGCCGCGTCAGGGGTGGAGAGAATCACGTACTCGTCGAAGTAGGGTCGCCCCTTGTCGTAGTAGTCGGGGTTGCGCTGGAGCACCACGCGAACCTTGCGGGTGTGCTCCTTGAGCATGTACGGCCCGGTGCCGATGAGGCGCTTCTTGAGATCACCGTCCTGCTCGAGCACCTCGCGCGGGAACATGACCGCGACCGGCTCGGCCAGATTCTGCGGGAAGAACACGTTGGGCGTCTTGAGGTGCACGCGCACCGTGTACTTGTCGGGCGTCTCGGTGGCCTCGATCTCCTGGAAGGTGAAGGACTGCACGCCTTCCTTGGCGTACTGCTCGAAGCAGTACTTGACGTCCTCGGCGACGAACTCGCGACCGTTCACCGGCGGCAGGTTGTGCCACTTGGTGCCCTGACGGAGCTTGAACGTCCACACCCGGTGGTCGGGGCTCGCCGTCCACGACTCGGCCAGGTCGCCCTTGAGGCTGAGATCGGCGACCCCGCTCACCTCGTCGGAGAACCCATACCGCACCAGGCGATTGCTGGTGAGCCCGACGAACTGGAAGGTCCCGACCGACTGCGTGAGCCGAGGATCGATGACGGGCGGATCCCATGCGGAGGCCCGGGTAAGGGTCCCGCCCCGCTTGGGCGGCTTGGTGCTGGCGGGGATCCAGTCGGGATACGGGGAGGCCGCCGCCGAGGCGCGGCGGGGACGGGAGCCCGCGACGAGCGCCGCCGCGGCAAGGCCGCCCACTGTCGTACGCTCCAGGAATTCACGTCGGGTCACACGAGCGGCCATCGGGGCTCTCCTTCTCAGTCAGTCCACAGCGAGCGAAGGATGAACGAGCGAACCCGAGACGCGGCCGGTGCGACACCGGCTCGCGGATTGCCGGGCACGGTCCCATACGCGGCATGCGAAGTCAAGGCACGGCGCGCCGGATTTGCTTCGGCGCGCCTACGTTTTTAGCGTCGGCCGGCCTTCCACCACTCGTAGATCTCCTCGCCGGTGGTGAACCACACGCCCTTCTTCCGCCGCATGTAGTCGTACACCGCCTCGAAGTACTTGATCCGGTGCGGCACGCCGTGAATGTAGGGATGGACGGCGATCGCCATCACGCGGCCGCCCTTGGCCCCCTCCGCGTAGAGGCGGTCGAACTGGTCACGGCAGCGTCCGAGCCACGCCGATGACTCGTGGTGCTGGATGACCATCATGGGAATGTCGTTCAGCTCGAGCGTGTAGGGCACCGAGACCAGCGGGCCCTTACTGGTGCGGATCTCGTAGGGCTGGTCGTCGTTGACCCAGTCCGACACGTACTCGATCCCCGCCTCGGCCAGCAGGTCGAGCGTCTCCCACGTCTCGGTGAGACCGGGCCCCAGCCAGCCCTTGGGCTTCTTGCCGGCGAACTTCTCGATGATGGCCACCGTGTCGCGTACCACCGCGCGCTGGTCGGGTTGCAGATGCATCGCGCCCTGCTTGACCGCGTGGCCCATGAACTCCCAGCCGGCCTCGAGCATCGCCTGGGCCACGCGCGGGTAGGAGTGGCACACGTTGGCGTTGATGGCGGTGGTGGCGCGGAGCCGGCGGCTCCTCAGCGCCTCGTAGAGCCGCCAGAAGCCCACACGCATCCCGTACTCGTGCCAGGCCCAGTTCGGCACATCGGGAATGGTCGCCACGCCCTGCGGCGAGGTCAGATACTGCCGGGCGGTGGCCTTCTCGATGTCCCACTCCTCGACGTTCACGATGGTCCACACCGCGATGCGGGCCCCGCGGGGGAGCTTCCAGGGTCGACGGTCCACGATGGCGGAGTAGTCGAAGCGCTCGGGCGGCAGTCTCACGTCGCGTCCTCCTGGGAAGGGTCGGTGCCGCCGGCTATAGTACAATCGCGGGCCGTGAGCCCCGCCGCCGCGATCGACATCCACGCCCACTACTTCCCGGAGACCTTCCTCCGGATCATCGACGAGGTCGGCGAGCGCTTCGGCGCGCGGATCGATCGCACCACCAACCCGGCGGGTCCCGTCCTGGTCCTGGGTCACACGCGGACCGCCGCGCTCGACCCGTCGTACTGGGATCTCGATCGCCGCGTCAAGGCGATGGACCGCCAGCGGGTCGACGTGCACGCGCTCTCGCTGACCGCGCCCATGGTCTATTTCGCCGACAGCCAGGTGGGCTCGCGGCTGGCGCGCGCGGTGAACGACGCGATGAACGAGGCACACACCGCGTACCCCCTGCGCTTCGTGGGCCTGGCGACCCTGCCGATGCAGGACCCGACGGCGGCCGTGACCGAGCTCGACCGAGTACGCGAGTTGCGGGGCATCCGGGGCATCTATCTCGGGACCAACGTCAACGGTCGCGAGCTGTCGGACCCGGCCTACTTCCCCATCTACGAGCGCTGCCAGGCGGCCAAGCTGCCGATCCTGCTCCATCCGCTGAACGTCATCGGTGCCAACCGGCTGGGCAACTACTATCTGAACAACTTTCTCGGCAACCCGTTCGACACCGCCGTGGCCGCCTCGTACCTGGTGTTCGGCGGTGTGATGGACCGGTTCCCCAAGCTGGAGGTTTGCCTGCCCCACGCCGGCGGCGCGTTACCCTACCTCGTGGGCCGCCTCACCCACGGCCAGCGGATGCGGCCCGAGACCAAGGGTGTGGCCCGGCGGCCCTTCGAGACGTACCTCAAGCGCTTCACCTACGACACGATCAGCCACTCGCCGCCCCTGCTGCGCTTCCTCATCGACCTGGTCGGCGCCGAGCGCGTGATGCTCGGCAGCGACTACTGCTTCGACATGGGCTACATCCGGCCCCGGGAGATCGTCGAGAAGCGCCTGCGCCTGAGTCGGCCGGACCAGCGGCGGATCCTGGGCGCCACCGCCGCCCGGCTGCTCTCGATCGGCTGAAGCGGCGGTCGTACCGTGCGGGCGGAGTTCTGGATCACCCAGACCTTCAACGGGCTCTCCTATGGAGCGCTGTTGTTCCTTTTGGCCAGCGGGCTCTCCCTCATCTTCGGCGTCATGCGGATCGTCAACCTCGCGCACGGCTCCTACTTCCTCCTCGGCGGCTACATCGGCCTCTCGGTGATCTGGCGCACCGGGAGCTTTCCCCTGGCCCTGCTGGGCGGGGCGGCGGCGGTGGCGCTCATCGGCATCGGCATGGAGCGGCTCTTCCTGCGCCGCCTGGCCAACCAGACCCTCGGCCAGGTGCTGATGACGATCGGCTTCGCGCTCATCTTTCAGGATCTGGCCTTGTTGATTTGGGGCGGTGATCCCTACTCGCTCCCGCTGCCCGCCGCGCTGTCGGGCGTGCTCACGGTCGGCGAGCTGCGCTTTCCGCGCTATCGGCTGTTCATCCTGGCTCTGGCCGCGCTCATCGGGGCGGCGCTGTGGCTGGCGCTGGACCGCACCCGGGTCGGCGCGATGATCCGCGCCGCCGTGGACGACGCCGAGATGGCGCAGGGCGTGGGCATCCGGGTGCCGACGGTCTCGATGGGCGTCTTTGCACTGGGCGCGTTCCTGGCCGCTCTCGGCGGCGTCATCGGCGGCGGCTTCCTCGGCGTCTATCCCGGCCTGGACTTCGAGATCCTGCCCTACGCCTTCGTCGTCGTCATCGTGGGCGGGCTCGGCAGCCTGCCGGGCGCGATGGTGGGCAGCGTGCTGGTGGGCCTGCTCGACAACTTCGGCAAGGCGCTGTTCCCCGAGCTGGCCTACTTCACGCTCTTCGCGCCGATGGCGCTGATCCTGGCGCTGCGGCCGACCGGGCTGTTCGGCCGCACGTGATTCCGCGTCGCGTCCTGGCCGGCCTGGGTGCCGCCGCGCTCGCCGGGCTCGTCGCGCCCGCGCTCTCCGCCTATCCCCTGACGCTGCTGACCCAGGCGGCGATCATCGCCATCCTGGCCATGAGCCTCGACGTGCTTCTCGGCTACACCGGCTTGCCGTCGCTCGGCCACGCCGCCTACTTCGGCATCGCCGCCTACGCGGTCGGGATCCTCACCACCGAGTACCAGTGCGCATTCCTGACCTGCCTGGTGAGCGGCGTGGCGCTGGCAGCGCTCACCGCGGCGGTCTTCGGCCTGCTCGCGATCCGCGCCTCCGGCACGTACTTTCTGATGATCACGCTCGCGCTCGGCATGGTCGTCTGGGGTCTGGCCTTTCGCTGGGTGTCGATGACCAAGGGCGACAACGGCATCGCCGGCGTGCCTCGCCCCGAGCTGGGCCTGCCGTGGAGCCTCTCGGCGCCGCTGCCGTTCTTCTACTTCGCGCTGGCCGCGGCGGTGGCCGCCTGGGCCGTGCTGGGCCTGCTGGTGCGCTCGCCGTTCGGCATGGGGCTGCAGGGCATCCGCGAGAGCGAGTCCCGCATGCGCGCGCTCGGCTACAACGTGTGGCTGCACAAGTACCTGGCCTTCGTCATCGCCGGCGCGTTCGCCGGCTTCGCCGGAGTGTTCTGGGCGTACTACAACGGCTTCGTCAGCCCGGCGGACGTACAGCTGGTGACCTCCGTCGAGACACTCCTCATGGTGGCGCTCGGCGGCCCCGGCACGCTGGCTGGCCCGGCCCTGGGCGCGACGATCATCGTCTTCCTCAAGAACTTCGTGAGCGTCTACACCAAGCGCTGGCTGCTCATCCTGGGTGCCGTCTATATCGGCGTCATCCTGTTCGCCCCCCGGGGCGTCCTCGGCGCCCTGAGAAGGAGGTCTACATGACCCGCATCACCACACGGATCCTGGCCCTCGTCCTGCTCGCCGTCTTCGTCGTGCCGCTCTCGGCCCCGCCGCCCACCACGGCCCAGGGGGCGCCGATCAAGATCGGCTTCCTGGCCCCGATGTCGGGCGCCTTCGCCCAGGTCGGCAAGGACATGCTCAACGGCACCGAGCTCTACCTCGACGAGATCGGTCGCCAGGCGGCCGGTCGCAAGATCGAGCTGATCGTGGAGGACGACGAGGGCACGCCGGCCGCGGCGCTGACCAAGTCGCGCAAGCTCGTCGAGCAGGACAAGGTCCACCTGCTCACCGGCGGCCAGCTGGCCAACGTCGGCTACGCGCTGCAGCCGTTCATCGACGGCAACGGCATCCCGGCCACCTACCCCGTGATCGCCGCCGATGACATCACGCAGCGCAAGCCGGCCAAGTGGATCGTGCGCACGGGCTGGAGCACGAGCCAGCCGATGCATCCGTTCGCCGAGTGGACGATCAAGAACACGAAGTACCGGAAGGTCGCCGCGGTAGCCATGGACTACGCCTTCGGCTACGAGACCATCGGCGGCTTCCAGCACGTGTTCGAGGAGCAAGGCGGGCAGATCGTGCAGAAGATCTGGGTGCCGCTGAACACCAACGACTTCGCGCCGTTCGTGGCCCAGATCCGGCGCGACGCCGATGCAGTGCTGGTGCTGTTCACCGGCCGGCTGGCGCTGCAGTTCGTGAAGCAGTACCAGGAGGCGGGGCTCCAGGGCAAGCTGCCCATCCTGAGCGGCGGCACCACCACCGACGAGTCGGTGCTGCCGCAGATGGGCGACGAGGCGCTCGGCGTGATCAGCGCGCTCCACTACTCGCAGGCCCTCGATCTGCCGGCCAACCAGAAGTTCTCCAAAGCCTTCGAGGCCAAGGCCGGCAAGATCTCGTCGTACTACTCGGAAGCCACCTACACGAACATGCGGTGGATCGTCGAGGCCATCAAGGCCGTCTCCGGCAAGGTCGAGGATCGGGCGGGCCTGCTGGCCGCCCTGCGCAAGGTGGACATCAAGGACACGGCGCGCGGACCGATCTCGATCGACGCTTACGGCAACCCCATCCAGAACATCTACGTGCGGAAGGTCGAGCGCGTGGGCGGCCGCCTGCAGAACACGGTGATCGCCACCATCCCCAACGTCAGCCAGTTCTGGACCTACAAGCCCGAGGACTATCTCAAGCGGCCGCTCTACACGCGCGACTATCCGCCGTGCAAGCACTGCCAGTAGCGTGACGTCGAGCGAGCCGCTCGCGCTCCAGCTGGAGGCGGTCTGCAAGTCGTTCGGCGGGCTTCAAGCGGTCGACCGCGTGGAGCTCGCCGTGCGGCCGGGCGAGCGGCGCGCGCTCATCGGTCCCAACGGCGCGGGCAAGACCACGCTGTTCAACCTGATCGCCGGCGCGCTGCCGGTGACCTCGGGGCGCATCACCCTCTTCGGCGCCGACGTGACGTCTAAGGCCCAACACCGCCGCGCCGCGCTGGGCCTGGCCCGCACGTTTCAGATCACCAACCTCTTCCCCGCCCTGACCGTGCGCCAGAACGCGCTGCTGGCCGCCCAGGCACGGACCCGGGCGAAGTTCGCGATGCTCCGGCCGCTGGAGCGCTTCACCGATCTGGAGGCGCGCGCGGGAGAAGCCCTTGCCGCCGTGGGCCTGGCCGACCGCGCCGGCGCCACCGTGCGTCACCTCTCGCACGGCGAGCAGCGCCAGCTGGAGATCGCCCTGGCGCTGGCCGGGCGGCCGCGCGTGCTGCTGCTCGACGAGCCGGCGGCCGGCCTGTCGCAGGCCGAGGCCCAGCTCATGACGCGCCTGCTGCGGAGTCTCGACCCCGCCATCACGCTGCTCATCATCGAGCACGACATGGACATCGCGCTGCAGGTCGCCCAGCAGGTCACCGTGCTGCACTACGGTCGGGTCATCGCTGACGGCCCACGCGAGACGGTGAAGGCGGACCCGACGGTGCGGGAGATCTACCTCGGTGCCTGAGCCGGTGCTGGCGGTCGCCGATCTGCACACCTACTACGGCGACAGCCACGTGCTCCAGGGTGTCTCGCTCGGGGTCGCGCCCGGCGAGATCGTGGCCCTGCTCGGTCGCAACGGCATGGGCAAGACCACGCTCATCCGCTCGATCGTGGGATTCACCCCGCCCCGGCGGGGCCGGGTGAGCTTCCGGGGCGACGACATCACCGCGTGGCCGCCGTTTCGCCGGATCGCGCGGGGCATGGCGCTGGTGCCGCAGGGGCGGCGGATCTTCGCCTCCCTCAGCGTGCGCGAGAACCTCGACGTCGCGCGCGCCGGGCAGGGCCGCTGGAATCTCGCGCGCGTCTACGAGCTCTTCCCTCGCCTGCGCGAGCGCGCGGCCAATCGCGCCAACAAGCTCTCGGGCGGCGAGCAGCAGATGCTGGCGATCGGACGCAGCCTGATGAGCAATCCCGACCTGCTCCTGATGGACGAGCCGACCGAGGGGCTGGCGCCGCTGCTGGTGGCCCAGGTGGGTCAGGCGATCGGCGAGCTCAGGCGGGCGGGGCTGAGCATCCTGCTCGTGGAGCAGAATCTGCCGATGGCCGCCGCGGTGGCCGACCGGGTGCACGTGCTCAATCGCGGGGCGATCGTGTATTCAGGGACGCCGGCTGCGCTGCTGGCCGACGAGGACGTGAAGTCGCGCTATCTCGGCGTGGCCTAGTGACGTGGGGGGCCGCGACATGGCCCCCCACACCCCCCGCGCTCCGCGCCCCGGGAAACCCGGAGGCGCTCCGCGACGGCGTCGGCTACTTTGGATCGGTCCAGCGGTACGCGACCACGTAGCCGTCGAGGCGTGCGCCGTTGTTGGCCACGCAGTAGCACGGCTGCCCGGCGGGATCTGGTTGGCCACCCGGCAGTAGCCCGCGCGCGTGGTGCACGCGCGCTCCGGCGTGTGCGGGCTCTGGGTGGGAATCTGGGGAAAGTCGTCCTTGCTGATGTCCCCGGTGCCGATGCCGCCGCCGGGCGTCATGAGCCCACCGGCCAGGAGCACGACCAGGAGCGCAATCCGCCAGGGCATGAAACCACCCTAGCGGAGCGGCCGGCGGTCACCCCAGCGCGATCTGCGGATCCTTCACGTACCGGTCGAAGGCGATGCCGGTCAGGTGCTCGAACGCCTCGACGTAGCGGGCCCGCGTGCCGGCGACCACGTCGGCGGGCAGCTCGGGGCCCGGGTACGTCTTGTTCCAGCCGGTCTTCTCGCAGAAGTCGCGCACGAACTGCTTGTCGAACGACGGCTGCGGGCCGCCGGGCGCGTACTGGTCCGCAGGCCAGAAGCGCGACGAGTCCGGCGTGAGGGCCTCGTCCCCGAGCACCAGCTTCCCGTCCCGATCGGTCCCGAACTCGAACTTGGTGTCGGCAATGATGATGCCGCGGGCCCGCGCGTAGTCGGCCGCGAACTGGTAGAGCGCGATCGACAGCCGCTCGGCCTCGGCGAAGCGCGCCGCCCCCACCAGCGCCGCCGCCTGAGCGCCGGTGATGTTCTCGTCGTGGCCGCTCTGGGCCTTGGTGGCCGGCGTGAAGATCGGCGTGGGCAGCCGATCGGACTCCTTCAGCCCGGCCGGCAGGCGGTGGCCGCACACCTCACCGGTGGTGCGATAGTCCTTCCAGCCCGAGCCGGCGAGATAGCCGCGCACCACGCACTCGATCGGCAGCATCTGCAGGCGCCGGCACTCCGTCGAGCGACCGTCCTTGCGCACCGCCAGCAGGTGGTTGGCGCAGATGGAGCGGGTGCGCGCGAACCAGAACGCCGAGAGGCCCGTGAGGACGCGTCCCTTGTCGGGGATGTCGGTGGGCAGCACGACGTCGAAAGTCGAGATCCGGTCCGAGGCCACCAGCAGCAGCCGTTCGTCGTCGAGCGCGTACAGCTCCCGCACCTTCCCGCTGCCCAGATGCACGTCAGCCATCGAGCGAACCCTCCCTGGTTTTCTGCTGCAGTTGGGTGATCACCACCGCCAGATCCTCCGCGCCATGTCCGGCCGCCTGCGTGGCCGCGTACAGCCGCTCGGCGACGTCGGTGAGCGGCAGCGCGGCGCCGGCCGCCCGAGCAGCCTCCTGGATCAGATGCAGGTCCTTCATGAAGAGGTCGAGCTTCATCTGCGCCGGGAACTCCCCGCGGACCATCAGGGGGCCGCGGACCTCGAGCATCCGCGAGGTCGCCGCACCCGTGCCGAGGACGTCAACCACGAGGCCGGGGTCCAGACCCCCGCGCGTGGCCATGGTCAGGGCCTCGGCGACGCTGGCGCTGTTGAGCGCGACGAGCAGGTTGGCCACCAGCTTCATCAGCATCGCCTGGCCGGCCGCGCCGATGTAGACGGCGCGTGGCAACACGGATTCGAGCACGGGGCGCCACCGATCGTAGAGGGTGCGCTCTCCTCCCACGAAGAACACGCCGTTGCCCTGGGCCACCATGGCGCTGGTCCCGCTGACGGGACAGTCGAGGAACGTGAGCCCACGCGCCGACGCTTCCCGGGCGAGCCGCGTGGTGAGGTCGGGCGAGATCGTGCTCATCTGCACGATCGTCTGCCCGCGACGTCCACCGGCCGTCACGCCGTCGACGCCGAGGATCGCCGACTCGACCGCTGACAGCGAGGGCAGGATCGTGCAGACCGCGTCGGATGCGCGCGCGACGTCAGCGGCCGACTTGACGGCCGTCCCGCCGAGCGCGACGAGCCGCTCGACACACGCCGGAACGATATCGTAGCCGACGACGCCGTGACCGGCGGCCCGCAGCCGCGTGGCGACGGCGGATCCCAACAGCCCGAGCCCGACGATGCCGACCGTCGTGGGCGCCTGGGGCCGGCTCACCGGCAGGTCGTCACCGACGCGACTCCTGCGCGAGGCCGGCCCAGAGGCCGTTCAGCAGATCGAGCGCCGGCCCCGGCAGTGGTCCCTTCTCCACCACGGCGATCGCGCGCTCCAGGTGCTCGAAGGTGGAGTAGCCGACCAGCACGGTGGACATCGCGTCACTGGCCAGCGAGAACCGCACCGAGGCCTCCATCAGGTCGGCCGCGTACCCCTTGTCGACGACCGGTTGCAAGCGGTGCGCGCGCTCGACGTCGGCCGCGTAGTCCGCGCCGGACGCGATCGGCGCCACCTGGGGCATGGCGATGGCGTGCCGCTGCGCGGTGCCGCTGAGCGCGCCGCCGGCCAGCACGCGGATGTTGATGGTGCCCACGCGCTGCCGGCGCGTGTGGTCGAGCAAGCGGCCGAAGTCCTGGGCCGGGAACCCCGCGGGGATGGCTACCGCCGCGCTCGGGTTCAGCAGATTCAGGCACACCTGGGCGGTATCGAACGCGCCGGCGTCGACCACCTGGTGCACCGCCGCCGTATCGCCCAGCGCCGTGATGCCGAAGAAGCGGATCTTGCCCTGACGCCTCAGCCCCTCGAGGGCCGGCACGACCTCGTCCAGCACGCGGTGGGCCGTCAGTCCACGCCCGGGCGCCGGCGCGCCGTCCTCGCGCACGATCAGGTTGTGCAGCTGGAGCAGATCCACGCTGTCCATCGCCAGCCGCTTCAGGCTGGCATCGAGCGAGCGTCCGACGGCGCTGGCCAGGTCGGAGTCGGCCGGCTCGAGACGGAACTTCGTGCCCACGTAGGGGCGAACGCCGACGGCCTTCAGCGTGGCGCCGAGGTTCTGCTCGGACACGCCGTTGCCGTACGACGACGCCGTGTCGAAGTAGTTGACCCCCGCGTCGATCGCCCGCCGTACCGCCCGCTCGCGCTCGGCCGGCGTGCCCCGGACGATGAGTCCTCCCACGTCGCCGCATCCGAATCCCAGTGCCGACACGCGCAGTCCGGTACGCCCCAGCGTTCGCTGCTCCATGGGCCCTCCTGGCGCTGGAATACTACACGGATTTCTTGACGGCTGCGCACGGCGCGGCTAGCCTTTGCCGCCATGGGACCCGACTTCGACCGCGTCATCGACCGACGCAACTCCGACAGCAACAAGTGGCACAAATTTCCCCCCGATGTGCTCCCCATGTGGGTCGCCGACATGGATTTCCCCTCGCCGCCGGTCGTGGTCGATGCCCTGCGCCGGCGCGTCGAGCACGGGTTCTTCGGCTATCTCGCCGAGCACACCGAGCTGCCCGAGATCGTCGTCGACCGCCTGAACAAGCGCTACGGCTGGCGCGTGAGCCCGGAGGCGGTCATGCCGCTGCCCGGCGTCATCGCCGGCTTCAACCTGGCGCTGCGCGCGTTGACGCGGCCGGGCGAGGGCCTGCTCATCCAGACGCCGGTGTACCCGCCGATCCTGCGCGCGGCCGGCAACCACGGTCTGGTCCGCGAAGAGCACGCGCTCACGCGGGGGCGCGACGGGCGCTACACGATCGATCGCGACAGCTTCGCCGCCACGATCAGCGACCGCACGCGCGCCTTCCTCCTCTGCAACCCGCACAACCCCGTCGGGCGTGTGTTCGAGCGGCCTGACGTCGAGGCCATGGCCGCCGCGTGCCTGCGTCGTGACCTCTGGATCATCGCCGACGAGATCCACTGCGAGCTGCTGCTCGACGGACGCTCGCACGTGCCGATGGCTTCGCTGGCGCCCGAGATCGAGCAGCGCACGGTCACGCTCATGGCGCCTAGCAAGACCTTCAACCTTCCGGGGTTGAAGTGCGCGATCGGCATCGTGCCCAATCCCGCCCTGCGCGAGCGGCTCACCGCCGCGGTGAGCGATCTCGTCCCGAAGATCAACGTGCTGGGTCACGCCGCCGCCGTCGCCGCCTACCGTGACGGCGAGACATGGCTCGACACGCTCCTGCACTACCTGGCCGCCAACCGCGACTTCCTCGCCGCGGAGCTGCCTCGCCGGCTGCCCGGCGTCACGATGGCGCCCGCGGAGGCGACCTACCTGGCGTGGCTCGACTGCCGGGCCGCCCGCATTCCCGGCGGCGACCCCCACCCGTTCTTCCTGGAGCGCGCCAAGGTCGCGCTCAACGACGGCAAGCTGTTCGGGCCTGGTGGCGAGGGCTTCGTGCGGCTGAACTTTGCCTGTCCCCGTTCGCTGCTGGCGGACGGGATCGAGCGAATGGCGCGAGCGTTGAGTTCCCGCTAGGTCGCCGGTCGATGCCGCTTCGACGCCACCTCGTCATCCTGGCGGCGCTGACCATCCTGCCCCTCGTCGTCTTCTCGGCGTGGATCGTGTACGAGCTCCACCAGGAGGCGCGCGGCCGCGTCGAGCGGTCGCTGACCGACACCGCCCGCGCGCTCTCGCTCGCCCTGGACCGCGAGATCATCGCCATGGTGTCGGCGCTCGAGGCGCTGGGCACCTCCGATGACATCGACCGAATCGACCTGCGCGCCTTCTACAACCAGGCGCAGTCACTGCTGACAAAGCAGAAGGCATGGACGACGGTCATTCTCACCGACCCGGCCGGTGCTCCACGGCTCAACACGCTGTATCCGCTGGGCACCCGCGTGCCCCCTCTGTCCGCCGACCCTGAAGACTTGCGGCGTGTGACCAGCACACTGACGCCGGTGGTCAGTGCGGCCTTCGTGCGCCCGGGATCCGACCCCGGCACCTGGTTCCTCGACATCCTGGTGCCCGTCGCCCATCAGGGGCGGGTTCGGTCCATCCTCGCCGTGGCGATCGAGACCCGTTCGCTCCGCGACATCCTTGTGCAGCAAAAGCTGCCCGCCGAGTGGATCGGGACGATTCTCGACACCCGGCGGGTGATCATCGCGCGCACGCGCGCCGAGGAGCAGTTCGTGGGGCAACCCGCGTCGCAGCCCCTGCTCGAGGCGAGCGCCCGGTCGGCCGAGGGCTGGTACCGCGGTCTCACGAAGGAAGGCACCCACACCTACTCGGCGTTCAGCCGCTCGTCCCTCACCGGCCTCACGGTGGCCCTGGGCGCGCCGGCCGAGCCGATCGACGCGGTGCTTCGCCGGCCCCTGTGGGGCATCGGCGGCGCCGGCGCCCTGTTCCTGGCGCTCGGCATTGTGATCGCCGTCTTCTTTGCGCGGCGGATCGCGGACCCGATCGCGGCGCTCGCGGCGGGCGCCCACCAGATCGGACGCGGGGCGGAGCCGCCCGCCCCTCGGACCTCGATCGCCGAGGTCGCCGCGCTGGGCCAGGCGATGCAGGAAGCCGCGCGGCTCGTTCGCGACGAACGCGAGACGCTGGAGACGATCAACCGCACCGGACAGATGCTCGCCGGCGAGCTGAGCCTCGAGCGCCTCGTGCAGGGCGTGACCGACGCGAGCACCCGGCTCTGCCGCGCCGCCTTCGGCGCGTTCTTCTACAATCTGGCCGACCAGCATGGCGAGTCCTACACGCTCTACGCGATCTCGGGGGTCCCGCGCGAGGCCTTCGCCAACTTACCGATGCCGCGCAACACCGACCTCTTCGGACCCACCTTCCGGGGCGAAGGTGTCGTGCGGATCGACGACGTCACGCGCGATCCCCGCTACGGCCGCAGTGCTCCCTACCACGGCATGCCGCCCGGACATCTACCGGTCCGCAGCTACCTGGCCGTGTCGGTCGTCTCGCGGACGGGAGAGGTGCTGGGCGGCCTGTTCTTCGGGCATCCCGACGCGGGAGTGTTCACGCCCCGTGAAGAGGAGATCGTGCTGGGGCTGGCCCCCCAGATCGCCACGGCGATCGACAACGCGCGGCTCTACGAGAGGCAGCAGACCGCCCGCGCCGAGGCCGAGGCGGCCAACACGCTCAAGGACGAGTTCCTGGCCACGCTGTCCCACGAACTGCGGACGCCGCTGAACGCGGTGCTCGGCTGGACCCGGATGCTGCGCGATGGGATCCTCGACGCCCCGACGGCCAAGCGAGCGCTGGAAGTCATCGACCGCAACGCCGACGCCCAGCGGCAGCTCATCGAAGATCTGCTCGACGTCTCGCGCATCGTGACTGGCAAGATGCGACTCGATGTGGGCCCCGTGGAGCCGATCACCGTGGTCGAAGCGGCCATCGACGCCGTCCGCCCCGCGGCCGAGGCCAAGGCCATCCGCCTGCAGTCCGTCCTCGATCCGCGCGCCGGCCCCGTGTCGGGCGATCCGGACCGCCTCCAGCAAGTCGTGTGGAATCTGCTTTCCAACTCGATCAAGTTCACGCCGCGGAACGGGCGGGTGCAGGTCCGGCTGGCGCGGGTGAACTCCCACGTCGAGATCGTGGTGACCGACTCCGGCCAGGGCATCGGCGGCGACGTGCTCCCCCACGTCTTCGAGCGGTTCCGCCAGGCCGAGAGCGGCAGTCAGCGCAGTCACGGCGGATTGGGCATCGGTCTGGCGCTGGTCAAACAGCTCGTGGAGCTGCACGGGGGCTCGGTCGAGGCGGCCAGCGACGGCGTCGACCAGGGTGCGACGTTCACCGTCAGGCTCCCGCTGATGCTGCACGCCGAGGCGGACCGCCGGCTGCCGGCGGCGCGTGGGCCAGCGGTGGCCACGGTCTCCACCTCGCTGGCCGGCGTCCGGCTGCTGGTCGTGGACGACGACGGCGACGCCCTCGACCTGTTCGCGCTCGTCCTCCGCCGGGCGGGTGCCGAGGTGAGAGCCGTGCCGTCGGTCAGCGAGGCCCTCCAGGCTCTCGCGACGTGGGAGCCCGACGTCATCGTCTCGGATATCGAGATGCCCGACGAGAGCGGTTACACCTTGATCCGGAAGCTGCGCGGCGGCCAGATTCCTCACGGTGAGCGGATTCCCGCGGTGGCGGTCACGGCCTACGGGGGCGTGACCGAGCGGATCAGGATCCTGTCGGCGGGCTTCGACGCGTACGTGGCGAAGCCGGTGGAGCCCGAGGAACTGGCGGCGGTCATCAGCCGCCTCGTCGTTCGCAGCCGCTCGATGCGGGAGTAGGTCCGCCGCTGGCCGCTCCTGTTATCCTGCCGTCCAGGGGGAACGCCCATGAGGCGCTACATCGATCTCTCGGTCACCGTGGACGACACCACGCTGAGCCCGCCGTCCACCAACATGCGACTCGAGGTCACGCCGCACCGCCGCGGTCCCGGCTTCTGGCAGGTCTCGAGCGTGCACCAGAGCCTGCACACGGGCGCACACATCGACTCCCCTCTGCACGTCTTCCGGGACGGGATCACGACAGCCGAGATCGCGCTCGATCAGGTGATGGGCGAGGCGATCGTGGTGGATCTCTCCTTCGTCGACGCCAACCACAAGATCACCATCGACGACCTCACGCGCGGCGGCGCCGACCAGGTGAAGTCGGGCGACATCGTGCTGCTGCGGACCGACTGGACCGACCGGATGTACGGGCGCTGGCCGGACTACTTCACCCAGTCGCCGTACTTTCCGCCGGAGTCGGCGGAGTGGCTGGTGGCCAAGGGCCCCAAGAACATCGGCTTCGACTTCTTCGAAGAATACTGCGCGCGCTTGCCGGACTTCTCATCGGAGGACTTTCCAATGCACCGGATGATCCTGGGCGCCGGCGTCGTCATCATGGAAGGGCTCACCAACCTGTCCGCGCTGCCCACGCGGCGGGTCGACTTCGCCGCACCGTTCTACAAGATCGCGGGCACGGAGGGCGCCCCCGCACGGTTCTTCGCGATTTTGGACTGAGAACGCCGTGATGAAGCATCTGGCCATCGCGCTCGCGGTCCTGGTCGCGGTCGGCAGCACCGGATCGGCCGGCCTGGCCGCCCAGACCGACGCGTGGCTCGAGGGGTATGCGGCGGCCGTCCTCGAGCGCGAGCTCCGGGTGACCGTGCCGCTCACCGTCCGCAACGGCGTCATCCAGCTGAATGCCGCGGACCTCAACATCGTACAGCGCGACCGGATCGTGTCGACGCTGTCGGCCATCCCCGGCGTGGTCCGCGTGGACGTGATCGAGGCCGGAGCCCCGCCGCCCCCCGTGGCCGCGACACCCACCGGCCCGCCGGTCGTGCTGTCCGAGTGGCAGACCGGCCTCCTGCCGGGCGGCACGCTGTTCAAGCCGCTCATGGCGGACCCTCGCTGGCCGCACTTCTCCGCGGCGTACCAGCGCTACCTCAACGACAGCCAGCTCAAGGACGTCGGCGCCGTCTCCTTCGGCGAGTCGTTCACCCTGTTTCGCGACAAGCTCGGCCCCTTGTGGTGGGAGGTCGGTGTGCAGGCGGGGGTCTTCTCCGTGTTCGACCTCGACGCCAAGTCCGCGGATCTCGTCAACGCCGACTATCTCGTCGGCATCCCGCTCAGCGCGCGCTACGGAGACTTGTCGGCGATGTTGCGGCTCTACCACCAGTCGAGTCACCTCGGCGACGAGTTCCTCCTGCGCACGCAGACCCAGCGCGTCAACCTGAGCTACGAGGCCGTGGATCTGAGGTTCTCGTACGAGATCGGCGACGTCCTGCGGCTCTACGGCGGCGGGGGCGGCCTCTTCCACCAGGACCCGTCCGACATCCAGCCGTGGTCGGTGCAGTACGGCCTCGAGCTGACGAGCCCGTGGCCGAAGCGCGATGCCGGTTGGCGTCCGGTGGCGGCCGCCGATCTGCAGAACCACCAGGAGAACAACTGGTCGCTCGATGCCTCGGTGCGCGCGGGCATCCAGATCGATGGGCTACTGCTGACGCGCAATCTTCAAATCTTGCTGGAGTACTTCAACGGCCGCTCGCCCAACGGCCAGTTCTACAAGAACAAGATCGAATACTTCGGCATCGGCACGCACTTCCACTTCTGAGAGGCGCCATGAGCCAGAGCGTTCGAGACTTCGTCGCCGCCTACGCCAAGGAGTTCCCGGACGAGGTGGTGCGGGTCACCGAGCCGGTGTCGCTCGAGTACGAGGTCATGGCGCTCGTGCTCGAGTACGAGCGGCGACGACGGTTTCCCATCCTGCTCCTGGAGTCCCTGCGCGGATCGGCCATACCGATCGTGTGCAACGTGGTGGCGAGCCGGCGGGCGCTGGCGTTCGCCCTCGGCGTGCCGGAGTCCGCGCTCGCCCTCGAATACGCCCGGCGCATCAAGGACACGATCAAGCCGGTGGTGGTGACCGACGCCCCCTTCCGGCACACGCGCGTCACGGGGCGTGATCTCGACCTGGCGCGGCTGCCCATCCCCACCTACTTCCCGGGCGACGCCGGCCGCTATCTCACCGCCGGCATGCTGGTGGCCCGAGATCCCGAGACCGGCGTCGAGACGGAGGGCTATCACCGCTTCCAGCTCAAGGGCCCCGATCGTCTCGGCGTCAGCCTGCACTCGCGGCGCCGGATGTTCGAGTACCAGCGACGGGCCGAGGCGCGCGGCCAGGCGTTGCCGTGCGCCATCGTGCTCGGCCTGCACCCCCTGGTTTCGATGGGCTCGCTCGCCTACCCGCCGGCCGACATCGGCAAGTTCGAGGTGGTCGGCGGCCTGCTCGGCGAGCCGCTCGAGGTGGCGCCGTGCTCGACCATCGATCTGCACGTCCCGGCCGCGGCGGAGATCGTCATCGAAGGCGAGATCCTGGCCGGCGTGCGCGAGCCGGAAGGTCCCTTCGGCGAGTTCACCGGCTACTTCTCGCGCCGCTCGACGCAGCACGTCTTCGTGGCCAAGGCGCTGTCGATGCGCGAGCGGCCGTGGTTCCAGTCGATCGGCTCGGGCCGCGCGGGCGATCACATCACCACGCTCGGCCTGGTGCGCGAGGCCGAGATCCACAACGCCCTCAGTCGTGTGATCCCGAATGTCACGGGCGTCCACGTGCCGCTGTCGGGGACGTCGTCCTTCAGCGCCTACGTCGCCATCAAGCAGGGCCGGCCGGGCGAGGCCAAGCACGTGATCCCGATCGTGCTCGGCGTGGATCACTACCTGAAGCTGGTGATCGTGGTGGACGACGACATCGACGTCTTCGACGAGTCCGACGTGATGTGGGCCGTGGCCACGCGCATGCAGGCGGATCGAGATCTAATGGTGGTGGCCGGCAGCCTCGGCGCCCTGCTCGATCCGAGCGCGGACGAGCGCGGCGTCACGGCCAAGCTGGGGATCGACGCGACCCGACCATTCGGCGAGCCCTTCGCCGACAAGCTGGTGATGGATCCGGCGCGCATGGCCTGGGCCCGCGCCCTCGTGGATCGACTGGGTCGTTAGTGGGAGGCTCTTGCCCTCGCCGCCAATAGACCAGAATCAGACCCAAATCGCGGAGGCATCTCGTCCCAGGTGCGACCATCCAGTGTCCGGCCATTGGCTTTCGGCGTACGACCACCCCACTGCTTGAAGAAGAACGCGACTCCAGCCGCTGTGCACGCGTTCCGAATCGACTCGACCCATCGAGGATCGAGTGGACGTGCCCGGTGACCTGATTCACCGCCGACGATCACCCAGTGCAATCCATCCAGCGCAAGAGTCAGCGGGCCGAGCAGAGGCTCGACGGACAGGAAGCGAATCGCTGCAGGCACCTCCCGGAGGTGGTCCGCGCGAAAGACATAGTTCTGGTTCTCGACGGACACCCCCATCCATACGTTCGGAGGCCATGGAAGACGCTGGGCAAGCCGGGCAAGACGCTTCGACCTTTTCGTGAGGACCTGATAGGTGTGGCGAGGTGTATCGGCCATCACACCGAACACACGACGGATGAAATCCTCCGGTATCGCATCGTGAAAAAGGTCACTCATCGAGTTCACAAACACCGTCCGGTGTCCCGGCCATCGATGGGGCGCCTCGACGAGATCCTCGTGGAGGGTGACTCCGAAACCCGGCCCTGATGTGCGCGCGTCACCGTCATTCTGATACTTGGGTTGGCCCATGGCCTTGAGACGCTTGGCCAGCGTGAGGGCGTAGCAATTGTCGCAGCCAGGTGATGTCCGATCGCACCCCGTGATCGGGTTCCATGTGGCGTCGGTCCACTCGATTGCGCTGGATGCCATAGGCAGCGAGGTCGATCAGGTGGCGGCGTGGGTGACGACACCCACGCCGCCGGTAGGACTCAACCCTTCAGGTACTTCTCGAACCAGCCGGTGCAGCGCTTCCAGGCGTCGTCGGCGGCCACCTTGTTGTAAGACGGCCGGTAGTCGGCGTGGAAGCCGTGGCCCGCGCCGGGGTAGATGACGATCTCGATGTTGGGGTTCTGCGCCTTCACCAGCTCGCCGAGCTTCTTGGCGTCGTCGGGCGTCGGGCTCTTGTCGTTCTCGCCGAACAGACCCAGGAACGGAATCTTGATGTCCTTGGCGAGGTCGAAGCCGGTCACCGGACCGCTGGCGCCCTGGTAGGGACGCGCGGGCGGGCCGTACCACGCCACCGCCGCCTTCATGTCGGGGTTGGTCGCCGCCACCTGGAGGGTGGTCGATCCGCCCCAGCACCAGCCGGTCACGCCGACCTTGTCCGCCTTCACGTTCGGGCGGGTCTTGGCCCAGTCGACCGCGGCCTTCAGGTCGCCGAGCGTCTGCTCGCGCTTCTGAGACAGGACGATCTTGAGGACTTCCTGGACGTCGGCGATCTGGCCCACCCCACCCTCGCGCACGAAGAGCTCGGGGGCGACGGCGTAGTAGCCGGCCTTGGCAAACCGCCGGGTCGCGTCCCGGATGTACTCGTGAACGCCCCAGATCTCGGAGATGACCAGGATGATCGGGGTATCCTTGCCACTCGCGGGCCGTGCCTCATAAACGGGCACGTCGAACCCACCCACCTTGATCTTCTGATCCCCGGCCACCAACCCGTCCGTATCTGTCTTGATTGCCTGGGCTAGCACCGTCTCGACACTGAGGGCGTAGCCAGCGAAGGTCCCGCCCGCCACCATCATTTCGCGGCGCGTCAGACCCGTCTGCGTCTCAGAAGCCATTGGAAACCCTCCTCGCAGGTTTTGTGCCCGTCGCCGGGGCGCGCTGGATAATACTATGAGCGTCACTCGCGTGTTTCCGAGCACTTCCAAGGCGTTGTCGGAGGCTCGATGGACCTTCTCGAGGCGAAAAGTCGTATCGCGGAAGCCCTGGCGGAGTCGATCTTCCGCCGGGCCCGGTACGAGGTTGCCCAGTTCAAGGCCGGGTACTCGGCTTTGCGCTTGGGGCGCGAGGACTTCTCCCCCGATTTCCGGGTGAAGCAGCCGAACGGGGGCGGGGATGACCGCGAGTTCCTGGTCGAGGTCAAGTACCGTCCTTCTATCGAGCAGTTCATCTCGGTCGAGAACCAGCGGGGGGACCGGTCGATCTTCTTCCTGGCCCGGCGCCAGTGGCCCTCCCTGTACTTCATCCTGGTGACCGAGCGGCCCGAGCCCGGGCGCTCCTGCTTCCAGGCGGTCGCGTTCGAAACGCTCAGGAGTGGCGAACCGTTCCGCACCCTGGATCTCGTCGAGGTCAAGGAGTTCGGCCTCTTCGCCCACAACGTCGAGGACCACGAGGAGCTGGTTCACCGGATCTTCGAGCTGCTGACCGCCTGAACGGCCGCTCAGACACTGCGGACCACCAGCCACACCCCGAGCACGGCCAGGAAGAGCAGCACCGCGCGGTTGAAGGTCGTCGGCGACAGCCGATCCTGAACGCCGAGTCCCAGCCTGAATCCCACCAGTGCGGCGAGCGTGAGCAGGAGTGAGGCGCCCAGCACCGGCCACGTCATCAGGCCGTACCAGGTCACCGCCCCCAGCTGGACCATCTTGTAGAGCACGAACGTGAAGGCGACCGCGCTCACGAACTCGTGCTTGTCCAGGCCCAGCGCGTAGAAGTAGAGCACCAGCGGTGTCCCCGGCACGTTGGTGATGCCCCCCACCACGCCGGCCACGAACCCCGCCACCGGCGAGGCCCACGGCTCCCAGCCCGCCGGCAGGCGCGGCGAGAGCCGGGTCACGTTCAGCACGACGAACGTCAGGATGAATCCGCCCAGGATCAGCATGACGGTGCGGGAGGCCAGCGCCACCAGCAGCCGCGTGCCGATCACGGTGCCGACGGCTCCGAACACGACGAGCGTGGCCATGCGACGGACCGTCTGGCGCGGCGCGCCCCGGCGGGCGAACTGGAGCCCGTCCATCACGATGTTGGGAATGATCAGCACCAGGAACGCCGTCTTGACGTCGACGAGCAGCGTGAGGAGTGGCGTCCCCAGCGTCGGGAACCCGAAGCCGATGGCGCCCTTCACGAAGGCGGCCGCCGCAACGGCGAGCGCCAGCAGCACCGCGAGCATGCGCCTGCATCCTATCGCGAGGTCCATCCTCCTGCCTTGACACGCTCCGGCGTCGGCTTGATTCTTGGCCCCCATGCGCCCCGACGCCGGCCCGCGCTGATGCCGATCAAGAGCACGCCGCGCTTCGTCGGCCGCGCCTGGATCACACCGGCGGCCCCGGTGGTCGCCGGGCAGCTCGGCACCTGGACCGTCACCTATGAGGTGGGCGCCTACGGGTACGACGAGCGCGCGCGCCTGAAGATCGCCTGGCGCTTCGCCTCCGACTGGGGGACGCCGCAGTTCAAGGACCCGCACGGCCGCAACTACACGACCGTGCATCTGGAGACGGCCTGCGCGACAGCGGTCGCCGATCTCGCCGTCGAGCAGCGCGGTCAGGTGCGGCCGTGGTTCAAGACGCTGGTGGTCGCGGTCGCCGACGGCTCGCTGTCGCCGGGCGATCGCATCCACGTGACGATCGGCGATACCTCGGCGGGGAGTCCCGGCTCGCGCGCCCAGACATTCCGCGAAAAGGGCTGCGAGTGGCGGATCTTCGTCGATCCCTTCGGCACCGAGCTCTACACGGTGCTGGCAGCCTCCCCGAGCCTCGATGTGGTCGGCGGCGCGCTCCACCGTTTCGTCGCCATCGCGCCGACCACGGTCCGGCCGGGCGAGCCGTTCGATGCGCTCGCCAAAGCCGAGGACGTGTGGGGCAACCCGTGTGAGCGCTTCGACGGCGAGCTGGTGCTGGAGGCGAACGGGGTGGCGCTCGAAGGCCTGCCGCGCAGCGTGCGCTGGTCAAGCGGCGAGCTGGCTGTCACGCGGCTCAGGGGACTGCGTCTCCGCGACGCCGGCGCCGAGACCCGCATCCGGGCCAGCAGCGGCGGCCACACCATCGAATCGAATCTGATCCGCGCCGTGACGTCGGCCGAGCCCCGCACGTTCTGGGGCGACCTGCACGGCCAGACCCGGGCCACCGTTGGCACCGGCACGATCGACGAGTACTTCGCGTTCGGGCGGGACATCGCGCTGCTCGACATGATGTGCCACCAGGCCAACGACTTCCAGGTGACCGAAGCCGAGTGGCAGAACCTGCGTCGCGAGATCGAGCGCTATCACGCCGACGGCCGGTGTGTGATCTTCGTGGGCTACGAGTGGTCGGGCATGACGCCGGGCGGCGGTGACCGCAACGTGATGTTCCGCGGCGACGTGGCCTCGCTGCATCGCTCGTCGCACGCCGAGGTCGACGACATGACCGACGCGGCGACCGACTGCTTCCCGGTCACCGATCTCTTCAAGCAGTTCGCCGGGCGCGACGACGTCCTGCTGATCCCGCACATCGGCGGCCGCTACGCCGACATCGTCGGCTTTCACGATCCGCAGCTGGAGCCGGTGGTGGAGATCTACTCCGACTGGGGGCGCTTCGAGTGGCTGCTGCACGATGCCCTGCGCGCCGGCTACAAGGTCGGCGTGGTGGCCAACTCCGACGGCCACAAGGGCCGGCCGGGCGCGAGCCACCCCGGCGCGTCCACCTTCGGCGCCTACGGCGGGCTCACCTGTGTGCTGGCCGAATCGCTCACCCGCGAGGCGGTGTTCGAAGCCGTCCGCGCCCGCCGTTGCTACGGCGTGACCGGGGCGCAGCGCATCCACGTGGAGCTGGCCGTGAACGGCCTGCCGATGGGCGCCGAGGGCCGCGCCGATGGTCCGGTGCGGCTCGTGGGCCGGGCCGCCGGCACCGGCCCCCTCGAACGGATCGACGTCTTCCGCGGCCTCGAGCTGATCCACACGGTCTCGCCCTACACGGAGGCGTCGTTCGCCCGCTCGGATCGCTACCGGATCGCGTGGGCGGGCTCGCGGGTGCGGGGGCGCGATCGCCTCACGCGCTGGGACGGCTCGCTGGAGCTCTCGGCCGGGAGGATCCTAACCGCCGAGACCTGGGCCATGGAGAATCCCGAGAAGGGCATCACGCACCGCAGCGAGCAGCGCCTCGACTGGCTCTCGAACACGACCGGTGACGACGACGGCATCGACGTCAGGCTCGACGCCCCCGACACCGCCACGCTCAGCTTCCGCACCCCGGTGATCGACCTCGACCTGAAGCTCGCCGACCTCGCCGACGGCGCCACGCGTGTGTTCTGGGCCGGCGGCGTCGATCTGCGCGCGTTCATGCGTCGCCTGCCGGCCCGTGACTTCGCGGGCGAGCTGCGCTTCGATGTGACCGACCACGACGCGCCGACCGGCGTCTGCTCCGCCTACTGGATTCGCGTCACCCAGGAAGACGGCGCCCAGGCGTGGACGAGCCCCGTCTACCTCACGCGACCGGCGTGACGTGGCCGGTCCGGCCGTGCGCCTCGCGCGACGAGGTCCGCGTCGCGCTCAGCGCGATCTTCCACTACTTCGGCCGCACCGAGCCGCGGCCCGAGCAGCTGGAAGCACTCACGCACATTCTGCCCACCGACCGGATGCTTGCCGCCTGGGACGGCGAGCAGATCGTCGGCGGGGCCGGCGTCTTCCCGATGTTGCTGACCATACCCGGTGGGCGCGTGCCGGCGGCCGGCGTCACCGTCGTCGGCGTCTTGCCGACCCACCGGCGGCGCGGCGTGCTCAGCGCGATGATGCGGGCCCAGCTCGACGACTGCCGCCGTCGGGGCGAGCCGCTCGCCGCCCTGTGGGCGTCGGAGGACGTGATCTACGGCCGCTTCGGCTACGGGCTGGCCTCGCTGACCGGCGAGATCGCGATTCCGCGTGACCGCTCGCGCTACGCGGCGCCGTTCGAGCCGTTCGGCGCGACTCGCCTGGTACCGCGGGGCGAGGCCGAGAAGCTGGTGGCGCCGATCTGGGAGACGGTGGCGGCGAAGACGCCGGGCATGTTCGCACGGTCCTCCGGGTGGTGGCAGGCACGCGCGCTGGCCGATCCCGAGTGGCAGCGCGGCGGCGGCGATCTTCGCTGCGTCGTGCTCGACGCCGACGACGCCCCCGCGGCCTACGCGCTCTACCGGATGAACGACCGATGGGACCACGGTGTGTCGCTGGGGTCGATCGACGTCCGCGAGGCCATCGGCGTCTCCCCCGCCGCGACGCGCGCCATCTGGCGCTATCTGCTCGACATGGACCTGGTCGCCAGCCTCAAGGCCGGGTTCCTGCCGGTGGACCATCCGCTCTTCCTGCTCATGGCCGAGCCACGCCGGCTGCACTTCACCATGCGTGACGGGCTCTGGGTCCGCTTGGTTGATGTGGCGGCCGCCCTGACCGCCCGCAGCTATGCGGCGCCGGGGGCGGTCGTGCTGGAGCTGACCGACGCCTTCTGTCCCCGGAACGCCGGACGCTGGCACATCAGCGACAAGGCCGTCGTGCGAACGCAGAGCGCCCCCGATCTCCGGGCCGACGTCACGACACTGGCCTCTGCCTACCTGGGCGGCTTCTCGTGGAGCCAGCTCGCCGCCGCCTTCCGGGTGGAGGAATTGCGCCCGGGCGCGCTCGCTCAGGCCGATGCGCTCTTCCGTACGGAGGTCGCCCCGTGGTGCCCGGAGCTATTCTGAAGGCCGTGGACCAGCCCTCGACTCCGATCGCCGCCGTCACCCACGCCAACCCCTATCCCTACTACGCGACGCTCGTCGCCGAGCGCCCGCTCTATCGCGACGACGCGCTGGGGCTCTGGGTGGCCACCAGCGCGACGGCGGTCCGTGCGGTGATGACCAGCGAGCTGTGCCGGGTCCGCCCCGCGGCCGAACCGGTGCCGAAGGCGCTCGTCGGCTCCCCCGCGGGGGCGATCTTTGGTCAGCTCGTCCGGATGACCGACGGCGGCACGCACCTGCGCGCCAAGCTCGGAGTGTCCGGACACCTGGCGTCACTGGACAGCGCCAAAATCGCTGACCACGGGGTCGCTTGCGCACGACGACTTGCGGAGGAGCTCGAGCCGGCGCGCGATGGAGGGCGCCTCGCGGATTTCACGTTCCGTCTGCCGACCTACATCGTCGCGAGCGTGCTCGGCTTCCGGCCCGAGCAGCTGCCTCAGCTCGCGGACTGGACGCTCGACTTCGTCGGCTGCCTGGCCCCCACCGCCACGGCAGAGCGGCTGGAAGGTGGCAAGGTAGCCGCCGCGCGCTTGGTCGAGGCCTTCGTGGCGCACACCGGCGGGGCGGAGCTCGACAGCCTGGTGGCAAACCGCATCGGCTATCTCTCGCAGGCCTGCGAGGCGACTGCCGGCCTGATCGGCAACACCCTCCTGGCACTCGGCCGCTACCCAGATGTCCTGGCCCGCGTCACGACGGATCGCGCGTTCCTGGTCGCGGTGGTCCGCGAGGTCGTGCGCCACGACGCGCCGGTGCAGAACACGCGCCGCTTCGTCGCCGAGTCCGGCACGATCGCGGGCCAGGCCATGCGCGAGGACGACGCGGTGCTGGTCGTCCTCGCCGCCGCCAACCATGATCCGGCCGCCAACGCCGACGGGGAGCGCTTCGACCCGCTTCGCAAGGAGCGTCAGGCGTTCACGTTCAGTCTCGGGGCTCACGCCTGCCCTGGAGAGACCCTCGCGACGCTGATCACCGTCGCCGGCGTCGAGCAGCTGCTCGCCTCCGGCGTGCAGCCGGAGCGCCTCGCGCGCGGCGTGAGCTATCGGCCGTCGGCCAATCTCCGGATACCGCGGTTCACGGCCTGAGGCGCCCGGCCGAGCCTGCTTGGCGCTCGGCCTCCGCCGTGGCACTATCTGGGCCTTGGGGCGTGAGAAAGCGCGACGCTCGGTTTACTATGCTTCCTCGGACATAGCATCGTCCGGTCGGACTCGTTCCGGCCAACCCGAACACGGAGAACACCGCGTGCGACGTTTCGAGCTTGCCACACCCGACAGCGTAGAAGCTTGTCTCAAGACCCTGGCCCAGCGAGGTGCCGACGCCAAGCTCCTCGCCGGCGGCACCGACCTCCTGCCCCAGCTGAAGAACCACCTGCTCAAGCCCGCGTACGTCGTCGATCTCTCCGGCGTGGCCGACCTGCGCGTGCTCGACGGCGATGCCAAGCGCGGATTCCGGGTCGGGGCCTCGGTGTCGGCGCGGGAGATCGAGCAGCACGCCGGCTTGCGGGCGGCCTGCCCGGGCTTCTCGGAGAGCGGCGCGCTGGTGGGATCGATCCAGGTGCGCAACCTGGCCACCGTGGGTGGCAACATGTGCAACGCCGCGCCCTCGGCTGACATGGCGCCGCCCCTCGTGGCGCTGGAGGCCGAAGCCGTCATCGCGGGCCCGAAGGGTCGCCGGAAGGTGCCGATGACCGACTTCTTCACCGGCGTCCGCAAGACGGTGCTCGGGCCCGACGAGCTGCTGATCGAGTTCGTCATCCCCGCCCGGCCGGCGCGGAGCGGCGGCAGCTACATGCGGCACACACCGCGCCGCGAGCTGGACATCGCCGTCGTCGGCGTCGCCTCCGAGATCACGCTGAACAACGGTGTGTGCGGCAAGGCGCGCATCGCGCTGGCGTCCGTGGCCCCCACGCCAGTGCGAGCCACGGCGGCCGAGCAAGCGCTCGAAGGGCAGCCGCTCACGCCCCAGACGATCGAGCGGGCGGCGGAGCTGGCCGTGCAGGCCGCGCGTCCGATCGACGACCAGCGCGGCTCCATCGACTTCCGCCGCCACCTCGTGAAGGTGCTGACTCGCCGTACGCTCACCGTCGCGCTCGAGCGCGCCGGCCGATCGGGAGGTTCCTGAACCGTGGCCAAACATGTGCTGAATTCCACGATCAATGGCGAGGCCGTCGAGATCCTCGTCCAGCCGTACGACACGCTGCTCGACGTCCTGCGCGAGGACCTTCGCCTCACCGGGCCGAAGGAAGGCTGCGGCACCGGAGACTGTGGCGCGTGCACCATCCATCTGGACGGCAAGCCGGTCACCAGCTGCCTCGTGCTCGGCATGCAGGCGCGCGGGCGCTCCGTCACCACGATCGAGGGCCTGGCCATGACCGGCGCCCTGCACCCGCTGCAGGACGCCTTCGTCCGTCACGGCGTGCCCCAGTGTGGCTTCTGCATCCCGGGGGCGCTGATGGCCGCCGCCGCCGTGCTGGCCGAGCATCCGAAGCCGACCGAGGAAGAAATCCGCTACGGGATCGCCGGCAATCTCTGCCGGTGCACCGGCTATACGAAGATGATCGCCGCGATCGCGGAGGCAGCCGCCGCCGCGCCCGCCCGGAGGGGCTGACCCCATGGCCACAGTGATGAAGACCACGCGCGAGGTGAAGGGCGTCGGCCTGTCGATTCCGCGTGCGGATGGCGCCGAGAAGGTCACCGGCAAGACCGAGTACGTGGCCGACCTCAAGCCCAAGGGCATGCTGCACGCCAAGCTGCTGCGCAGCCCGCACGCGCACGCGCGGATCAAGCGGATCGACGTCTCGAAAGCCAAGGCGCTGCCCGGCGTACGGGCGGTCATCGTCGCGGCCGACATCCCGGGGCTCAAGAAGAAGGCGCCCACGCGCGCGCACGCCGTGCTCGCCATCGATCGCGTGGTGTTCGTCGGCCAGCCGGTGGCGGCCGTGGCCGCCGATGAGCTCGCCATCGCCGAGGAGGCTTGCGACCTGATCCAGGTCGACTACGAGGTCCTCCCCGCCGCGGTCGATCCCCTGGACGCGATGCAGGTCGGCGCGCCGCCCGTGGCAGAGGCCGGCACGGAGGCGGACACGAGCGAGGCACTCGCCCACTCCGGGGTCGCCGCGGCCAAGTCCGAGGCCAAGCCATCGAAGGCGGTGAACATCTCGCAGCAGGCCAAGATCAACCGCGGCGACCTGGCCAAGGCCTTCGCCGAGTCCGACGTGGTCATCGAGAAGACATACCGCATCCCGATGGTGCACCAGGGCTACCTCGAGCCGCACGCGGTCCTGGCGCAGTGGGACCAGCAGGGCCAGCTCACGCTCTGGGCCAGCACCCAGGGATCGTTCAACACGCGCTCCGAGGTGGCCGACATCCTCGGCCTCGAAGAGAACCAGATCAAGGTCATCCCGATGGAGTGCGGCGGCGGCTTCGGCGGCAAGATCCGCGCGCTCTGCGAGCCGATCACGGCCGTGCTGGCCAAGGCCTCCGGCCGACCGGTGCGCTACGTCATGACCCGGCGCGAGGAGCTCGACGCCGGCAACCCGGCGCCTCAGGTCATCATCAAGCTGAAGACCGGCTGCAAGCGCGACGGCACGCTGATGGCGCTCGACGCCGACACGATCATCGAGTCCGGCGCGTTCTCCGGCGCCGTGCTCACGATGAGCGCGGTGTTCATCGCCAGTGTCTACAAGTTCCCCAACTTCGAGGTCCGCGGCTTCGAGGTGCTGACGCACAAGCCCAGCATCGCCGCCTACCGCGCGCCGACGGCGCCCCACACGTTCTTCGCCATCGACTCGCAGATGGAGCTGATGGCCCAGGCGCTCGGTGTCGACGCGGTCGAGTTCCGGATGCGCCACCTGATGCAGGAAGGCGATCCGATGGCCAACGGCCAGAAGTGGCAGTCCAACGGCGCCAAACAGGTGCTGGCCCGCATCGCCGAGCATCCGCTGTGGAAGAACCGCAAGGCGTGGTCCGCTCAGAGCGGCAAGAACGGCCGCGGCCTGTGCGGCACGGGGCTGGCCGTGGGCGGCTGGATCCCTGGCCTGCAGCCGACCGGCGCGACGGTACGGCTGAACCCCGACGGCTCGCTGACCGTGCTCACCGGCCAGGTGGACATCGCCGGGACCAACATCGCGCTGGCCCAGATCGCCGCCTCCGCGTACGGACTGGATATCGATAAGGTCAAGATCACCACCGGGGACACCGACGTCGCCCCGATGACCGGGCTCAGTGCGGGCAGCAAGACCATCTACACGGTCGGCACCGCCGTGCTGGAAGCGGCCAAGGACGCCCGCAAGCAGACGCTGCAGATCGCCGCGGCCGAGATGGAGGCCGCGGTGGAAGACCTCGAGATCGAGGACGGCCGCGTGGTCGTCCGCGGCGTGCCCGACAAGGGCGTGACGCTCGCGTCGATCGGCAAGAAGGGCAATCTGTACATGTCGAAGATTCCACCGGTGCTGGGCGTGAGCCACCCGGCGTTTGCGGTCCAGGCGCCGGCGTTCGCGGCCGAGCTGGCCAAGATCGAGGTGGATCCGGACACCGGCCAGACGACGATTCATGATTTCGTGGTCGTCCAGGACGCGGGCAAGGCCATCAACCCGCTCGGGGTCGAGGGCCAGATGCAAGGCGGCGCCGTGCAGAGCATCGGCATCGCACTGACCGAGGCCATGATGTACGACAAGAACGGCCGGCTCATGAACCCGAGCCTGCTCGACTACCGCAAGCTCACGGCGGCTGATCTCCCCAACATCGAGACGATCATCGTGGAGGTGCCGGCGCCGGCCGGTCCGTTCGGCGCCCGCGGGGTCGGCGAGCCGCCGATCGTGCCAGCGCCCGCCGCCCTGGCCAACGCCGTCCACGACGCCACCGGCGTCCGCCTCACCGAGCTCCCGCTCTCGCCCGAACGCATCGCGTTGGCCATCGCCGCCCGCTCGTAGCTTTTGCCTTCGCGGAGGGGGCCTTGAGGCCTCCTCCGCGAAGGTCTCGGTCTTGCACTAACTGAGGGGCCGCATGCGGTCGGGCCCGGTTCCTGGTAAGACCTGCTTGACTATGTTTTGTAAATCATATATATCTGCGGAGCCTGGCACAGACGCCGGGGGTAGCCCGATACGCGGAGCGAACCGATGAGTCTGGAGCCCAGTCTCGAGGTTCCCGCAACGGTCGGCGCTGTTCAGCACCCCGTGGTCCGGGTACGGGACAACCAGGTCTCCACCTCTCTCGATCACATCGCTGTCGAGGAACCCCTCGAGATTCGCCTGGCCGGCATCAGCCTGGCCGTGACGATGCGCACCCCCGGCGACGATGAAGACCTGATCGCCGGCTTTCTCCACTCCGAGCGGGTGATCGCCAGCGCCGACGACATCGACGTCGTTGCGCCCTATCGCTCCGCCGACGGCGACGCGGCGGCCGGCAACGTCTACAACGTCCTGCTGGCCGGCAACGTCCACCTCGCCCGAGAGCGGCTGCGCAGGAACTTCATCGCGTCGTCCTCGTGCGGCCTCTGCGGCAAGGTCACGATCGACGCCATTCGCGCCGAGCTGCCACCCGTCGAGACCGACCTGCGAGTGCCCTCAGGCCTCTTCCATCGGCTGGAGCGCACGATGGGTCGGGCGCAGGCGACGTTCGAACGGACCGGCGGCTTGCACGCGGCCGGCCTCTTCGACGCCGATGGCCGGCTGATCGTGCTCCGCGAGGACATCGGGCGCCACAACGCGGTGGACAAGGTCATCGGGCACATGCTGCGGGGCCGCCGGCTGCCGCTGAATCGCCACATCCTGATGGTCAGCGGCCGGGCGAGCTTCGAGATCATGCAGAAGGCGCTGACCGCACGCATCCCGGTGATAGCAGCGGTGTCCGCGCCGTCCAGCCTGGCTGTGGATATTGCGGTCGCCGCCGGGATGACGCTGGTCGGCTTCGTGCGGCCGGGCGGCTTCAATATCTACGCCGGCGCCGAGCGCGTCGTCACCGATCCCGCGGAGCTCGTGTGATGCCGGCCCTCGACAGCCAGCAGCGCCCCCGCGGGCGCTTCAACGGGCGCGACCGCTAGGGTTCGATCTCGAGCGATCACCCAGAGGAGGGCGTGACCATGCACCAACTGAGTCGCCGCGACTTCATCAAGCTGGGGGCGGCCGGCACCGGGGCCGTTGGTGTCACCTCGCTCGGCTTCGACCTCTCGGAGGCCGTGGCGGTCAAGCAGAACTTGAGAATCGGCGGAGCCAAGGAAGTCCACTCGCTCTGCCCCTACTGCGCCGTTGGGTGCTCGGTGATCGCCTATACCAAGGAGGACGCCAAGGGGCACACGCAGCTGCTGCAGATCGAAGGTGACCCCGATAGCCCGGTGAACGAGGGCCGGCTCTGCCCCAAAGGCGCCACGGCCATGCAGCTGGCGGTGTCGAGCCGTCGGGTGGAGAAACCGCTGTACCGCGCGCCCGGCAGCGACAAGTGGCAGGAGATCAGCTGGGACCAGATGCTCGATCGCCTTGCCGTGCGCATCAAGGAGTCACGCGACGCGACGTTCGTGGCCACCGACGCCAAGGGCCACACGGTCAACCGGACCGAGGGCATCGCCTTCGCCGGGGGCGCCACCTTCAGCAGCGAGGAAGGCTACTTCGCGGCCAAGATGATGCGCACCCTGGGGGTCGTGCACTTAGAACAACAGGCCAGAGTCTGACACGGCCCGACGGTCGTCAGTCTGGCGGCCACATTCGGGCGGGGCGCGATGACGAACCACTGGCGTGACATCCGTCACGCCGACGTGATCATCATCAACGGGGCGAATCCGGCCGAGGCGCATCCGGTCGGCTTCCAGTGGTTCCTGAAGGCGAAGCTCGATCCCAAGCGCGGCATCGGCAACGGTGGCGGCGCCAAGATGATCCACATCGATCCGCGCTTCACACGGACCTCCGCCGTCTCCGACGTCTACGCGCGCATCCGGACCGGGACGGACGTGGCGTTCTTCGGTGGGCTGATCAACTACGTGCTCGAGAAGAACCTGATCCACCACGACTACGTCCGGAACTACACCAATGCCTCCTTCCTGGTGAAGGACGGCTACGGCTTCAACGAGGGCCTGTTCAGCGGCTACGACCCGGCCAAGCGGACGTACGACTCGTCCACCTGGGCCTACGAAGGGGACGCTCCCGCTGAGCGTGGCCGCCGCCGCGCTCGTGCTGCTGGTACGCCTGCTGGCGCCGGCGCCGAGCACGGAGGCCAAGCTCTCCCGCGCCGATCGCTACTTCGTCCTGCTCGAGCTCGTGCTGCTCGTCGTGTTCTTCCTGAGCCTGGGCGCGGTCGCCCAGCGCTTCCTGGAGCCGCGCTGGCTCGTCATGTGGGCGCTGGTCCTGGCCGGCACGCTGGTGCCCCTGGGGCTACGCGGGGTGGGCCATCGGGGCGGGCCGGCGATCCTCGCCTCGTGCCTGGTGCTGGTGGGCGGTCTGGCGCTTCGCATCGTCGTGATCTTCAGCGCGCAGATGTAGCCGTCGCTCATGCTCAAGATCGGCGTCCGCCTTCCGGCCCGGTTCGACGACTCCGGCGAGTATCTGGCCGACGCCCGGGCCATGGACTCAGCCGGCGTCGACTCGCTCTGGCTCGATGATCAGGGCTACGATCCGTGGCTGCTGCTGGCCAGCGTCGCGGCGGTCACCGGTCGCGCCCGCCTGATCGCTCCCGTCGGAGCCGCCGGCGGTCCGGACGCCGCCACCCTCGCCAACCGTGTGGCGACCCTCGCCGGGCTCTCACACGGGCGCTGCGTGCTCAGCCTGACGGGCGCCGGCGCCGACTCGGTCGCCAGCCTGACCGCCCTGGCCCGGAGCCTCGACCAGCGCGTGATCGTCGAGGTCGAAGGCGGACGACATGCCCAGGCCGCCGCGCGTCTGGCCGACGGCGTGGTCGGTGTCGACGATTCCTGCGAGGCGCTCAAGGCGTCGCTCCCTCCCCTGCTGCGCGCCCGCGATGAGGCCAAGTGCACCGGGCCGCTCGAGGTCTGGGCGCGCGTGAAGATGCCGCCGGACCGCGAGCAGTGGCGGCAGATGCTCCGCGACTGGGAAGACGCCGGCGCCACCGGCATCGTCGTGCCGCACGATCCACGGCTGCTGGATCAGCTACGTAACGGCGACGAGGACGACGACCGCTCCGATCTGCAGCTCGCCCAGGGCTGATTCCTCCCGCCGTCACCGTCGTACACCGAGTGGCCGACGGGCCACGCCTTGCGTAAGATCAGGCCGACCGTACACTCCACGACACCAATCCCTGTGAGGGCGACATCATGAAGGCAGGCGAGATTTTCGTCGCAGGCAAGTGGCAGGCTCCGCTGTCGGGCGAGACGTACACACCCATCAACCCCGCGAATGAAGAACCGCTGGCCGCGGTCGGCAAGGGCGACGAGCGCGACATCGACGCCGCCGTCGCGGCCGCCCGCAAGGCCTTCGACGAGGGGCCGTGGCCGAAGATGAGCCCGCACGAGCGCGGCCGCATCGTGTGGAAGCTCGGCGATCTCGTCCAGCAGAATCTCGACGAGATGGCCCGGCTCGAGAGCCTCTGCACCGGCAAGACCATGTTCGACTCGGGCAAGGTCGAGATCCCCTTCGCCGCCGAGGTGTTCCGCTACTACGCGGGCTGGGCCAGCAAGATCCACGGCGAGACGCTGCAGCTGCGCGACACCGCCTTCACCTTCACGCTCCGCCACCCGGTCGGCGTGATCGGCGCCATCGTGCCGTGGAACTTCCCCTTCCTGCTGTCGTCCTGGAAGCTGGCCCCCGCACTCGCCGCCGGCAACACGGTGGTCATCAAGCCGGCGTCGCAGACGCCGCTGACCGCGCTCAAGTTCGCCGAGCTCTGCCAGGAGGCCGGGCTGCCGGAGGGCGTGCTCAACGTGGTCACCGGGCCCGGCGGCAAGATCGGCATGGCCATGGTGCGCGATTCCCGCGTGGACAAGATCGCCTTCACCGGCTCCACCGAGGTCGGCAAGCAGATCATGCGCGAGGCCTCCGGGACGCTGAAGCGCCTGTCGCTGGAGCTGGGCGGCAAGTCGCCCAACATCGTGTTCGCCGACGCCGACATGGAAGCGGCGGTACGCGGCGCAATGACCGGCATCTTCTACAACAAGGGCGAGGTGTGCGCGGCGGGCTCCCGACTGTTCCTCGAGCAGTCGATCCACGACGAGTTCATGTCCAAGCTCACCGACCGGGTGAAGACCTTCAAGGTCGGTGACCCCATGGACAAGGCCACGCGCATGGGCCCGGTCGTGTCCAAGGCCCAGATGGAGACCGTGCTCGGCTACATCGAGACGGGCAAGCGCGAGGGCGCGCAGCTGGTCGCCGGCGGCCAGCGCGCCTCCGTCGGCAACGGCAAGGGCTACTACGTCGAGCCGACGATCTTCGACGGCGTCAGCAACACCATGACCATCGCGCGGGAAGAGATCTTCGGCCCCGTGCTGTCGGTCATCCCGTTCAAGTCGGTCGAGGAGGGCATCGCGCAGGGCAACGCCACCAGCTACGGCCTGGCCGCTGCGGTGTGGACGCGCGACGTCGGCAAGGCGCTGCGGGCGGCCAAGGCCATCCGCGCCGGCACGGTGTGGGTGAACGCCTACAACCTGTTCGACGCCGCGCTGCCGTTCGGCGGCTTCAAGGAATCCGGCTTCGGCCGTGAGATGGGATCGGTCGGCCTCGACGGCTACACCGAGGTCAAGACCGTGTGGGTGGACCTGGCGTAGGTCCCGGCCCGCCGTCTGTCCATGCGTCGAAGCACGGTCGTCCTGGTGGTGCTCGCCCTGGTGGCGGTGGTGCCGGCCGTCGTGGTCGGCTGCCACTTCCGCGGTTACGTGGCCGGCTTCATGCCCAGCGCGGCGGCCGAGATGAGCGACATTTCCCTGCCCTCCGGCTTCCGCATCACGGTCTACGCCGCTGACGTCCCCAATGCCCGCCAGATGGCGCTCGGCCCGCCGGGCGTCGTCTTCGTGGGCTCGCGCTCGGAGGGCAAGGTGTACGCGGTGGTGGACCGCGACGGCGACGGCAAGGCCGACGCCGTCCACGTCGTAGCCAGCGGGTTGCGCGAGCCGAGCGGCGTGGCCTTTCGGGACGGCGCGCTCTACGTGGCCGTGGTGAATCGCATCTTGAAATTCCCTGACGTCGCTCGTGACCTCACGCGCCCGCCCCAGCCGGAGGTGGTCAGCGACGCCTTCCCCTCGGACGGCCACCACGGATGGAAATTCATCGCCTTCGGTCCCGACGGGCGGCTCTACGTCCCCGTCGGCGCGCCCTGCAACGTCTGCCCGCCGCCCACTGCGCTGCACGCGACCATCACCCGGATCGACCTGGCTGGCGGCAAGCCGGAGGTGATCGCGCGCGGCGTGCGCAACAGCGTGGGCTTCGACTTCGATCCGGCCACGAAGGATCTCTGGTTCACCGACAACGGACGCGACAACATGGGTGACGACCAGCCGCCCGACGAGCTGAACCATCTCAGCCGCGTCGGCGAGCACTTCGGCTTTCCGTTCTGCCACGGTGAGGCCATCAAGGATCCCGACCACAACGCCGGCCGGGCGTGCGATCAGTTCACCGCACCGGCCCGCCTGCTCGGCCCGCACGTGGCGGCCATCGGCATGCGCTTCTACGCCGGCACGATGTTCCCTGAGAAGTACAGGGGCGGCGTGTTCATCGCCGAGCACGGCTCCTGGAACCGCAGCAAGCCGATCGGCTACCGGGTGACCTTCGTGAAGATCGAGGGCGGTCGCGCGACCTCCTACGAGCCGTTCGCCGAGGGCTGGCTGAAGGGCTCGACCGCCGCCGGACGGCCCGCCGACGTGCTCGTCATGCCCGACGGCGCGCTGCTCGTGGCCGACGACAAGGCCGGACGCATCTACCGCATCAGCTACTCCGGAGGCAGCTGACCATGACCAAGCGCGGGCTGCTGGAGGCGCTGCGCGCCAGCCGCGACGAGGTGCTGACGCTCGTCCGTGCGCTGCCCGCCGAGCGGCTGGAGGAAGGGCGCTACGAGAACGGCTGGAACGGGCGGCAGATCCTCGCACACATCGCGTCGATCGAGTGGTCCTACCCGCGGCTGATCGACATCGCCCGCGACGCAGCCTCTCCCCCGCCTGCGCCCGCCGCGACGCCGGCAACCGACCCACCGACCCGGTCGATGCGGGGCGGCAACGATGCCTACAACGACCGGCAGGTGGCCAAGCGCGCTCACCTTTCGGTGGCCGAGCTCCTGGACGAGTTCGAGCGGAACCGCGCTGCCACCATCGCGGCAGTGGAAGCCGCCGACGAGCGGCTCTTCGGCCAGCAGATCCGCTCGGCCGGCGGCGTCGTGGGGCCCCTGGCCGAGGTGTTCCATCAGGTTGCCGTCGCCCACGTCCTCGGTCACACGCGCGACATCTCCGGCTGACCCCGCACGGGCTCGCCGCACGGGCTGATCTCGTCGCACTGAGAAAAGAATTTCACACCGTGCAGCATCTGCGGCTTGTCGCTCGCGCGTCAGACTGTTAGGTTTAGTTAATGTCCGTCGGCGGCGCGGGTCTCGTCGCGGGCGGTGGAGGATCGGGCATGGCTTCGATTCCTGGCGGTCCCGCCGATCAAGCCGCGGCGATCGTCGAGTCGTCCGCGGACGCGGTGGTCGCCACCACGCTGGACGGCGTCATCACCTCGTGGAACCGCGCCGCCGAGACGCTATTCGGCTACTCCAGCGCCGAGGCCATCCACCAGCCGATCGCACTGATCGTCCCCGTCGAGCGCCGGGCTCAAGAAGCCGCCGTGCTGCACCAGATCGGGCGGGGCGCCAGCATCGACCACTTCGAGACGGTGTGCCTCACCAAGGACGGACGGCCGATCGACGTGTCGTTGGCGGTGTCGCCCATCCGGTCGCCGACAGGCGAGATCACCGGAGCCGCGAAGGTCATCCGGAACATCCGCGACCGCCTCCGCGCGGAAGAAGCGCGCGGCCGCCTGGCGGCGATCGTGGACTCCTCCGACGACGCCATCGTCAGCAAGACGCTGGACGGGATCGTCACCTCCTGGAATCGCGGGGCCGAGCGACTGTTCGGCTATTCCGCGGCCGAGGCGATCGGCCAGTCGATCCTGCTGATCGTCCCGGCCGATCGACATAGCGAGGAGGCCGACGTCCTGCGGCGCATCCGTGGCGGACAGTCGGTGGACCACTTCGAGACGATGCGCCGCCGCAAGGACGGCACGCTCATCGAAATCTCGCTCACCGTGTCGCCGGTGCGCGACTCGCTCGGCCGGATCATCGGCGCCTCCAAGACGGCCCGCGATATCACGGACCAGAAGCGGGTTCAGCGGGAGATCGCGGCGCGGCTGCTCGAGTCGCAGCGGGTCAATCGCGCCAAGGACGAGTTCCTGGCCATGCTGGGTCACGAGCTGCGCAATCCGCTCGGCGCCATCAGCAGCGCCGTGCGCCTGCTGGACCAGTTCAAGGGTCCCAACGAGGCGATCGGTCGCGCGTGCGACGTGATCCTGCGCCAGAGCGCGCACCTCGGGCGACTGGTCGACGACCTGCTCGACGTGGGGCGCGTGGTGACCGGCAAGATCCTCCTGGACCGCGCCGCCGTAGATCTGGCCGAGGTCGCGCGGCGCACGGTCGGCACGTTCACCGCGGCGGGCAAGACCCAGGCGCATCGCCTGAGTGTCGAGACGGTGCCGGTGTGGGTTTACGCCGACAGCGTGCGGTTCGAGCAGGTCATCGCTAACCTGCTCACCAACGCGCTCAAGTACACGCCGGTCGGCGGCGCCATTCGGGTGACCGTCGGACCCGAAGGGGCCCACGCGCACCTCCAGGTGGAGGACACGGGCATCGGAATCGCGCCCGGACTGCTCCCGCACATCTTCGACCTGTTCGTCCAGGGCGAGCGCGGCCTCGACCGGGCGCAGGGCGGGCTGGGCATCGGCCTCACGCTGGTCCAGCGGCTGGTCGAGCTGCACGACGGGGCCGTCGAGGCCCACAGCGCGGGCCCTGGGCACGGCAGCCGCTTCACCGTCCGCCTGGCCGCCGTTCCCGCGCCGACCAGCGCCGCGTCGGCGAAGCCGACCAGCACGATCGCCACGCCGCGCCGGGTCCTGGTCATCGAGGACAACGAGGACTCGCGGGACATGCTCCGCCAGCTCCTCGAGAACGCCGGACACGAGGTGCACGATGCCGGCGATGGACCGCAGGGCGTGGACGCCGCGCTGCGGTTGGAACCGGACGTCGCCCTGATCGACGTGGGGCTGCCGGAACTCGATGGGTACGAGGTCGCCCGCCGCATCCGCTCGGGCACGCGGCGGGACATGCTGCTGGTGGCCTTGACGGGCTACGGGCTCGCCGAGGACCGCGAGCGGGCCCTGGCCGCCGGCTTCGATCTCCATCTGGTCAAGCCCATCGACTTCGACAAGCTCTTCGACGTGCTGGCCACCCGGTCCCACTCGTCCGGCCCGGGTCGCCGAGGCTAACGCGCCAGCGCCTCCCAGATCGCCTCGGCCGGGTGCTTGGCCCTCCGCCCGGCCAGGTGCTGGATCTGCTGACGGCACGAGATCCCGGGCGCCACGACTTCCGTCGCCGCCGGCGCCGCCTTCACCGCCGGGGCCAGGCGCCGGTTCCCGAGCGAGACGGAGACGTCGTAGTGCTCGCGCTCGAAGCCGAACGAGCCCGCCATGCCGCAGCAACCCGAATCGACCTCGCTCACCGCATAGCCGGCCCACTTGAGGACCGCCACGGTGGGCGCCGTCCCGACGATCGCCTTCTGGTGGCAGTGGCCGTGCAGCAGCGCCTCGCGCGCGCCGGCCTTGAACGACAGGGTCAGGCCGCGCTCCCGCTCGCGGAGCAGGAACTGCTCGAGCAGCGCGCTCTGCTTCGCGACCATGCGGGCCTCGTCGGTCCGTAGCAGATCGACGTACTCGTCGCCCAGCGTGAGCAGGCACGAGGGCTCGAGGCCCACGATGGCCACGCCGCGGGCGGCGTAGGGATAGAGACGCTCCACGTTCCACTTCGCGTGCTCGCGCGCCTCGGCCAGCATCCCCTTGGAGATCAACGGCCGGCCGCAGCACTTGCGGTCCACCAGCACCACCTTGTAGCCGGCCGCCTCCAGCAACTGCACGGCGGCGCGGCCGATCTCCGGGGTGTTGTAGGTCACGAACGTGTCGTGGAACAGTACCACCTCACCGCGGGGTGCGGCCGCCGGCACCGGACGGCGCGCGAACCAGTCGGTGAACGTCTGCTCGGCCAGCGCCGGCAGCGGCCGGCGCCGATCGATGCCCATGAGCTTTTCCATCACCCAGCGGTTGAACGAGATCGACGACATCCAGTTGGAGAGTGTCGGCAACCGCGACATCAGCCGGTTCAGCCGCTCGATGCGCCCGAAGAGCCGGTTGCGCAGCGGCAGCCCGTTGGCCTGGTAGTAGTGATAGAGGAACTCGTACTTCATCTTGGCCATGTCGACGTTGGCCGGGCACTCGGCCTTGCAGCCCTTGCACTCCAGGCACAAATCCATCACCTCGTAGAGCCGCTTGCCGGTGAACTCCGCCGGCGGCACCCGCCCCGAGAGGACCGCGCGGAGCGCGTTGGCCCGCCCGCGCGTGGAGTGTTCTTCATCGCGGGTGGCCATGTAGCTGGGGCACATGGTGCCCTCCAGCTTCTTGCGACAGGCGCCCACGCCGTTGCACATCTCGACCGACGCCGCGAAGCCGCCCTGCGCCGAGAAGTCGAGCAGCGTGATGGGCTCCCACGTCTTGTAGCCGACGCCGTAGCGGAGGTTTTCCAGGATGCCGGGCGAATCGACGATGTTGCCGGGGTTCATCCGGCCGTCCGGATCGAAGGCCTTCTTGAGCCGGCGGAACGCCTGCATGAGCGTGGGGCCGTACATCCGCTCCAGGAAGGGGCTGCGCGCGCGCCCGTCGCCGTGCTCGCTGGAGATGGTGCCGCCGTACTCCAGCACCAGGTCGGTGATCTCGTCCGCGATGGCCCGCACCTGCTCCATGCCGCGCGGGACCTTGAGGTCGATGACCGGGCGGATGTGCAGGCAGCCGACCGAGCAGTGGCCGTAGTAGGCGCCGACCGTGTCGTGCTTGGCGAAGATCTCCTTGAACTTCGGGACGAACTGCGCGAGGTGCCGCGGCTCCACGCAGGTATCTTCCACGAAGGCGATCGGCTTCTTGTCGCCCTTCATGCCCAGCAGCAGCCCGAGCCCCGCCTTGCGCAGGTTCCAGATGGTGCGCTGCTGGCCGGCATCGTGGGCCACGTGCGAGGTGTAGCCGAACCGCTCGCGCTGGCGGCGCGCCTCCAGCGCCTCGACCTTGGCGCGCACCTCCGCCTCGGTGTCGCCTGCGTACTCGACCATCATGATGGCGGCCGGGTCGCCCTGGATCCAGCCCATCTTCTGCGACTGCTCGATGTTGTTCCGGGCCAGATCGAGGATGAGCTTGTCGGTGACTTCCACCGCGTAGGGCCCGGTCTCCAAGATGGACTGCGAGGACTCGAGCGCCTCCTGCATGTCGTGGTAGTGGATGACATCCAACGCGGTCGCCTTGGGCCGCCTCATCAGCCGCACCTTGGCCTCGAGGATGGTCAGCAGCGTGCCCTCGGAGCCGACGACCAGGCGCGCCATCGAGAACGGCCGCGGCCGGCCGTCGCCGCCGCCCGCGTAGGAGTGCGGCCGCACGCCAATGCCGACGAGCTCGTTGAGGTTGTAGCCGGCCACGCGGCGCCAGTGGCGCGGATAGCGCGCGCGGATCTCATCGGCGTACTGCTCGCGGATGCCCGCCACCTCGCGGTAGATCGCGCCTTCCAGTCCGGGGACGCGGCACTTGGCCTCGAACTCGGCCGGCGTGACCTCGCCGAAGACGACCTCGGTGCCATCGACCAGCAGCGCGCGGATCTCGATGACGTGATCGACGGTGAGCCCGTAGGCGATGGAATGCGAGCCGCCGGAGTTGTTACCCATCATGCCGCCCAGCGTGGCGCGGTTGGAGGTCGAGGTGTCCGGGCCGAACAGAAAGCCCATCGGACGGACGTGGTGGTTCAGCTCGTCCTGCACCAGCCCCGGCTGCACGCGGGCCCACAGCTCCTCGACGTTGACCTCGATCACCTGGTTCATGAACCGGGTGAAGTCCATGACGAGCGCCCGGTTCACCGTCTGGCCCGTGAGCGACGTGCCGCCGCCGCGGGGCAGCAGCGCGACTTTCTGCTCGCGGGCCACGGTGACGGCGGCGCGGACGTCGTCCGCATCGCGCGGGATGACCACACCGATCGGCTCCACCTGGTACATGGAGGCATCGGTGGAGTAGAGGAGCTTGGAGCCCTGATCGAACCGGACGTCACCGCGGACGACGCGACCGAGCGCGTTTTCGAGGTCGTTCACGCGGCCATTATAACCGGGCAGGTCGAAACGCTCTCGGCAACCGAACCAACGACTTAGCGGGTGATGTGCAGGGCGACACTTGTTGACCCCCCCGTGCCCCCACGCTACCGTTGGCGGACCTGAGCCGCGCCCGGCGCGTGGGAGTAGGCGATGAAGTGTCCGCGCTGCCAGCAGGAGAATCCCCCCGGGTCAAACTTCTGCCTCGGATGCGGCACAGGCTTGGCCTCCGCAACTTGCGCTGCCTGCGGCAACGACCTACCAACTGGATCCCGGTTCTGCAACAAGTGTGGTACGCCGGTGGCCGGCCAGGCCCGCGGGCAAGCACCTGCCCGCTCCCCCGAGTCCTACACGCCCAAGCACCTCGCCGAGAAGATCCTGACGTCTAAAACGGCGCTTGAGGGAGAGCGCAAGCAGGTCACGGTGCTCTTCGCAGACCTGAAAGGCTCAATGGAGCTGCTGGCGGACCGCGATCCCGAGGAGGCGCGCCGGCTCCTCGATCCCGTTCTCGAACGCATGATGGAAGCGGTCCATCACTACGAGGGCACGGTGAACCAGGTGATGGGGGACGGGATCATGGCGTTGTTCGGAGCACCGCTCGCCCACGAGGATCATGCCCTGCGAGCGTGCTATGCGGCGCTCAGGATGCAAGAGTCGGTCGCACGGTACGCGGAGGGTGTCTTCCGGTCGCATGGGGTGCCGCTGCAAATCCGTGTAGGGCTCAACTCAGGCGAGGTCGTCGTCCGGGCCATCGGGTCCGACCTGCACATGGACTACACAGCGGTCGGTCAGACGACCCACGTGGCCGCTCGCATGGAGCAGATGGCGACGCCAGGCACGATCCTGCTCGCCCCGTCCACTATGCAGCTCGCCGAAGGCTACGTTCAGGTAGCGGCCCGGGGACCAGTCGTTGTGAAGGGCTTGGCGGAGCCCGTAGAAATCTATGCGCTCACCGGAGCTAGCGCGCGGAGGACCCGCCTCCAAGAGGCTGCCGCACGGGGATTGACGCGGTTCGTCGGCCGCGACGCCGAGGTCGAACAGATCCGCCGGGCGGTCGCCCTTGCCCACGATGGCCACGGGCAGATTGTTGCCATCGTAGGGGAACCTGGCGTGGGGAAGTCCCGCCTCTTGTACGAGTTCACCCACTCCCCCAGCACCCAGGACTGGCTCATTTTGGAAGCGAGCTCGGTGTCCTATGGCAAGGCCACCAGCTACCTTCCGGTCATCGATCTCCTCACGGCCTACTTCAAAGTGCACAACCGCGAGGGCCACCGCGAGATTAGGGAGAAGGTCACTGACAAGCTCCTCGCCCTGGACCCCACCCTCGAGCCAGCCCTCCCCGCCCTGCTCGCGCTGCTCGACGTCCCCGTCGAGAATGCGTCGTGGCAGGCACTGGATCCGCCACAACGTCGCCAGCGCACCCTCGACGGCGTCAAGCGCCTTCTACTCCGTGAGAGCCGGGTGCAGCCGCTGCTCGTGATCCTCGAGGACCTCCACTGGATCGACTCCGAAACGCAGGCGTTCCTGGAGAGCCTGGTCGAGAGTCTGCCGACGGCCAGACTGCTTCTCCTGGTCAACTACCGGCCGGAGTACCAGCATGGCTGGGGGAGCAAGACCTACTACACCCAGCTCCGTTTGGACACTCTGCGTACCGAGAGCGCCGACCAGCTGCTGCAGGCGCTGCTGGGAACGGACGCGAGTGTCGAGCCGATCAAGCCGCTCCTTATCGCGAGAACCGGCGGGAATCCGCTGTTCCTCGAGGAAAGCGTGCGGGCTCTCGTCGAGACGAGCGCCTTCGTGGGGGAGCGGGGGGCGTATCGACTCGCCAGGCTTCTCGACACCATCGACATTCCCACCACGGTGCAGGCCATCTTGGCCTCTCGGATCGACCGATTGGATTCTCTGGATAAGCAGCTTCTCCAGATGGCCTCGGTTGTCGGCAAGGATGTGCCATTTCCGCTCCTCCGCGCCGTTGCTCAATTACCCGAGGATGATTTGCGTCGTGGGCTCGCTCACCTGACGGCCGCCGAGTTCCTCTATGAGACCAGTCTCTTCCCCAATCTGGAATTCACGTTCAAGCACGCGCTGATCCACGAGGTGGCCTACGGCAGTCTGCTCCACGAGCGCCGCCGGGCGCTACACGCGCGGGTCGTTGCGACGCTTGAGGACCTTCACGAGGATCGTCTTCCCGAGCAGTTCGAGTCGCTGACGCATCACGCGTATCGCGGAGAGCAGTGGGAGAAAACGGTTTTCTACGCCCGC
>Ga0075418_10000434_pt1 | contig 43577 bp, 48 predicted proteins | sample SoiMetdeltSBSDD2_FD_81776 | JGI IMG/M metagenome (GOLD analysis project Ga0075418, IMG submission 81776) | Bulk soil microbial communities from a Populus tree surrounding site in Tennessee, USA - Soil MetaG P. deltoides SBSDD2 | ecosystem: Environmental > Terrestrial > Soil > Tree plantation...
CCGGGGCTGGGACCGGCACTGGCACCTGATCGTGCTGCAGCACGTCCCGGACCGCCGGCACCGCGACCGGCTCGGGTCCCAGCTCAGCTTCCTCGGCTGGGCACCACTGTCGGACAGCGCCTGGGTCGGGCTCCGCGACGACGCGGAGGTGGACGCGGTGCTGGCCGCCGAGCAGCTCACCGCCGACCGGTTCCGCGCGCCGATCGAGGCGGATGCCGACGGGTTCGCCCGGCGGGTCTGGCAGCTCGACGAGCTCGGCGCGTCGTACGACGAGTGGCTGGTCGACGCGAAGGCGCTGGTCGACGAGGCGGACGGGCCGGACTCGGACGAGCAGGCCTTCGCGGTCCGGTCCCTGCTGGTCCACGAGTGGCGGAAGTTCCTGTTCCGCGACCCTGGCCTGCCGGCCGAGCTGCTGCCGCCGGACTGGGCGGGGACCCGCGCGGCCGAGTTCTTCGACCACCACGCGGACCGACTCGGCCCGGCCGCGCGGCGGTTCGTCGAGCGATGCCTCAGATCAACCAGCGAGAGGGCACACCCATGAGCGATGACCCCGTCCGGTACGACGTTGCCGACGGCATCGGCACGATCACGCTTGACCGCCCGGACGCGATGAACTCGCTCGACATCGCGACCAAGGAACGGCTGAAGGCGGTCGTCGCGCAGGCAGCCGGGGATGACGCCGTGCGGTGCGTCGTGATCACCGGGACCGGCCGGGCGTTCTGCGTCGGGCAGGATCTCAAGGAGCACATCGAGCTGCTGGCGGCCGACCAGCGCGACGCCTTGTGGAACACGGTGCTGGAGCACTACACGCCGATCGCCCGTGGGCTGGCCGAGATGCCGAAGCCGGTCGTTGCCGCGGTCAACGGTGTCGCCGCCGGGGCCGGCGCGTCGATCGCGTTCGCGTGCGACTTCCGGATTCTCGCGGACAGCGCCGGGTTCAACCTGGCCTTCACCGGTGTGGCGCTGTCGTGCGACACCGGCATGTCCTGGACCCTGCCGCGGCTGATCGGGTCCGCGAAGGCCACCGAGCTGCTGTACTTCCCGCGCACCGTGCGCGCCGCCGAGGCGCTCGAGCTCGGCCTGGCCAGCCGCGTCGTACCGGCCGACGAGCTGGCCGCCGCCACCGCTGAGCTGGCCGGGACGCTGGCCGTGGGTCCGACCCAGGCGTACGCCGGCGTACGCCGGTCCGTGGCCTACGCCGCGTCACACACGTTCGCCGAGGCACTGGAGTTCGAGGCCGGGCAGATGCGGCACACCGGCGCCACAGAGGACCACGTGAACGCTGTGAAGTCCTTCGTCGCGAAGGAGACACCTACCTTCACCGGCCGCTGAGCCGGCGCACGGTCATCTGGCCGCGCAGTCGGCCAGGTGGTCGTTCACCATGCCGGTGGCCTGCATCAGCGCGTAGCAGGTGGTCGGCCCGACGAAGACGAACCCGCTGCGCTTGAGCGCCTTGGACATCGCGACCGACTCCGGCGTCGTGGCCGGTACGTCGGCGAGTGTGCGCGGCGCCGGCCGGTCCGGGCCGGGCGAGAAGGACCAGAGCAGCTCGGTCAGCCGGCCGTCGCCGAGATCCAGCAGGGCGCGGGCGTTGGCGATCGCAGCGGTGATCTTGGCCCGGTTCCGGACGATGCCGGCGTCGGCCATCAGCCGGGCGAAGTCGTCATCGCCGTACGCGGCCACTGCGGCCGGTTCGAACTCCGCGAACGCCGTCCGGAACGCGGGCCGCTTGCGCAGGATGGTCAGCCAGGACAGCCCGGACTGGAACGACTCCAGTGTCATCCGCTCGAACAGCCCGCGGTCGTCCCGGATCGGCCGGCCCCACTCCTCGTCGTGGTAGCTCAGGTAGTCCGGAGTCGACACCGCCCAGTCGCATCGCGGCCGGCCGTCCGGGGCGAGCACGCTCACCGCGACACCTCACGCGCCAGCCGGCGCAGGGACACCCGCATCATCAGCTCGATCCCCGGCCGGACAAGCCGCCATGCGAGCAACCCGGCCAACGCGCCCAGCCGGCCCAGCGGCGGCACCACGTCCTCGGACCAGGTGAACCGGCTGCCACCCGGTGCCTCCGACACCACGAAACCGCCCTCGCCGCGCACCAGCCGGCCGAGGTGCCGGACCCGGCACACCGACGGCGGGTCCCATTCGGTGATCACCATGTCGTCAGTGAACCCGACGGGTCCGACAGCCGTCCGCGCCGAGACCCCGCCACCGACGCCCACGCCGCGTTGCTCGGTACCGCGGACGGTGGTGAGCAGCATCCACCGCGACTGCGAGTCCCAGTCGACGACGGCCGCCCAGGCCTGGTCGACCGTCAGCGGCAGCTCGACCGACGCCTCGGCGTGACAGGTCGCCACTCAGGCGCGCCGCTCGATCGGCGCCTCGTCCTCGGCGTCGAGATCGTGGTCCTCCGCCGGGTCGTCCGCACTCCGGCCGACTGAATCCGGACTCCGGTCCGGCCCGCTGTGGATGGGCATCCGGGCGGCGTGCCGGCCCACATGACCCTCCTCGGCAGTGTCCTCCTGCAGGCCCTCTTGCGTGCCCTCTGGGACGACCGGGTTGAACCCGGTGCCGCCCACGCCCTGCACGAACGGCCGCATCGCCCGCTCCAGGTCGGCGATCCGCCGGTCACGCTCGGCGACCTCGCGCGCCAACCGCTCGAGCAGGCTGTCCACCTCGTCCATCCGGTAGCCGCGGACGCCGACGCCGAACCGCGACGACTCGATGTCCCCGGCATCCAGCAGCCGGTTCGTGGGCACGCGCATGTCCGGCCGGTCGTCGTACGCCTCGTTCATGCCGCCCCAGCGGCCGGACGCCACCACGGCGACCGCGCCGATCAGCAGCACGACGACGAGCGTAAAGAACCACATCACGCCCTGATCGTGCCACGCTTGACCGTCCACTCGCACAATGACCGTGCGGTGAACCCCGCTGCCGACGAGGAGGAGATGTGCCGCTGCGGCTCGGATCGGCCCGGTTCGGCGACGACCGCGCTGTCGTGATGGCGATCGTCAACCGGACCCCGGACTCGTTCTACGACCGCGGCGCGACGTTCTCCGACGAGGCAGCGCTGAGCCGGGTGGCCGACGTGGTGGGGCAGGGCGCCGAGATCGTCGACATCGGAGGGGTCAAGGCCGGGTACGGCGCGGAGGTGACCGTCGCCGAGGAGCTGGACCGGACCCTGGACTTCGTCGCCGCGGTCCGTGAGCGCTATCCGGACCTGGTGATCAGCGTGGACACCTGGCGGGCCGAGGTCGCCGCCGAGCTGTGCCGGGCCGGTGCGGACCTGGTCAACGACACCTGGGCCGGTGCGGATCCGGAGCTGCTTGCGGTCGCCGCCGAGCACGGCGCCGGACTGGTCTGCAGCCACACCGGCGGGCTCGGGCCGCGGACCGACCCGCACCGGATCGGGTACGACGACGTGATGGCCGACGTGGTCCGCAGCGTCACCGAGCTGGCCGAGCGTGCCGTAGGGGCCGGCGTACGGCGGGACGGGATCCTGGTCGACCCGACCCACGACTTCGGCAAGAACACCCGGCACTCGCTCGAGCTGACCCGCCGGCTGGACGAGCTGGTCGCCACCGGATGGCCGGTGCTGGTTGCACTCAGCAACAAGGACTTCGTCGGCGAGACGCTGGACCTGCCGGCCGCCGAGCGGCTGCCAGGCACGCTGGCCGCCACCGCGGTGTCGGCCTGGCTCGGCGCGCGCGTGTTCCGCGCCCACAACGTCGCCGAAACCCGGCAGGCGCTCGACATGATCGCCTCGGTCAAGGGTGTCCGCCAACCGGCCGTCTCCCGCCGCGGACTGGCCTGAGATCGGTACCGTCTGGGCATGGCCACTGAGGACCGCGACATCCTGCTCCTTCGCCAGGCCGTCGACCTGGCTCTCGGCAACGTCACCGTCGGCCAGCTGCCGTTCGGAGCGATCGTCGCCCGCGGCGACGACATCGTCGCCACCGGGGTGAACACCGCGCTGCGCGACCACGACCCGACCGCGCACGCCGAGGTCGCCGCGGTCCGTGCCGCGTGTCGCGACCTGGGCACGCTCAGCCTGGCCGGCATCACCCTGTACTCCAGCTGCGAGCCGTGCCCGATCTGCCACACCGTGGCGGTCGCCGCGGAGATCGACCGGATCCTGTACGCGGCGCCCAAGGAGTGGGTGCCTGACCTTGACGGACCGCCGTTCCCGCAGGTGCTGATCGACGTCCAGGCCGCGGCCCGCGAGCTCGACCCGGGCCGGATCACGTACGTCCCCACGCCGGCCGCACGCGACCCCTTCACCGCGTACGTCGAGCGCAGCTCGTGAAGCTCGGGCTGAACCTGCTCAACTACGGCCCGGACACGACGCCGGAGGTGCTGCTCGGGTGGGCCCGGTTCGCCGAGCAGTCCGGGTTCGCGATCGCGATGATCTCCGACCACGTCGCGGTGACACCCGAGGTCCAGGCGCTGTACCCGGTGCCGTTCTATGACGTGTTCACCACGATCGCGTGGCTGGCCGCCCACACGGACCGGCTCGAGCTGGGCAGCTCGGTCGCCGTGCTGCCGTACCGCCACCCGCTGCAGACCGCACGGATCACCGCGAACCTCGATCGGTTCAGCAGCGGCCGGTTCGTGCTCGGCGTGGGGTCGGGCTGGTCGGAGCAGGAGTACGCCGCGCTCGGCGTGCCGTTCGAGCGCCGGGGCGCGATCACCGACGAGTACCTGGCCGCGATCATGCAGCTGTGGACCAGCGATGTCGCCTCCGCCGACGGCCATTTCGCGCCGTACCGCGGGATCCACACCGGACCGCGACCGGTACGCCGTCCGCACCCGCCGGTCTGGGTCGGCGGGGCGAGTCGCGCGGCGATCCGGCGGCTGCTGCGGTACGGCGACGCCTGGCACCCGATCAACCCACACCCGTCCTGGCTGCAGGACAAGGGCATGCCCGCACTCCGCGCCGCGGCCGCCGACGCAGGCGTCCCGGTACCACCGCTGTGCCCGCGGATCCGGGCCAACCCGACCGATACCAGGCTTGACGACGACGCCCGGGTGCTCGGCGAGGGCACTCTGGACCAGATCCGCGCCGACCTCGACGGCCTGGCCGAGCTGGGCGCCGAGTACGTCATCCTCGACACGTACATCTCCCCCGACGTCCGCCGCACCGTCGAGGATGACTGGCGCATCCTGGAGACCGTCGCCGCGACGCGTCGGTAGGCCTACGAGCCGTCGGTCTTGGCGATGTCGCGGGCGGCTTCCTGCGCCGCCTCCTCGGCGGCCGCATCGGCGAGCTCACCGGCCTTGAGGATGTAGCTGATCGTCTCATCGACGTCGTCGGTGACGATGAACATGTCCAGGTCCGCGGGTGCGATCTTGCCGTCGGCAAGCATCGTGTCGCGCAGCCAGTCCACCAGCCCGCCCCAGTACGACGACCCGAACAGCACCACCGGGAAGGACGTGACCTTGCGGGTCTGGGTCAGCGTCAGCGCCTCGAACAGCTCGTCCAGGGTGCCGAACCCGCCGGGCATCACCACGAAGCCCTGCGCGTACTTGACGAACATCATCTTGCGCGTGAAGAAGTACCGGAAGTTCATCCCGATGTCGACCCACTCGTTCAGGCCGCTCTCGAACGGGAGCTCGATACCGAGCCCGACCGAGATGCCGTCGGCCTGGGAGGCACCCTTGTTCGCGGCCTCCATCACGCCAGGCCCGCCGCCGGTGATCACGGCGTACCCGGCTCCGACCAGCTTCCGGCCGAGCTCCTCCGCCGCGGCGTACATCGGGTCGCCGGTCTTGGTCCGCGCCGAACCGAACACGCTGATCGCCGGGCCGAGCTCGGCCAGCATCCCGAAACCCTCGATGAACTCCGACTGGATCCGCAGCACCCGCCACGGGTCCGTGTGCACCCAGTCGGACGGTCCGCGGCTGTCCAGTAGCCGCTGCTCGGAGGTGGAGTCCTGGACCTGCTTGCGCCGCATCACGACGGGTCCGCGTTGCGACTGCGGCGGCCGGTCCGGGTGGATCGAGGGGTCGGTCATACCACCTAGGCTAGCCAGGCGCGCAGGTTCCGTTCGACCGACTCGATGTCCTCCTCGGGAACGTACTCGGCCTGCGTGTGGGCCAGCTGCGGGTCGCCCGGGCCGTAGTTCACCGCGGGCGTGCCGAGTGCCGAGAACCGGGCCACGTCGGTCCAGCCGAACTTCGGCTCCACCTGCCCGCCGACCGCGATGACGAAGTCCGCGGCCGCCGGACGGGTCAGCCCGGGCAGCGCACCGGGCGAGGAGTCGGTGACCTCGACGTCGTATCCGTCGAACAGCTCCCGCAGATGCTGCAGAGCCTCGTCCTCGGACCGGTTCGGCGCGAACCGGTAGTTCACGCTCACCCGGCACTCGTCCGGCAGCACGTTGCCGGCCACGCCGCCGGATATCCCGACCGCGTTCATGCCCTCGCGGTACTCCAGCCCGTCGATCGGCACCCGGCGCGGCTCGTACGACGCCAGCCGGGCCAGCACGTCGCCCGCGTCGTGGATCGCGTTCACGCCCATCCACCAGCGGGCCGAGTGCGCGCGCTGGCCGGGGACGATCACGTCGACCCGGACGCTGCCCTGACAGCCGGCTTCGACGACCGCGTTCGACGGCTCCATCACGACCGCGAACGTGCCCTCGAGCAGGTCCGGCCGTTCGATGGCGAGCCGGCCGAGTCCGTTGCGCTCGGCCTCGACCTCCTCGCAGTCGTAGAAGATGTACGTGAGGTCCCGGTTCGGCTCGGTCAGCGACGCCGCCAGCCGGAGCGCGATCGCCACGCCACCCTTCATGTCGCAGGACCCGAGCCCGTGCACGGTGCCCTCGGTACGCCGCGACGGCAGGTTCCTGTTCACCGGGACGGTGTCGAGGTGCCCGGCGACCACGATCCGCTCGGCCCGGCCGAGGTCGGTGCGCGCGACCACCGTGTGGCCGTGCCGGCTGACGGCGAGATGCGGGTACGACGACAGCGCCGCCTCGACCGCGTCCGCGATCGGTCCCTCGTTGCCGCTGACCGACTCGATGTCCACCAGCGCGGCGGTCAGGTCGGGCCCGGACAGGGACAGGTCCAGCTTGGCTGTCGTATTCGCGGTCATGCGACCCCTTCTCCTTCGGCGGGTGACGGCAGGAACACGCAGAACTCGTTCCCTTCCGGATCGGCGCAGACGTACCAGTCGATCTCGTCGTCCGGCGCGCGCAGCAGGGTAGCCCCGGCCTCCAGCACCGGCTCTGCCGCGTCCGCGCTGATGTCCCAGTGGATCCGGTTCTTCACCGTCTTCGGCTCCGGCACCGGGTTGAACACCCAGTAGCTGAAGGGCAGCCCCGGGACGTTCTCCAGCCACCACCACGGCTGTTCGCCGTGGCCGACCTTCCCTCCGAGCACGGCCGCCCACCAGCGCGCCTGGCTCTCCGGATCGGTGCTGTCCACTACCAGCTCGAACGGCTTGTACGCCGGCACCTCGTCGCGCACGAACGCGCAGAACTCGCCGCCCTCCGGGTCGGCCATGACGGTCCAGTGCTGCTTGTCCGACACCGGTACGACCACGGTGGCGCCGAGCTTCTCCAGATGCGCGATCGCGGCGGTGGCGACGTCCAGATGCACGCGCTGTTTGACCGTTCTCGGCTCAGGCACCCGGTTCACCCAGACCGTCTTCTCCGGCCGGTCCCCGATCAGCTTCTCCGGGTCGTCCGCCGGCTGGCTCAGCCCGAGCACGTGCCCCCAGAACTCAGCCATCGCCCGCGCATCGACCGCGTCGATGCACAGATCCATGAACCGCGCCGCCGTCATGCCCGTCAGGCTAACGTGACGGCACCACAGGGTTCGTGAACGGCGTGAGATTCTGGTCCACACAACTCTGAGACGTGGCGGAGAGCGACGATGACGACGATCTACGACGTGGCGCGTAGATCGGGTGTGTCTCCTGCCACCGTCTCCCGGGTGCTGAGCGGCCGTCGCAACGTCGACCCGGAGCTGTCCAAGAAGGTGCGTGCCGCGGTCGCCGAGCTCGGCTACCGCCCGAACGGCGTCGCGCGCAACCTGCGCCGGGCCAGCACGAACCTGTGGGCCGTGGTGATCTCCGACATCGAGAACCCGTTCTTCACCTCGCTGGTGCGCGGGCTCGAGGACGTGGCCCAGACCGCGGGGTACTCGGTGGTGCTGTGCAACAGCGACGAGGACCCGGACAAGGAGGCGGCGTACGTCTCCGCGGTGCTCACCGAGCAGATGGCCGGGGTGGTGATCTCACCGTCCGGCTCGGCCGACGGCGTCCAGCAGCTGCACGACGCCGGGGTGCCGATGGTGGTGATCGACCGGCACTTGGACGGGATCGAGGTCGACACCGTGCTGGTCGACAACGAGCACGGCGCCGCCGAGGCGGTGAAGCACCTGCTCGACGGCGGCTACCGCCGGATCGGCTGCATCACCGGACCGCGCCGGGTCAGTACGGCGCTGGACCGGCTCGCCGGGTACCGGACCGCGCTGCGGACGGCGGGTGTCCGGTTCGACAAGGACCTGGTCCGACATGCGGACTTCCGCGAGGCCGGAGGGTACTCCGCGATGGAGAGCCTGCTGGAGCTGGCCGAGCCACCCGAAGCGCTGTTCGTCGCGAACAACCTGATGACGGTCGGCGCGCTGGAGTGCCTGACCGCCCGCGGCCTACGGGCCCCGGACGACATCGCCGTGGTCGGCTTCGACGACATCCCCTGGGCGGACCTCGTCGTACCGCCGTTGTCCACGGTGGCACAGCCGACGTACGAGCTGGGACGTACCGCGGGGCAGCTCCTCAAGGACCGGATCGGCACCCCGGGCCGGCCCGCCTCGATGGTCACGCTGCGCACCGAGCTGCACGTCCGCGGCACGTCGAGTCCGCGGCGGAGCCAGTCGACTGCGTGAGACGATCCCGGCCATGACATCGCGGGACGCCGATTACTTCGACCAGTGGTACGACGACATGACCCGCTCCGAGGTCCGGGACGGGTTGTTCGAGAGCGTGCTGGGCCTGCCGCCGCACCTGCTGTCCACCAGCCTGCTCACCTGGTCCGGCATCGACTCCGTGGTCGCCGCGCTCGCCGTCTCCGGCGGTGACGTGCTGCTCGATCTTGCCTGCGGGCGCGGCGGCTACGGCCTGGAGATCGCCAGCCGCACCGGTGCCCGGCTGCTCGGTGTCGACTTCTCGGCTGTCGCTTTGGAACAGGCGCGGCGGCGTGCTGGTGAGCTCGGTCTGGACGCGACGTTCCAGGTCGGCGAGCTGGTCCGGACCGGGCTGGCGGATGACTCGGTCGATGCGGTGATGTGCGTGGACGCGGTCCAGTTCGCCTCGCCACCGGTGGCCGGTCTGCGCGAGTGCCGGCGGGTGCTGGTACCGGATGGGCGGCTGGTGATGACCTGCTGGGAGCCGGCCGAGCCCGGCGACGACCAGCTGCTGCCACAGCGACTGCGGGGCCTCGATCTGGACCGCGACCTGCGCGCCGCCGGGTTCACCGACGTACGCGTGACGGAGCGCCCGGACTGGCGCGAGGTGGAGCGCACCCTGTGGGAGGAGTCGCTGAAGGTCGATGCCGGCGACGACCGCGCCATGCACTCGATGCAGGACGAGGCGCGCCGCTCACTCGACACCTTCGACCAGCTCCGCCGAGTCTTCGCCACGGCAACGGCTCCGTGAACGGACTGCTAGCCGGCGTCCCGCTGGGCGTCGTCTCGACCCGCCACGTCCAGGTCCGCCTCGGTGGCACCGGTGATGCGCCGGGCGCCGGTGTGGTCGACGCGGAACAGCTGGCCGTGCGGGCCGGTCCACAGGTATGTGCCGTCGGACAGGCGGCGGTATAGCCATCGGCCATGGGTCTTGACGTACGGACGATCGGTGACGCTGGAAACCCTTGTGGACAAGGCGAAACTCACCGACCGAAGGTCATGATCCGTCAGACGTATCGCTCTCGCTGAAGGGCGCACACCCGAACACGACTGTTATCCGGCAAGGCCCGCGCAGACCTTCGCTCCGCGGTCTGGCAGGCTTGCCGGCATGACCGACGCGCCCTCCTCCGAGCACTCCCGCGCCTGGGGCTTCGGCCTGGCCACTGTCACCGAGCGCGGTGCGGTGCTGGACGCCTGGTACCCGGCACCCGCGCTCGGGGAGGCTCCGGCCGACGCCGAGCCGCCCGCGGAGCTGACCGCCGCCGAAGGCTCGGACGACCTGCGCGAGGTGCGCCGTACCGTGGTCAGGACTGCCATCACGCTGGCCGAGGCGCCGGCGGGTGTGGAGGACGCGTACCTGCGGCTGCAGCTGATCTCGCACCGGCTGGTCCGGCCGCACGGCCTGAACCTCGACGGTATCTTCGGCGCGCTGCCGAACAACGCCTGGACCTCGCTCGGACCGGTTCCGGCCGACCAGGTCGAGCAGGTCCGGCTACGGGCCCGGGCGCGCGGCAAGTACCTGGCCGTCACCAGCGTGGACAAGTTCCCGCGGATGACCGACTACGTGGTGCCGTCCGGGGTCCGGATCGGAGACGCGGACCGGGTCCGGCTCGGCGCGCACCTGGCCGAGGGCACGACGGTGATGCACGAGGGCTTCGTCAACTTCAACGCGGGCACGCTCGGCACGTCGATGGTCGAGGGCCGGATCGTGGCCGGCGTTGTGGTCGACGACGGCAGCGACATCGGCGCCGGCGCGTCGATCATGGGCACGCTGTCCGGCGGCGGCACCCAGGTGATCTCGATCGGCAAGCGCTGCCTGGTCGGCGCCAACGGCGGGATCGGGATCTCGCTCGGCGACGACTGCGTGGTCGAGGCCGGGCTGTACGTCACCGCCGGCACCAAGGTCACCCTCCCGGACGGCACCGTGGTGAAGGCCCGCGATCTGTCCGGCCAGAACGGGCTGCTGTTCATCCGAAACTCGGTCACCGGCGCGGTCGAGGCCCGGGCGCGCACCGGTCAGGGCATCACACTGAACGAAGCCCTGCACGCGAACGCGTGAGACAGCCCCCCGGAACCCGGCGGGTGTCGCCGGACGTTGAGACCGGTATGCCCGTGAAGCGCCGCCGTACCGTCGCCGTGCTCGCCGGCCTGCTCGTGACCGGGCTGGCGGCGGTCATCGGCGTGGCCTGGCTCATGGGCGACCGCGACGGTATCCCGTTGCTGCCGGACCCGGAGCGCTGCACCGCGCGGGCGTCGGGATCGACCGTGGTGCTGGATCTCGAGCAGGCCGAGAACGCCGCGATCATCGCGGGTGTCGCGGTACGGCGCGGGCTGCCCGCCCGGGCGGTCACGATCGCGCTCGCCACCGCGTACCAGGAGTCCGACATCCGCAACCTCGACCACGGCGACCGGGACTCGCTCGGGCTGTTCCAGCAGCGGCCGTCGATGGGCTGGGGTACGCCGGCCCAGGTGCGCGACCCGCACCACGCGGCCGGCCGGTTCTACGACGCGCTGGTGAAGATCAAGGGCTACGAGCGGATGCAGATCACGGTCGCCGCGGACAAGGTCCAGCGCAGCGCGTTTCCGAAGGCGTACGCCGACCACGAGGCGGACGCCCGGGCACTGGCCTCGGTGCTGACCGGGTACTCGCCGGCCGGCCTCAACTGCGTCGTCCGGCACGACACGATGGCCGCCGAGACGCTCGGCGCGAACGGCCTGACGAAGCGCGCGAACGCTGTCCGGACCGAGCTCTTCCAGACGTTCGGGAAGCTGCCGGTCGGAGGCTTCAGACCGGGCGGGATCCGCACCGGCCACATGGAGGGGTCGACGCACTACGACGGCCGGGCGGTGGACGTGTTCGCCCGGCCGATCAGTGCGGAGAACAAGCGCCGCGGCTGGGCCTACGCCCAGTTCCTGGTCGCGCACGCGGACCGGCTCGGGATCCAGACGGTGATCTTCGACGACCGGATCTGGACCGCCGGGTTCCGCTCGGACAGCGGCTGGCGCGCCTACACACCGCCGAGCCGCGACGGGAGCTCAGCCACCTTGCGGCACCTGGACCATGTCCACGTGGACGTGGTCCAGGACTGATCCAGCCTTACTCGTCGTGTTCCTGCGGCGGAAGCGCCTCGATGATCGGGTGGTCCTTGTCGATCTTGCCCAGCTTCGACGCACCGCCGGGCGAACCGAGGTCGGTGAAGAAGTCCACGTTCGCGGTGTAGTAGTCCTTCCACTGCTCAGGGGTGTCGTCCTCGTAGTAGATCGCCTCGACCGGGCAGACCGGCTCGCAGGCACCGCAGTCCACGCACTCGTCAGGGTGGATGTAGAGCATCCGGTTGCCCTCGTAGATGCAGTCGACGGGGCACTCCTCGACACACGCGAGGTCCTTGAGGTCAACACACGGCTGCGCGATGACGTAGGTCACTGGATCTCCTCCTATGGCGAGCACCGCTGCGGTCTTGCTCGGACCGCGGATGCGAAAAACCTCTTGCTGTCCTCCTTAGTATCACGCTCGTACTCATCAACTGTGCCTGGAGTCCGGATCGTGTCTGCCCCTTACCCCCGTTTGAGCCGGCGTGACATCGGCCACCGGGTCGTCGTACGGCACAGGCTGCGGTCCGGGCAGCTCACCGACGTGGTCGGCGTGCTGGTGTCGTACGACGATCCGCAGCTGATCGTACGCCGGGCCGACACCAGTACCGAGGTGATCAGCCTCACCGATGTCGCCGCCGCCAAGCCGGTCCCGCCGACGCCGCTGCGCCGGGTCGATGTGGACGCGGTGCTGCTAGCCACTGCGTCGGGGCGCCCGGCGGCCGAGACCGAGCACCTGGGCGACTGGTTGCTCCGGGCATCCGGTGGCTGGACCGGTCGCGGCAACTCGGTGCTGCCGTACGGCGATCCGGGCGTACCGGTCGCGGACGCGCTGGCGCGGGCGGTGGCGTTCTATCGGGCCCGGGACCTGCCGCCGCTGGCGCTGGTACCGCTCGGCACACCGGAAGAGGAGCTGTTCCGCGGCAACGGCTGGGTGGAGGCGCGGCCGGAGCAGTCGGACACGCTGGTACTGCACACCACACTCGACCTGGTGAACGCCGAACCGGCCGTGCAGGTCTCGGTGTCGGAGCACCCGGACCGGTCCTGGTACGACGTGGCCTTCGACGGAGCAGCGCCACCCGCGGCCGCGCCCGCGGTCATGGAAGGCGCGACGGTGGCGGCGTTCGCCTCGGTGCAGCTGGACGGCAGGACGGTGGCGGTCGGCCGGGCGGCGATGACCGGGCACTGGGTCGGCGTCGACTCGGTCGCGGTAGCGGTGTCGTATCGGCGGCGCGGGCTCGGTACCGCGGTCCTGCAGGGCCTGGCCCGTTGGGGCGGTGCGCGCGGCGGGCGTCGTACCTATCTCGAGGTGGTCGAGGAGAACGCGGCGGCGCTGGCGGCGTACTCCGCGCTGGGCTACCGCGAGGCGTACCGGTACCGCTACCTGGTCGCGCCGTGACCGCGCCGTGACCGGGACGCTGGTGATCGTGACCGGCCGGGGTGACGCCGGACGATCTGGGTAGGGTCGGGGCATGAGTGACGGTCACGGGCGGCGGGAGTATCCGGGGGACTTCGACGGGGTGCCTCGGCTGGAGTATCAGCCGAACGCGGACGGCGACGCCGACCCGGGCGAGATCGTCTGGACCTGGGTGCCGTACGAGGAGGACCACACCCGGGGCAAGGACCGGCCGGTGCTGGTGATCGGCGTCGACGGCGCCTGGCTGCTGGCGCTGATCCTGACCAGTCAGGATCACGATCGCGACGCCGCCGACGAGGCCCGGTACGGCCGGGTCTGGCTCGACATCGGCAGCGGCGCCTGGGACGCCGACGGCCGGGCCAGCGAGGTCCGGCTGGACAGGATCGTGCGGATCGACCCGACGGCGGTGCGCCGCGAGGGCGCGACCATCGACGCGGAGATGTTCGCCCAGGTCGCCGACGGCGTCACCAAGCTCGCCGGCTGACCGCCAGCCTCAGCCGCCGGTGGGGCGGTTGCTCGGTGGCGGTGTGATCGGCGGCGTGGTGGGTGGCGGCGTCGGCTTCTTGCCGCAGACCACCTTGTCGGCCGGGTTGTACCTCGTGGTGAAGGTCTCGGTCTTCACCCGCTGACCGTTCCGGCTGAAGTAGCGATAGACCTTCACGTCGAAGCCGGCGACCGGCGCGTGCGCCTCGCAGCCCGGCTTGTCGTTGTAGATCACGCCTGCCGGGCGGGGGTTGTACCGGGCCGACTTGCCGGCCGAGATGTCCCAGGTCTTGGTGCTCCAGATCCGCACCGTGATGCTGCCGCGGCTGCTCGGAGTGGAAGGGGTGAAGCTGGTGTCGACCAGCGCGCCGTACTCGCTGTCGTTCTGGAACTTCAGGTCGACCGACGGCCACGCGACGGTCGCCTCGCGGCCCTCCGGGTAGCGGTCGATGTAGAAGCTGTGCGGCTTGTGCTCGACGTCCTTCAGCCCGGCGAAGAACATCGCGTTGAACGTGGTCGTCGCGGACTGAGAGACGCCGCCGCCGAGGTCCTTCACCAGCACACCCTTGTTGATGATGTACCCCTCGGTGAAGCCGTTCTCCGCGGTGCGCTCGCCGACGACCTTGTTCAGGCTGAACGTCTCACCGGGCTTGAGCAGCGTGCCCTCGATCCTGCGGGCCGCGTTACCGATATTGATGTTGCGGTACGCGGCGTGCGGAAAGTACGTGGTGAACGCGCCGGTCACCGCCGTCACGCCGAGCTTGTTCGCCGCCTCGGTGGTGAAGGCCGCCTTCTTCGCGACCAGCTCGACCGGGGCGGACCGCTCGCCCGCGCGCTTCGGCAGCGTGTCCAGGATCACGGGCACCAGCTTGGCCCGGTCGATGACGTGTCCGTCGACAGCCGGTACGACGGCCGGCCGGCCGCCGCGGAGCTCGACCGTCGCGTCCTTGGGCGGAGTCTCGAGGTCCTCGAACGCCTTCTTCAGCACCGGCTCGAGCTTCGCGGAGGTCAGGGTCGGCGTGTAGGTGCCGTCGGTGTTCACAGTCAGCCGCAGGCCTGGCGCGATCTGCTCCGGCTGCAGCGTGACGCTCTCCTCGCCGACGGTGAGCGTGATCGGCGCCGACATCGCCGGCTCGGCGTACTCCTTCATCGCCTTCGCGAGCGCCTCGGCGTTCACCTTCGGGTCGGTGGTCCGCACGGCCAGTGCCACCGGGCGCCCTGTGGACGGGAATGCGTCCTTCAGCTGGTCGGCCGCCTTCTCGGCGTCGACCGTGATCCCCTCGGCCGGCGGGTGCTGCACCGCCTCGGAGCCGGAGAACGTGATGCTGCCCTCGGTCGGCTCCCGGTTCACCTTCTTGGCGAGCCGCTGGACCGTCGCCTCGAGCTTGCCGTCGTCGGCGACCACCACCGGGTCGATCGGCGAACCGCCGGTCAGCACGTGCCACATCCGGCCCGGGCTGAGGCTGCGACCGGCACCGGCCGCGGTCACGGTGGCGTCCACGTCGACGGTCAGCCCCGCCTCGGACGGTTTCACCGTGTGTGTCCGGCCGCCTGCGGTCAGCTTGATCGGGTCGTCCAGCCTGCCCTTGAGCGCCTCGTCCAGCTTCGCCTTCGCCTGGTCCTCGGACAGCCCGCCGAGCGCGACACCGAGCACCGTCGTGTCGCCGGGGATCTTGCCGCCGGTGACAGCGAAGGCGATGCCGTATGCGAGTACGAGTACTCCGAACGCCGCCGCGGCGATGAGCGCCACGAGCCGTTTTCTCCCCACCACCGGCCAGAGTCCTCCTGCTCAGCGTGATAAAGGCAACCGGGACATCCTACGGGAACTTGCGAGATCAATCTCCCTCAGCAGGGGGTCATTCGGACTCGATCCGGCGATACCCGCCAGTCAGGTAGACCAGAGCGTCCGGTCCGGCCAGCTCGTCGACCCCCAGGCTGAGCACCTCGCCCACCACGATCGTGTGGTCCCCGCCGTCGTACGTCGCCCAGGTCCGGCACTCCAGCCACGACAGCGCTCCTTCGATCACCGGACAACCCGTCTTCGGCGCCGCGGTGGTCTGCACACCGTCGAACTGGGTGAGCAGGTCACGTCCCGAGCGAGCGTAACGCTCCGCAAGCGGTTGCTGATCCGCGGTGAGCACCGAGGCGGCCCAGGACCCGCAGGACAGCATCGCGTCGTGCATCCGCACGCCCTTGTCGACGCACACCAGCACCAGTGGCGGGTCCAGCGAAACGGAGGTGAACGCGTTCGCGGTCATCGCGTGCGGGACACCGCCCTGCAACGTCGTGACCACCGCGATCCCGGTCGTGAACCGGCCCAGCACGGCGCGGAAGTCCGCGGGGTCGACGGGGGTTGTCACACCCCGACTCTAGAGTCCGGCGAAGAGATCGTGTTCCAGGCCGTCGTCGTCCGGACTGTGGATGCCCTTCACCAGCCGGTACGCCTCGTTGGCCCAGATCTCGTTGCCGAGGTTGTTCGACAACGCGAAGAACGGGCCGTCGACGGTGATCTGGGTGGCGTGTGCCTTGAGCGCGTTCATCTTCCGGTCGATGTACTGCGAGCCGTCCACGACACAGCTGATCAGCCGGTCAGGGGTGAGGAACCGCGGCAGCTCGCCGTCCGGGTCCATCCCCTCGAAGGTGGTGGTGTCGCCGGACTCGCGCAGCTTGCGGATACCCTCCCGGAAGCCGGACTCGGCGATCCCCACCCAGTAGATCTTCGCGACGTCCCAGGCGTCCCCCAGGTCCTCCCGGTACGACGGCGCAGCCGCCAGCTGTGCCGCATACATCGCGACCCGGTGCGCCTGGATGTGGTCCGGGTGCCCGTAGCCGCCCCACTCGTCGTACGTGACCAGTACCTGCGGCCGGATCTCGCGGATCACCGCGACCAGGTCGTTCGCCGGCTTCACCAGGTCGGCGCGCCAGAAGGTGTCCGGGCGCGGGTCCGGTGGCGGCGCGGCGTTGCCGGAGTCGTCCCAGACCATGCCCGTGTCGCGATACCTGCCCTCGCCGCCGAGGAACCGATGGTCGGTGACACCGAGCTCGGACATCGCCTCGGCGAGCTCGGTGATCCGGTGCGGACCGAGGGCGTCGGTCTGGTCCGAGGCCAGGTGCCCGAGCTCGGGCACCAGCACCTCACCCTCCTCGCCGAGCGTGCAGGTGACCAGCGTGACGTGCACGCCCTCGTCGACGTAGCGGGCCATCGTGACCCCGTTGTTGATCGTCTCGTCGTCGGGATGTGCGTGCACCAGCAGTAGCCGCTTGGCGGGGAGCTCAGACATGTCGCCCAGCGTAGTTGGTCGCGCGGACAACCCCAGGTCCCCTCCGGGCCGCAGACGCGGTGATGGGCGGTACCGGCGAACCGGTACCGCCCATCACTGGCGTGCTAGCTCACCTGCAGATCACTGCGCCTGCTTCAGGCCGATCTGGGTGAGGTCGGGCAGACCACCGGTGTTCGGGTCGGCCACTGCGTTGTCGACGTTGGAGCCCGTCACGTACACGTTGAGGTCCTGAACGGTCGGCACCAGCGGGGCCGTCTTCATGATCTCGGTGTACAGGTCGGAGTACCTCTGCTCCATCTTCTTCTTGTCGGTCTCCGTGGCGATCTGGGGCATCTGGTCCCAGCCGACCTGGCTACGCGAGTAGTTGTTCTGCGCGGCCTTGCCGGGCGAGGAGCTGTCCGGTCCGAGCACCGACGGCACGATGGTCGCCAGGGTCGGCCAGTCGTAGCACCAGCCAGCGGTGATCAGGTCGGTCGCCGCGGAGTCCTGCTGCTGGGTCGAGTAGTAGTTGTCGCCCGGGATCTTGCGGATGTCGACGTTGACCCCGATCTCCTTCCAGGACGCCTGCGCCGCCTCGGACGCCTTCACCGCGAGCCCGGCGTCAGAGGTACCCAGCACCAGCTTCTCGCCCTTGTAGCCGGCCTCGGCCAGCAACTGCTTCGCCTTGGCCTGGTCACCCTCCGGCGGAACCTTGAAGTGCTCCTCCGGCTTGTAGCCCTCCAGGTCCTGCGGAATGATCGAGTCGATCACCGCGGCCAGCCGCTCACCACCGCGACCGTCGCGGTAGCTGGTCCGGTCCAGACCGTAGTACAGCGCCTCGCGCATCTTCTGGTTCTTCATCAGCGGCTTCTGCTCGTTGAAGCCGATGTAGCGCCGGCAGATGTCGGTGCCCTCGACCACGCGGTCCTTCACGTTCGCCTGGTTGGTCTTGGCGATGTTCTCCGGCTGCACACCGCCGAAGCTGATCGAGCTCTTGTCCGCGGTGCCGTCGGCGAACAGCCGCTGGTCGACCGTGGCCGGAGCGTCACCGAACTTGAAGATGAACTTGTCCGGGCGCGCGGTACGCAGCGGGTCACTGTTCTTGTCCCACTGGTCGTTGCGGACCAGGGTGAGGCTCTTCTTCCGGATGTACGACTCGATCTTGTACGGGCCGGTCGCCTGTGGCTTGTTGTCGTACTGGGTCTTGGTGTCCATCTTCTCCTGCACCGGGGAGAAGTTCGGCATGCTGGCGGTGCCCTCGAAGGTGGACACAGCGCGGTTCAGCTTGAACACGATCGTGTTGTCGTCCGGAGTCTCGATCGCGGTGCAGCCCTTGCCGCCGTTGTTACCGGCCGGGGAGTACGGGCCCTTGTAGCCGGCGCAGTCCAGGTACTCCTGGCCGTACGGCGCACCCTCCTGCATATCGGGGGAGAAAGACCGCTCGATGCCGTACTTGAAGTGCTTGGAGGTCACCACGGTGCCGTCGTCGAACTTCAGGCCCGGCTTCAGCTTGAACGTCCAGGTCTTGAAGTCCGGGCTGGACTCCCAGCTCTCCGCCATGTCCTTCTCGAGCACGATCTTCTTGCTCTGGGCGTCGTACCGGTAGTCGGTCAGCCGCCGGGTGATCAGCTTGCCGATCTCGTTGGAGTCAGTGACGAAGTTACGCGCCGGGTCGAGGTGCTCCACATCGTTCTCGTGGTACACCGTCAGGGTCCCACCCGATGCACCGGCGTTGTTTCCGCCCTCTGGGCTCTCGGGTTCGTCGCCGCCGCACGCGACCATCGACGTGGCCAGTGCCAGGCCGACGATCGCCGACCCAACTCGCTTGGCGTGAGCCATGCTCATCCTCATTTCTCGAAAATCACCGGCGCCGCGACGCGGCAGCCTCAGACTGGATCGCCCGATATCTACGCATGGAAGCCTTGCAATCCGCAATGGAACCGTAGGCGCCGTGGCCGGATCGTGACCCCATCATTGCCATGGCTAGACCTTGCATTGTGTAATCACGCCAGCCGTCGGGACACGGGTCGTGACCTTTAGATCACATCGCGTTCTTCGGGGAAGTGACAGGCCGCCTGATGACCCGGCGCACCGATCTGCAGCAGCGGCGGTTCCTGCTCCGCGCAGATCTCCTGGGCCTTCCAGCAGCGGGTACGGAACCGGCAGCCGCTGGGCGGGTTCAGCGGGCTCGGCACGTCTCCGGTGAGCCGGATCCGCTCCCGGCTCGCGAGCGAGTCAGGGTCCGGCTCGGGCACTGCCGACAGCAGCGCGTGCGTGTACGGGTGCCGCGCGTGGTTGTACAGCTCGTCCCGCTCGGCGATCTCGACGATCTTGCCGAGGTACATCACCGCGACCCGGTCCGAGATGTGCCGGATGACCGACAGGTCGTGCGCGATGAAGAGGTACGCGAGCTCGAAGTCGTCCTGCAGGTCCTCGAGCAGGTTGACGATCTGGGCCTGGATCGAGACGTCGAGCGCCGAGACCGGCTCGTCGCACACGATCAGCTTCGGGCGCAGCGCCAGCGCCCGGGCGATGCCGATCCGCTGCCGCTGGCCGCCGGAGAACTCGTGCGGGTACCGGTTGTAGTGCTCCGGGTTGAGCCCGACACGGTCCATCAGCTCCTGGACTGCCTTCTTGGTCCCGCCCTCGGTCTTGATCTTCTGGATGGCGAACGGCGACGCGATGATGGTGCCGACCGTCTGCCGCGGGTTCAGCGACGAGAACGGGTCCTGGAAGATCATCTGCACGTCGCGCCGGAGCGGACGCATCTTCGCCCGGGTTATGTGCGTGATGTCGGCACCCTCGAACCGGATCGTGCCGCCGGTAGGCTCGTCGAGCCGGGTGACCAGACGGCCGGTGGTCGACTTGCCGCAGCCAGACTCGCCGACGACGCCGAGCGTCTCACCGGGCCGGATGGAGAAGTCGATGCCGTCCACGGCCTTCACCGCGCCGGTCTGCTTCTGCAGGATGATGCCCCGCGTCACGGGGAAGTACCGCTGCAGCCCCTCGACGACCAGCAGGGCTTCTCGCTCCGCCTTGCCGGTTGGCGGCGTCTTCTCGACAGATGTCGACGTCGTCACAGTCGCTCCTGATGCCTCGGTGCCCGGATCACAGGCTCGGCTTGATCTGCTCGGTGAACAGCTGCTTGCGGCGCTCCGACTCGATGTGGCAGCGCACCCGGTGCCCGTCCCTGCCGATCTGCAGCAGCTCGGGTACCTCCGCGACGCACGAATGACCCTCGACGTGCTGCTGGAAGTCGCACCGCGGCTGGAACGGACACCCGTTCGGCAGGTTGATCAGCGACGGCGGTGTGCCCTTGATCGACCGCAGCCTGTGGTCGCCGCCGCGGTCGACCCGGGGGATCGAGCCGAGCAGGCCCCAGGTGTAGGGCATCTCGGGACGGTAGAAGATGTCCCGGACGTTGCCGGCCTCGACCACCCGGCCGCCGTACATCACGACCAGGTCCTGCGCCATCTGCGCGACCACGCCGAGGTCGTGGGTGATGATGATGATCGCGGAGTTGAACTCCTTCTGCAGGTCCACCATCAGGTCGAGGATCTGTGCCTGCACGGTGACGTCCAGCGCGGTCGTCGGCTCGTCGGCAATCAGCAGCTTCGGGTCGCACATCAGCGCCATCGCGATCATCGCACGCTGGCGCATGCCGCCGGAGAACTGGTGCGGGTAGTCGTCGAACCGCTTGTCCGGTGACGGGATACCGACACGGTCCAGCAGATCGACGGCGCGCTTCTTCGCCGCCGCCTTGGAGGCGTCGTTGTGCACCAGGTACGCCTCGGTGAGCTGGTCTCCCACCGTGTAGAGCGGGTGCATCGCCGACAGCGGGTCCTGGAAGATCATCGCGATCTGGTTGCCGCGCAGCCGGCGGATATCGTCCACCGACATCGAGACCAGTTCCTCACCGTCCAGCCAGATCTCGCCACTGACCTTGGCCCGGCTGCCCTTGTGCAGGCCCATGATGGCCAGGCTGGTCACGCTCTTCCCGGAACCCGACTCGCCCACGATGCCGAGGGTCTTCCCCCGCTCGAGGGTGAAGCTCAGGCCGTTCACCGCTTTCACGATGCCGTCGTCGGTCGGGAAGTGCACCTGGAGGTCTCTCAGCGCCAGGAAGGACTCGTCGGGCGCCTTGTCCACCATCGCCGTCGTTGCAGCAGGCTCGCTCACGTCTCTCCTCGTCCAGTCTCGTCCGGTCAGGACAGCCGCACACGCGGGTCGATGAAGGCGTACAGGATGTCGACGATGATGTTCGCGACGACGATGAAGATCGCGGCGAACAGCACCACACCCATGATCGCGGGCAGGTCGTTGCCCAGCACGGAGTCGATCGAGAACTTGCCCAGGCCGGTGATGCTGAAGATCTGCTCGGTGATCACGGCTCCGCCGAGCAGGCCGCCGAGGTCGAGACCGAAGATCGTGACGATCGGGGTCAGCGCCGCGCGCATAGCGTGCTTGAACACCACGGTCCGCTCACCCAGACCCTTGGCTCGGGCGGTTCGGATGAAGTCCTCGTTCAGCGTGTCGATCATGTTGGCGCGGGTCAGCCGGGTGTACAGCGCCGCAAACACCAGTGCCAGCGTGATCCACGGCAGTATGTAGAACTGCACCCACGGACCCGGCCCGGCCGTGAGTAGTGCCGCGTTCGCGGTGTCCGGGAACGGCAGCCACTGCAGCTTCACGATGAACAGGTACAGCAGCAGGTAGCCGAAGACCAGCGTCGGGAAGGACACCCCGAACAGCGCCAGGCCGACGCTCAGCTTGTCCAGTGCCTTGCCCTTCTGCAGGGCCGCGACGATTCCGAGCGCCACCCCCCCGAACAGCCAGAGGATCGCGGCTCCCATGGCCAGCCAGAAGGTCGCGGGGAATGCGTCGGCGATCGAGTCCCAGACCGGGATGCCGTTCTGGTAGGACTCGCCGAAGCACGGCCACGGGCATTGCCGCTCGCTGCCCTCCGAGCCGATCATCCGGCCGTTCGGGTTGATCAGACCCTTCATATACGTTCCGTACTGGACGATCAGCGGGTCGTCGAACCCGTATGTCGCGTTGACCTGGGCGACGGTCTCGGTGTTGCAGTCCTTGCCACAGATCAGCAGTGCCGGGTTCGCCGGCGTGGCCCAGAACAGGAAGAAGGTGATCGCGCTGATCACCCAGAGGATCAGCACCAGCTGCAGCAGCCGGCGGATGATGTATCGGCCCATCGGTCAGCTCCGTCCGGCGCGCGGGTCGAGGGCGTCACGAACGGAGTCGCCCAGCAGGTTGAACGCGAGCACGGTGATGAACAGCGCCATGCCCGGGAAGAACAGGTACAGCGGGTTGCTCTCGATCCAGTCCGACGCGTCGGAGATCATCCGGCCCCAGGACGAGGTGGGCTCCTTGATACCGACGCCGAGGAAGGACAGCGCCGCCTCCGCGGTGATGTAGGTAGGGAGCAGCAGCGTGGTGTAGACGAGCAGTGTCGGGATCATGTTGGGCAGGATCTGTTTGAAGATCACGTAGTTCGGTCCGGCACCTAGGGAGCGCGCGGCCTCGACGAACTCCCGCTCCCGCAGCGAGAGGGTCTGGCCGCGGACGATCCGGGCCAGATAGGCCCAGCCGAAGAAGCCGAGCACGAACATCAGCACGCCCATCCGCAGCTTGTTGTCGTCCGGGATGCCGAAAAGGTCCTGGCCGCGGTCCGCGATCACCGGCGTCAGCGCCATGATGAACAGCAGCGTCGGGAAGCTCAGCATGATGTCCATCAGCCGGCTCAGGACCGTGTCGATCCAGCCGCGGAAGTACCCGGACGCCATCCCGATGACGGTGCCGATCACGACCGCCAGGATGGTTCCGCCGAGCGCCACGAGCAAGGACACGCGAGTGCCGTAGATCAAGCGGGAGAAGACGTCACGGCCGTTCTGCGGTTCGACGCCGAGCCAGTGCTCGGTGCTGATCCCGGCACCCAGGCCGCCGATCGGGATACCACCGTCGCGGGTGTTCAGCAGCGGGTTGCCGTCCGCGTCGACTTTGTTGAACTGGTCCGGCGGGAAGCCGTTGATCTTCACGATCAGCGGTGCGAAGAGCGCGACCCCGATGATGATCAGGATCACAATCGCGCTGACGACGGCGACCTTGTCCTTCTTCAGCCGTGCCCAGGCGATCTGGCCGAGTGAGCGGCCCTCGATCTGCTTCGCCTCAGCCGTGTCTGCCAGGTGATCAACCGGCAGCTCATCGCCCGAGATCTGGGTATCCGCCGCCCCAATCGTCATGAGGTTCCAACCCCTTCCACATCGGCAGCCGGACTCGGTCATCCCGATGGAGACCATCGGGCACCTTACGTATCTCACCACTCGGACGCCACTTCCGGCCCTACTCGTCTCCGAATCGTGACGGATCGGTCGGCGTCGTCTGTGACGCCCTCAGTATGGACCTGACCAGCGGTTCCAAGAAGGGTCGGTCGGGCGAGAGCCAGTCGACGTCGTACAGGTCGTCGATCCCGAGCCAGCGGATCGCGGTGTGCTCGTGCAGGACCGGGTCTCCCGCCAGCAGCCGGCCGGTGTAGACCCGGAGCAGGTACGGCTCGCCCATCGGCTGGGACCCGAGCAGCTCACCGACCGCCACCTCGATCCCCAGCTCCTCGCGCAGCTCCCGGACCACGGCCTGGGCGTCCGACTCCCCCGGCTCCACCTTGCCGCCGGGGAACTCCCAACCACCGGGCGTACGCGGTGACGGCGGTCGCAACGCCGCCAGTACCCGGCCGTCGCGGATCAGCGCGACACCGACCACTACCTGTCGCTGCGGGACTACGTTCACGGATGGTCACTGTGCCAGACCGGTGCCGCGAGGCAACGATTCGGCAACGGGCTCGGACGGGACCAAATCATGGTGCAGGCGCCTCGTCGTGCCGCGACAATGCGGACATGCCGCTGCAGAACCGGGTGATGCCGACCGGCGAGATCGTCGCGGACCCGGCACGCGGCCTGCTGATGGGCAACCGCGGCTGCCTGCACGGCCCGGACCGCCGGCTCGGCATCGCCCGCTGGCGGTCGAAGCTGTGGATCTGTTGCGTGCTGGACTTCAAGGGAGTCCAGCGCGACCCGATGCCACCCGGCCGCTGGACCGCGCTGTTCTTCCTGGATGAGGCGACCGCTCTGGCAGCGGGTCACCGGCCGTGTGCGTACTGTCGCCGGACGGCCTACGACGCCTTCGTGAAGACCTGGCAGCACGCGCACCGGCTGCCGGCCCGGCCGCGGGCCACCGAGCTGGATGCGGTGCTGCACGAACAGCGCGTCGGCCGGAACCGGCAGCAGCGCACCTGGGTCGCGACGTTCGGCCGGCTGCCCGACGGTGCGATGGTCAGGTACGGCGGCCGGCCGGCACTGGTACTCGGCGAGTGCGTGCTCGGCTGGACCTTCCAGGGCTATGAGCGACCGGTCGCGCTGGACCGGTCCGCCACCGTCGAGCTGCTCACCCCGCCGGCGACGGTCGCGACCCTGGCCCACGGCTACCAGCCGGTGCTGCATCCGAGCGCGTACGAGACCGCGCGATGAGGCCCTAACATCTACGGCATATATAAGGCTTACCTAACCTCGTCTGGCCCCTTCATCGCCGTCGTCGGCGCCTCGGTACGATCCGGCCACAAACGTGACGCAACACCCCTTCGGCGAGCCTTCCGCTGCGCACCTCTGCCACGGCAGAGTGTGGTTATCCAATGGCAAGGTCCCATGTAGGGCGGACCTGTCACGGGACTGTATGGAGGCGGAATGGGCGACGGTTCACAAGCGGTGGCTGCGGTGCAGCGCGCGCTCGAAGCGCTGCACGGGTCGGTCGGGAAACTGAGTCAGGAGTACGGTGACACCCTCGGTGTCCGGCGCCTGGTGTCCGACGTGGCCCGTCTGAGCGACGACCTCGCCGAGCTCGGCCCGCCTGACCCGCAACGTCGTCCCGGCCCTGTGCCGGATGAGCTGGAGGAGATCCCGGACGTGGAGTACGACGCGTCGATGTGGTCGGAGGCCGAGCACGAGGGCTTCGGAGCCCCGGACCGGCACGCCCCGTGAGCGCGGGGGTCGACAGCCCGGGCCGCGCGGCCATCGGGCAGAAGACACTGCGCCAGGACAGATGGTGGCTGGCGCCGCTCAAGATCGGCGTGATCCTCGCGTTCTTCATCGTCTACGCGACGGTGCGGATCTTCATGAACAAGTACTACTGGGCAGAGGCCGAGCACTACCTCACGCCGTTGTACTCCCCCTGCCTGAGCCAGGAGTGCGTACCAGGCTCGAGCCACTTCGGCACCCCGCTGCCGGCGTTCCCGGTGTTCGTGCCGGTCCCGCTGATCACGTTCGCGATCCTGGCCGGCTTCCGCGGCACCTGCTACTACTACCGCAAGGCCGGCTACCGGTCCTTCTTCCTGGCACCGGCCGCGTGCGCGGTGCCGGAGCCGCACAAGAAGTACACCGGTGAGTCGCGCTTCCCGCTGATCGGCCTGAACGGGCACCGCTACTTCTTCTACGGTGCGCTGCTCTTCGGTCTGATCAACGTGTACGACGGGGTGCTGGCCTTCCACGGAATCGACGGCGGCATCGGGATGGGACTCGGCACGCTGATCATCTGGATCAACCTGGTGATGCTGTGGCTGTACACGCTGTCCTGCCACGCCTGCCGGCACATCGTCGGCGGCCGGCTGAAGAACTTCTCCAAGCATCCCTGGCGCTACCGGTACTGGACGTTCGTCTCCAAGCTGAACCCCAGGCACGGCACCTACGCGATGATCTCGCTGTTCACGGTCATCTTCACCGACGCCTACATCATGAGCGTCTCCGCGGGCTGGATCTCCGACCTGCGCTTCTTCAACTGATACTGGGATCTCTTCGACATGACTGAGCTGGAACGACACTCGTACGACGTCGTGGTGATCGGTGCCGGCGGCGCCGGCCTGCGCGCGGCGATCGAGGCCCGCGAGCAGGGCAAGCGCACCGCGATCGTGTGCAAGTCGCTGTTCGGCAAGGCGCACACCGTGATGGCCGAGGGCGGCTGCGCGGCGGCGATGGGCAATGTGAACAGCAACGACAACTGGCAGGTGCACTTCCGCGACACCATGCGCGGCGGCAAGTTCCTGAACAACTGGCGGATGGCCGAGCTGCACGCGCAGGAGGCGCCGGACCGGGTCTGGGAGCTGGAGGCGTACGGCGCGCTGTTCGACCGCACCCCGGACGGCCGGATCAGCCAGCGGAACTTCGGCGGGCACACCTACCCGCGGCTGGCCCACGTCGGCGACCGCACCGGGCTGGAGCTGATCCGCACTCTGCAGCAGAAGATCGTCTCGCTGCAGCAGGAGGACTTCGCGGAGACCGGTGACTACGAGGCGAACCTCAAGGTGTTCGGGGAGTGCACGATCACCGAGCTGCTCCTTGACAGCTCAGGGGACAACGACAAGATCGCCGGTGGCTTCGGCTACTGGCGCGAGACCGGCCGGTTCATCATGTTCGAGGCACCGACAGTGATCCTGGCCACCGGTGGCATCGGCAAGTCGTTCAAGGTCACCTCGAACTCCTGGGAGTACACCGGCGACGGGCACGCGCTCGCGCTGCGCGCCGGGGCGACGCTGATCAACATGGAGTTCGTCCAGTTCCACCCGACCGGCATGGTCTGGCCGCCGTCGGTGAAGGGGATCCTGGTCACCGAGTCGGTCCGCGGCGACGGCGGCGTACTGACGAACTCCGAGGGCAAGCGGTTCATGTTCGACTACGTGCCGGATGTGTTCCGCGCGCAGTACGCGGAGACCGAGGACGAGGCCGACCGCTGGTACACCGACCCGGACGACAACCGCCGGCCACCGGAGCTGCTGCCGCGTGACGAGGTCGCGCGCGCGATCAACTCCGAGGTCAAGGCCGGTCGCGGGTCCCCGCACGGCGGGGTGTTCCTGGACGTGTCCAGCCGGATGCCGGCTGAGGAGATAATCCGGCGGCTGCCGTCGATGTACCACCAGTTCAAGGAGCTGGCGGACGTCGACATCACCCAGCAGGCGATGGAGGTCGGGCCGACCTGCCACTACGTGATGGGAGGCGTCGAGGTCGACCCGGACACCGGGCAGAGCGTCGTACCGGGACTGTTCGCGGCCGGCGAGGTGTCCGGCGGCATGCACGGCTCGAACCGGCTGGGCGGCAACTCGCTGTCAGACCTGCTGGTGTTCGGGCGCCGGGCCGGGATGGGCGCCACGACGTACATCGATGCCCTCGGCAAGGACTCGCGGCCGGCGGTCAGCGAGGCCGATGTCACAGCCGCCGCCGCCGAGGCGCTGGCGCCGTTCGAGCTGGAGGGTGGCGAGAACCCGTACACCATCCACCAAGATCTGCAGCAGTCGATGAACGACCTGGTCGGCATCATCCGCAAGGCCGAGGAAATGGAGCAGGCGCTCGGCCGGCTGGCAGAGTTCCGCGCCCGGATCGCGAAGATGACGGTCGAGGGACACCGGCAGTTCAACCCCGGCTGGCACCTCGCGCTGGACCTGCGCAACATGCTGATGGTGTCGGAGTGCGTCGCCGGGGCCGCGCTGATGCGGCAGGAGTCGCGCGGCGGGCACACCCGTGACGACTACCCGACGATGGACCCGCTCTGGCGGCGCAAGCTGCTGGTCTGCGCGCTCGAGGGCGACCGCGTGAACGTCGTTGACAAGGAGCAGATCCCGATGCGAGACGACCTGCTGGAGCTGTTCGAGATCGACGAGCTGAAGAAGTACCTGACCGACGAGGAGCTGCCGCATGCGTGAGCGCAGCCAGCGAATCATCGGACACAGTGCGTTCGGTGCCTCATCGGTGCCCGGAGCGAAGCGAGGACGTCGATGAGCTACAAGGGCAAGTTCCGGGTGTGGCGCGGTGATGCGGACGGGGGCGAGCTGCGCGACTTCACCATCGAGGTGAACGAGGGCGAGGTCGTGCTCGACATCATCCACCGGCTGCAGGCGACCGAGGCACCCGACCTCGCGGTCCGCTGGAACTGCAAGGCCGGCAAGTGCGGCTCGTGCAGCGCCGAGATCAACGGTATGCCGAAGCTGATGTGCATGACCCGGATGAGCACGTTCTCCGAGGACGACACCATCACGGTCACGCCGCTGCGCACCTTCCCGGTGATGAAGGACCTGGTCACCGACGTGTCGTACAACTACACGAAGGCCCGCGAGGTGCCGTCGTTCACGCCGCCGGCGGACCTGAAGCCGGGCGAGTACCGGATGCAGCAGCAGGATGTGGAGCGCTCGCAGGAGTTCCGCAAGTGCATCGAGTGTTTCCTGTGCCAGACCACGTGTCACGTGATCCGGGACCACGAGGAGAACAAGGAGCAGTTCTCCGGGCCGCGCTACCTGATGCGGATCGCCGAGCTGGACATGCACCCGCTGGACGCCGAGGACCGGCAGAAGGCCGCGCAGGAGCAGCACGGGCTCGGGTTCTGCAACATCACCAAGTGCTGTACCGAGGTCTGCCCCGAGCACATCAAGATCACCGACAACGCGCTGATCCCGATGAAGGAGCGCGTGGTCGATCGCAAGTACGACCCGCTGGTCTGGCTCGGCAGCAAGATCCGCCGCCGCGACTCCTGACCTTCCCCGGTCGTGGGACCGGGGACCGGGGCTGCTCGTAGGGTGCTGACATGCTGCTCGGGTTCTTCGGTCTGATCAACCTGCTGTTTTTCGTGCTGATCTTCGTCCCGGTGGCGCAGCGACTGCTCGGGGTGCGTTTCGGCCTGATCCGGCTGTGCCTCGGTGCGCTACTCACGGTGCTGGTGTTCGCGCCGATGATGAACGCGATGGCACGGTCGATCCCGACCGACGACCAGGCCAACGGCATCACGCCGCTGTGGTTCCTGATCCTCGGTGTGCTGTGCTCGGTGCTCGCCGGGCTGGTGTTCCTGGTGCTGGCCGAGGCGGTGGTGCCGACCGGCTCGCTGCCGCGAGTGCGGGACCTGCGCCGCGACTTCGGCGGCCGGGTCGCGCGCACCCGGCGGTACCTGCAGATCCTCCGGATCGCGGCGCGGCACGGTCTCGGCCCGTACCTGCGCGGCCGGCGCCGCCCGGGCCGGGAGGACGCGGCCGGCCAGGCCGAGCTGGCCCGGTCGCTGCGGCAGGCGCTGGACGAGGCCGGGGTCACGTTCGTCAAGCTCGGCCAGGTGCTGTCGACCCGCAGCGACGTGGTCTCGGCAGGGGTTGCGGCCGAGCTGAGCCGACTGCAGGACCAGGTGACGCCGGCACCGTGGCCGGAGGTGGAACGGCTGCTCGCCGACGAGCTCGGCGGACCGACGCAGCAGCGGTTCGCGTCGTTCGAGCAGGACCCGATCGCCGCGGCATCCGTCGCACAGGTGTACGGCGCGCGCACGCTTGCCGGTGAGCCGGTGGTGGTGAAGGTGCAGCGCCCGGACATCACCGCGGTGGTCGAGCGCGACCTGGACATCGTGCAGCGCATCGCGAAGACGCCGGAGCGCAACACCGACTGGGGCCGCGCGCTCGGCGTCCGCGGGCTGGCCGCGGGGTTCGCCGAGGCGATGCGGGAGGAGCTCGACTTCACCGTCGAGGCGTCGAACATGGCGACCGTCCGCGCCGGCCAGTCGGTTGCCGGCGGCAACGTCGTCGTACCGCGGCTTTACACCGAGCACAGCACCAGCCGGGTGCTCACGATGCAGCGGCTGGACGGCGTCCAGCTCGGCGCCGCCGCGAGTGTGATCGAAGAACGCGGGCTGGACGGCGATCAGCTCGCGCAGGACCTCTTCGACTGCATCCTGCGCCAGATCGCGGTCGACGGCGTGTTCCACGCGGACCCGCATCCGGGCAACATCCTGCTGCTGGACGACGACCGGATCGGGCTGCTCGACCTCGGCTCGGTCGGCCGGCTGGACCGGGCCACCCGGGACGCGCTGCAGCGGTTCCTGCTCGCAGTCGACCACGGCGACCCGGTCGGGGCGACCGACGCGCTGCTGGAGATCGTGTACCGGCCGGACACCGTGGACGAGCAGAGCCTGGAGCGGGCGGTCGGCCAGTTCATGACCCGGCATCTCGGTCCCGGCGCCGCACCCGGCCCGGCCATCGGTCCACAACTGTTCAACGAGCTGTTCCGGATCATCACCGGACACCAGCTCGGCGTACCGCCCGAGGTGGCCGCGGTGTTCCGCGCGCTGGCCACCCTGGAGGGCACGATCGCCCGGATCGCGCCGTCGTTCGACCTGGTCAAGGCCTCCCGCGAGTTCGCGGCCGCGCACATGATCGACCGGCTCGCGCCGGACGCGCTGCGGCGGACTGCGACCGAGGAGCTGGCCACGCTGCTGCCGATGCTGCGCCGGCTGCCGCGCCGGGTGGACCGGATCGCGGCCGCAGCGGAGACCGGGCGGCTGGCGGTGAACGTCCGGCTGTTCAGTGACGAGCGCGACCGGCGGCACGTCACCGCGCTGCTGCACCAGGTGCTGCTCACCGTGCTCGGCTCGTCCGCGGGTCTGATGGCGGTGCTGCTGCTCGGCACCGACGGCGGGCCGTCGGTGACGCCGTCGGTCAGCCTGTTCGAGCTGTTCGGCTACAACCTGCTGGTGATCTGCGCGGTGCTGGTGCTGCGCGTGCTGGTGCTGATCTTCCGGCCGCAGGGCACGCGCGCCGGGCCGTGACGACGGCATAGAGTGACCACATGCCCGAACTGCTGACCGACGACCAGATCGACGCCGCCGTCAAGGACGACCTCACCAGGTGGGAGGTCCAGGAGAAGACGCTGGTGCGCAGCGTCGAGAACCCGACGTTCCTGGACGGCATCCGGCTGGTCGCGACGGTCGCGCAGCTGGCGGAGTCGATGAACCACCACCCGGACATCGACATCCGCTGGACCACGGTGACTTTCCGGCTGTCCACCCACTCGGTCGGCGGCCTGACCGCGTACGACCTCGAGCTGGCGCGGGCGATCGACGCCGCCGCCGGACGCGAAGGCTGACGCCGAACGCTTGGGCTGCCCCCTAGACATCGGATCTCTGGCTGGTTAGCCTAACGGCGCCCGCATTCGCCGCCCACTTGCGAGGTGCCGTCATGCTGCGTCGAATCCTGTCCGCAGCCCTAGCTACCACCCTTTGTACAACGGTCTGCACAACGGTCGGCGGTGTCTCCGCGACCGGCTCCTCGGCCGCACCCGCGCCGCCGGACTCATCGGACGATTCAGTCCTCTGGTACACCAGGCCGGCCACCTCCTGGGAGTCCGAGAGCCTGCCGATTGGCAACGGATACGCGGGCGCCTCCGTCTTCGGCGGTACGACGCTGGAGCGGCTGCAGCTGAACGAGAAGACACTGTGGGCCGGTGGTCCGGGCAGCCCAGGCCACACGTACGGCAACTGGAGGACGCCGCGACCGGGTGCGCTGGAGGAGGTCCGGCAGCGGATCGAGACCCAGGGTGTCGCGGACCCGGAGTGGGTCGCGGACAAGCTCGGCCAGCCCAAGTCCGGGTTCGGCGCCTACCAGCCGTTCGGTGAGCTGCGGCTCGCCGTTCCCGACGCCGCCGGCGCGACCGACTACCGGCGCTCGCTCGACCTGAGCACCGCGATCGCCGAGGTCCGGTACACCGTTGCCGGAGTCAACTACCGGCGCGAGTACTTCGCCAGCTACCCGGACAATGTGATCGTGGCCCGGATCAGCGCGGACCAGCCGGGCAAGGTCTCGTTCACTGCCAGCTACAACCGCCAGGCGGCCGGCGGCACCGTCACCGCGGCGGACGGCCGGATCACGCTCACCGGCGCGCTGCCGGACAACGGGCTGCGGTACAACGCCCAGGTCCAGGTCAGCACCAGCGGTGGCACCCGGTCCGACTCCGGCTCCTCGGTCGTGGTCGCCGGTGCGGACTCCGCCTGGCTGGTCTGGTCCGCCGGTACCGACTACGCACCCGTCTACCCGTCCTACCGCAACGACGCCGACCCGGCCGCCGCGGTCGACAGCCGGGTCGACCGGGCCGTCACAGCGTCGTACGACGCTGTGAAGAACCGTCACATTGCCGACCACCAGCAGCTGTTCAACCGGGTGAAGCTCGATCTCGGTGTCGGCCGGACCGACCTGCCGACCGATGAGCGGCTCGCGGCGTACAAGGCGGGCAGCCAGGGCCCGGGGGCAGACAGGGGCCTGGAGGCGCTGTTCTTCGACTACGGCCGGTACCTGCTGATCGCGTCGTCGCGGCCGGGCTCGCTACCGGCCAACCTGCAGGGCGTCTGGAACAACTCGACCAGCCCGCCGTGGAGTGCGGACTATCACGTGAACATCAACCTGCAGATGAACTACTGGCCGTCGGAGACCACGAACCTGGCCGAGACCGCGACGCCGTACCTGGACTACATCGCCTCGATGATCCCGGCCGGTGAGCGCAGCGCGCGGGAGATGTTCGGCCAGGACGGCTGGATGGTGCAGAACGAGACGAACCCGTACGGGTACACCGGGGTGCACGACTGGGCCACGGCGTTCTGGATGCCGGAGGCGAACGCCTGGCTGGCGCAGGCGTTCTGGCAGCGCTACCTGTTCAGCGGCGACCCCGAGTTCCTCCGCAGCAAGGCGTACCCCGTGCTGAAGAAGACCGCGCAGTTCTGGCTCGGCTTCCTGGTCACCGACCCGCGGGACGGCAAGCTGGTGGTGTCGCCGAGCTACTCACCGGAGCAGGGCGACTTCACCGCCGGCGCGGCGATCTCGCAGCAGCTGGTGACCGAGCTGCTGCAGACCACGCTGGCCGCTGCGGACGAGGTCGGTGAGAGCGCCGCGTTCACCCAGCGGCTGCGCGACACGCTCGACAAGCTCGACCCGGGTCTGCGGGTCGGGTCCTGGGGCCAGCTGCAGGAATGGAAGGCCGACCTGGACGACCCGCACAACACGCACCGGCACGTCTCGCACCTGTACGCGTTGTTCCCGGGTAACGCGGTCGCGCCGAAGACCACGCCGGAGCTCGCGGAGGCCGCACGCGTGTCGCTGTCCGCGCGCGGCGACGGCGGCACCGGCTGGAGCAAGGCGTGGAAGGTCAACTTCTGGGCGCGGCTGCTGGATGGCGACCACGCGCACCTGATGCTGTCGGAGCAGCTGAAGAACAGCACGCTGAACAACCTCTGGGACACCCACCCGCCGTTCCAGATCGACGGCAACTTCGGCGCCACCTCGGGTGTCGCGGAGATGCTGCTGCAGAGCCAGAGCGGCGTGGTCGACGTCCTCCCGGCGCTGCCGTCGTCCTGGGCGGACGGCTCGGTCGACGGCCTGACCGCACGGGGCGGCGTCACCGTCGGCGCGACCTGGAAGTCCGGCCAGACCCGCGAGCTGCGGCTCTTCGGAGACGGCAGCACGCTGGTCCGCTCGCCGCTGTTCTCCGGCCGGTTCACGGTCGCCGACAGCCGCGGTCACACGGTGGACGTGCAGCGGGTGGACGCCGACACGGTGCGGATCCCGCTGCGCGCCGGGATGACCTTCACCGCGACCAGCCATGTCGGGGTCGACCTGTCGGCGCCGGAGAACGCGGACTGGGGATCCACCTTCACCGCGGACGTGGTCACCGCCGCGGTCGACAAGACGATGCCCGCGGCAACGGTCCGGCTGCAGGTGCCGTCCGGCTGGACGGTCACGCCGGCCGAGGCCCGGCTGCTGCCGCTGATGCCCGGCGGGCAGGCGACCACCCGGTTCACAGTGAAGGTCGGTGCCCCGGCCCAGCCGTCGAACGTCCTGCGCGCCACCGTCGAGGCGGACGGCGGTACGCACACCGCCACCGCGCGCGTCGCCACCGCCGACCCGACCGTGATCACGGCGGCCGCCGTGTCGCAGAAGAGCACCGCACACGGCGCACCCGCGTCACGGGCGGTGGACGGCAACACCGACGGCTCATGGGGGAACGGTTCGGTGACGCACACCGCCGAACCCGAGACCGAGGCCTGGTGGCAGGCCGACCTGGGTTCGTCGCGCGAGCTCGACACCGTGCACATCTGGAACCGGACCGACTGCTGCAGCAACCGGCTGAAGGACTTCTGGGTCCTGGCGTCGGAGCAGCCGATCACGACCGACTCGCTGGCTGAGGCGCGGGCGCTGCCGGGCATCACCGCTGTGCACGTCGCCGAGCAGGCCGGCAGCCCGAGCGTGATCGACCTTCCGGACGGCACCACGGCGCGGTACGTCCGGATCCAGCTGGCCTCGCTGAGCAACCCGTTGTCGCTGGCGGAGGTACGTTTCCACGCGCCACTGCCGTGACCGTAGGGTTTCGCGGGTGACGACGTACGACGAGTACCGGCTGCTGGGCTTCACCGACGCGGACCGCGAGGACACCGAGCGCCTCACCGTGGACCCTGACCTGGTCGCGGAGCTGGCGGGAACGTTGCGACGACAGATCGGGACGTTCCCGCCGGACAGCGTGTTCGAGCCGTCGGACGAGCTCGCGGCACTGGCGGCGTACCTCGAGACCGTGCCGGACGTCCGCGCGTTCCACGCGTCGCGCGACGTCGATGACGAGATCAGCTGGGCGACGCTCGCGGATCTCGGCCGGCAGCTCGACGTCCACCGGCGTACACACGGTCGGTTCGGGCTGGAGACGCACTGGTGGTTGCGGGCGCACTGGTTCGGGTCGCTGTACCAGCTCGGCCGGCTGCAGTTCCTGCTGACCCAGGAACACCGCGGCGCGCCGGGGGTGGAGCCGGGCGAGTGGGTGCTCGACGTACACATCCCGGAGTCCGGACCGCTCGACCCGGCCGCGATCGACGACAGCTTCGCGCAGGCCAAGGACTTCTTCGCCACGCACTTCCCGGAGCAGCCGGTCCGGACCGCGACGCTGCTGACCTGGCTGCTCGACCCGGTCCTGGTCGAGCGGCTGCCCGCGGAGTCGAACCTGTCCGGCTTCGCCCGCCGCTTCACCCTGTACGGCGAGCCGCTGGACGGTGCCGCGAGCGCGGTGTACTTCACCTTTCGCACTCGCGACACCGACCACCTCGACCGTCTGCCCCGCGAGACCCAGCTGCAACGCCTGGTGCTGGACCGGGTCGGCGGCGGGCACGGCTGGCAGAACGCCCACGGTTACCTCCGCCTCTAGCCCCCACGTTGCGTCCGCCGAAGGCGAGTCAGTCTGACTCGGGTTCGGCGGACGCAACGGGGAAGCTCAGCGGCGCAGGGCTCGGATCACCCAGTCGGAGGCGCCGCTGGTGATGGGCGCGGAGCCCCAGCCGTTGATCACCCCGAGCAGCTCCCAGAACCTCTCGAACCGCCGGTCACCGTACTTCTCCCAGTCGTCGGCCACCTTCCGCCGAGCGATCGCCGATCCGGCCTCGTCACCGAGCAGGATCGCGGCGACCTCGTCCGCCGCCGGCCCTGCTTCGGCCGACGCCGGGTCGACGCCCGCCGTCATCGCCTCGGTGGCCCGCGCCACGGCACGTTGCGCTCGCTCGTTCGCCTCCGGGTCCGGGTCGAGCGACTCGCCGGCCTCCCGGCGCTCGGCGTGCCATTGCGCCATCTGCCGCGTCCGGGCCCGGAAGTCCGGGTCCGCGACCAGCGCCGCCAGCTCCACCCAGGCCTCCACCTGCTCCGGCGCCGGGTCGTCGCCTAGCCGAGGCGAGGCCATCCGCACCTTCGACTCGAACCCTGGGTTGATGTCCAGTCCCCCGAACGTCTCGTCCCAGTAGTCGGTGACGACCCGCTCGCGCTCCTCGTCGGACATCGCCGCCAGCTTGTTCATCAAGACCAGCTCCTCTCCGGTCGGTTCCCGTTTGACGACGGCCCGGAGCACGGCCCGGCGGCGGGTGAGCGCACTGATCTGTCCGTCGAGCGTCTCGACATGACGCCGTACGACGTCGGCAGTGGAGCTCACCCCGTCCAGGACCTCGCGGATCGCGGCCAGTCCGAGGCCGAGATCGCGCAGGGTCCGGATCAGCTCGAGCCGCGCCAGCGCCGCCACGTCGTACATCCGGTACCCGCCGTACGAGCGGGCTGTCTCCGGCACCAGACCGGCGTCGGAGTAGAACCGGATCGTCTTCGTGGACAGGCCGGTACGACGGGCGAGCTGCCCGATCGTGAACAGTCCGTCGTCCTTCACGGAGAACAGCCTGAACCTTCCAGTAGCTGGAACCTCAAGCTGGATTATCTCCGGAGAAGCGCAGGACCCAGCGGCTCAGCTACCTGCCTTGCGGCGGAACTGCCGCTGGTGTTTGTCGTTGCGCGCGTCGCCCACACCTTCGTGCTTCGCGCTCACCCCGGGGTGGGACTCGTTCTGCCCCTTCTTCCTGTCAAGCGCCTCGCGGAACTTCCGGTGCAGGTCGTCCTCCGCCTCCGCGTCGGGCTTGCTCGGCGTGTCAGCCATACCGTCTCCTTCGCACCGTGGTCCGGTGTCCATCCCATCAAGGTTCGGGCATCCGGGCCAGTGGATTTCACCGTCCGCCGGACCTCCAGTGCACCACATCCACACGTGCATCCCGGACCGCAGGGCTACCTCCCCCGCGCCGGCCCGGCGATGTGATGGTCTGGAGGTCCGCCCGCGGCCGGGTACAGACTGGGCAGAACTGGAAGGGGCGCGGCATGGCGGTCGAGTTCCGGGGCACGGTCAGACGGTGGAAGGAGGACAAGCCGGGAGGGCTCGCGGTGGTCGACGTGCCCGGCGACCTGATCGGCAAGCTCGGCGGCCGCAAGCAGATGCGGGTCACCGGCACGCTCAACGGCGCGGACTTCACCGGCAGCACGATGCTCGTCGCCGGTGGCGGGTTCTGCGTCGGCGTCAGCAAGGCCGCACTGAAAGCGGCTGCCGCCGAGGTCGGTGACGAGGTCGACCTGGTCCTAGAGGCCTGAGACGCGGGCGACGAAGACGAGCTCGCGGCCGGGACGGTCCGGCGCGTCCCGGACCTCGTCCACCACGAACCCGGTCGCGAGCAGGGACTCCTCGACCTCCTGCCGGTTCCGGAACCGGAGCGTCGAGTGCGAGGTCAGCACGGTGCCGTCGGAGGTGAAGACGTACGTGGCGCGGAAGGTGACCAGGTCACCCGACACGTCCAGCAGGTCGCACCAGTTCTCGACGACCCCGACACCGGCGACGTCGCGGCGGACATACGTCTGCTCGCGGTTCCACTCTCGCCACGCCGCGCGGGCCGGATCACGGGTCTCGAACACGAGCCGTCCGCCTGGGCGGAGCGCCGCACGGATTCCCCGCAGCGTCCGCTCCCAGTCCTCGTCGGTCAGGAAGACCTGTGCGACGTTGCCGGTCATCGTCGCGAGATCCGCCTGCAGTGCGGGCAGCGTCGTCGCGTCGCCGAGGATCCAGCGCACCCGCTCTGCATGCGGTTTGCCACGGGCGACGTCCAGCGACGCAGCCGCCGGATCGACGCCGGTCACCTCGACGTCGCGACCCGCGAGCAGGCAGGCGAAGGTGCCGGTACCACAGCCGACGTCGAGGACATGGCCGGCACCGAACTCCTCGACCATCGCCGCATAGGCGTCAAGGTCACTGCGATCGGGATCGAACGGGTCGTAGATCTCGGCCAGTCGTCGGTCCGCGAACAGGGCGTCGGGCACGGCCTGAACCGTAGCCAGCCCCAGCCCGTGCGTCGACCGGTTTAGGTCGCGGACTCGAAGTGCACGGTCGGTTGCGTGCGATCGCCGATCGCCACCTCCGCCGGCTGCCCGCCGGCCACCCTGACGAACCCTGCAGCCTCGAGGACCCGCTGAGAGGCCAGGTTGTCGACCGTGGTCATCGCGGTCACCCGGTGCACACCCAGCTCGGCCGCGGCTGCGAGCACCAGCCGGACGGCCTCCCGCGCGTAACCGCGCCTGCCCGCGTCCTCCGCGATCCGGTAGCCCAGCTCGGCCGAGCCGTCGGCGATGTCGACCAGGTTCACCCGGCCGACCAGCCGGCCGTCGCGGTCCCGCACCAGGAACATCGCGGTCGTGCCGGCTGCGTTCTCCTCGAGCAGTGCGCGATGCCGCTTCGCGAACTCGGCGAAGTAGTCGTCGCCCCGGTCCCCCACCGCCCGCGCGAAGAACTCGCGGTTGCGGACCTCGAACGCGTACAGCTCCTCCTCGTCAGCGGGCGTGAGCAGGTCGATCCGGACCGGCCCGGACGTCACGTCATCACCTCGTACAGCCCTCCTCGGTCCAGAAGCGGCGCCAGCCTACCCGGACGGGAGGCGCCGCCTTGCTCGAAGAGGGCCTACCCGTCGGGGACGGTCAGCTCGTGGGGCTCCCGAGCAATACCTCGGGCGCGGGCCGCGATACGGACGCCGAAGTCGTCGAGCTCGTCGGCCAGGTCGGCGGCCACCCACACCTGGTTGCGGACACGCTCGGTGAGCGGTCTGCGGCCCTGACCAGAGCGACCAAGGCGTCCCATGTGACACCGGCGAGCTCGGGATGGGGCGGCCCGTAGAGCGACCTGTGCCTGTTTCGGAAGCCGTCAGGGTGCCACGGGCGGGACATGCCCTTCGCCCCTGGCTCGAGCCTGGCGTTCGACGGCGGCACGGAGACGAGCAATATCCTCTTGGACGGTGTCCTCGATCATCCGGCCCCAGCGCAGCAGAATCGACTGCGCGGCGTCGTTCTCGTACTCGGTCCCATCGGCAAGCCGTGCGCTCACCCCCAGCCGGACGGCCAGCGCCGTGTTCCACGGCCACCCCACGACCGCGATGTGCCTCACCTCGAACGTGATCCCCGGGAACAGATCGAAGAGTCGAGCGAACCACGCGCGGAACTCCTCGGGGCCGGTCACGTCCGCATCCAGCGGGGTGTCGGGCGCGAGGAATCTGAACCTGAGACCGGGTGCCGCCATCTTCACCGCGGCCTCGTAGTCGCCGAGGTTGATCCGCTGCCACAGCCTCCGCACCCTGGCCCTGACGATCGTCTTGTACATGGACCTCATCCAATCACCCAGGCATTGAGTGCGTGCTCATGGATCTGGGCTTCCGCCGAGTCTCTCTCTTAGGGGCGACCGTCAACCCCGACGAGCCATGGCCGCTGTCATCGCGCACAACACCAGCTACCTGGCATGCGGTCGACTGACACCGCGGATACCCGGCCCTGCCTCCCTACCGAGAGGCGACGCTAGTCGTCCAGGCGGCCCACGGTCAGGTTCACGATCGTTCCGGTCATCCCGCTGGCCTTGTCGGAGGCCATGAAGGCAGCCACCACGACGTGGGGACAGGCGGCCGCCCCACCAACCGCCTAGTTCAGGACATCGCACCCGGCGGCGATCCGGGCGCCCGACGGTCGAAGCGATAGGCCCGGTCAGCGCTGAGCGGGTTCCCACCACACCTGGTTGGCGGCCGCCTGGGCCACCGGCTCGATGATCTCCCACCCCTCGGCGATCAGCCCATCGTCGAACCGCCAGATGTCGACGCCCGCGATTCCCGGCCCGGCATCGGGAAGCCAGCGCCGCGAGTGCATCACGACGTGATCACCGTCGGCAAGCACGTGATGGACCTCGACGCGCAGGTCGGCGATCGGCGCCGCGCGTACGGCGGCGAGCCATTCCGCCTTGGTCGCGGACGTCGAATCCGGCCTGTGATGGACGAAGTCGTCGCTCAGCAACGACTCGAGCGCATCGACGTCGCCGGTCCCGATCAGCTGCGCCAGCGCCCGTTCGACGATGCCCTTGTTGTCTGTGGTCATGGACGCAGTGTCCTTGTGGTCCGCCGCGGTTGTCGATGAACCCGGACTTCATCGCACACCGCCCCCGATCGACGTAGCCTCGAGGATCGTGCATACGGTCGGGGAGCTGTTGCGGGAGTGGCGGCATCGGCGGCGACTCAGCCAGCTTGACCTGGCGATCGCCGCCGACGTCTCGGCTCGTCACGTCAGCCTGGTCGAGACCGGTAAGTCCAACCCGAGCGCCGACATGGTCGTGCGGCTCGCGGATCAGCTCGATGTGCCGTTGCGTGATCGCAACCGGCTGTTGCTCGCCGCCGGCTTCGCACCCCGCTACGCCGAGCGCCCGCTCGACGACGACGCGCTGTCGGCCGCCCGGGACGCCATCGCGAGGGTGCTCCGCGCGCACGAGCCGTACCCGGCGGTGGCCTTCGATCGCCGATGGAACATCGTGATGACCAATCGCGCTGTCGACCCGTTCTTCGCCGACGTTGCTCCCGACCTGCTGCGGCCGCCGATCAACATGGTGCGGCTGGGACTGGACCCGCGCGGGCTCGCTCGCCTGGTCGTCAACCTGGCCGACGTGCGCGCGGTGTTCCGGTCCCGAATCACGCGTCAGCTCGCCACCGCGCCCGACGCCGAGCTCACCGCGCTCTACGAGGAACTGCTGGCGCCCGACTCCGAGGACGCGACCAGCCAGCCGATCGAATCCGATGTCGTGATCCCGATGATCATTCGCGTCGGCGAACGAGAACTGCGGCTGTTCTCGACCATCACCACGTTCGGCACCCCGATGGACATCACCCTGGACGAGGTCGCAATCGAGTCCTACTACCCGGCCGACGCCCAGACCGCCGCCTACTTCACCAAACCCGACCGCGACACTCGACCCGACAACCAGCCACCGGCCCCTAATCAACAAGGACCCGACAGCCACTGACCCGAACCCGCCCGATCAGGTTCGCGAAGAACGATTCCGCCTGGTCGCCGAGCTCGCTGAGGACGGCGACCAGGTCAAGCATGCCTGTCTGTTCTTGAATGTGTCCCGGCCGGGCTTCTACGACGCATCGGGCGGGCACCCTCGCAGCGAGCGATCCGGCATACGTGGCTAACCGACTTGATCGGCACTGACCATCAGGCCTCACTGTCTAACGAGCTGGAGAAGACGACTACCGATCGTCGGCCACGTGAGGCATCGACCAGCCCGTCGGAACGCAACAGGTCTATCGCGCGCCAACCCCGAAACACGGTGGCAACGGCGACGACGAGCCGGTGGAAGGACGAAAGCCCGGCCGGTTCCTCAATCGACCCGGCTCCCTGTCCGCATGTAGGCGCCGAACGTTCCCTGCGGACCATCGATCCTCCGGACCTGCGTCAGCCAGGGCCGGTGCCCACGATGCGTGGCCTGGACGCGACCTCGCACACTTGGCCGGACACAGCGAACCGCATGCCTTCGTGCACCTCCTCGGCGGCCGGGAAGAAGTCCCCACACCCGCGGACGGCCTCGACAGGCTGCTCGATGCTCACGTACACCGGGGTGTCTCATCCGGCGTCCTCTGGGCTGACCCCAGCCAGGCCTCCGCTGGCATGTCCATTGAGGTGGGTATACCGCCAGTAGAACTTGTTCGATTCGGGTGCTGGAGCGGCCCATCACAGCGTGCGGATGTACCAGGTGTTGTTGGATCCCCGGAACACGGCGAGGTCGGTGCGCTGGTCGCCGCCGTAGTCGCCGGGTACCGGTATGTCCTCTAGCCCACCCCAGGTGACCGTTCGGCCGAGGCCGCGAATGAACCATTTGCCTGTGGTTGGTCGGTAGACGGCGATGTCGCCGTGGCGGCCGGGGATGTAGTTGGCCGGGACGGGGATGTCCGACGAAACGCCCCATGCGACCGGGCTGGTGCCGCGGATGTACCAGGTGAGCGGGGTCTGCGTTTCCGTTTTGGGCGCCCGGACCACGGCGATGTCGGTGCGCTTGTCTCCGATATAGTCCGCCGGCGCGGGCGTGTCGCCACCCCACCTGCCCCACGCGACCGTGCCGCCGCCGCGGACGTACCAGGTGAGGATTCCCGTTGCGGTGTTGGCACGGACCACGGCCAGGTCGGCTCGGCCGTCGCCGTTGTAGTCGCCCGGCACCGGCCAGTCAGAGCCACGGCCCCAGGTGAACGTGCCCACGCCGCGGATGTACCAGGTCAGGGGTCCCGTTTCGCTGTTGGCACGGACCACCGCGATGTCGGTCTTGGCGTCGCCGTTGTAATCCGCGGGCACCGGCCAGTCAAAGCCACCGCGCCCCCACACGACCGTGCCCACGCCGCGGATGTACCAGACCAGGGGCTCCGGCAACCCAGAGCCCAGGCCCCGGACCACCGCGATATCGGTGCGCCTGTCGCCGCCGTAGTCGCCGGGTACAGGTATGTCGCCCCATTGCCCCCACCGCACCGACCAGCTAGCCGCCCTACTGCTCGCTGTCGACGGGGTGCTCGCTGTCGACGGGGTCGACGCCGATCCCCGTGCTCCCGTTGCCCCCCGTACCCCCTGTGCCGCCGGCGCCGCGAGCCCGGCCGAAACCAGGAACAGGCACGCGATAGCAGTCGCTCTGAGCCTCATGACATCCCCCTCCACGGCCAGCAGCCATTTTGACTGTAGCCCGAGCCGGCGCAGGCGGCGTGTCCACGGCGTGCAGCAATTTGGCGAGGCGTACTGGGGAGGAGGACGCACCACGACCCGGCTCGAACCTCGCGACGCCCCCAGTGCCCGAAGACGAACTGACGTGCACGCGCGGCCAACGACCCGTGGTCCGGATCGCCGACCGCTACGACGTCTTTGAGCGCATGCACTGGAGCTGCTTCCACTACGAGTTCGAGCACGAGTTGGCCGGGTCGTCGGCCGATCCGGCGTGTCGGACGTCCTTGCCCTTGTCGTGACGCGATCAGGCGACACATATCGCCCTCACCAGAACGTCGGCATTCGGCATGGTCGGGATTCACTCTCGGCGGCAGATCCGGACGTTACGCGAGCCGATGGCGCCGCACTCGCGGCGGGTGACGCGTGCCCTGGCTCGGCGACGGACGCACAAGTAACGCTGACACCTCGTCGGACTCGGAGACCGTGGCGCACGCCCGTCGAGCGAGATCAGGGCGCCTCGGCGGACCAGTATGCATGAATCGTGCGGCGCATCACCGCTCTTTGCCGTGCCTGGATGATGATGCCGAGGAAGGCCAGCACAAGCAGCGTCAGGTACCAGCCCCAGCTGTCCTTGATGCTGTCGGTTAGTGCCGCCCGGGTGAAGTCGGCGGAGTTCAGCGAGCCTGCGAGCAGCATGAGGCCGGCGACCACGCTGACCGCGCCCGCGATGGAGCCGAGGACGATGAGCACGATCATGGGCATGTCGAGGAAAAGCGAGGCCACACCGACGATCGCGCCGACCAGGAGGCCTGCCAGGACGGCCAGCCAGTTCCAGTCGATTCCGATTGCCACGACTAGTCCGGAGCCGATCGCGAAGCCGAACGCGGCCATGGCAAGGATGACGGCGACGGCATAGAAGAAGTAGGCAAGGATCGCGAGGACCAGGCCTAGTACCAGGCCCAGCATCCAGCCGAGCACGGTGCCCAGAAATTGCTCATCGGCAAGGTCGGCCACGAGTCCGGCACCGGCCGCGAACCCGGCGAAGAAGCCCCAGATGGGCAGAATGAGCCGCAGCACGTACTGGCCCGCGAAGAGCATCAAGCCTCCGGCGAGGATCGCGAGGAGGCCAAGCAGGATATCGGCCATGCTTGCAATGTAGGGCTACGTGACCCTTCGACGCGGGATGACACGGGCTATGCGCGCAACACCGCGACCGGGCAAGACGCCACTCCTGCCGAGGTCAGTC
>Ga0075418_10000438_pt1 | contig 43480 bp, 43 predicted proteins | sample SoiMetdeltSBSDD2_FD_81776 | JGI IMG/M metagenome (GOLD analysis project Ga0075418, IMG submission 81776) | Bulk soil microbial communities from a Populus tree surrounding site in Tennessee, USA - Soil MetaG P. deltoides SBSDD2 | ecosystem: Environmental > Terrestrial > Soil > Tree plantation...
ATGGCCGCGCTCAAGCCACGGATCAAGCCAGCCAAGTTTCACGGCGAGTGGAACTACACACTGGCACCATAAAATCACACATCACCGGCACGAACTTGACCACATTATTTATGCGCAGCTCCTAACCCCGCTGGCACGGGCAGGCCAGAGCCGGATGAATCTGGTGGCCTTCGACATGCAAGGCATCGTGCCGATCGGTTACACGCTTTTCGCCGTGGCCCTCGGTGTCTTCGCCGGGACGCTCTGGCACAAGGTATTGCCGGCCATGGCCGCCACCCTTGTCGGCGTCATCGGCCTGCGCATTGTGCTGACCACCCTCGCAAGAAGGCACTACCAGCCAGCGGAAACGATCACCTTCCCGGTGGTGGGCGGCACCGACGCGAACCCAGCGGCCGGTGACTGGGTTCTCGGTCGCGGGGTCCGCGACGCGTCGGGGCGGATGGTGTTTCCGGGCCTACAGGTCGGCTGCCCGACCGACACACCGAGCTGCGCCGCGGAGATGGGCCTCGGCGACGGCGCCTACAACTGGCTTCTCCTACAGCCCGCGGAACGGTTCTGGCTCTTTCAGACCATCGAGTTCGGCATTTACACTACGCTGGCCGTGGTCCTGCTTGTGCTCGCCATGCGGCGCGTGCGACGGATCGCCTGACCTCCCTGCCCTGCAGAGCGGCGCGCGCCGCCGGCACCCAACTGTTCGCCGTGTTACGCCGGGGCTGGCCCGTCGACATTGACCACGGCCGGGCCGTGCCCCGCTCGCACCACGACGAGGTGACTCTCCTGGTCACCCGGGTTACCCTCACGGTGAACTACACCCTTAGGTACATGTATGAAATCACCTGGCCCCGCCTCCACCGTGTGGGAGCCGCCAGGCCCGAACTCCATCCGCAGCAAACCGTGGACCACGTAGATCGACGTGTCGTAATCGGCGTGGTGATGCCATCCGGTCGTCATGTGCGCCTCGGTGCGCACCAGACCGGCCCACATCCCTGGCACCGCGATGGCCTGCTCGCGGGTCATTCCCGGAGATTGCTCGCCTTCGACACGCTCGGCGGGCCTGACCGCGGTCACTGGTTGGCTTTCATCCATGTCGGTGCCTCCTCGATTTGTGTCGCGCGTGAAAAGCCACGCATTGAGACGGCGACCATCGCAGTAGATTCTGCCAGTGGATTCTGCCACGAAAGGGTTCACCCGCCGAGCGGCCGTGCAATCGTCCAGAACGGACAGTCGCAGCGAGCGTGCGGTCCGCGTAACGCACGCCCGCGAAGCAAGCCCGTTGTGAGAGGCGGCTGAGATGGCGCGTTCTCTGAATCGCGACCGCTGGTGGAACTTCAATGGAGACAGCGGTTCCTGACCGAAATCGTCGGGACCAGATCGCGCTGGCCGACAGTCAGCTTTCCATTCTCAGGTCGCCCGTAACTCGTTGTCCAGCCGCTGGTGCACGCGTGACAACACGACGGCCAGCGTTATGAGAATGATGTCGAGCAGGGCGAGGGACACCAGCGGCGGCAGCCACAGCGCGGTCACGCCCGCGCCGGCGCAGGCCAGGCAGGCGATCACCCGCCGACCCCAGGCGTGACGCGTGGCGACGCGGTAGAACCAGGCTTGGAAGCCAAGATAGAGGATGCAGCCGCCAAACAGCAGCAGGGCGAGGGTGGCCGAGCCGGTGCTCAGCCGGGCGCACGCGTTCGTGGCGGGCAGTTCACGCAGTTGCTCCGCCGTCAACTCACCCAGACCGCCGAAGCGGGCGATGCCGGGATGTTCACCGATGCAGATCAACGTGATGGACTGTGCCGGCACGCCGAGTTCGGCGAGACGGGCGAGGATCTGGATGACCTGGAGCTGGGAAGCCTCCTTCTCCTTTAGCGGAGTAACCAGGACGATAGGCGGGTGCGGCTGGTACACGAGGACCAACGCAGAACAGGAGATCATGCTCGTCGATGATCGTCATCGGCTGTGGAAGGGCATGAGGTGGCACCCGAAATCGATGAACCGAAGGAAGTGAGTATCTGGTGTCAGCGCCAGCGGGAAGTCCGTCAGCACCCAAAATTTTCGCTGGACTGCTCGGTTCGGTACCGATTGAATCCCTCCATGGTGTTCGTGTTCCGCAGTATCCACCACATCACGCTGCGGGTCAGCGATCTGGATCAGGCCCGTGACTTTTACTGTGGAGTGCTGGGGCTACCGCACGACCAAGACTTCCCGCCTGAACCTGGATATGCCGGAAAGCTGCGGTTCCGGCTGGCCGATGGCACCCGACTGGTGGTGGTACCGGCACTGCCAGGCACCCCCGATGGCGACCGATTCAGCGAGCACCGCATCGGTCTGGACCACATCAGTGTCTCGATGAGCGGCCAGGACTTGGAAGAGCTCGTGGTCGCCTTGCGCTCGGCCGGTGTCGAGACCTCGGGTATCACCCATGACTCGATGGGGCCCGCACTTGTATGTTTCCGGGATCCGGACAACATCGCCTGGGAGTGCTTCGAAGACGACTGATCATGCATAAAGTGCGACGATACGCACCTGGGCCTGCACACCGCGTGTCGTTTCCACCGAACGGGTGTCCCCTCCGCCACGACGAGTTGGCGCTCACACAATCTCAATTATCGTTGCTGGCAAAGGCATCCGCTCCTCAATGACCCTGAGCGCCGGCGAAGAAGGTCCGGGCCTGTTCCAGAGCAAAAGTGTCGCGCAGGATGTCACCCGGGCGGTTGGGCATGCAGGTCGGCCGGGTAGACGCCACGCTGCACATCGAGCCGCATGCCGCGCCGGGCAAGCACAGTATTGGCCGCACAAGGATCGTAGGATTCTGGTATCAGGCGTCCCGAGACGCCGTCACGAGACCGGATACCGTTTCCGTGCAACCACCACGCTCTCAAGTCGGCGGGCAACTCCACGCCCACCGCCTGCTCGATCGCCTCAATCTCGTCCTCCCCGGCCGGATCCTCCAGCATCGCCTCGTACGACGGTGCGTAACGACCCAGCCAAACCGCGATGCGTTGCCATGATCGAGCTACATCCACGTCGATATTAAACAACGCCGTCGGCCCTCTTTACGGATGGAGCCGCGAGCGGTCCGGCAAGCGTCCTCAGTGGTACCTCGTCGATGTTGATTGAGCCGTCGGCGCGACGGCGTTCCAATATGCGACTCACGAGATGTTCAAAGTGGGGCAGGAAGCGCCGGGGTACTCCGGGGGTGAGCTCCCGATCGCGTTTGTGCCGCTCGCCGATGATGAACGGCTCCAAGCAGTGCCAGACCTTCAAAATGTGGGTTGCCATGAGGCTCAACACAATGTCCTCGGAGATGCTTCGTAACGTCACTAGCTGTCCGAGATACTCAAATAGATAGCAAGCCGTGTAGGCGCTGTCGGCGGCCGGTCCTAGCCCGGCGAACCCGTTGTCCGGCGGCGAGTCGTGCTGGCGATCGATGGCGTGAAGGGCGGCCCGGAAGGTCGGGGACCGAAACTCACTGATCAGTCCATTGACGACAGATATCTGGTTGGCGTGGCTGGCCAGCTGGGCCGCCCTGCGAACTTGAGCCACGGCGACGATCACAGCGGCGACGGCGACGGTCAAGGAGAGCATCGCGATAAGTAGTTGGGCGTCCAAGGTCCCCTCCCCGACTCAACGACCCTGACGAAGCAAATTTAGCAAGCTCAATCAATGGTCCTAGGGCGGTCTTCCTTTGGCGGGCCTTGACGCGTCAATGAGCCGCCCTCCAGCCGGGTCCAGCGCCGGCGATCAGGCGGGCGAGCTGTTCTCGATGCCGGGCATCGTGGCGTTATAACGGCGGGACGAGACCGCACTCGTATCCGAGGATCACGGCTTGCACGCGGTCTCGCAGATCGAGCTTGGACAGGATCCGTCCAATGTGGGTACTGACCGTGCTGCCGGACAGGAACAGCTCCTGCGCGATCTCAGCGTTGGACCGGCCCCGAGCGATCAGCGCGAAGACTTCACGCTCCCGCGCGGTCAGGACGGCCAGCCGTTCTGCGTGCCGCGCCTGCGCTTCGGGCGCATGCCGCACGAAGTGGGCGATGAGGCGCCGGGTGACGCTTGGGGCGGTTACCGACTCGCCGGCCGCGACGGTGCGCACCGCGGCGAGCAGGTCGGCCGCGAGCGCGTCTTTGAGCAAGAAGCCACTGGCGCCGGCGCGCAGGGCGGCGTACACATACTCGTCGAGGTCGAACGTGGTCAGGATGAGGACCCTCGGTGCGTCCTGTCCCGCGGCGGTGTTTCCTGGCCGCAGGATCTGCCGGGTCGCCTCGATACCGTCGGTTCCGGGCATCCGCACGTCCATGAGTACGACCTCCGGCCGGGTCTGGTGGACCACGTCGACCGCGGCGGCGCCGTCGGCCGCCTCACCGACGACCTCGATGTCATCGGTCTCGTCGAAGATGACCCGAAACGCCCGGCGCATCAACGCCTGGTCGTCCACGAGCACGACGCGGATCGTTGTCATGACGGCGGCGGCCCGGTCAGCAGCGGAAGCCGCACCCGCACCACGAACCCGCCTTTGGGCGCCGGGCCGGCGGTCATTTCGCCGCCGAGCAGGTTGACCCGTTCGGCGATACCGCGTAACCCGTTGCCAGGCAAACCGTTGCCGGGCAACCCGTTGGCAGGCGGTGCCGGCGGCTGCGCGTGCCGGCCGGCGCCATCGTCGGTGACCTCGATCTGGACGTGGTCTTGCCGGTAGGCCACGGATACCTTGGAGCTCGCGCCGGTCCCGGCATGCTTGAGGGTGTTGGTGAGCGCCTCCTGCACTATCCGGTACGCGGACAGGTCCACCCCGGCCGGCACAGACGCGGGTTCGCCGTCGATGTCCAGGCGCACCGAGATTCCCGCGGCGCGGACCCGGTCGACGAGCGCGGGCAACTCGCCGAGGCCGGGCTGCGGGTCAGTCCTTCGCCGTCCACCGTGGCCGGACCGAGCGCACCAAGCACCCGGCGCATCTCGGCCAGCGAGGCCCGGCCGACCGTGACAATCTCGCGGATGGCCTGGGTGGTGCGTTCCGGCCGCCGTTGCTGTGCGGCCTCGGCGGCCTGCGCCTGCGCGACCATCACCGCAAGGCTGTGCGCCACCACGTCGTGCAGGTCACGCGCGATCCGGGCCCGCTCGGCGGCCGTGGCCAACTCCGCGCGCTGCTGCTCCCGCTCCAGATCGGCGGCCGCCGCCTCAAGCGTGCGCAGGTGGATCCGGTGGCTGCGGATGCCGTCGCCCACGGAGAAGACCATCACGACGGTCAACAGCGCGAAAGGTTCGGTGATGGAGACCCCGGACTCGTCCACCCCGCCGTGCAGCACCGAGTCCATGGCGGCCACAACATAGGCCGTAACCACGACCACCGCACACGCGGCCAAGGACATCCACCGCGTACGAGCGTGAATCACAAAAGTGACCAGAACGATCAGCACGACCAGGTCGATCGGTTGCAGATCGATCGTCACCCGGTCCATCGCGAGATAGAAGTAGTCCTTGTCGGGCAACGGGTACAGGTCGAGGTAGTGGCCGACCGCGCCGACCATGGCCAGGACAAGCGCCGGCGCCGGCCACCGGCGATGGATGAGCAGCGCCACGATGAGCAAGGCCGTGAACATCCACCAGAGTTGTATCGCGTGCCGCATCGGTACGACCTCGTAACCCGCCGCCAGAGCCACGTCGAACACGTTGTGCTTGTTGGTATCCGGTGGCAGCGACGGCGGCGCGGGCAACAGCGGCGCGAACAGCACGGTGGACTGGCCGACCTCGGCGAGGGCGGCGGTAGACGCCCTTAACAGGGCCACTGCCAGTACGGCGTCGAACAGGTACATCCACCGCATAGCAGGGAACCGGCGCAGACCAGCCATGCGCGACACGGGTCTCATGGTAGGAGCCGCCGCGAGGATGGGCATCGGAGCGTACTACTACATCTGGGCCTCGAAGATGGCAGCGCGCCCTGACGACGCGAGCACCCTTGCGGCGGCACGGTTAGCGCCATGAGACTTTGTCGACCCGCCTTGATGCTGGCGCTGGTCGCGCTGCCGGCGCTGGCCGCGTGCTCGAACGATGGCACACCGTCCAATTCGCCGTCCATCGACGGCAACGCGCAGGTACGGGCGGCCGCCGCGGATATGGTCCAATGCCTTCGGGCCAATGGCTTTCCCAACATGCCCGACGTGACCATCGACGGGCGTGGGCAGCCGCAGGCGCCGCCGGGCATGGATCCCGGTGCCAACGAACAGGTGCGGGCCGCCCTTGAGGGTCCCTGCCGGCCACAGCTGGACCGCGTGAACGCCCTGATCGGCGAGCAGGAGCAGCAGCAGCGGCGGCAGGAGGAGCAGCGGCCGGTGCTCTCGGCTGAGGATCAGGGCAAGCTGCGTACCTACGCCCAGTGCATCCGCGAGCACGGGCTGCCGGACTGGCCCGACGCGGACCCCACCGGCCGCTTCGTGCTGCCCAAATCGTGGCCCGAGGGTCTGGGCAAGGGAGACCGCCCGATGGACCGCACGTTCCTGTCCGCCCTCGAGGCGTGCAAATCCCTCGCCGTTCCCGAAAGTTCCATCGGCTGATGGCCAGCCTCGGAGCACGGCGCGTGGCGCGCCGGGTCGGGGGTGCGGTGGCGGGCGCGGTGCTCGTCGCCGCGGTGGCCGGGGTCGGCTGGGCGGTGCTGAAAAGCCCACACGCGGCGACTCCGGCACCCGGGGTGTCCACCGGGACGGCCCCGGTGACCCGGGGCACGGTCACCGAACGGGTGCAGATCGCCGGTGTCCTCGGCTTCGATGGGCGGTATCGGTTGATGCATCAGGGTTCGCCGGGGATCGTCACCTGGCTGGCGCCACCGGGTGCGGTCGTGGACCGGGGAGGCGTGCTGTACGCGGTGGCCAACCAGCCGGTGCGGCTGCTGCTTGGCACTATTCCGGCGTACCGCGAATTCGCCGCCGGGATGCCCGACGGACCGGATGTCAGGCAGCTGGAGGAGAACCTTGCCGCGCTTGGCCTTTCCCCGGGGCCGGTGGACCAGCGGTTCACCGCGGCGACCGCCACCGCCATCCGCCACTGGCAGGCGTCGTCGGGAGTCGCGGCGGCTCAGCGCACGGGGGCATTGGCCCTCGGCGCGGTGGTGTTCGCGCCGGTCGTGCTGAGGGTGGCCGAGGCAACAGCGACGGTCGGAATGGCGATCGGTTCCAACGAGCCGGTTCTGGCCGCGACCTCAACCGATCGGGTGGTCATCGCGCCGTTGCCCACCGACCGGCAGCATCTGGTTCACGCCGGAGACGAGGTACGGGTTTCGGTGAGCGGTGCCGGCGCCGCGGTGCCCGCGACGGTGCGAAACGTCGGCCAGGTGGCCGACGCGCCCGACGCCTCCGGGTCCCGCGATGGTGGCGGCGGCGGTGGCGCGGCGACGGTCACCCTGACCATCGAGGTCGACCTGCCGGCCGGTGGTCCGGACCTCGACCGCGCACCGGCACAGGTGGCCGTCACCGTGGCCACCCGCTCGAACGTGCTGCTGGTGCCGGTTGTGGCGTTGCTGCCCCGGCCGGGTGGTGGGTACCAGGTCCGGCTGCCCGACGGCGGCTACGTTCAGGTGCAACCGGGCCTGTTCGACAGCGGCAACGGGACAGTCGAGGTGACCGGAGAGCTGGCCGAGGGTCAGCTGGTACAGGTGCCGGCCCTATGACACCCCCGGTGCTGGAGCTGCGTGACGTGCGCAAGGTGTACCCGGGTACGCCCGCGGTCGAGTCGATCGCCGGGGTGAGCCTGACTGTCCACAGTGGAGAGTTCGTGGCCGTGCCGGCCGATGAACCCACCGGCAACCTCGACATCGCCACCGGCGCCGCGCTTCTGGCTCTGCTCGCCGAGCTGAACGCCGAGGGCACCACCATCCTGGTCATCACCCATGACCCGGGTGTCGCCGCCGTCAGCCGACGTCGGATCGAGCTGCGCGACGGCTGTATCGTCCGCGATTCTGTCAGGCACGATTCCGGAGTCCTCAAGTGAGATCTCGTTTGCTCCTGGCCGACCTGCTCCCGGTGGGAACCGTCGGCCTGCGCACCCGCCGCGTCCGCGCGGCCCTGTCCATGCTGGGAATCGCCATCGGCATCGCCGCCCTCGTCGCCGTCCTGGGTGTCACCCGGTCGAGCCAGGCAGACCTGCTCGCCCGCATCGACGCGCTCGGCACCGATCTGCTCACCGTCAGCGGAACACTCGTCAACGACGTCGAGACGCCGTTGCCGGCCACCGCCGCGGCCATCATCGGGCACACAGACGGAGTGCTGTCGGCCACCGCCACCACTCAGCTGGTCGATGTGCATCCGTACCGGTCGGATCGCATCGAGCCACACCGGCACGGCGGCCTGGCGGTCCGCGCCACCGAACCCACTCTACTGTCCACATTGGATGGAAGGCTCGCCCATGGCACGTTCCTCAACGAGGCCACGAGCCGATACCCGACCACGGTGCTCGGCCACACCGCGGCGCAGGCACTGGGAATCGCCGATCTGGCGGGCGGTCCACGCGTTTGGCTCAGCGGTAATTGGTACACAGTAATAGGAATTCTCGCTCCGCTCGAGCTGGCCCCCGAGCTCGACCACGCCGCTCTGATAGGTCTTGCGGCGGCAACCGTCCACTTCCGCCACGACGGCCGACCCAGCCTGATTTACGTACGGGCGCAGGCAGGGCGAACCATCGACGTCACTCGTTTGCTGCCTCGCGCCGCCAATCCGCGTAACCCCCAAGGGATCCATGTCAACCGGCCATCGGACGCCCTGGCCGCCCGGCTGGCCGTTGCCGACTCGAGCACGGCCCTGTTCCTTGGCCTGGGCGCGGTGGCCCTGCTCGTGGGCGGCATCGGCATCGCCAATGTCATGGTCATCTCGGTCCTCGAGCGGCGCGGCGAGATCGGACTTCGCCGCACACTCGGAGCCACCCGGTATCACATCGCCGCGCAGTTCCTGGTCGAGTCGGTGCTGCTCGGTGTGTTCGGCGGCGGGGCCGGGATCCTGCTAGGCGCCGGTGTCACCTACGGGCTGGCCTACCACAACGGCTGGCAGGTGCTGATCCCACCGGCGGCGATCACCGCCGGGCTGGCCGCGGCGGTCACGATCGGCGGGCTGGCCGGCCTCTACCCCGCGGTCCGCGCCGCCCACCTTTCCCCGACCGACGCCCTGCGTTGGGGCTGACATCTCCCGCCGGCCCGTCGGTTCAATCTACATATAGATAAACTTCACCGCGTTGGTGTAGTTTGCCGATCGTGAGAAGCCTTGCCACCGCAGTGACTGCGGTCTTGTTCGCGATCGCGGTCGTACCTTCGGCCGCAGCCATGCATGGCAATACCTTGCCCGGCGACGACCTGCTGTTCGCCTCCGCCGTCTTCCGCGCGACCCACAACAGCTATTCGGGCGACACCGACGGGGCCAAAGGGTCGGTGACCTCCCAACTCGACCACGGCGTGCGGTTCTTGGAGTTCGACATTCATGACAACGGGTACGCCACGGCCGCCGACTACGCGGTCGGCCACAGCTCGCCCGGTGATCTGGTCGACCACATCGGCAACCCGGCATCGAACAATCTGCGGCCGTGGCTGCTGACGGTGGCCGCCTGGTCGGCCGCGCATCCCGATCACGCACCGCTGCTGGTGATGCTCGACATCAAGGACGACCTCACCGACAACACCTCGTACGCGGCGGGCAACCTGGCCGCGCTGAACAAGGAGCTGTCGGACGCGTTCGGAGCACGGTTGGTGCTGTCCAAGGATGTTCCAGGCGCCCTGGGCACGATCGGTTCGCTGCGCGGACGGATCATCACACTGCTGTCCGGCCACGCCGGTACGCGCAGCGGGTACAAGGCCGATTCCGGCGCCAATCCGAGTGTCGCGATCAACGCTCGGGGTCAGGTCGTCGAGGTGCACGACTCCGGTGCCGGCGCGTTGTGGTACTGGAGCGGGACATACGGCACTGACGGCCGCGTCACCTGGCTGCGCCACGGCCGCTACGACTCCGGTACCACCCCCGCGGTCGCGTTGAACGACAACGGTTTTCTCGTCGAGGTACACAAGTCGCAAAGCGCGAGCACGCTGTGGTACCACGTCGGTCAGGTCACTGCCGACGGCGACATCGCCTGGTCGCCCAGCCACCAATACGACACCGGCATCCTGCCGTCGATCGCCTTCGTCAACCCCACCAGCAACACACTCAAGGAGATCCACCGCAGCCAGTCGCAGAACCAGAATTGGTTCTGGGACGCCACGCTCAACACGTCGGCCGGCACCGTGGCGTGGAACAGCGCAACGCACGCCACGACCTCCGATCCCCGCTTCCCGACTAACGTCTCCGTGAGCGGAACCAAACGCGTGACTGTCAGCACCGGCGCCGACGGGCCGGCCCCAGCCAGCACGCTGCATTACACCACCGACCGGATCGGTTCCACGCGCATCCGCTACCAGCAGGTCGCGTTCGTCGAATTCCAGGCCGGCGACAACGCGCTGCTTGAGCAAGGCGCGATCTTCTACGCATCTACCGCGTCGAACAAGTCGTTCATCACCTCGTCCCGCAGCGCCGACAAGGTCGTGCGGGGCTGGGACTTCGACGACGCCTCGCTGGCCACGACACCGCTTGCCAATTACCCAGCCACCAACCTGCCCTACACCTCCTGGTACGCCACGCTCGTCACCGCCGCTGGAGCCGTTCAGTAGCTCGAGGCGCTTTACGCGTTTCTTTCCCACAAGCTTTCTTTCCTACAAGGCCGACGCGCGACGTTGTTGGAGGGAATGCTGGACGGTATGGAAGAGAAAGTGATCGGACCCACCGATACGACCGCGTCGCTGCCGGTGGGCGGTGCATTGGTAGTGCGGTTGCCGGAGCTGGGCGCGGCAGGTTACCAGTGGCGGGTCAGCCGGATCGACTCGCCTGCCCTGGTCGTGGAGTCGGACCGACCGCTACCGCCGGGTAGCACCGCGCCCGGGGGTGAGGGCATGCACGAGTTCCGGCTGCGCGCCACGACCGCCGCGACAGTGCGAGTGGAGTTCGAGTTGTCGCGGCCGTGGGAAGCCGCCGCGGAACAACAGCACACCCTCACCGTAACCGTGAAATAACAACAACTAGCAGCTGTTCAATCTCTCGCAAGTTTGGCGTTTTCGCTGCCAGCAGCGGGCGTCCGTCCCTAGGCTTAGAGTTGATCGGCAGGCCAGAAGCCGGCCGCTGAGCATGATTGTTCACACAACGGGGGAAATTATGGCTGAGGAAAGACGACCTAACAGTGATCCGATCGACCTGGGCCAGCTGCGCACCACGCTGGAGGAGCAGGGCGCGCCGTGGCAGTCGGGCTTCAACTCGATCACGGCGTTGACCGAGCAGCAACGGGTCACCCTACTCGGCGTGCCGGTAGAGCCGGGAATCAGCGCCGAGCAGATCGACGCCGATACCGAAACGGCAGCAGCGCTGGCCGCGTCAGCCGACGCCCGCGCGGTAGGTGCTCCGACGGCCTTCGATCTGCGTAACATCAACGGCCTCAACTACTCCACGCCGGTACGCAACCAAGGCAACTGCGGATCGTGTGTCGCCTTCGGTGTCATCGGCACGCTGGAAGGCATCATCCGCTACACCAAGGGCGCACCCAACTATGCGATCGACCTATCCGAGGCGCATCTGTTCTACTGTCACGGCCGCGCGGCGGGCGCCCGCTGTAACACCGGCTGGTGGCCGGACCAGGCGCTCAACGCCAGCCGCGACCAGGGGGTCACCTTCGAGGACTACTACCCCTATACGGCCGGCGACCAGGACTGCACCGGCCTGAACGCGGATTGGGCCAACCGGCTCGCCCTGGTCACGCAGTGGAGGCTGCTGTCAAGCGATCCTGCCGCGATGAAGGAGTACATTTCCACCTTCGGCTCGATCACGGCCTGCATGTATGTATTCCAAGACTTTTTCGCCTATCGCTCCGGCGTCTACAAGCACGTCAGCGGCGATCTCGCCGGCGGGCACTGCATCACGCTGATCGGCTACGACGACGCCCAGCAGTGCTGGATCGGGAAGAACTCGTGGGGTACCGGCTGGGGCGAGGGCGGCTACTTCAAGATAGCCTACGGTCAATGCAAGATCGAAACCTATCAGACGTGCGGCGTCCAGGGAGTGCGTTTGAAGGCCTGGCTACCCAACCAGCAGATTTTGGGACTGTGGACCAACGAACATGACGCCAATGTGTGGGCCTACGGCTCACAACGCGGCTGGCTCAAGCTCGACGGCGCGTCCGTGCCCACCAACGCGGCCATGCTCGCCGAACTCGCCGCGGCCAAGGCGGGCAACAAGCCGGTCGGCCTGTTCGAAGACAACGGTTCCATTCAGCAGATCTACGCCTGGTAAAAGGAAGCCACATCATGTCGAACCCACAATACGTAGCCCAGCCCTCCAGGCAGGGCCCCACGATGGCGTTAAGCCGGCCCGAACTGATGGGTCCGGGGATCGGAGAAATACAAGGCATGAGCGCACCAACCATCGCACCTGACATCGTTGCCTCGATGACCGCCCAAGTCGCCGTCGAAATGGCACCGGGGCTGCTACCCGCCGGTGTCGACCCGACCCTGGAAGCCCAGGCCATCGCGGCGCTGACCGGAACGTGGCGGCAAAACGTCCAAGTCACCGCCCTATGGTCGATCAACGAACCGCGCAACGCCTGGATCTACGTCGCCAACATAGGCTGGAAGAAACTGTTCAACGGACGTGATGGGGCCTTCAACGCGCTCGTCACGCTGGCATCGCAGGCCCGTCAGACCGGTAGGCCCATCAGCTTCCGCGAAGAAAACGATGGCATGGTCTACGAGGTTTACCTCTGGTAACCCGCAACGATAGCAACAAAACATAGACTCTCCGGTCGCTTGTGTGGTCACGAGCGGCCGGTGAGTTCGATTTGGTACGTGTACGTCGTCAGGCGGTCGCCATGGCCTTGGCGATGTCGGTGACGGCGCCGACTTTGATGAGTACGTCCTCTCCGAGCCGTTCCTACATCCCGGCGGCATAGCACCCGCTGCCGTGGATGACCACGTCCCGGTCGCGCGGGATCAGCTGGCGATCGATGGCGTTGAGCACGCCGGTGAACGCCATGATGGTTGACCATTCGTAAATGTCTTTAGGGTTGGCTGGTACCGGTACGCCGCTTCCGGCAAGGTGGGCGCGCAGGCACGGATACCGCTGAAGGCACTCGCTTCGCGACACGATGATGCCGTCGCCGCCAAACCGTCCGATGAGGTCGTTCATTGTCGCTGAGGTAACCGGCCGGTGGGTGTAGAACGTTGAGTCGAGAACCTCGGCCGGGTCGGTGGTGACCGTGCCGCCTGCCCGGGTCGGTCGTGGTGTCCGATCCGGACAGGCGTCGCTCAGCTCTGGCGCAACGGTGGCAACGGCACAGGGATGGCAAAAGTGCTTGCGGCAACGCCCATCCCGCCCTCACACGTGTTGGGCGGGACGGTCCCGATGCCGCGGGTTGACGGCCGCTCGGCCGCCCAGAACATGAACCCGAGCATGCCCGTGGTCGCACCGGCCCCGTTGGGCGCCACCGACTGGACGAACGGGGCGGTCGCCTTCTGCAGCGACGAGGCGAAGTTGGTACATTCAGGTAGCGGCGAGTTTCCAAAAGCGACGTAAATTCCACCGGTGAACTTCGCTGGTGCCAGCGGCGGCACGGGCGGGCTGTATTGCGGCTTGCCGTCCACATGTTCCTGCCAGTTGGCCACGCTTCTGTCCGCCGATGCCGGGCGGGCCGCCACCATCGCGTTGGCGTAGTCGAGCACGGGGGTGCCGGTGCGCAGCCAATCGGCGGTCGCCTTGCGGTTCAACGAGATCAGCCATCGGTCGCCGGCCGCCACGTCGATGGTCAGACGGGCCCGCGGATTCGATCCGGTAGCGTCATACGGGTGGACCGCACGGTAGGCATCGATGAAGCCCTGCAGGGCGGTCACGTTGGGGTCGGTGTTCTGCTCGTAGTCGATCTCGATGCCGACGCCCAGCTGCGTCGCCACGGCGGCGGCCCGCTGGCCCAGCAACGTGCCGCTGATCGACAGCGCCGCGTCCCACTCGTCGGTGTAGGTGATGCCACCGATGGAGAGCATGACCCGGACGCCGCGGGAGGTGAAGTAGTTGACGATGTCGGCGGTCATTCCTCTCGGTACGCCATTGAGGGTTGTCGCGTCGGTCGTCTGGTTGATCAGCTTCAACGGGTCGACGAAGCTGAGCACGACCAGATTGACCGAGGGCTGGCCGTTGCCCCGATCGATGAGCCAATGGTTCTGACTGTCGAACGTGGCCACCGACCGGACCGCGCCCCAGGTGCAGAAGTCGTTTCCGCAGTGCCAGGCGCCATAGATCTGGATGGGTGTGGGCGCGGCGGTCGCGGGCGCCGCCGCCAGGCCAGCGACGCCCAGCACCGCGACAAGAAGGAAAGTTAAATATTTCATGTCTCCATTGACGCAGGTCAGAAGGGCGCTGGCAATGGGCCCGTGGAGCCGCATTGGTTGGGGCCCGGGCCGCGCGGAATGGCCAGGGGACCGGACTGCATGAAGCAGTTGTACGAATACTGCTTGGTGGGGTTGGCAAGCCCGGCGAAGTTTGATCCCAGCAAGGCATATGCATCGTTGGCGTTGAGTGACCAATACGCCCAATGCAGATCCTGCACGGCGGTGCCGGAGTCGTTGATGGCGGTCTTCTCGCGGCTGGAGATCACGAAGTTGACCACATCGGTCCACCACTGGCCTTGCGAGCCTCTCGTGGTCGAGGTCAGATCCGAGGCCGCATTGCCGGTGCCGATCTCGCCGACGAACATCGGCGCGGTCGTGTATCCAATGTGTCCGGTGTTGCCCCACGGGTAGGTGGCATGACCGGGCCACACCGGAGTCACCCCGGCCGGCGCGGTCAGGTGGGCCCAGTTGGAGTACCACACATCGGCCAGGCTTGAGCCACCACACCCGCTGCGGTAGCAGGTGGTCGGGTTCGCCCACGGCTGCACGAACAGGTCGGGACCATAGTCGTGCGCCGAATAGACCAGCTGGTTGTCCACGGCCGGGCCCAGACCGGCCGCGTTACCGCCCGCGTTGAGCACGATCGGAGCGCCGGGATTGGTGCCGTTGCCGTTGACCCCACGCAGCTGGCCACCCCACCACGTGCCGTCGTAAGGGCCGGCACCCGCCGTCCCGCCGTTGCTCGGGTAGGTGGAGTTGCCCTCGACGAAGATGAGGGGGTACGCCCAGCCTCGAGCGGCCGCCGCGCCCAGAATCGTCGAGCCGGCCCGCTGCGCGGCCAACCGCCAGTCATGGCAGGTGGAGGTGGCCACGCACACCGGCGCGAACGGGTTGGGATTGGGGTTGACGGCCGGGTCGATGCCGTCCCCGGAGCCCCACGTCGACCCGCTTAAATACGGCGTGCGCGATGGGGTGTGCGGTTCGTTGCGCAGGTCGTAGCCGAGCACCGTCGGGAAACCGTCCGCGGCCACATTGTCGACCACCACCGTGTCGACCGTACCCAGGCTCTGCGGGATGCCGTTGACCCACTCCTGCACCGAGACCCAATCACTGATCCACCTCGACTCCGGGAAGCCGGAGGCGTACCACAGCCCGTTGCCTTCGGCCGAGTTGCCCGCGCTGGATCGGTGGTTGTCCAGGATGATGTGCATCCCCAGATCCCCCGCGTAATTGACAATCAACGCCAGCACGTCACGCGAGGACTTACCCTGACACGACGGGCAGGCGCTGACCCTGCTGCGGGAAGGGATCGGGCTGGTCTCCCACATCGCGTTGGAGAACGGGATTCGGATCGTGTTGTAGCCGTGCTGCCGGATCTGATCGACGATGAACCGGTAATCCTTGGTCCACAAGCCATGGATCATCTTGTCTCGGGTCTCGAAGCCGTACCAGTTGACGGCATTGATGGCGTATTCGCCACCGGCCGGGGTGAGGATCTTCGCACCGCCGGTGTGCCAGCCGACCGCGGCGGCCGTGGCCGGTGCGCCGGTCAGCAGCGCGACGAGGAGCACGGCCACACTCGCCAGCCCACCGGCGAACCTGATTGATCGCGACAGTGTCATCATCACCCTCCTTTTCCACAACCCACCACATAGATAGGCGTGAACAGACCGTATCCCCCGACTCGACCATTTCCCACCCTTGATATTTACTATTTTCGATGTATCAATCTGTTGCATGAACACATTACTGGTTCCCTTGACCGCGATGGCCATGGTCATCACGGCAGCCCCGGCACATGCCGCCGAGCCGGGTCTCACACTTCAGGCGGAGATCTCCGGATTGATCACGGCGCAGACTGTGCGACTGCAGGCGGCGACGATCGTCGTCACCGGCGACACCACCATCGTGGCGGAGATCCTGGAGTTCGACACCGCCAAGCCGCGCATCATCACCCACGGCCACTCGCTCAAGATCAAGGTAAGCAAGGCGGTGAGTCCCGGCATCAATTCGGAGATCACCTACGTGACCAACGGCGACAACGGAAGCAACGGCACCAAGGGCAACAACGGGCAGAACGGCTTTGCCGGCTCTACCGGCCGGTCCGGCCGCTTCGGTTGTCCTGGCGAGATGGGCGAATGGGGATGGCCCGGCGTGCCCGGCAACTATGGTCAGCCGGGTGAACGGGGCGGCGATGGCAGCAATGCCGGCGATATCTGGCTAGAAATCCCGTGGGGCTCGGAAGACAGCTACGTCCTGTTCGCCAAGGGTGGCAAGGGTGGAAGCGGTGGCGGGGGTGGCAACGGTGGCGCCGGTGGTAGCGGCGGCGCCGGTGGTAGCGGCGGCGACGCCCTCTACTACGACTGCATCCCCGGCGACGGCGGAGACGGGGGAAACGGGGCCAACGGCGGTGACGCCGCCAACGGCGGCGACGGGGGTTTCGGCGGCTCCGGTGGCAACGTCTATGTGTTCTACCCACCCGGCTACGACCCGGGTTGGATCACCGTCGACGCGGGAGGCGGCAGCGGCGGGACAGGCGGCCGCGGCGGCACCCCGGGGGCCGGTGGCGCGGCAGGAAGTGGCGGCTCCGGCGGCGTCAACTACGAGTTCTGGGCGTGCTGGATCTGCTTCGGGCAGCGCGGGTGGGACGGCTTCCCGGGCCTGGCGGGCGCCTCCTCATGGGACGGCTCAGACGGCAACCGCGGCGGATCCGGATTCATTTCGATCGTTCCGCGATAGTGGCGCAAGCGGGCGCGCCGCGCGATCGGCGCCGGCCGACCGCGCGGCGTCGTCAGCGTTGGTTCAGGCAAGCCGATCGACAGCCTTCCGAAGATAGTCATCGACCTCGATCCGGTTATAGCCGCGCAGTCGAACATGGAACACAGGGTGGTCCAGTTCCGCGCGCACCGACGCACGCGTTGCCGGATCGGCTGAGGCTAGCGCACCCTTGATGCGCTTCAGCATCGCGTCCACTTCACCGGTGTCATAACCGCGCAGTACAACGGTAAAGCCCTTGTGATCGCCCACCGCCTCAGTATGCCAACGTATGAAGGTTTCTTGGACCAACCGTTGCGGCGCGATCGGCTGGTATGGCCGCACCGACCGATCTGGCCCCTATCCTTCTCTTGTGGGACTGCGGTTCAAGACGCGTGCGTCCGACTCGCCGTGGGTCGACACGGTATGGACCTGCACGAGCGAGCAGGTCGTAGAGATGACCTCCGTTGCGACGGTGAGCTGGGGCCTGGTGTTCTGGGAGCGCGAAGGCACGGCGTTCGCGGCCATTTCCGGCCCCGAAACCAGGACCGGCACCGCGCCGGTGCCCGAGGGCGCGACCTTCGTGGGCATCGAGTTTGCCGTGGGCACTTGGCTGCGGTCCATGCCCACACCGGCCCTGGTCGACCGTGGTGTCGAACTGCCCGACGCCACGCACGGGACTTTTCGACTGGACGGCCTCCGCTGGGAGTCACCCGGCCCCGACGACGCTGAGGTCCTGGTCAACCGCCTTGTCCGGTGCGGAGCCGTGGTCCGTGACCCGCTCGTCACCGACCTGCGCCGAGGCCACCGTCCAGTGGTGTCGGGACGCACCGTCGAACGCCGGTTCCGAGCGGCGACCGGGCTCACCCAAGGTGCTGTACGGCAGATCGAACGCGCACGCAAAGCCTCGGCGCTGCTGGCCGCCGGCGTCCCGGTCGCCGATGTCATCTCCAGGTTCGGGTACTTCGACGAGCCACATCTGGCCCGTGCCCTGCGCCGCTACATTGGACGCACGACGCGGCAACTACGCGAGGGCGCCGGCAGTGCGATCGCCCTGAATCTGGATCATCTGGCCACGTCATAGATCAGCTTTACGATACCGTTCGGATAGGTCGCCGACGCTCGCAGGCTCATTACCTGCTTATCCTTGTCTGCCCTGCTGAACAGGCTCTTGCCGGCGCCGAGCAGCACCGGGAAGACCAGAAGGTTGTACCGGTCGATCAGGCCCGCGTCTGAGAGGCGTCGCGCAAGCTCCGCACTCCCATGGATGAAGATCGCGCCGCCCTCGGTCTTCTTCAGTTCGACGACCTCATCGGTGGAGCGCAGGATCGTCGTCGGACCCCATCCATCGACGATGGCGTCGTCGGGCAGCGTGCTCGACACTACGTACTTGGGCAGCTCTTTGTAGTCGGCGTGGTCCTCGGACTCGCGCCAGAACGGCGCGAAGGCCTGGTAGCTGCGGCGGCCAAACATCAGCGCCGTCGTATCGGCAAGCTCCTCGCCCTTGAGCGAGAAGGCCTCGGGCAGGAATTCGATGTCCTTGGCCACCCAACCACCGCTGCGGTGTTCCTCACCCGGCCCACCGCCTGGGGAGTCCACAACGCCGTCGAGCGAAACGAAGCCGGTATAGACCAGATCACGCATGTGCTGTTCTCCTCATGGCCAGGCGACGAAGCCGCCAGGAAAATCGACAAGCGGGCCGCTGCGCCACCCTGGCGTGCTTGGAAGCGACGCGTCCCCGCCCACGCTAAGAAGCGGCCACCGCCGCCGTCTTGTACGAAAACGACGGCAGGGCCGGCGATGGACACCGCCGGCCGCGACCTGTCATGGCCTAGGACTCTGGCGCCGCAAAAGCCCTGGAATTTTCGGCGCACCATTGGGCAAAAGTCCGGGCGGGCTTGCCAGTAACATCCTCCACTGTGGACACCACTGTGTACCCGATCTCCGGTGTGTTGCCGTACACCCAGATGAGAAAGTCAATGATGTTCGCGGGAACGCCCTCGGTGGCCCACTTTTCGCGCGCCTGAGCCTCGGTCAGCTCGACGAGCTGGATCTGGCGTCCGATGGCCTTGCTCAGCATCTCAACCTTGTCCGGCACGGTCAGCACATGGGGACCGGTGACGGTGTGCACCTTGCCGCCATGACCTTGCTGGGTCAGCGCGGCGACGGCGACCGCGGCGATGTCGGCCTCGTGCACCATCGCGCTGCGGCGGCTGATGAACGGCTCACTGACCACGCCTTGACCGCGCACGGCGCCAGCCCACGCCAACGCATTGGCCATGAACTCGACCGGTTGCACCAACGTCCAGGCCAAATCGCGGTCCCGCAGGGCTTTCTCCACGCTGGTGTCCTCACGGCCGCCCAGCACGGTCACCCGCTGCACCCCGGCTTTGCCTGCCAGCTCAACAATTTCCGCGCCGGTTTCCAGGGGCTGGTACCCGCCGCCGTCAAAGTTGATCAGATGGAGGGCCTCCACCCCTTGCAGCGCCGCCACGAGACTGGCGGGATTGGTCAGATTACCGGTTGCCATCTGCGCTCCGGGCAAAACGGCATCCGGGTTGCGGGTCAGGGCCCGCACTTCGTGTCCTTGGGCGACGAGCTGGGCAACAATGTGACGGCCAACGGTACCGGTCGATCCGGCGATCAGAATTCTCATACCCGCCACACTAAGCGGCAATTAGGTGCATCTCGTTCCTAATAGCGAAGTCATTTCCGGCGGTTACTCGAACGCATCAGGTGGTAGTGCGCGGAGGGAAGATCGCGCCGTCCGTCGTGTCAGCGCCGGCGGACCATTGTGTCGATTCGCATGATGACACGCTGGCCGATGCGCGGCATGGTCGAAAAGATGTTCCACCGGGCCGACGCGATCACACTAAAGGACCACACCCGAAGGTGACGCGGACGCCAACGGCGGGTCGAGAAAGGTTCCCCCCTTTGACCTCGACCCGCTGGGCGCCATTGATTTTCTTGTTTTACTTGTTGAGGGCGTCCACGATCTGGGTGGCGCGGTTCTCGTGCTTGGCGTAGGCGCTGGGATAGGGCCGACACCTGGACCTTCTGGGCGGCCACGGTCACGGGCAGCTTCTCCCTGCGAGTCCGGTCATCGGCTGAGGAACGCGTCACCGCCGGCATCCGGCAAAGATGCGGCCGCCCCACCCGGCCGCCAAACCGTTGCCCTGCCTCACAAACGGGCACATTCACCGCAGCAGGATCAGGCCGTCCGCGATGGCGATGCCGGCACGATACCTCGGCACCACGGCCTGGATGGCCCAGCAATATGCCACCAGCGCGGACATCGACTACTTCATGCCACAGGACGGGCTGGGCTCCGGGCAGCTGACGCTGACCGAAACCATGTCCTGGCTGCGAGTGCACCAAACGGCCGTCGCGGGTACGGACACACACCTGTGGTCCGATGTGGAAACGTTTCACCAAAACCAGGATGCCTTTGACAGCAGGCCACAGTGGCCGAAAAGCTGGTCGCCTTCTCCTACAACCACTACCAGAGCCCCAAATTCGTCAGCCCGCTGCTGCATGCGACGTACAAGAGTTACTACGAAACGGGTTTGGTGGACACGACACCGCCCGCGGCGCCTTCGGGCGTCTCGGTGGCCAAGCTAGGTACCGCGATTGTGCCTTCGGTGTGGAGCAATGTGGCAGATGCGCTCTACTATTCGGTCTACCGCAACGGCAGCCTGGTGGGCCGAGCCAGCTCAGCGTCCTTTCAAGACAAAAACCTTTCCTCTGGTACCTTTCACAGCTGCTCGATCCGGGCCGTGGACGCGGCGGGAAACATCTCGGACCCCAGCGCGACCATCGGCGCCACCACGGCAGCGACCGGAGTCAACCTGTCACAGGCACGCCCCTACAGCGCCTCGGTGCCAGCCGATTCCCACTACTCCGACGACAGCGGCACCGAATTGACCGACGGCGCTTACGGAACACCGGTTTACCATCACCTGTCGTGGCAGGGGCGGCTGGCATCCTCCTACTCGTTCACCATCGATCTCGGCGCGCTCCAACGGGTGGACCAGGTCCAGGCCGACTTCCTCCACGACAGTGTCACCTCGATCGCCCTGCCGGAGCAGGTGAGCTTCTCGCTGTCAGCCGACAGTCTCATCTATACCGTGCCAGCGGTGGTGGTGCGGCAACGTCCGACGCCACCATCGGGAACATCCGTGCGCTACAGCCATCTCTGGCTTAGCATGGTGGCCAGATATGTCAAAGTGACGGTGGTGACCACGCCCAGGTAATGGAGCACCGGATGGCTGACCAACCTGCCCTGTTCGACCTGCCGGAGGTCGACCGGCCTGCACCGAGGTCACGCACCGATCGCGGCCGTGCCCGGCAGAGGTACGCCCGGACCGTGCTGGCCGATGTGCGGGTGCAAAGCCGCACGGCTTTGCACGCCAAAGCTTTGCGTTCGTTTGACAAAAGCCTCACCGTGGTGATCGGGGACATTGATCCCGACGAGCCGGAGGATGACGGGCCGTACTCGCGGCAGAACATCGCAGCCGACTGGATCGCCGCGCTGGGCTGGCTGCTCGACCCCACGCTGGGCCTGTGGCCGTTGATCGAGGCGGGTGCGCTGCGCCTGCTCGCCGTACACACAGATCTCACCGATTGCAGCGGGGACCGGTGTCGACTGGCTTGGACAGTCACGATCAAGCTCGATGACGTAGCCGTCTTTCGCGACATCGCGGCGGCGGCAGTGCCCGATAGCGATACCGATGCCCGCTCTGAGATCGACCAGAGCCTGGCCGCGGCGTGGCAGCGGGCCGCCGACCCATATGAGCCGCTACGGGCAATCCCCGGCATCACCTGGACCCCGGTGCAAGTCAGCGTGGAACACCAACCAGCCCGGCCCGCCCGTACTGTCTGATCTGATAAGGATCGCGGCCGTGCGGCAGCCGGCCCGTGTAGTCGGTTGCCCGCACGGGTAAACCCGCCAGGTGAAGGGACATCCTGGACGCGAGATCCCGACGACGGCGACAGCGGCGCCCGAGGTGCGGGCAGAGTCCGCTCTACCCAGCCGCCGCGTCGCCGAACCCAACGAAAGGTCGAGCAATGACCGAGCAACCACGCCCCAGCGACTTCCCGCCCGAAGCGGCACCGCCCATCGACGACGAACACCGCAACGAGCCCGCCGAACAAGACGAGGACATCGCCGCGGAGCACGATGACCTGACTGTGGGCGAGCAGGAGCGCGGCGGTCCAGAGGGCACCGCGGAAGACGAGTCCCCGCAGGGATACGGGGGCGCCGATCTGCCCGGCCACGCCGGTAACGACTGATCAGGACGTGGTGCTACACAGCTGGGATCTGGCCCAGGCGACCGGACAGCAGCTGAGGTTTTCCCCGAAGGCCGGTCGGCGACCCGGTGCCGGCCAACATGCCGCAACTTGCCCAATCATCCTTGTCAATCCTCGACTGCCCATGAAAGTGAGCCGGTGATAGGTTGTCGACACGGCGATTACGCGATCGGGAAGGTGGCGATGCCTGCAACCGCGCAGAACTTGGCGCCGTATGAGCGTTGGCGCACGTCGTACCTCAGCGATGGTCGACAGTTGGCCGGTTTCTGGCTGGTACCAGAGGGCGGCGGTCCATTCCCGGTGGCCGTGTTCAACCATGGAAGTGATGGTCTGCTTCCCATGAGCATGCCCGGGATCCGCGCCCTTCAGGACATGGGATACGCAACGTTCCTTCCGATCCGCCGGGGACACAATGATCAGCCGGGAACATACTGGTTGGATCGGGTTACCGCACCCTGGGGTAGCCCAGAAATGGGTGATCAATTGGTCTCGGCGTTACGCGCTGAGTTGCGCGACGTGATTGCCGCGGTGAACTGGGTAGCCCAACGTGCGGAGGTCGACCATCGACGCATAGTCATGCTTGGCTCGTCGTTTGGTGGTGTGCTCACGGTGCTGGCCTTGGGTGAAAGCAGCACGCTGCGAGCCGGTGTCAGCTTCGCTGGTCCGTCGATGACCTGGCCGCAGGCCCCGGCCCTGCAGCGGGCCATGTTGGCTGCGATCGCCAGCGGACGGGCACCGCTGTTTCTTGCTCAGGCGTACAACGACAACAGTCTCACCCCGACATACGCGATGGGCGCCGAGTTAGCCCGAATCGGCCGACCGCACGAAACGCGTGTCTACCCGTCGATCGGAGAAGGTCCCGGCGGCGGACACGGAATATTCGGGACAGGTGTTGAGCTGTGGCGGCAGGATGTGGAGTCCTTCCTGGCGCGATCTATGACGAGTAGAACCGACGGTTGACACTGGCGATGTCAAACCCTCCACGGCATTGAGGATTGACAACACAGTCGCGCGCCCGCTGGCGCACCGGATGACACCGGTGCGCCAGCGGGACTACGCCGTCAGTCGACCGTCGCTGGTGGGGTTTGGCCGTCTCCGTCCAGCAACTCTGTGTTCGCCGGATCACGCCAATGTGGTTGTCGCAGCGCGGCTCGTCACCACCAGCCGAAGTCCTTCCAGTGGTTCCACGCCCGAAGTGGGGTGTCGTAGCGTTGGTTCGCGTACCGGAGGGCGGCCAGGGCCTGGTAGTAGCGTCGCAGGTGGGCACAGTCGTTTTCGACGTGCCAGTAGCAAACAAACGACACCCGTGAGGCATCGATCGCGGGGCGACCGAGCTGACCCAGTCCGTAATACGGGCCGGAAGGGTTGAGTGCACCGACATCAAAGCTGCTCTCATTGCAGATGATCTTCATCATCGCCCACCCTTGGTCGCCGGAGCCCCACGAGCTTGGCACTCCGTCATCAGCGTGATCGGCCGCGCGGCCCAGGGTCGGGTAGAACCAGTCCGGTACCCCTGGATGGTTGTCACATCCCGCCATCATCGCGACGTCTTCGCTGGTTATGTTGTTTCCGGTCACGCTGTGCGCGGCCGCGGCGGGCACCGCTGTCACCATGCCAGCCAATATCACCCCGGCTAGTCCAGTGACGAGAATTCTGAGCAGCGCACGAACTTTCACCTAGATCTCCTTCCAGTCGGACAGGGTCTGACGAACGCGGCCAAGCTATTGACCTTCTGCACAACCTGGATACATTCCGCGCACACTGCGGCGCGTGAAGCGTTGAGCCGCAAGGTGGCGACCGGTTCGACGGACCCGTGGCCACGCGACGACCGGGGCGGCCCTCTTTCGAGGGACCGCCCCGGTTGATTTCGCTTACCGAGTAACGGAGATCGCGCCTACGCAGAGGTTGCCGTCCTCCATGATCATGGTGATGAGCAGAACCCACGTCACCGGATTTCTCGACCGGAACGAATGCCGGTTGGAGTTCCATTCGGTACGGCCCAAACTGCAGAAGATCTTCCACTTGCACTTCATGAGAGCACCAGAGTTGGCGTGCACGGCCGAACTCTTGCCCCTCGAGGAAATCGACAGCGAGTAGAAGTACGCCACCGCCTTGTGGCCGTTAAGCATCTTGAAGCCGAACTTCACGGTGCCGGCCCGGGAACCGCGGCCAGCGTCCATCCAGATGCGGGCGCAGATTCCGGTTCGGCCGCGCACGCGCTTGGACCGGGTGCCATCGAGGTCGAACTCGTTGATCGGGTCACCGGTGTAGGTGTAAGCGTTGGCGCAGCCGCCCTCCACCGGATCGACTTCGATGAACCTGCCCAGCAGGGAACTGTACTGGCGTGCGCCCATCTCCACGACCGGCTGCAGGCCGGTCTCGTGCTCGAGCGGCCGCTGGTGCGCCCCGAGCCAGGCGTAGTCGAGGTTTCCGGCGCTGTTGTCCGGCAGCGCCCCGCCGACCGTGTTGCCGAACGGGTCATAGACCACCGTGGCGCCCTGCTTGACGCCATTGTCCCCGGCCGCGGCCGCGAAATCGCCGTGGACGTTCGGGTACGACCAGCGGTTGGCGCCCGCCTGCGCGGTCAGCATCGCCCCGCCCGGCAGCAGGAGGTTCACCTGCTGCACCACGTTGGAGGCGTTGGTGACGAAGTCGGAGGTGTCGCCCGAACCGGTGGCGCCGTAGCGGGCGACGGTGGCGCCGTTGACTTTGCGCTCGACGATGCGGTCGGTGGCGTCGCGGACATAGGCCACGACGGTGGTCGTGCCCTTCGTCGTGGACATGTGCCGGTCGGCCGCATCATAGGCGTGAGTCTCACCGAAGATGCTCGTCGTGTTGCCATGCGCGTCGTAGACCGGAGCTCCGACCGAGGTGCCCGATGTGGACGTCAGCCGGTCGGCGCGGTCATAGCAATAGGTGGTCGTCGTGGCGGCACCTCCGGTCGGGGTCACGATCTGCTTGGTGCGGTTGGTGTTCGCCCCGGTGGTGGTCAGGGCACTCGCGCCGCAGGCGGTGGTGGTCGTGGTGCCGAACTCGTACTGCACCCGGCGGCCCGGCACGTAGGCGTCGATGAGCCGCCCAGCCTTGTCGGAGAAGAAGTCCTGGCCAGCGTGGTGATCCACGCCGTCGACAACCTCCCCTATCACATCACCCTTCAGATTGTGGGTCACCTCGTCGCTGGTGATGATTGTGGTGCCCGCGGCCCAGGTGACCTTGCTGGGCCGGCCGAAGGTGTCGTAGCCGAACGTGCCCTTGGTGGCGTTGCCCGGGTAGAGCACCGATTCCAGCCGCCCGTTCTGGGCGTTGTAGATGACGTCGGTCGCCTGCACCACCCCGGCCCGCTTGACCTGCGTGATCCGGTCGGCCTTGTCATAGGACTTCTCGATCAGGCCGGCCGGACCGGTCTGCGAGATCTCCCGCCCGGCGAGGTCGTATCTGAACGTTGTGGTGTTGCCGAAGACATCGCGGTACCCGATTGTCTGGGAAAGGAGATCGGACTCGGTGGTGACGGTCCCGCTGGTGTCGGAGCTGGCATTGACCAGAGGCGAGGGACCTTTCGGGCCGGTGCCGTCGGTATCGACCGCATAAGAGGTGGTCACGGTGCGGGCGGGCTGCCCGCCGAAAGCCGGGTACCTCATCTCGGTCGCGCGGCCACGCGCGTCGTAGATGACGCAGGTCCACGGCTCGCCGCCGACCCGCTTGGCCACGACCCGGCCCGCCGAGTCATAGACGAACTCGCGAACCAGAGGCACCGCCAGACCGCCGCCATCCGGGTCGGCGCCGGTGGACAGCTTCTTCATGCCGCCCTGGTTGGCCGGGTCAACCGCTGTCGTGCAAGGGTTGTCCCGCGTCTCCGCCTCGTTGGCCGGCGTGTTCGGGTTGTCGGCGCCGTAGTAGCCGGTGGTCGTCTTGGTTGCGTCGCCGCCCGGCAGCGTCTTGGTCAGCTGCCGCAGGAAGCCCGTGGAACCGCCGGCCGCCTCATAGGTCGTCGTCGTAGTCAGGTTGAGCCCGCCCGGGTCCACAATGGACCTGGTGACCAGCCCGTGCTGCGGCCCGATGCCGTTGGCCGGATCGGTGTAGACGAGGTTGGTCCGGGCGCCGTCCGGCTCGATCTTCGAGGTGGCGATGTTGAAGACCGGAGCGAGCCCGCCCGCCGCCTCGTAGGTGCCGTCGGGACGAACCCAGTTGAGGTGCAACAGATCCGCGTAGGCGAAGTCGGCGTACTGGATCTGGATGCTGTGCCGCGCACCGGCCGTCGCATTGATCCACACAGCCTGATCCTCGGTGTTGGTGCAGCCGTATGGCGACGATGTATCCGGCAACCAGTGCTGCGTGATCTGACGGCCGTCGATGAACAGCCACGCCGCGTCGCCCTGACCCACGCACAGCTGCATCTTGTACACGCCGGTCGTCGGGAAGACGATGTCGCCGGTGTACAGTGCCCCGGCGCCGTCGCCGTTGACCCCTTCCGGCCGACCCGAGTCGGTGTCGCGCACCGAGTCCGGGTCGTAGGCGTGCGCCACCACCGGCCCCTTGCGGCCAGTGTCGTTCCACCACTTCACCTGCAAGCCGGCGATGCCCTCGTCGTAGTTGGTGTGAGTGCGCCCGACGTCGCACGCGCTCGCCGGCGCGGTGGGGCTCATGCAGTCGGGATCCTTGGGGAGGTAGAAGTCGTTGCCGTACCAGATCTTGTCAAACATCGAGACAGGCGCCGGCCCCCAGACCTCGACCGGATTCTGCTTCTGGTCCTGGAGGGTCGCCGTCAGCATGCCATCGGCTGAGACCTCGGCGTAGACCAGATCCCTGGAATCCCAGAAGGTCTTGTTGGTCTGCCCGGTGGCGTTGGTGTCCTCCGTCTCCCGGCCGCGGTAGTCGTATTTCACCGTGCGGAACGTATCGGGCAGGCCGCCTCGGGTCACCGTGGCCGACCCACCGGTGAGGATCCCGCCGGTCACGTTCTGCGCGTAGGCGTAGGTCCGGGAGGGACGGGCGGTGTCGGCCTGTTGCGCCGCCGGCAAAGTCACCGTTTTGACGCGTGACTTGGTGCCGGACGTCAGCGGATCGTAGGCGATCTGGGTGAACAACCGGTTGGTATCACTGTCGGTGCGGTTACCGGTGAACAGCAAGTCCCTCGCGTCCGGATCGGCGATGCCGACCAGACGCGCCTCGGTGTCATAGCCGAAACTCCACCAGGCGTCGCCGGGGTTGGCCACATGTGAGAGCTGATCGGTGTCCTTGAAGTAGAACAGGTCTGTCGTCGTACCGTCCCAGTAGGTGACCCGGCACAGCATGCCCTCCTCCGACTGGTAGGCAGTGCCGCCCAGCGGTGGACTGTTGGGGCAGCTGGCATCCCCGTCGGTGGCGGCGTAGCGCAGCGTGATCTGCCGCCCCGATACCGGATCCTCCACGGCCACAAGGCGCGCCAGGCTGTCATAGATGTTGCGGGCCGCCGCCGGACGCCGGTCGTCAAGCGGGGTGCGGATGGTGAACAGGCCGCCGTCGGGCCGGAACACGTAGTCCATCCCGTCCTCGTCATGGACCGCCACGGTGCCGTCCGCGTTGACCAGCACGATGTCCTCGCTGTCGGGCGGCGGGGTGTAGGTCCCGGATGCGTTGCGGGCAAAGGAGAACGTCTCCCCGTCGGCGGTGGTGAGCGTGACCGAGCCCTCGTTGACCGTCGCCCTGGTGTAGGTCACATTGGTATCGGAGGCCTGAAGCGACCATCCGGACGGAAGGCCCGGCAGATCGGGCAGCAGCCAGTCGGCCGGCACATCCGAGGCCGGACCGAAGCTCCCGCCGCCCAGATCCTCCCGCACCAGCAGCTGCACGTAGGCCGGTCCGGAGTGCTCATAGTAGTCAAGCGAGATCGCCCGCGTCACGCCGCCCGCGTGCGACCCGGCCTCCCACACCGGCGAGGGCTGCAACGAACCCCACAGATCCAAGACCTGAACCCCGTTGTACCGCAACCGGATCCCATCATCGGAACGCACCCCGAACTGCCAGTTGCGCCCGGCCGGCGTACGCACCGCGCCCGACCAATTCACATTGAAAAAGTCAACGGGCACACCCGGCGACGGCGAACCACCATCACCCCACTCGAACCGCAGCACCGTGTCCGTCCTCACCAGACGGATCGGGTCGGAACTCTCGATCACATGGTCGCGGTCGATGTCGTCGCGGTAGGTGCCACGCAGACCGAAGCGGGTGTCGCGTCCATTGTAGACAAGCCTGACGCCGACACCGCCGCCCACGGTGGGCAGGCTCGGCCCCTCCACCATCAACGCCGGGTTGCCGGTCACCAGGTTGGTGGTCACCGCGCCGAACTCGTCATTGGGCGACAACCCGCCCATCCCCATCTTGCGGTCAACCGTCAGCTTACGGACGTCCGAAGGCACCGAGGCGCCGGTACCGTCGAACGAGGCGATGTCGCGAGCGATCACCTTCCAGTAGTAGGTCACGCCGTCCTTGAGCACCCCGGCGGGCACGGTCCACGACATCTGCGCCGCCCCGGCGGGCTCGGCCAGCTCGGCCGACTGCGCCACCATGCCCGACTCGGCATCGGGCGAGGTGGCTATCTTCACCGTGTAGAGCACCTGGTGACCGTCCGGGTCGTCGACGGTCGCCCAGGTCAGGGTGGGCTCGAGGGTGTCGATCGCCAGCGCGCCGTCGACGGGCGAGACCACGGGCGGCTTGGGCGGCCGGGTGTTGACATCGAGCACGAGTTTGATGTCGCCCGGCAGGAACCGCTTGTAGGACTGCCGGTAAAGGTAGTCCTCGTCGTCCTCGTCGCCGGAGAACCCGAACCAGCCCGGATCCCAGCCGAGGTTGAAGTCGCCCATGAACTGCCAGTTGCGAATCCGCTCGGTGACGTCCCAGCAGACCTCCAGACCCCAGTAGCACTGCGGCTCCGGCGGCACCATCTCCTCGTCGATGAAATTCATCGCCCAGTTGCCGTTGGCGACGGCGGCGTTGGTGGCGATGGCGTCCCAGATCTGCACCGTCTCGGGCTGCCACCCCAGGCCGAGCTCGTCGTACTCGTTGCCCCACAGGTCTGCGCTGAGAACGTCCTTGCCCATGATGTAGGGCTGGTAGTTGAAGCGCGCGATGCTTCGCCACCAGTAGCGGCCGTGCACCGGATCCCAGCTGGTGCCAGGCTCGTGGTGGGTTCCGGTGCGGATACCGTCGCAGTAGGGCACCTCATACAGTGACTCGAACAGGAGGTATGAGCACGTCCAGTTGTCGCTACCGTTACCAGGCAGCTGGAACGACGGGTCGATGACGACGGGGTGCTTGCCTCCCGACTGCGCGGCAAGCCAACCCTTGTCGACCGACACTGTCAGTCGCTGCCTGCCGCCTTTGCCATCCTTGTCATTGTCCACGCGTGCGGCCACACCGGATCCGGCGGTGACTTTGCCGGAGCCGTCGGAGACCTCCAGCGGCCCCAGGCGCCAGCCCCCAGCCGAGGGCGCGGTCACCTTGGGCGCCAACGGCATCACCGCGTTCGCCGCGTTCGCGGTGTCCGCCGTGGCGTCGGCGAGGCCGAGACCTTCGACGACGAACGGGAACTCTGACCGGTTGCCCGCGCGGACGACGATCGACTCTTTCACCTGTGCGGCGGTGACGGTGTAGACCACATCCACGCCGGGCCAGACGTCTTCATACTTAAGCGAGTCAGGGTGGTCTTCGTCGATGACCGGCAGGACCATCCCGTTTGGACGGTCATATTCCGGTGAAAATTTTATTTTAGTGGTACCGGTGTGCAGCTCGACCCCTCCAGCGCCGGCCATGATCGGGCCGAACTGCACCTTCCAGGCGTTGGCCCGGTTGCGGATCCAGCCGTCCCGTTCCGGATCGGGGATGAGCGTATTGTCGATCTTTTCCCAGGCGGCGGTGGGCGACGGCCGGTAGTTCACCGGCTCCGTATGCAGTACCACCGTTTCCGTGCCATCGTTGTTGGTGAATACTTCGGTGCTGGCGTCGCGGCGGTTGGCCAGTTCCCTTGTCGGGTCCAGGTCCCTCCGCTGGGATCGTGGGGTTCGGCTCGCCGTCACCGCGTTGCCGGTGGGCATCGACGGCTCCGGCAGACGGAGGGCTGGGGAGGATCCCGCCAGTAAGCGGTGGGCAGCGGGCTTCGCCGCCGCGGCCGGGTTGGTCAACGCAGCGACCAAGGTCAGGCCGGGTAATGTCAGCGCGGTCAGGACCAAGACCGTTCCCCGCGTGTTGCGTCTGGACATGTCGGCTCCTAAATGGATGCCCGGCGGCAGCAGCCGGTGGCCTCCATTAAGCGCCAGCCCCAGTGCAACCCCTCGCCACTATATTGATTTCTTTACATAGATTTGCGTGATGGCCGCTATCTGATCGCAATGCCCCGCGTGATGCCCCTCGCCTGAAAGGCTTGACAGGATGCCGGATGCCGGCGGCTTCGATCCGCAGGCCGCGCTCGACCAGATCACCCGCGCCACCGAGGATCTGCTCAGCAGCGCGTCGACACTAAGCGACGCCGCGATGCGCGAACCCTCCCTCCTGCCTGGATGGTCACGCGGGCACCTGCTGACCCACGTCGCACGCAACGCCGATGGCGGCCGTCGCTTGCTCAGTTGGGCGCGCACCGGGGTCGAAGCATCCGAATATCCGAGCATGCTCGCGCGGGCCGAGCAGATCGAAGCCGGCGGTGGCCGCACCGCCGCCGATCTCGTGGCCGATCTGCGCCACAGCGCGGCCAGGTTCGCTCTGGAGTACGCGAGGATGCCAGCCCAGGCGTGGCACCGCATCGTTTGCTGGACCGGCGGGCAGCAGCGACCGGCGATGCGGGCCGCCGATTCACGGCTGACCGAGGTCCTGGTGCACCACGTGGACCTCCGCGCGGGCTACACGCCAGCCCACTGGCCGCCGGGCTTCGTCAGCGACATGCTCAGCCGGGTCGCCGACTCGTTGGCACCGCGAGACAACATGAGCGCGATCCGCTGTCACTCCACCGACACCGATATCTGGTACCACATAAAAGAAAGCGCAGAGGCCCAGGTAGTCCACGGCGGCCAGGCCTCACTTCTGGCCTGGCTGATGGGCCGGTCGGACGGCGCCGATCTGCGCACGAAGGGCGGCGAGGCTCTGCCGCCGGTGCCGCCCCTCTACTAGATTCAGCGTCACTGCTCAGCGTTCACTGTTGCGCAAGCTCCTCCCGATCGCGGCCCATCCATACCATGAGGTCTGGGCCGATCCAGTTGGCCACACCGGCCATCTTGAACCGGATTCCGAACTGCACGAAGGTCCGCTCGCACCGTGAAGTCGAAGCTTAGGCTCGCATCATTACAACAGCCGAACCGGATGCTGCCAAAGAAATCGGGCGCTCGACACGAAGTCGCGCCAAAGACTTTCACGTCCCCCGCCACTTTCACATTACGCAGACGGATCACCACAAGTCCCGCCGCACCCAACGCGAAGGTCGCCGCGTTGACGCGCCTATCGCCACCGACGGACCCAACGCGGCCGACATCAACCCGGCCAACAGGATGCCGCCGATGTTCGCCACCGCCTGAGCGGCAAACAGCCGCCCATTGGCCACACCGATCTGCTCCTTCGACACCAGATCGGGTAGCACCGCCACGCCCGCAACTTGGAAGATCATTCCGAACGCGGTCGAAACCGGCAGCACCAGATACAGCAGCCACAATCGCGGCCCTAACAGCCACACCAGCGGGATCACGCTCAGAAGCCCGGCCCGCGCGACATTGCACACGATCAGAAGCGATCGACGGTCCACCCGGTCGGCGATAGCCCCCGCAAACGTTCCGGTCGCGATCGAGGCGGCTCCCGCCACGCCGGTCGGCAACCCCATCTGCGCCACGGATCCTGTCGCTTGAAGCACCAACAGTGGAATGGCGATGAAGGAGAACGAATCGCCGGCAACCGATACCGTGTTGACGAACCAGTAGGCATTGAAGTCCCGATTACGCCACAGCGACATGAGGGCGCAGCCTAATACGAAGTTGGCCGCACGGCTGCCCGCCCGCCACCCATTCGCGGTGAGGGCCTTTCATGTGCCTGTATGCTCCGGAGACGGAGGTCGGGGTCGTCCGCAGAGGAGCCCGCCTTTGGCTCCTACGGTCTCTGTCTTGGGCGACCCTCATGGACGACCATCTCTAACGGCCAGCATGCGCCGTGACCATTGCCTAGGGTCGATATCATCGTGATACTCGTTGTCGTGGCCGCAGAGGATTCCGAAAATGTCGTGATGGACGCTGTCGTGGGGATCATCTTTATCCTCATCGGTCCGGCTCTGCTGATAGCCCACTTCTTCTTTGATGTCGGCGGGCTCGGGATGAGACTCGCCGGCACGCTCGTAACCTGCTTCTTTGTGGGACTGGGCCTGGTTTTAAGCGGCTTCGAAGATGTGGACCCGGCACCAAGAGTCGGCTGTGTCGGCCTCACCATTTGGGCACTGGGGATCTACCTGGTTGGCTCAACGGCAAAGACCATGATCAGCTCACCCGAGAGCCCTTGGCGAGACGTATGGACCGTGACGATGGTTTTCGGCGCTCTGCTGGGCGCCTGCTCACTCGTGGCCGCATTCGTGGTGAAGTCGTCCTCAGCGACGGAGCCACCAGCGACCACCGCACCTGCGTCAAGCGTGGACGTGTCGCCTAACGCAACGGTGCCAACCGAAGCGGACCAGCGGACAAGACGCGCACTAAATAGGTACGAACACGTCTCGCTCTGGCTGACCGGCATTGCCGTCCTTGTGGCGATAGCCGCGTTTATCAACGATCTCGTACGGTAGCCGGCGAGGCCCGAGCCCCCGGCTCGCCTTGATGGCCGGTTATGGCGTGTCGAGTGTGGCTATCTTGTCCTCGATCTGTTTGGCGTCGGGATGGTCGAGTTCCTTCAGGATGTTGTGAGCCTGCTGCCAGGCGGCGCGGGCGGCGTGGAGGTTATCGGTGGCCTGGTGTGACTCGCCGAGGTGGCTGAGAACGGTGGCTTCGAAGTAGCGGTTGCCGAGATCCTGGAATAGTCCGGCGGCGTGTTCGTAGCACGTGATGGCTTGGGTGTAGTGGCCGAGGTGGTGGTTGGCGTAGCCGATGCTGTCCCACGTGGCTGCTTGCCCGGTACGGTCGCCGAGTTCGTTGAGCAGGGCCAGGGCCTGCTGGCAGGTCGTTAGGGCTTGCTGGTAGTCGCCGAGAAGGGTGCGATAAAAGCCTATGTTGCTCAGGGCGTTGGCCTGGCCGCGTCGGTGGTCGACCGCCCGGAACAGCTCGAGGGCTTGATGGGCATGGTGCATGGCGTCGGAGTGCAAGTCCTGCTGCTCGAGTACCTGGGCGATCGCAATGTGGGTGTAGGCCTGCCCCGCGCTGTCGCCTTGGTCGCCGACTTGACGGTATAGGTCGAGGGCGTGGCGCAGTTGGGTGTGGGCGTCATCGAGGTGCCCCAGTCGCATGTCGGCGGTGGCGAGTTGAAGATGGGCGTAGGCCTGCGCGGTCGGATTGGCTAGCCGTTGGGCTGCGGTCACAGCGGCGCGCGCGGTGGCGGCGTAGTCGTGCCAACGCCCGCGCGGGTTGAGGAAGGCCCACATGGTCCAGGCGAGGTACCAGACGTGGGTGTTGTACCCGCTGGCGAAGGCGTGGTCGATGATCGCCAGAAGTACTGCGTGTTCACTGGTGAACCAGGCCAGCGCCTGCTGGTGGTCGCCGACGTGACCGGTGGTGACCCCGGTCTGAATAGGGCTGGGGGTGATGCTCGGTGGTGTAATCATCGGATGTAGATGCCTGGCGGCGGTGTGTGCGGTGTGCAGATAGTGGTCGAGCATTCGGTGCGTAGCAGCGTTTCGCTCGTGGGGGCCTTCGTGTGTACGAGTGAGGTCTGCGGCGAAGGCGCGGAGCAGATCGTGGAAGGTGTACCGCCCTGGGGCTTGTTCGACAATCAGATTTGCCCGCGAAAGCTCGGTCAGCAGACCCTGTGCCACGCTGACCGGAACCCCGACGAGGCTGGCCGCTGCTTCCACGGTGATGTCCGGACCGGGATGCAAACCCAACAGTCGAAACAACTTCGCCGCCTGCTCAGTCAAACTCTGGTAGGACCAAGACAACACCTCCCGTATGTCGGTGTAGGCGTCCTCACCCGACGTCAGCCTTCCGAGCCGTTCATGGGTATCCCGCAACTCATCAGCCAGGGCATCCAGTGACAGTTGGGGGTGCCCGATGGCGCGGGCGGCCACAATCGCCAATGCAAGCGGCAGTCGGGCACATGCGGTAATGATTTGTTCGACGGCGGCCGGTTCCGCGGCCAACCGGCGCCTGCCAAGACGGCGGGCCAGCAACTCGCGCGCCTCTGCCGGCGTGAGCAGACTCAAGCTCAGCGGATGGGCGCCTTCGGCGGCAACCAAACCCGACAACCGGTTTCGGCTGGTCACCACCACCAGACAGCCCCGCGCGCCAGGCAATAGCGGGCGCACCTGTGCACTATCTCGGGCGTTGTCCAACACGATGAGCATCCGTAGCCCAGCCACCGTGGTGCGAAACAACGCGGCCTGAGCGTCCAGGTCAGCCGGGATCCGCTGCGGCTGCACCCCCAGGGCGTCAAGGAACCTGCGCAACACCGCGCCAGGACCCATCACCTGCCCACCAGGATCAAACCCGCGCAGGTTCACATACAACTGCCCGTCCGGGAACCGGTCACGCACCTGGTGCGCCCAAAACACCGCCAGCGCGGTCTTGCCAACCCCTGCTGTCCCACCGATAGCCGAAATCACCACGGTGCCACCCGCTGATACGCGGCTGGGCAGCAGGTCGGCGAGCGCGGCCAGCTCAGCGGCGCGGCCGGCGAAATGCCCTACCGCAGGCGGTAATTGCCGAGGCACCGCCCGCTGCCGCGTACCAACCAACTCCAGTAGCGCCTGGAACACCGCCAGTTCCAGTCGGTCCGCGGTCGCGAACTCGACACAGATCAGTCCCGCTTGCATGAGCCGCTGGCGAAACCGGTCCACCGCGGCACGGTCGCCGTCAAACACATCGGCAGGCAGCCTCATCGCACCGGCAGCCTCACTCATGGCGGGTTCTTGAAGAAGAAACACCAACCGGGGCACGCCCGCCGCAGAGGCCTCGTCGAACTCCAGTTCCGTGTACGACACCGCCTCGCCGGGCACCAGGGAGCCATACCGAAACCCCACCACCGCCAGATAGATGTCGCAATCACGTACCTGCTGTTGGCAGAACTCCGCGGGCTGACCTTCCCGCGCGGCGAAATAGCGCATATCCACCGCCAACATCCCCGCCCGCGCCACCGCATCCAGCACTGCCTGCACATACGAACGACCCGACGGGACCCGAGCAAGATCCGAGGTGTGACTGACAAACACCCGGTTGGTCATCGCGCTCATACCCGCCCATCGGCATTGGCAGCCACGACCGGCATGGCCTGCCGCCTTCTTCGACCCACTGGCAACCCCACCACCTTGTCGACAGGCATCGAATTATCTCAACCACAACCTCCTGTGATCGCAACCAGTCCCCGCCTGTGTCGCGAAAACGACACAGCCGCCCCCGGAATGTCCAGCCCTATCGTTTGATCCGCCTCAGATCCTCCATCAACAGAACGGATTGTCGCACCTCAGGCGCTTTAGTAGTGTCGAAATCGCTCCACTTCGACAGCCAGTTCTCTCGCCAACCCTTCAACCTGTCTGATTCAGACACCATGTCAGCGTAGAGACCGAAATCAAGCAGGAAGGCATCGTATTTCGCCTCCGGGCCAACGCCACGAACAATGCGATGAACGATTCTGGCATCATAAAGATCCTGAATCTCGGGGGCTCTTCCATCATGGTGCCGGTCAAGCATGAAGCCTCGACGGTGTTGTGTTTTCACATACATACGGAGGTTTTGCAGGACACGCCGACTTGCGTGATCAGATCTGATGTAACTCTCTTTGTCGTTGAGGAACCACTTGCGGGTAGCCGCACTGATGTGCTGCCAATCGATCTTGTGGTATCCCGACTCGCTCGCCGCCATCGATGCCACGCTGATCGCATCTCTTGGAACTCCTCCCCCAGCCATGACAAGGTACGGAAAGTCGGATGGTGGTATCGCGTACCGTAGCCGTTGACGTGCCTCCTCAGGCTTTATGTTCCTACCCTTGGCGCGCCAGTACTCACTGATGTGCTGCGAAAACAGCAAATGGAAGAACTCGTCCGCGCGGCTACTGCGAGCGTTCCACGCCAGATACTCGTCGAGGTCTAGGTCTTGCATGATGTCGGCGCCGAGTTCCAGACCCAGATACTGTCCCCCGCCGTACAGGTTGAACTGGGAACGGGCCTGGATTGCTGCGATCTTCACGACGAGGCCTGCCACTGGAAGCCAACATCGTCGAAGAAAATCCGCAACGAGGGGCTGCACCCCCAGAGGCAAGGCACTCCACTCATCAAGCACGATCCATAGCGTGTTGTGCGGCAGGCATGCTACGACTCCCGCGAGTGAACGTGCGATCGGGCCGAACTTTAGCGAGTAGCGTTCCAGGCCGGCTTGTGATCGCTTGTAGGTCCTTGATCTCTCTTCCGCCGCGGCCACGCTCAGAGCCAACGAGGGGGAACCGGAGACCGAGGCTCCGAAACTGTGGTTGTCACGTCGGGCGCTTGCTAACTCCTCCGACGTCTCGGTATTTCCCACCACTTCGACGTCAGCGCTGGCGGCGGCCAAGGCGTCGAGATGCCGCACCAGCAGCGTGACATCAACCCCGTCGTCCATTAGTTGTAGGCTTCGATGCAACAGCTGGTGGTGGGTCTCTTCAAGAAGATCAACAATGACGCGTGTGGCGCCAGTGGCAATACCGTCAGGTCCTGCAAGGTAGTAGGACCCTGCCGATCCGATCGTACGCAGATCAATGCTGATTGCTGTCGCCTCACCGGAGCGGATTTGTTGCACAAGGTTTTCGAGTGCGTGTGTCTTGCCCGTTCCCCGCCGCCCATAGATGATCTGGTGCTCCTCGGTGGACAGGCTGGTGCTCAATGTTCCGAGGTCGACAAACGTCCTTCGAATTGCGTCACCTGATCGTCGCTCGGCTCTACGGGGGAGGTGGACTAGCGCCGGCAAAACGATGTTGAGCGCCTCGTTGTTGTGGGAGCTGGCCATACTTGACACCCTCAAGCGCTTCTAAACATTTAGATTTCGAATTGTGTAGCTAGATACCAACAATGACATCGTCGCAATTACGGCATGGTGGCTAGGTCGTCGATCCGATACGAACGCGTCGTGATCGACACCGAAACCGCAATCCTCCTACTTGGAGCTCTTGGCATCACGACAAGGAAGCCTGACCGTCCGCCGTAATGCTCGCGACGTCATCTGGGAACCTCCATGATCCTGCCGCATTGCGGCAAGGAAACCTGGTGAGATGCCGGCATTGCCGATCGCGGTGACCGACTTGGTAGCCGGAGCGGCACCCCGGGGCGACGACTGGCCCTGTCGGGGTCTGCTCCGTCTCCTGAACCGGTGCCGCGCCCGCATGTGCGCCGGCCAACACGAAACAGACCATCTTGTCGCCGCCATGAACTTCTTCCTCCCGTAGTCGATGGGCTCGTTGTTGCTACGTCTCTCCACGGGAGAAGTGCCAGATCCCGCTCCGCAGATACGTGTTACGAGAGGTCGCGTGGGCCAACGCTGGCAGAGAGGCTGTCGCTTTGGCTACACGTCAGGGGCAGCAACGAGGATTTCCCGGCCGCTCGAAGCCAGGACCGCGACACGAAGGAAAAGAGATGGCGTCTTCTTCCAGGCCCCGGCCCCGCAGGCCGAGTTGGCCCCCGGTTGGGTTCGAGGTCAGGATCGCCAGGGCGGGTTCGGTGAACGCCGCGGCCACCGCGAATCCGGGGTGGGACGTCGAGTCCGTGTTCGTCCTGTCGGCGGCGGAGGGTTCTGAACGAAGGCATGTCCGGCGATGACTACCTGGGCTGTTCGATCGATACGTAGTCCGCGCATCGGTTTGAGGCGGTGTTTGACCTGACTGTGGTCGGCCTCGATCGGATTGTTGGCATGCCGCTTGAGGTGGTGCCACGCCGAAGGGATCAGCTCGCCGAGCACGCCCCCGGGTAGACAACGGCGGCGTAGGTGACGACCTCGCTGGGCGTCACCTTCAATGCCGACAATGCATGACGGAAGAACCTGCGGGCGGCGTCGGCCAGCAAGCGACCGCCCAATGAGATGCTGTTCGTCGACCGAGACTGGGCGGGGGTAGGTGGTGTTGGGTCGCAGGCCGTGCCCGTGGCGGCGAGTACCGCCACGGGAGTTGGCGCGACAGGTAGCTTGGTCGCTATGCGGCTGTGGAAGCGGGCTATGCGGCTTGCGGGGTCAGGCTGGCCGTCGACTTCTTGATGGCTGCGGTGATTGCGTCCCAGAGTCGTACGCGGGCGGACAAGGCGGATGTCACGGCTCCGACGCACTCGTGCCACTTCTGCTCGTTGTCACCGCAGAGATCCGCCAGCATCTGCATGGCCATCGGGGTGTGTTCCTCGTCGTCGACCTGGATGTGACGGCGCAGGTAGTCGACGAACAGGTCGAGCCGGCCGAGGTTCTCGTTGACCTCGACGACCTGCTGGAACATCTCGGGAATGAGGTCTTCGCGGCCGAACGCGAACGCTGCGGCCTGGCAGTGCAGCGGCATGGTCTGGATGAACGTCCACGTGCTGCGGACGAACTCGGCGGCCGCAGCGGGCACGGGCAGCATCTGCAAGGCTTGCGGTACTGGCGTGCCGGTGCGGATGAGGTTGATGAACGGCTCAATGACCGTCGTGTCGGCCCCGGCTTGGGTCATGCCTTGCAGGTAGAGTTCGAAGTGGCTGATGAATCCGCCGCCCAGCTCGTCGCTTTCTTCCACCAGGACGATGTCGTTGATCAGGCGCCGGCTTGACGGCGGGCCGGTGGGGACCCAGGGGACATCGACGCAGGTCAGGTTGCGCTGCAGCGACTTGAGCAGTGACATGAAATCCCACACGGCGTAGACGTGGTGCTCCATGAAGGTCACGATGGCCGCGTGCGAGTCCAGGTGGGAGTACATCTCGTGGTTGATGACACTCGAGCGGGTCGCGGCTACCGCTGCTTTGAGCCGGTTGATCCCAGGGTGAGTCTGATTCCACTCATACCGTGACATGTTTCTACCTCCGCCGTACGCAATGAGGGCAGCTCGAGGTGAGCAATGTTGTCTTCGGCCCGGCCGAACCGCTCGATTCGGAAACCCGGCATCTGGTCGATTGACGACAGGCTAGGCCGGTTCGGTGTTGTCCCGCAATGGGCTAGGACAACAGTTTTTCTACGAAGTCGAGGTATGCCTCATGTTCAATGCAGAAACCTGAGGTATGCCTCCGGTTGTAGAATGTGCGAGTGACCGCACGCACGAAACCGACAAGCCCGCTGCGCAAGGACGCACGGCGCAACCGGGCCGCGCTGTTGGCCGCCGCCAAGACAGCATTCGCGCAGGATGGCCTCAACGCCGCGCTGGAGGACATCGCCCGTCGCGCCGGGGTGGCGATCGGCACGCTGTACCGCCATTTCCCCACCCGGATGGATCTGGTGGCGGCCGTCATCGCGGACAAGAAACGGGCTTGGATCAAAGCAGCCGAGGCCGCTGTGGTGATGGAGCCGGCCTGGGACGGACTCACCTTCTTCCTCGAGCGCGTCTGCGAATTGCAGGCCGGTGACCTTGCCTTCAACGACATCGCGTCGATGCGCTTTCTGCGCGCACCCGGGATTGAATCGGCCCGCAAGCGCGCCTACGACCTTAGCCGCCGGATCGTCGAGCGGGCACAACTGGAGGGCACGCTGCGCGCTGACGTCACCGCCGAGGACCTGGCATTCATAGTCTGGGCCCACTCGCGAGTCAGCGAGGCCACTCACGCCATTGACCCACACGCCTGGCGCCGCCACCTCGCCCTGACCCTCGACGGCTTCCGCGCCACCGCTGCCCACCCGCTACCCGCCCCGCCGCTACGCCCGCACCAGGTGCTGCGAGCCCAACTCCACCTGGGCCGCCGCCGGCTCCGGTGAGACCTCTACGAGTTCGCCGGGACGCGATAAGTAGAGCCTGCCGCTTTAGACGAGGGAGTTCGACGAGGCTGATCGGAACAGTTGGTTCAGTGTATCCCGCCGACGCCGTAGGGGTAGAAGCCGCAGGCTGGGAATTACCTACGATGGCCGACCCCCTTCAGGCGCCGGTGTGGCTCTACTGATGCTCGACGTACGGCATCACCTGACGCCGATAAGGGAACCCGCGCTGGGCAACAAGTACCATGGGCGACGGGGCGGACGGCTTCGTGCGCAGGGTCGTTGACTCGGAAAGTTGACATGGCTGGTCGGGTGTTTATCAGCTATAGCCGGATCGATCGCGGCTATGTGGATCGTCTCGCGGAATTCTTGTCCGGTGCTGGGATCTCTGCCTGGTACGACTACGAGATCGAGACTGGTGAGCCATTCGCGCGGCGGATTCAGGACGAGATCGATAGGTGTGCCGTGGTGGTCCCGGTACTGACCCCTGCTGCGGCTTCCTCCCCGTGGGTGCTGCGCGAGCTTGGGTACGCCGACGAGTTGCGAAAGCCGATTTTGCCGTTGCTGTTGGCGACGTGCCGTGCCCCTCTGGTGGTCAGCGGGTTGCAGCATGAAAGTGTCGTTGGCGCCGTGATGCCCTCGAAGAGGTTTGTGGAACGCCTGCGCTCAAACACCGAGTCCGATGTGGCCACCGGGCAAGTTGGAGGTGAGCCGCTCCGACACCTCGTGACCAAGCAGGTGGACGGCTTCAACCCCGGCGCTGGCCGACTGGCTGTGCGGCTGGCTCGACACCTTGGCCGCGGCCGGGCAGACACGAGTGTGGGTGCCTCGCCCGTTGCCACGGACCTGGCTGGGCCGCCTCATGGGTGACCGGCTCAGGTCTGCTCTGTCGGCTGCCGCTTTCTCGTTGACCGCTCTCGGTCTGGTGTCGGCAGTCGCGGGCTTGGCCACGCCGAGATTCCTCATCACTGCGGCAGTATTCTTGCCGACCGGCATTATCCTATTTGTGTGGCTCCATAAGCGGTTTGGGCCGTGGATGCCGGCCAGCCGGACTATCTCGAAGGCAATGCGGCAGACCTCCACCATGACCCATCCATAACCGCTTATGGCGATGCTCGATCCGCTCGCTGATCGCCGCCGGACCTCTCCGTACGACACCATAGCCGTGACGCTTGCGGGCGCGGTTCCAGCCGCCTAGTATTACGTCGCGCGATATAGCGTGAGGCGAAGTAAGTGAGGTGGCTATGGAAGGGTTGGGCAGGTTCGGCGATCCGGCTGTGCTCATCCTTACCAGCCTGGCCGGCGGGCCCAAACACGGCTATGCCCTCATCAAAGACATCGAGCAGCTTGCCGGCACCACGCTCGGCCCGGGGACCCTCTACGCCGCCATCGGTCGGCTGGAGCAACGAGGCCTCATCGAGGCGCTGGCCGAGCAGGACCGCCGCCGCCCGTACCGGATCACCGCGCTGGGCGCCGACGCGCTTCGCTCCTACCTGCAGCACGCCCGAACGGTCACCACCGCCGGGCTACGCAGGCTGAAGGCGTTGGCATGAAGGGCCTGGTGAAGCTGTACCCGCTGCGGTGGCGGCAAAGATACGAAGGCGAGCTGCGGCGGCTGCTCGACGACTTGCAACCGATGCCCTGGTACACCCGCATGACCACCGCCGTCGACCTCCTTCGCGGAGCGATCGACGCCCATCTGAGCATGGAGCCCACCGTGAACCCGCAAACCCGTGCGGCGCTTCGCCGCGGCACCACCGTCGGCCTGATCGTCTCGGCCGTCCTGGCGGCCGAGATAGTACTGTCCAATGTGGTCTTTCCCAGCACCGACGACAATGACGGCCTCTCCGTCCTCGTTTCCTACCTGGGCATATTCGTCGCCTTGTGCTACACCGGCGTGCTAGCGGCCAAGGTCACCACCCGGCTGCGCGACCTGGCCCTGGCCGGAGCGGTCGCCGGAGCGCTGATCGGGCTGCTGGCCATCGGCACCTTCATCGTTGTCGACAATGTTTTCATCGACATCGTCAGCCAGCAGCAGTCCAAAATCGACGGTCTGGCCAACAGCGGAATGACATCGATGCGTGATTACATCAACGCCAGCCTGCGCGGCGCGCTGATCGCGATGACCCTCTTCCTGGCCGCGGCCGGCGCAGGTCTGGCGACAGTGTTTGGCACGGCCGCCCGCCACGCGACGCGTGAACCGAAGCGCCCGACCATCAATTGACCGGACCGCCAGCCTCCGACAAGGGGTCGGCGCCCTGGCACTGGGATCAAGTCCCGGCGGCATCCCCGAGATCCGCCAAGTCGACGACCTGGCTGCGGCCGTCACCTATGAGCCCGGCGCGGTGCAGGGCCAGGGCCCGCCAGCAGAGGTCCAAAGTGGACCAGTAGTCGCCGACGGCAGGGCGTCGGGCTGATGCGCAATCGCTCGGACGTAGGGCTGATCTCGACCGAAACGATCTAGCGGATGGGTCATCGCAGGCGGTAGGCATCCTAGATGGAACTTTCGCACCTGGTCATGGACCCCGACACCGACATCGCCGAACTCGCGGCGTTCCTTGACGGTCTGAACGCATCGCAGCGGTGGATGCAGCTGCGGCAGCTGGGCCGTGACCAGCAGCGCAGGCTCTATCACAAGGCGTCAGGCCGGATTGACCTGGCGCAGCTTGTCGGCGATGCCGGCTCGCATGTGGAGGTCGTTCACGACGGGCTCAACACGCTTGCTGTGCCGGCGCCGTTGCGCCGTTTCCAGAAGCGCTTCTGCCGCCCCAGCGACCAGGGCGCCGACGAACTGTTCGGATACAACGAGGGTCCGCTGCGGCGGGTGATCGGCCCCGGCTACTTCGTCGCGTCACCTTGTTCGGATGACGTGCAGCGTTCGCTCGGCGGGGTCGTAGTTGATTACTATCGCGTACCTCACGGGCCGGTCCGCGACGGGTGATCCCGAGTTCTTCCTAATAGTAATGGCTTGCAACGCTGATTG
>Ga0075418_10000439_pt1 | contig 43476 bp, 38 predicted proteins | sample SoiMetdeltSBSDD2_FD_81776 | JGI IMG/M metagenome (GOLD analysis project Ga0075418, IMG submission 81776) | Bulk soil microbial communities from a Populus tree surrounding site in Tennessee, USA - Soil MetaG P. deltoides SBSDD2 | ecosystem: Environmental > Terrestrial > Soil > Tree plantation...
CCGCATCTTCCTGAGCGCGTTCGCCAACCGATACATCCGCGCGGTCACCCAGCTGTCGCCGTCAGACTGCACGAGTGGATTCCGTTGCTGGCGACGCGAAGCCCTGGCGCGTCTGCCGCTTGACACGATGGTATCGGACGGCTATGCGTTTCTCGTCGAAATGCTGTTCGATGCGGCGCGGAACGGATCGCGCATCGCCGAAGTGCCGATCATTTTCGTCGAACGACGTCAGGGACAGTCGAAACTCTCCTCGAACGTTATCCTCGAATCGATCATCATGCCCTGGCGCCTGACACTGCGCGGCGCGCGGCGCTGACAGCCATGCGCCACGTCGTCGTAATGGTGACGACGTCGTACCCGCGTTTTCACGGCGACAGCGTGGGTACGTTCATGGATCCGATCGCCCGGTCGGTCGCGGCCCGCGGCCATGAGGTGCATATCGTTGCACCGTGGCATCCACTGGTGACGCGGCGATCGGAAGAGGACGGCGTCCGATTTCATTTCTATCGATATGCGCCTCTGCGATCGCTGAACGTGTTTGGCTACGCGGCGGCGATGCGAGCGGACGTCACCCTGCGCGCCGCGGCGTACCTTGCCGCGCCGCTCGCACTTGCTGCCGGGTGGCGCGCGTCACGGGCTGTTGCACGGCGCCACCACGCGACGGTGATGCACGGACATTGGGTCATTCCTGGCGGCATTACCGCGGCACTCGCCGCGCCAGATCTGCCTCTCGTGATCAGCCTGCACGGTTCCGATGTCTACGTCGCCGAACGGCTCGCGCCGGCACGAACTGCGGCACGCCATGCATTCACTCGCGCCGGTTTTGTGACCGCGTGCAGTGACGATCTCGCTCGCCGCGCGATTGCACTGGGCGCGGCGCCCGATCGCATGGCGACCGTGCCGTATGGCGTCGATACGGCACGATTCGGTCCAGGCGTCGCGACCAGACACGCCCGCCGGAAGGAACTCGGCGTCGACGACAACGTGCCGCTCTGCCTTGCCGCCGGGCGGTTCGTCCACAAAAAGGGGTTCGAATATTTGATCGATTCGATCGCGGCTGTCCCTCAACTCGTGCTCGCCATTGCCGGTGACGGCACGCTCGATCGGGCGCTTCGCTCGCAAGCCGAGGCGAAAGGCGTCTCCGGCCGCATTCGATTCCTCGGCAATCAGCCGCAGGACAAAGTCGGTGAGTACTTCGCGGCCGCGGATGTGATTTGTGCGCCGTCGATTCGCGATGACGGCGGCAACGTCGACGGGCTGCCAAATGTGGTCCTCGAAGCGATGGCATCAGGCACGCCGCTCGTGACGACCGCCGCCGGAGGTATCGGCTCGGTCGTCGAGCATGAACGAACCGGCCTGGTCGTCGCCGAACGGGACGCCGCCGCGATCGCCACGGCGATCAGCAGCCTTCTTGCGAACCGGGTCATGGCGCACGAGATTGGTCACGCCGCGCGCGCAGAAGTGCAGCGGCGGTTTGGCTGGAATCGAGCGGCGGAGCGCTTCGAACACGCATACGCTCGGGCTCTTGCCTTCAAATCCCTGCCCAGTTAAGATTCTCGGCTTCGCCGATGCCGCGACGACCTGCCAGGGCGCCTGGCCTCAGTGTGTTTTTCCCCGCATACAATGATAGCGGGACGATCGGCAGCCTCGTCATCTGCGCGCGCCAGACCGCCGCGAGTTTGACCGACGACTTCGAAGTCATTGTCGTCAACGATGGCAGCGCCGACAGGACGGCGCAAATCATTGACGAGCTCGCGCGAACCTATCCCGAAGTGAAGGCAGTTCACCATCCGCGAAATCGGGGATACGGCGCGGCGTTACGAAGCGGCTTTGCCGCCGCAACTCGTGAACTGGTGTTCTACACCGACGGCGATGCGCAGTACGATCCGACGGAGATACCAATCCTCTGGCGCGCGCTGCGAAGCGACGTCGATCTCGTCAATGGGTACAAGATCAGCCGCTCCGATCCCCGTCATCGCATTCTGATTGGACGGATCTACCACCATACCGTCAAGCTGCTGTTTGGTCTGAAGGTGCGGGACGTCGACTGTGATTTCCGGCTGATGCGGCGTTCCATCTTCGACCGTGTGTCACTCGAAACGAGCAGCGGCGTCATCTGCCTGGAAATGATGAAGAAGATTCAGGACGCGGGTTTTAGCGTCGCCGAGGTGCCAGTCCACCACTATCATCGCGTGTATGGGAAGTCGCAGTTCTTCAATTTCCGCCGCCTCTTCAAGACCGCAATCGACGTCGCGGCGTTGTGGGTTGCCCTCGTGATCCGCAAGGAACACCTGCGACGGCGCGTCACGCGTATCGCACCGTCGGACGCGCTGCCTCCGCATCCTACTGATCTCAAATGATCGGCGCGCGTCGCGTGACCCTGTGATTCCGTTCCTGCAGCTCACGCCCGGCGAAGACGCGCCGGCAATTCGTGCCGCAATCGATCGAGTCATCGCCCGCGGGTGGTTCGTTCTCGGTCCCGAACTCGAGGCTTTCGAAAACGAATTCGCCGACGCGTGTGGCAGTGCGACGGCGGTCGGCGTCGGCACCGGCACCGACGCCCTCGCGATCGCACTTCGCGCGCTGGGAATCGGCCGCGGCGACGAGGTGATCACCTCACCACTCTCCGCCGCGTATTCCGCGCTTGCGATCATGATGGCCGGCGCCCACCCCGTGTTTGCGGATATTGAGGGCGAACGTCTGACGGTCGATCCAGATGCAATCGCCGCAGCGGTGACGCCGCGAACCGCGGCAATCATTCCGGTTCACCTTTACGGTCAAGCCGCCGACATGATGGCGATATCGAACGTGGCCTCGCGGCACGGGCTGGCGATTGTCGAGGACTGTTGTCAGGCACATCTTGCGACATGCGCGGGGAAACCGGTTGGCAGCTTTGGTGCCGCCGCCGCTTTCAGCTTCTATCCGACCAAGAATCTTGGCGCCCTCGGTGATGGCGGTGCGATTACCTCAAACGATCGCGACCTCGCCGCCCGGCTCAAACGGCTGAGGAATGGCGGGCAGACGGATCGCTATCATCACGGCGAATTCGGTGTGAATTCCCGGTTGGACGAAATGCAGGCGGCGATCCTTCGCGCGCGCCTTCCCTTCCTTGGCGGCTGGACAACCCGCCGGCGGGAACTTGCCCGGGCCTATCGCTCCCGCCTGGCGGACCAGCGCACGGTTGTCGTCCCGCCGGAACGCGACCCGGGACACGTGTACCACTTGTTTCCTGTTCGCTCGGCGGTCCGCGACGCGGTGCAATCCACACTTCGCGGAGCCGGGATCGAAACGCTCATTCACTACCCCGTGCCGATCCCTCAACAGCCTGCGCTGCAGTCGGAACAGCCTGCCGATTGTCCTGTTGCCAATCGTGTGTGCAGTGAGATCCTGTCGTTGCCGCTGTATCCGTCATTGCCGCCCGAGGCGATCGATCGCGTCGTTGACGCACTCGCCTTGGGATAGCCACGTGGCGCCGATATTTCATGACCGTACTCGTTCAGCTCGCACAGCTAGTTCTGATCGGATGGCTTCCCGGTGCCGCCATCTTTCGTCTCCCCTGGCTGGCTCGCGATCGACGTGCGTCGCTCGATGCGGAAGAACGGATGTTCTGGGGCGTAATCCTGAGCGTCGCAGCCTCTCTGTCGATCGTGCTGGGCCTTGCGATCTTCCATCGCTATAGCTTTCAACGGCTCCTGATCGCCGACGCCTTCCTCGTCGTCGCGTGTGCAGGGCTGGCACGCGGGCGACTCCGACTGGGATCGGCCGCGCGACCGGTCACCTGGACCGCGCTTTTACCTGTTGCGATCGTCGCGCTGGGGCTGTGGAGATTCTTCCCGCCGTCGGAATACATCATTGGCGGCAAGGATCCTGGAACCTACATGAACGAGGGCGTTCAGATCGCGCAGCGGGGCGCGATCGTGGTCCACGATCCAGTCGTCGCCTCGGTGCCGCCATTCGCGCGCGACCTGTTCTTCCCATGGCACGGTCGCACCGATTACTACTCGCTGCGCTTCATGGGGTTCTTCATTCAGGATCCCGATAAGGGAACCGTCGTCGGCCAGTTTCCCCACGTGTTCCCGGCTTCCATTGCGATTGGCTACGGAATCGACGGCCTGACCGGCGCACGGAGGACGGTCGGTGTCTGGGCGATTCTGGGATTGATTGCCGTGTATTTTGGTGCCTCGCGGCTGGCCGGTCGCGCCGCGGGTGCCGCGGCAGCCGGGTTGCTCGCCCTCAACGTCATCACCGTGTGGTTTGCGAAGTATCCGAACGCCGAGGTCGCGATGCAGACGCTGCTGTTCGCGGCGCTTCTTGCCAACGCGCGGGCGCACGTCGACGACGATGGGTTTTTCGCGCCGGTCGCCGGCTTTCTTCTCGGGCTGCTGCTGTTCCTCCGATTCGATGTCGTGCTCGGCATCCTGGGCGTCGCGGCTGGCCTCGTGCTCGGAGTCCTGAACGGGCGGCGCGCGCGTGTGTCATTCATTGTCGTGTTCGCGATCGTCGCGACGGCAGCCTCGATGTACTTGCTGGGTCCGATGCGGGCTTACGCTGCCGCACCAATCCTGTTCTTCAGAACGCTGCCATCGTGGCAGTCGGTGGCTCTCGCCGCGATCGTGATCGCCGGAGTCGCAGCGGTCGCCCTCTCATGGCGAGTTCCCGCGGCGATGACTCGGGTGGGCAGCTGGATACCGTTTGGGATCCTGCTCGGGGTGTGCCTGCTCGCCGCGTATGCATTGGTCTTCCGCCACCAGGTGGGAAAGCTCGCCGAACACGACGCGAGCGCACTGAGAACGTTCACATACCTTTACTTCACGCTTCCAGCGCTCATTGCAGCCCTGATTGGCCTGGCGCTTCTCACCCGCCGTTTCTTTCGCGATCCCGCGCTGGTCAGCACAATCGTCATTTTCAGCTGCTTCCTCTTCTACAAAGTGCGGATCGTGCCGTACCACTTCTGGATGACGCGGCGGTTTCTCCCCGTCATCCTGCCGGGCGCGCTCATCTTCGCATCCGCCGCGGCGCTCACCGGCGTCCGCGTGCCGCGCACGTTCCCCGGCACGGCACGCACCGCAGTGCGCGTATTGTTCATCCTGCTGCTGGCCGGCTATTACCTTCGGGTCAGTCGCCCGGTCGTCAATCACGTTGAGTACGCGGGACTGATTCCCAAACTGGAGCAGCTTGCGCGAACGATTGGTGACGACGACCTCGTGATTGCCGAATCGCGCGACACGAACAGTGACATCCACGTACTGGCGCTGCCGCTCGCCTACATCTACGCGCGCAATGTTCTCGTCCTCTTTCCCGCTCGTCCCGACAAGCCAACGCTCGCGGCGTTTCTCGAATGGGCGCGCACGCGTTATCACCGGGTGCTGTTCATCGGCGGTGGCGGAACCGATTTGCTCTCGAATCGGTACGGTGTCCGCCCGGTCGCCAGCGAACGGTTTCAGGTGCCGGAATACGATGCCCCGCTGAATGCGTTTCCGCGATTCGTGACACAGAAGGAATTCGAGTACGGCCTCTATGAGTTCACGGATGCAGAGCCTGTCAACGAGGACTCAGGGTTCGATCTCGACATCGGTGTCCGCGACGATCTCCATGTCGTGCGCTTCCACGCCAAAGAAGTGACCGATGGACATACGTTTCGATGGACCGGTGCGCAGTCATACGTCTCGATCACTCGCCTTCTCCCATCGAGCCGGGAGTTGACCCTGTGGCTGAGCAATGGCGGCCGTCCGCCGGCGGCAGGGCCGGCGGAAGTTTCCGTGTTTCTGCAGGGCCAAATGGTGGGAAGCGCGGTGGTCGACAGCGGATTCCGTCCCTATACGTTCGTCATTCCGTCAGACCTCGCTGCACGCGCCGCGGCAAGCCGCGATCCCGTCGAGCTCCGTCTTGTGACGCCGACGTGGAATCCACACAACGTGCTCGGCACCGCCGACGATCGCAACATCGGCCTGATGGTCGATCGCGTGGCGGTAAGATAGCGTCAGCGTCAATGACACTCCACATCTCCGATCGCCGCGAGCGTACCCTCGTTGCGACTGCGGATCACGCGCTGGCAGGCCTGGCCGCACTGGCGCGGCCGTTTCGCCGGCGCCAGCAGCCTCGCGCACCAAAGCGCATCCTGGTTGTCCGGCTGGAGCGAATCGGCGATTTGCTGATGACGCTGCCGGCGCTGGCGGATTTGCGCGCATTCGCCCCTGACGCGGAGATCGACCTGGTGGTCGGGAGCTGGAACGCGGATCTTGCGCGGGCCATCGATCCGGTGACGCGCGTGCAGTGTCTGGACGCATCGTGGCTGGCGCGTGAGCGCGAAGGACGTGGCGTCCTGTCTCTGGTCGCGGCCGCCCGGCAATGGCGCAGTACCCCTTACGATCTGGCGATTAACTTCGAGCCGGATATCCGCGGCAACCTGATGCTCGGCGCTTCCGGCGCTGCATGGACCGCTGGCTACCGCAGTGGCGGCGGCGGTCCGCTGCTCGATGTCGCTGTGGATTTCGACACGCGCGCGCACACAACCGATAACGCACGACGGCTGGTCGCCGCGATCTTCGATTCGCCCGTGCCATCCGAACAACCTCCGACACTCGTCGTGCCGACCGACGCTCACGAAAACGCGTCGCGGTTGTTGGCCGGCCGCGGACAGCCACTGATCGGCGTCCACGTAAGCGGCGGGCGCGCAATCAAGCAGTGGCCGGTTGAGCGCTTCGCTGAAGTGGCACGATGTCTCGTCGAACAGTCAGGGACGACGATCGTCTTGAGCGGCGCTGCGTCGGATCGGCCGCTGGTCGAGACGGTGAAGTCAGCGTTGCCAGAACCTAAGGTGATTGATGTTGCGGGTCGTGTCGACCTCTTGACGCTCGCTGGGGTGATCGAGCGGCTCGATGTACTCGTGACCGGCGACACGGGACCGATGCACCTCGCGGTGGCGGTCGGCACACCGGTTGTGGCCATTTTCGGTCCGTCCGATCCAGCTCGGTATGCTCCGCGCGGTCCGTTGGACCGCGTCATTCGAGTGGATCTGCCGTGCAGTCCGTGCAACCGGATCAGGATGCCGCCTGCGCGATGCGTCGGCCACACGCCCGATTGCCTCCAGTCGGTGACGGTCAACGACGTGTTCAGTGCTGCCGCGTCCGTGCTGGATGCGGCGGCACGAAGTGGGACCCTTCCCGTCCGTCTCCTGCCGAATGATTGAAGACGTACTCTTCGTCGACGGCGCGATCGGCGCCAGGCGCGCGCGACTCGATGAGTACCTTGACCCGACCGCAGAACAACGCGCCCTCACTGCCGAGTACCGGTGGATCAAACAGCTTCGCCATCTCGAGGTAGGCGGTCAGCCGCTTCGCCGGCGATTCACGATCCGCGGCGACTCTCTCTGGTGGTTCACCGAGTTGTATCTTCACAAGCAGCAGGTGATGCTGAATGTGTTTCGAACCATCGCGGCGTTGGAAACGATGCACGCCCGAGAGAATCCGCGACGGGTTCGGATCGAGCGGGGCGGAGCGATCCTGCAGGCTCTGGCACCACAGTTTGCCCGCAAAATGAAAGTGCCGTACGAAGGCACCGCCACCTTGGAGCGGAGTTCGGTCCGAGCGATGCAACTCCACGTGCGCGCCCGGGCCTTGACGTTGGCGGCACGGCTCTCGCGCGCACGCGCCGCCGCTCGACCGACGTTGTCAGGGCCCATTACCGTCGCGGCGTTCGTTCATCGAGCATTCTGGCGCGCCAGGGCAACCGAAGGCAGCGCCGAGTCGTACATTGGACCTGTTCTGGGCGAACTGGAAACGCGGATCGCCGACCGCATCGCGTACGTCGGTGTCGGGCCGTCAGAAAACTTCCGTGCGAGACGATGGTGGCACGCGGTTATGAAACCGGCGGCGCCGGAGGGCCCGGTCGTCCCGATTGAATTGTTCGCCCCGCTATCGAAGCTGACCGACTCACACGCGGTGTGGCGGGATCGTGACCGCATGCGGCACGCGCTTCTGAACAGCGGACAGATCCGCCGGCACGCGATGATCGAGGGCTACGATTGCTGGCCGATTGTCCGCGAAGAACTCACGGGGATCGCTTTTCTTCAGTGGCCCTGGTCGGCACGCGCGATGGACGAGGCAGGAGCGGCGCTGGATGCGCTCCGTCCGGACGTGGTCGTCACCTATGCAGAAGCGGGCGGATGGGGCCGCGCGTTGATGCTCGAGGCACGGCGCCGAGCGATTCCAAGCGTCGGGCTCCAGCACGGGTTCATCTATCACTCGTGGCTCAATTACCTCCATGAAGACGATGAGATGCGGCGGGATGCAGGGCACTCAGCCGACGGCGGATTCCCTGCGCCGGTGCGCACGTTGCTGTTTGACGACTATGCGCGATCGCATCTGGAACGCTGCGGACGCTTCGATCCTTTATCACTCGTCGTCACCGGAAGTCCTCGTTTGGATGATCTCGTGCGATCGGTCACACAGCTCACGCCACAGGACGTCGCCGACGCGCGCGAAATGAGTGGCGCGGATGGATCGCGTGAGCTGGTGCTGTTTGCCGCCAAGTACAGCCAGGCAAAGCTGGCGCTTGCCGCACTCGTCGAGGCCGTTGCGCACCTGCCGAACGTCCACCTTGCAATCAAAGCGCATCCTGCGGAAACACCGGACGTCTATTCGCCGCTCATTCGTGGCGCGGGATCGTTCGACCCCGCCAGAATCAGGGTGCTGCCCGCCGGAGTTCCCCTTGGCCCGCTGCTCCGTGCGAGCAGAGTGGTCGTGACGGTCAATTCGACCGTCGCGCTCGACGCGGGTGTCCTCGGAATCCCTGCACTCGTGATTGGACTGCCCAACAACCTATCGCCGTTTGTTGCGGCAGGAATCATGGCAGGAGCGGCGACACGCGCGGACATCGGGCCTGCGCTCCGCCGAATCCTGTATGATGAAGATTTCCGCCTGCAGATTGAGCGCTCCAGAGTGGAGTACTTCAAACGATTTGCAATCGGTTCGGACGGCCGAGCGGCCGCCCGTTCCGCCGATGCGGTGTTGGAGCTCGCTGACGCGGTCTGAAGACCGCGCCAGCAGCGAAAGGAATCGTTACTGATGCGCGTGTTGGTCACGGGGGGCGCCGGCTTCGTCGGAAGCCATCTTGCCGAGGCGCTTCTTGAGCGCGGCGACGAAGTGTTCATCATCGACAATCTGTCGACTGGCTCGATTGACAACGTGGTTCATCTCAAAGGGAACCCGCGCTTTCACTACACCATCGACTCGGTATCAAACGAACCCGTCCTCGCTGAACTCATCGATCGCTGCGACATCGTCGTGCACCTGGCCGCCGCCGTCGGTGTCAAACTCATCGTCGAGCAGCCGGTTCACACCATCGAGACCAATGTTCACGGAACCGAGGTCGTCCTCAAGCACGCGAATAAGAAAAAGAAACTGGTGCTGATCGCTTCGACCTCGGAGGTGTATGGCAAGAGTGTCGACGTGCCGTTCCGCGAGGATGCAGACCTCGTGCTCGGCCCGACCGCGAAGCACAGGTGGGCCTATGCGTGCAGCAAGATGATCGACGAGTTCCTCGCGCTTGCGTACTGGAAGGAGCGCAAACTCCCGATCATTGTGGTCCGCCTCTTCAATACCGTCGGCCCGCGACAGACCGGACAGTACGGAATGGTCATCCCCAATTTCGTTCGCCAGGCCCTCGCCGGCCATCCGATCACCGTTTTTGGCGATGGAACACAGTCGCGCAGTTTCACCTACGTCGGGGATGTCGTGAAGGCTATGGTAGCCTTGATCGACGAGCCACGCGCCGTCGGTCAGGTCTTCAACATTGGAAACGGGAGCGAAATTACCATCCGCGAGCTCGCCGAGAAGGTCAAGCAGATGACCGGCAGCAGCTCCGAGATCGTGACGGTCCCGTACGAACGAGCGTACGAGGCGGGGTTCGAGGACATGCCTCGGCGGGTTCCCGACATCGGTCGAATCCAGGCACTGGTCGGATATCGGCCAACGGTCGATCTCGACGAGACATTGAGCCTCGTCATCGAACACTTTCGGCAGCTGTAGCATTCATGTCGGGATCACTCAAGCTCAAGGCGCGCGGGCGGCGTGCGGCCGAACGCCTTCTTCGCGCGCAGGCGAAGCCCGTTCGCCGTCTGCTTCTTGCGACGGGGCGGGATCGCGCGCCTCGCCTACCGGAAATCGTCCAGATCGAAGCGACAAATATCTGCAACGCAAAGTGCGTGTTCTGTCCACGCGACGAGATGCATCGTCGCCAGGGCATCATGAGTCTCGATCTCTTCAAGAAGATCGTCGACGAATGTGCAGAGCTTGGGATCACGCACGTGCGGATGCACAACTACGGCGAAGCCTTCGTCGATCGCAAGCTGGTCGAGAAAGTGCGATACGCGAAGCAGAAGGGCATCCGTGAGGTCGGCATGATCAGCAATGGATCGCTGATCACCGAGCCGGTTGCGCGCGGAATGATCGACGCTGGTCTCGATGCCATCAACATCAGCGTCGACGCGTCGGGAAAAGAAGTATTCGAGGCGACGCGCATCGGTCTGAAGTACGACAAGGTGATTGCGAACATCGAACGGCTGCTGAGACTGCGTGGGGAGAGTGGAAAACGCCGTCCCAAGCTCATTCTCTCGTTCGTTCGACAGAACAACTCGGCCGACGAGCAGGCGTTCATCGAACACTGGCGATCGATCGCGGACAAGATTCACGTCACGGATTTGCACAATTGGGCCGGCACGCTGAATAGCGAGTCTGACGTCAACTACCCGTGCTATCGCCCATGGTTGACGTTCACCGTTCTCTGGGACGGCCGGGTTTCACTGTGTTGTGCCGATTTCGACGGCAGGACGATCCTTGGCAACCTGAACACTCAGACGATTTCAGAGATCTGGAACGCGGACGCCTACCGAAATGTGCGCCGCGAGCACCTCGAGAGCGGCGGACCCGACATCTGCCGCGCGTGCGATCTCCCCAGAAAAGACTCCCCTCTTTGGATTACAAAGCTCGTCTAGGGACGCATTTCGGCCGCGTTTTTCCCATCCCCTGAGCTCGCATCCCCAGTCTAATGAGCGGTATAATGACCATTGCTGGAGACACCCCCATGCACAAATTAGCTCGCCTGGCACTTGCGACAGTGCTGATTTCGGGATGCGCGACGGTGGCGGCTGCCGGCGATTTGAAGCTGACGCTGAATAACGGCCGAGTCACCCTCATTGCCCAGGACGTGCCCCTCCGGCAGATTCTGGACGAATGGGCACGGGTCGGTAAAACCACCATCGTCAACGGCGACAAACTAAGTGGTCCACCGTTGACGCTGCAGCTGGTTGATCAGCCGGAGCGGGAAGTCCTCGACGTGCTCCTCCGCTCGGCGAGCGGTTACATCGTGGCCCAGAAGGACGTCACCGCGCCCGGTGCGTCAGTGTTCGACAAGGTCATGATTCTGCCAGTAAGTCGCGGACCGGTTGGTGTCGCCGCAAATACTCCTCCGACGCCGTTCAACAATCGTCCGATGCCCATGCAGCAGCCGATGCCGGTACCAGACGACGACGATCCTCCAGGAGAACAGCCACCGCAAGTGCTGCCGCCGGGTGTGATTGTCCCGGGCGGCGGGCAGAACCCGCCGGTCGTGCAGACGGCTCCAGGACAGCAGCCTCCGCTAACGGCACCCCGTCCTGGATTCCTCCCGGCTCCGCCGGCTGGGCAGCCGAATCCGTACGGCCCGCCCATGGTGCCGGGCGGACAACCCATGGTGCCGGGCGGGCAGCCGATGGTCCCGGGCGCACAGCCGCTTCCACCCGGGGCTCTGGTCCCTGGCATTCAGTCGCCCGTTCCGGGTCAGGTTCCAGTTGTTAGGCCTCCCGGGGGACCCGGCGGGGAAGACGACCGGTAATTAGCTACAATTACGCATGAGCGCCAGCCAACCGTCCGTGCGTGGCGGCGAATACGCCACGCGCGGCGATTACCATCGGGCGCCCGACCCCAACTGGGAGTTTTATCCTACCTATCTCGCGAAACTCGACGCAGTCCGCAGCTGGCTCGATAAGAGTCCGAAAGGGATTCGCGTGCTCGATGCCGGATGCGGCGAGGGCGTGCTCGTCGAGGAGTATGCCGATCGGCTAGCCATCGAAGGAATCGATCCGAACTACTCGTCGGATCGCGTCCGAAACGGATCGCTCACCGCGCTTCCTTTTGCGGAGGCGACCTTCGATCGCGCGCTGTGCCTGGACGTTCTCGAACACCTCTCCTTCGAGGAGCAACCGCGTGCCCTGGCCGAGCTCTTTCGCACGCTGAAGCCTGGCGGCGAACTGCTCGTCTCGGTTCCTAATCTCGCGCATCTTCAATCGCGCGTGCACTTCGTTCTGCTCGGCCGGCTGATACGGACCGCGTCGGCACACAAGCATCCTGGCGACCGACCTGCGGCAGAGTACATCGACCTCGCCAGCCGAGCCGGATTTCAACTGGTCGCGCGACGCGGAATCTTCCCCACGGTTCCCGTGCTCACCCGTTGGATCCGTCGTCGCCCGCTTGCGCTTCAGCCCCTGCACCGGTGGTTATCGCGCCTTCTGCCGGTTCCCGGCTGGTGCTTTTTGAATCTCCTCACGCTGCGCAAACCCTGACCGTTGTTTCAGAAGATCCGCGAGCTCTCAAAGCACCTGGCGATTTACGGCTCCGGCGACGTCGCCATCCAGGCGTTGAACTTCCTGCTGCTGCCGCTCTACGTCAAGTACCTGACGAAAGCGGATTACGGCGTGCTGGCGCTGCTCGCAAGCGTTGAGGCGACGGTCAAGCTGTTCTTCCGGTGGGGTGTTGACGGCGCGTTCATGCGTTTCTGGTACGACTGTGACGACCAACACGCGCGTCAGCGGCTTGCCAGCACACTGTTCTTCTTTCTTCTCGGGGCAAATGGCGTCCTCCTCGTTCTATCTGTGGCAGCAGCCCCATTCATCTCCGAACGGCTGCTCCAGTCGGCCGGCAATACGCTTGCCTTGCAGCTCGTTCTGCTGAACACCTTCGCGATCGGCTTCACGTTCATCCCATTTCACGTGCTTCGGATCGAGGGACGCGCGCGCGAATTCAGCGGACTGACGCTCGCGCGCTCGGCATCAACGCTGGTTCTTCGCCTGGTCCTTGTCATTGGAGCCGGCCTCGGGGTGATGGGGGTGGTACTCGCCGATGTCATTGTGACCGCGGTTCTGCTCATCATCATGCTGCGATGGTTCGCGCCGCTATTGCGGCCGATGTTTTCACGGGGTGTGCTTCGTCAGTCGCTGGCGTTTGGTCTGCCACGGATTCCACACGGTTTCGCGATGCAGCTGATGGCCGTCGGCGATCGGTTTGTGCTGGCACGCTACGTCGGCGTCCAGGACATCGGCGTCTACTCAATGGGTGTGAGTTTCGGGCTCATCGAGAAGATCGTCCTTGGCGCATTCGAGTACGCATGGGCGCCGTTCTATTACGCCACCGCACGCGAACCGGATGCCGGACGCGTGTTCAGCACCATTGGCACCTATGGCATCGCCGTGCTTGCGTTGATGACAGCAGGACTGTCGGCAATTGCCGCCGACCTCCTCGACGTCGTCACCCACGGACAGTACGTTTCGGCTGCCGAGATCGTCACATGGACGGCTGTCGGTGTGTTCTTTTATGGTGTCTATCTGCTGACGTCGATCGGTCTGAACATCACGTCGAGGACCGCGTACTATCCTGTAACGACAGCCGTGGGCGCGGGACTGAACATTGGCTTGAACTTCGTGCTGATTCCGCGGTTCGGCATCATTGGGGCGGCGTGGGCCAACGGCGCGGCTTACGCGATTCAGGCTGCATTGGCGTTTCGATTTTCTCAGCGGTTCTATCCGGTGCACTACGAGTATGGCCGGATCTCGAGGGCGGTCCTTGCCGCGCTCGTCGCCTTCTTCGTGGCGAAGAACCTTCCCGTCATGCCGGCAGCGATCGGCGTCGTCGTCCGCGGCGCATCTGTCGTCGCGATCATGAGCTCGCTGCTTTGGGTGACCGGCTTTTTCAACCCGGACGAGATTCAGGCGTTGAGAGCCCTACGTGGGCGGCGACAACCCGGCTCGACAATGCGATCGGCGGAGACCACTGAACTGGCTGGCGAGATTGTGTCGGTGGAAGTTCCCGAGGACGCCGCTAGCCAGCTCGGCCGCAATTCATAGCGTTCTTCCGGCCGAGAAGATACAATAGATGGTCCTTTCCTGACTCAAGTCTTGCGGCTTGCCGGCGGTTGCGCCGGGCGAATACCCCGGAGATCTGACAGCTCGATGGCACTGGCCCCCAATATTGCGCACGACGGCGGACGGCAGCCGCTGCCCGGTGGCGCCTTTCGAAGTTCGGTCGCGAAGCTCCGGGAATCCATCGCTACACGTGCTCGCGCGCTGCCACTCGCTCGTCACGCCTGGGCACGTTACCGGCGCCGCCGCTACGAGCAGCGGATCCGTCGATTCATCGATGAAAAAACCGGTCGCGCGGATCGGCTTCCCATGGGGGCGGTCTACGAAGCGACCATGCGGTGCAACCTGCACTGCGAGTTCTGCTATGTCGGCGACCTGTTGAACATCGAAGGCGAATGGCGGCAGGAGATGACCCTCGAGGCGCTGAAGAAGGCCTTTCCCGACGATCCGGGATTGCAAGTCAGCCTCACTGGCGGCGAGATCTTCATGCGCAAGGACATCATGTCCGTTCTCGATCTCTTCCGCGAGAAAGGGTACGCCTGCGGGTACCTGACGACAAACGGTACGATCATCACCGACGAGCGTGCCGAAGCTCTCGCGGATCTTGCGGCGGCCGGCTTCTTGCGCCATATCAGCGTCTCGATCGACGGCCCTGGCGCAATTCACGACGCCGCGCGGGGCCTGACCGGAACCTTCGAGCGGACGTGCACTGGCCTGCGACGTCTTCAGGCCGCAGCGAAACGAAAGCAGGCGCCGCTTCGCGTGAGCATTAATACAACCGTCGCGCACGAGAGCCTCGATGCGTTGGACCAAATGGTCGACGTCGCCGAAGAACTCGGTGTCGATGCAATCGGCTTGAATCACTTGATGTTCAGTACTCCCGAAGAAGTCGCTGAAACCGTGCGGCTCATCGGCGCCGACGATCCATCCGTGATTGCCACATTCATCACGCCGGATCCTGGCCTTGACATCGAAGCGGTTCGCGAGAAGGTTGGAGCGCTCCAGGAGAAGTGTCGGCGCAAGAACGTGCTGTTCGACTTCCGCCCGAAGGTGCACCCGCAGTTGATCGACAACTACTACACTCCGGGAGCGAAACTCGAGGGCCGCTGTTTATACCCGTTTCTCCACGCACGTGTATCGTTCTCGGGTAAGGTCTATTTCTGTCCGTTCATACGTGTCGAAGTCGGAGATTTGTCGAAGTCTTCGCTCGAGGACGTGTGGAACGGCGAACGTTACGTCGACTTGCGCCGCCGTCTCGTCGAGAATGGTATTTTTCCGGTCTGCCGGCGCTGCTGCAAAGTCGAATTGTCTCCAGTACCGCTTGCCGAGCCTTTCGGCCCCGGAGTGCCGCGGCCGGTCAGGCGTGCCATTCCGTTGACTGTCGTACGGTGAGTCACATCCAGATGCTTGGTCGCTTCACACTGCTCATCAACCCGCCGCTCATCAACGGCGTCGCATTCACTCGACAAGGCCGGTGCCAGGAACGCGAAGAGGTCCTTGGCACGACAAAGCCGCCGTACACGCTCGCGCTCGCCGCGTCGCTCTTGCGCGAAGCAGGATGCGATGTGCGTCTGGTCGACGCGACCGCCGAACGGCTGTCAATAGACGATGTGATCGCGCGACTCGATGGCGAGCGATTCACGCCGTCGCTGATCGTGTTTCCGACTACGACGCCGACGCTGGATGCCGACGTTGCGGCGATCGCACGTCTGAAGCAGCGATATGGCGCACCGATGTTCTGCTTCGGCCCGCACGCATCCACCGCCCCGGCGCTGTCGATGGAGCGGGCTCCGCTTGTCGACGGAATGTTCGTTGGTGAACCGGAGGATGCAATCGTTCAGCTGGCGTCGCTCGATTCGATTGAAAAAGTTGGCGACGTCAATAGCCTGACCTGGCGCGTCGGCACAGTGGTGGTGCCACACCGGACGCACGGGAGTTTCACTGGTTTCGCGACGATGCCCTACCCCGCGTGGGATCTTGTCGCGCTCGATCGCTATGCGCTGCCCCTGGTCAACAAGCGCTACGTCATCGTCGAAACCAGTCGCGGATGCCCCTACACCTGCGATTTCTGCGTTGCGCCGATCCACCAGGGCCACAAGTTTCGCGACCGGAGCGCCAAGTCGATTGTCGATGAAATCGAGCGTACACACCGCCAGGAGGGCGTCGACTTTTTCTATCTCTGGGGCGATACCGTAACGCTCAATGTCAAGTCGTTCAGCGCGTTTTGCGATGAATTGATCGCTCGGAATCTTCCCATTCAGTGGTTCGGAAATGCGCGGGCCGACAATCTCACCGATCCCGCATTCGTCCATCGTTTGAAGCGATCCGGATGCTGGATGCTCGCGCTGGGCATCGAGTCCGAGTCCGACGACGTCCGCAAGAACATGGTCAAACGTCTCGAGCGCCAGAAGATTCAGACCGCGTTCAAGAACATGCGCGATGCCGGCATTCGATCGTTTGCCTTCTTCATCTTCGGTTACCCGGGCGAAACACTACAGACGATGGACCACACGATCGAGTATGCGATCGCGCTGGATCCGGATTTCGCCAACTTCTATCCCGCCGTTCCTTACCCCGGCACGGCCCTTTACGAGAAGTGCATCCGCGAGTCGCTGCTGCCCGAGGATGTCAGGGACGACTGGGCGAAGATGGAATACTCGTACTACCTCCTCCGCGGAAACGGCCTCGACGAACAGGTGGTCATGAGCGCGATCAATCGCGCCAAGCGGCGTTTCTTCCTGCGTCCCGGCTACATGGCACGACACGTCGGCGACGTCGCACAGATTGCCTTGTCCAAGCAGAACATCGTGTGGCAGGTATTGACGCGGACTCTCTTCGGAGCGCCGGTTGTCGATACGTCGACCGCGGCGCCGCAGCGTCAATCAGCCGCGGTTGAATGAGTGAGCGAGCTCCTCGGTCGAAATCCGCCGGTGCGATTGCGATAGCCTCGGGTGACTGGCGACGAATCGGCGCAACTCGACGAGCTGCTTGAGGTAGCCGAGAGCCTCTTTGGTGTTCATCTTGCTCTCGCCAGCGGTCCGCCCGACAAAGACATACGGCACTTCAACCACGGAAGCCGGTCGTGCCCGCACCAGCAGCTCGAGGCAAATCTTGAACCCGCCGGCGGAAATGCGAACGTCGCGAGCCAGGTCCCGCCGGATCAGAAAAAACCCGGACGTTGCGTCGCGTATGGGCGTGACCGACCGCGCAAGCAAACAGGCAAAACGCGACATCAACAGCCGGCCCAATCCCCATCCACGAGTCCCTCCACCAGGAATGTAGCGGCTGCCGATGACGAAGTCGGCCGACGTGGACTGCATGACCGCGAACATACCCGGAAGCAAATTGGGCGGATGACTGAGATCGGCGTCCATCACACCCACGATCGAAGCGGTAGCCGCCGCAAACCCTTCGATTACAGCCGTGCCGAGACCCAGCTTGCCGGCTCGATGGAGGACCGTGATGCGAAACCGTTTGGCGAGCTCGTCGGCGAGCGCACCGGTACCGTCTGGCGAGTTGTCGTCGACGATGACGATCTCGCCGTCAATTCCCGCGCCGGCATAGATCGAGGCGATCTTCTCGACGAGATCCCGCAGGCGATCGCGCTCGTTGTAGGTCGGGACCACGATCGCCAGCGCAGCTGGTTGTTGGATGGCTGCCAATGATGGAACTCCCAAGCACTATAATTCAAGCACCCGGCCCGCTGACATGACAAACCGCGTGTTGCTGGCGCTTGCATGCGTCCTTCTCGTCGTTCGTCTGCCATCTCTCGTGCAACCGATGGGCGCCGATCAAGGGCTGTACGCTTACATCGGCGAGCGCATCCGTACGGGAGCCGTGCCGTACCGTGACGCCTGGGATCAGAAGCCGCCTGCGATTCACGTCACTTACGCGGTGATGCGCGCGGTGCTTCCCCGCGACGCGGCTGTTCCCGCGGCGGATCTGATGGTCGCGGCTCTCATCGCGACCTTATTGTGGCAACTTGGGGGAGCCCTTGGCGCTCCATTTGTCGGCCCGTGGGCGGCAGTCGTGTTCCTGTTCCTCTCGAACCCGGCCTTTGCGAGGCTCGGCGGCGTCAGCGTCCGCGCTCAATGCGAAACATTCATCGCCCTCGCCGTGACCGCGGCGTTCGTGTGCCTTGCGCGAAGCCGGAATGCACGGCAGCCAACGGCGATGCATCTCCTGGCAGGTGCGTTGTTCGGAATTGCCTTTGCGTTCAAATACAACGCGATCGCATACCTGCTCGCCGGCCTGTTCGCACTGCTCGTCTGGAACCGACTTACAGCCCGAGCCATCCTTTGGATTGGCATCGGCTTTCTCGCGCCGGTTGCGCTGTTTGCCGGGTGGTTTGCAATCGCCCGCGGGCTCGGTGATTTATACGACGCGACGATTACATATAACGTCAGGTATTCGGGAGAAACGTATAAGGGACCGTGGGATGCCGTCACGTACCTCCTGACGTTTCCAATCCGTCACGCGCGGGTCGACGCGCTGTGGCTGGTTGGCGGCGCCGGCTGTGCAGTGCTGCTGGTGGCAGCGCGGCGCGGAGTCGAGCGCCTGATGCCGGTGGCGTGGACCGCCGCGGCCTGCTTGACCATTGCGATCAACGGTAGTCGCGATCTGCCTCAATACTTCGTTCAGGCCGCTCCGGCGCTGGCGCTCGCGGCAGCGTGGGGAGCGATGTTCCTTCGGACGCCGTCACGGATCGCGAACACGGTACTCGCGTGCGCGATCGCGATCGCGATCTGGCGGGTCAATGATTTCGGCAAGCTCGTCGACAACACCCGTCACGATCTGCGATTCATGACGGGAGCAATGACACGCAACGACCACCTCGCGCGATATGGCGACCGAACGACGCGAAAATACTCGGCGCTGGCGATGGAGGAGCTCGGCGGATTCATGCAATCGCATAGCACACCAGTCGACACCGTTTACGTGTTTGGCTTTTCGTCAGCCGCATACGTGAGAGCGGGACGGGCCAGCGCGTCCCGCTTCTTCTGGAGTCGCCCGGTGATTGTGGGATTCAACGAGGGCCGGCCCGGATACGGCGTCGCCGGCCTGCTCGAGGATCTCCGCCGCAGCAACCCGGCAATCGTCGCGCTACAGCAACGTGATTGGTATCCGGATGTCGACGACTCGGCGCACTTCTTCATGACGACCGCTGCGTTGGCCACCTGGCTTCGCGATAGCTACCAGCCGTCGACAGGGCCGGAGGGATTCGACATCTGGATGAAGAAGGCGCCTGCGCAATGAACGCTGGCGCGGACCTGTCGCGCGGGTTGTTCGGCTGGACCCTGATCGCAATCCTCGCGATTGCGGCGCTGTTGCGCGGACTCTTCCCCGCCGCCGATCCACCCTGGAACCCGGCGGTCGGCATCGTCTGGCACGACGAGGGTGCCTGGGTTCACAACGCACGCAATCGAGCGCTGTTCGGCGCCTGGTCCCTCGACAAGTGGAATCCGATGTACATCGCTCCGGTATTCACAGGCCTCGAGTTTGCGTCGTTCCGGTGGTTCGGCGTTGGCGTGCGACAGGCTCGGCTCGTTCCGGCGTTTTGCGGCTTCGCGGCAGTGTGCCTGCTCGCTTTTGGTGTCAAACGGATCGGCGGCCGTCTCGCGGGTCTATGTGCCGCGGCGCTTCTCGGAACCAACTATTTCTACGTGATGTGGGACCGGACGGCGTTGATGGAAGGGCCGATGGTCGCGTTCATGGTCGCGTCGTGGTACTGCTACACCCGCGCCGACGATAATCCACGCTGGGGCATGGTCGCGAGCGCATGCGCCTTGCTGGCGTTCTTTACGAAAGCGGCCGCTGCTTTTTTTGTCGCCGCCATTGCGCTCGATGCGTTCACGACCCTGCTGACGCGCGGCAAGAGTCAACATTCGATGCGCCACACGCGGCTGGCCCTGTGGACACTTGGAGGTCTGGCGGTTTTTAGTGTGGTCGCGCTCGGCGCTTTCGTGCTGCCAAACTGGTCCGACTATCGCTTTTACAACTGGCAGATGTCGGTGACGAGAAAGCCAAGCTACGACTTCAAATCGCTCCTCGATCGCGCAACCTGGCTGCCGCTTCAGGACGCGTTCACGCGCACGTGGTTCATCATGGCGATCGCGATGACTCATGCCGCGGGACTCATCGCACGCTGGCGCGCGTTGCGCTCGGGCGAACGACTGTTGGTGTGGTGGGTCGTGCTTGGTGCGGCCGAACTGATCCTGCACGACGCGGGAAACGAACGCCGGTTTGTGTTCTTCATTCCAGCGTTCGTTGCGCTCGCAGCGCTCGCGCTCGGGCGGCTGCAGATCCTGCCGAGAGAGGTCGAAGAGACCCCCAGGGCGCGCGCGATACTGGCCCTTCCGTTCGTCCTGTATGGTGCCTACCTGGTGTTCGGGGCGTTCGTCCGCATTGCATTTCTGCGCGAGATCAGTCCCAATGTGCGGATCGCGGCGGCGCTTGCCATCGTGTTTGGAGCGGTTCTGTTCATTACGTGGCCCCGGCTGCCTCGAAGTCTGTCCGCTCCTATCCCGAGACGTGGCGCCGTACTGCTCCTCGTTCTGCTCTCAGCAGGCAACCTGATCCAATACCTGCAGTGGGCCGTGGGCCGCACATACAAGAACTACGAGGCATCGCGCGAACTCGGCCGCTTGCTGCCGCCGGGAACGCTCGTCCATGGCAAGCTCGCGAACGGGCTGGCGCTGGAAAACAACATCCGGCCAATCTTCGTTGGGCGAGGGTTCGGGAATTACGACGATCGGAAGAGTCGCGACGATGTGCGATATATTCTGACTTACATCGCCCCGAGCCTCGGTTACGAGTCACAGGCGCACAACCCCGTCATTCGGGACGTGATCGACGCTTACCCGGACCACAGGATCGTTGCGACGTTCGAGGTGAGGGAAACGGCCACGGGGCACGACCGCGCAGCACTCATCGATAAATTCGGCGGTGGCCGACAGAACTTACCGAGCGGGCGTGCGAAAGATTGACGAACGCGCCATCAAGGCGCACGCGGACCTTCGTTTCCGTTCCGAGTACGACTACGCGCTCTTTGAGTATTACCGGAGCGCCAAGGTCATTGCCTTCCTCGATCGATCCGGTGTCCCGGTCCGCGGCCGCGTACTCGACGCGGGCTGTGGCGGCGGCGGTATGCCGCTATCGCTTGCCGAAGAGGTCGATCGGGTTGTTGGCATCGACCCGGCGGAACGATTTCACGACGCAGGCGTGCGGCTCGGACGTGAGCGGCGGCTCGGAAACCTGCACTTCGCGCTCGCTGATGGCATGGCCCTGCCATTCGCGTCGGGATCATTCGATCTGGTGCTCTCGCATGCGGTCATCGAGCATGTCTCGGACGCGCTGCTCTACCTTCGGGAGTGCGCGCGGGTACTGGCGCCGGGCGGTCATGTGTATCTGTCAACGTCGCCGTATTTATCGTTCGCAGGTGCGCATCTTCCACGGCTGAAGATTCCAATTCCGCTCCACCTGATTTTCGGACGGCGCGTCGCATTCGCGACTTTTCGCGTGCTCGCGCGGCACGCCGCCTGGTCGTTGAAGGAGCCCGCAAACGAGAATTCGTTCATCAAGGCCGCTCGCAGAGGAGAGATCAAGCAGGATGATTTGCTCGAGAAGGTACGTGTTGGCCGGCTGCGCAGCCTGATCGCGCAGGCCGGGCTGCGGATCGTGCGAGAGGAACTGCACGTGACCTCGACGGTGCGAAAACTGCCGTCGCCCATCGCGAGCTGGATCCGGAACAGCACGCTCACGCAGGACACACTTATCAGCAACATGGAATACGTGCTGGCAGGACAGTGACGTGGCGGACATCACCAAGTACAAACCCGACGACAAGCGGGCGGTCGATGCGCTCTATCGCCGCGTCTTCGGTCACGACGCGGCGGAATCGAGCCGTCTACGCTGGGACTGGCAGTACCGTCGAAATCCGAACAACCCCGGACAGGAACCCGAGATCTGGGTGGCACGCGAAGGCACCACGCTTGTCGGACAGTACGCGACCATGCCGGTCAAGTTGTCGCTCAAAGGGCTCGAGCTCCAGGCGTCCTGGGGCATGGACGTCATGGTCGCACCGGAACGGCAACGGCAGGGACTGGGCGAGGTTTTGTTTCGCACCTGGGATCGGAACGTCGGTGCGTCGCTCGGCCTCGGTCTGTCGGATTCGTCGCATCGACTCTTCCAGAAGCTGAAGTGGCCGAACGTCGGCCCGGTGTCCTGTCTTGTCAAACCGCTCACCAGACGCGCGCTCCGCCGGCCCAACTGGCCGGTTGCGATCAACCGGCTCGTCTCCGCGATTACGCTCCCGATTGTGTTGATCATTTCGCGCGCGCGTCCCGTCCGCTCGGAGGTCAGACTGGTCCAGCGGTTCGATGAGAGTTTCACCGAGTTGTGGGAGACGCTCGCACCGAAGTTCGACCTTGCGGTCCGCCGCGACGCGGCGTATCTCAATTGGAAGTTCGTTTCGGCGCCGCACGTGCGCTACTCAATCGCCGTCGCGCGGCGCGACGATCGCAACATCGGATATGCGGTGTATCGTCATTTGTACGAGCCGCGCGGCCGGGTCACACTGCTGGTTGACTTTCTGGCCGATCCAGACGACGAGGGTGCGTTGCGGACGCTGCTGCACTGGGTGGATCGGGAGGCCCGCCAGGCCGACTCGGACAAGATTCGCGTGTTCGCAACACATGCGGCCTTCCGCCGCGCACTCCGCCGCTCGGGTTACTTCCAGGTCAAATCGACAATGGAGTTCGTGGTCAAGATTAACGGGATCGACGTGCCGCGTCCGTTCTACGAGGACACCGACAAGTGGCATGTGACGCTCGGCGACTCGGATCAGGATCGGTAAACGCAATGCCCAATGCTCAATGTTCAATGCTCAATGGTGTCATCGCAGCCATTGAACATTGGACATTGAACATTAAACATTGACCGTCTATGCACTTACTCGTTGGGATCGACACCGAGGGAGACAATCAATGGGACGCCGCGGCACGTGCGAACCAGCAGTTCTCGAACATCTACGCTCTGCCCAGGCTGCATGCCTTGTTTGCGCGCCATGGCGTGCGACCGACCTACGTGATTACGTATCCGGTCGCGCGCGATTCGCGATCGGCGGAAGTGCTGCGTGGGTTATTGGCAGGCGGTGACTGTGAAATCGGCGCTCATCATCATGCCTGGGAAACACCGCCGTGCAACGACGAGGACGTCCGCCGGCATCCGTACGCGTCCACCCTTCCCCGCTATCAGTTCGAAAGTCAGCTCGCGTCATTGACCGAGAGCATCAGCTCGGCCGTCGGGGTTCGGCCCGTCTCATACCGGTCGGGCCGATTCGGCTTCTCGGCGAATCACGTCAGCGCTCTCGAGCGCCTGGGGTACCTGGTTGAATCCAGCGTGGCGCCGTTGTTCTACGAGGCGCACAAAGGGGGACCGGAATTTGTCGAAGCGCCGCTGACGCCGTATTTCCTTGCCTACGACAGCGCAACACGGCCAGGCACGAGCGGCGTACTCGAGGTGCCGGTGTCGTGCGCGCTCGATCGCAGGCTGCCGCGGCGGCTCCAATATGCGTACGCGCGAGCGCCGCGCCCTTATTTCACGAAGCGTGCGCTGCGCGCCCTCCGCGTCGTCACGCTGCGATGGCTTCGTCCGTCATACTCGTCGTTGCCCGACATGATCGCGCTCGCCCGGACGCTCGCCCGATCGAATGAACCGGTGCTCAATCTGCTCTTTCATTCGAGCGAAGCCATCGTCGGCGGCAGTCCGTACAATCGGACGCCGGGGGAGCTCGAGGCATTCTTCGAACGGCTCGAGCGTTTCTTTGCGTTCGCGACTCGTGAGTTGCGCGCCGCGCCGGTGACGTTCGCAGAGTTCCGACGCGCGTACGCTGGCTGATGCGAATCCTTCACGTGACGCCTCATTTGCCGCCGGATCAGGCAGCCAACGCGCTGCTCCCGTGGCAACTGGGAAACTGGGCGCGGGATGCGGGCGACAGTGTCGAGTACGTCGCGCATCCATCGCGCGCCGGTGGACGAGCAGAGCTCGCAGGGCGTGTCACCTGGCTCCCTCGCCGACGCGGAGGATTCTTCGATCGCACATTGCGAGTGGGATCAGTCGTTGGCGCGTGGCGGATTCAGCGCGCACTGGCCCCGCTTATCGCCCGCGCCGACCTCGTCCACGCACATAGCAACGGGCTGCTGTCCGAAGTCGCCGTGCTCGCGGCCGTTCGCGCGAAGAAGCCAGTCGTGTTGACGCTCTATGGGACTGAGATTTGGCATTATCGGCGGAAACGCGGCAGACCGGATCTGTTTACCCGCGCGTATCACGATGCCTCGTACGTGACGTTCTACAGTGAACGCTTGATGAGCCGAGCGTTCGAACTGGGTCTTCGGCGCCGCAATGCGCAGGTGATTTACCCGTCAGTCGGAGAAGGGTTCACCTGGCACGACGATGAGCAGCAGGCGGAGGAGAGAGCTGCGCTCGGCATCGGAAACCGTCACCTCCTCCTGAACGTCAAGCGCCTGCATCCGCTGGCTGGCCAGCGTATCCTGATCGAAGCGATGATGGATGTCGTGCACGCCCATCCGGACACGCGGCTCGTCATCTGCGGTGAGGGACAGTTGCGGGAAGACTTGCAGGCGGCCGCGCGATCCGCAGGTGTCGAGCGGCACGTTGATTTTACCGGCCTGGTCGATAACGTGGCGATCGCGCGCTACTGCGCCGCGGCGGATTTGTTCGTCCTTCCGTCGTTGCTGGAAGCCCTGCCGACCGTTGCCGTGGAAGCGCTCGCGTGCGGCACGCCCGTGCTCTCGAGCGACAACCCCGGAGGTCTGGAACTGAGCGGCCTGTTTGGTCCTGACGTGTCGATCGTCCCGGGAGAGCAGCCAATTGCACTTGCCAAGGCGATCACACACTTTCTTCAAAACAAACGACGGACACTCTCGGGAACGACAGAGGTCATCGATCGCGAATTCAGGCCTGAGGCCGTCGCCAGGCAATACTGGACGATCTATGAAGAGGTGGGCACATGCCGTTGATCGACGAGATTTCAGCAGCGATGACAGCCGCGATGAAAGCGAAGGATCAGGCGAGACTCGCGCCGCTGCGGATGGCGAAGGCGGCACTCATGAATCGCGAAGTCGAGAAGGGACGTCCGCTCGACGACACCGAGGCGCAGCAGGTCGTCGCGTCGCTGATCAAGCAGCGCCGTGACTCGATCGAGCAGTTCCTCAAGGGCGGACGCGAAGAGCTCGCCGCGCGCGAAACGGCGGAGATCGCCGTGCTCGAAACGTACTTGCCACCGCCTGTCGATCCGGCAGAGATCGAACGCGCAGTCGACGAATCGATTCGTGAAGTCGGCGCCACGTCGGCGAAGGATCTTGGACGGGTGATGAAGGCGGTGATGAGCCGGATCGCGGGAAAGGGGGCAGACGGCCGCACGGTCAACGAGATTGTCCGTCGAAAACTGGGCGCGTAAAGTTCCACCAAACTTTTGCCGACCGAGCGCCGTCTAATCATTTTGAAAGGCACGCACAAGCCTCTCATCCATCCTCCATTAGCCCCTGCGGCAACGCAGGGGCTCTTTTTTTGTACATCCGTGTCACTTTTGCACGTCTGCAAGTGACCGATCGTCTCGAAACCGGACGCCTTGTAATAGTTGTAAAGCACCCGTGTGGTACCCTCGACTAAATCCTTGTCTGAATTGGTCACACCGATAATCACCTCGTGCCTCACACAATGAGTGTGAAGCTCGCACGGTCGGCCGGCCTGATTAGTGTCGCGACCATGGCCAGTCGCGTGCTCGGCGTGGCCCGCGAAATGGTGCTCGCCGCGTTCTTCGGCGCCAGCGGCGGAATCGAAATGGACGCGTTCAACGTCGCGTTTCGCATCCCGAACCTGCTGCGCGATCTTTTTGCGGAAGGAGCCATGACCGCCGCGTTCGTCCCAACGTTCACGCGCACGTTGACCACAGAGGGGCGCGATGCCGCGTGGCGGCTTGGCAATCTGGTCATCAACGCGCTGCTCGTCATCACCGGCTCCATTGTCGTCGTCGGGATTCTATTTGCGTCTCCCATTACTCACGCGTTTGCGCCGTGGTTCGCAGACACACCCGGGAAGCTCGAACTCACGACCGAGTTGACGCGAATCATGCTGCCGTTTCTTGCGACGGTCGCGGTCGCCGTCGCGATGATGGGGATGCTGAACTCGCTGCGGCGTTTCTTCATTCCGGCGCTGTCGCCGGCGATGTTCAACGTCGCCACGATTCTCTGCGCGTTCACCCTCGTCCCTGCGATGCCTCGACTCGGATTACAGCCTATCGTCGCCATCGCGCTGGCCACGATTCTCGGCGGCATCGGCCAAATCGCGTTGCAATGGCCGGTGCTGCGAAGGGAAGGCTTTCGCTACCAGCCGATCATCGATTTCAAAGATCCGAAGCTGGTCGAAGTGCTGCGTTTGATGGGGCCGGGAACACTCGGTCTCGCGGCGGTACAGATCAACGTTTTCGTGAACACGTACCTCGCCACAAGTCAGCAACAAGGCGCCGTGTCCTGGTTGAATTACGCCTTTCGCTTGATGTACCTGCCGATTGGACTGTTCGGCGTGTCGATTGCGACAGCGGCGCTGCCGGACATTGCGCGGCGAGCGAACGAGGGGGACACGGCTGGAATGCAACGCACGATCTCGAGCGCGCTGCGGATGATGCTGATGCTGAACGTCCCGGCAACCATCGGACTCATCGCGCTGGCAGAACCTATCGTGGCGCTGCTGCTCGAGCGTGGAAACTTCCGGCCATATGACACGGCGGCGACGGCGGCCGCCCTGATCTTCTATTCACCGGGGCTGCTCGGCTACTCCGCGGTCAAGATCGCGTCACCGAGTTTCTACTCACTTCGCGACAGCCGTACTCCCGTCATCGTCAGTGTCATCGCCGTGCTCATTAACCTGACAATCAACCTCATCCTCGTGCGCGTGATGGGCTACCGGGGCCTTGCTCTGGGCACCGCGCTGGCGGCCATGGTCAACGCTGGCGCCTTGTTGTGGCTGCTCCGTCGTCGACTGGCCGGGCTCGACGAACGGCGCGTATCGATCGCGTTTGCCAAGATTCTCGCCGCTTCCGCCGCGATGGGCATCGCCGCACGGCTGACGGCCTCGTGGCTCGCAGCCATGCTTCCGCCGACACATTTTCTCTTACGTGCCGTCGAACTCGCCGCAGCAATCACGGTCGGCCTCGTCGTCCTCGTCGCGGCGGCGCGGCTGCTGCGGCTTGCCGAGTTCGACGAAGCATTTTCGCGAGTGCTCAGGCGTCTGCGCGGGACTCCGGCGAGCGAGCGTGGGGAGTCCGAGGGGCGAAGCCCCTTGGAGTGATTAATGATCTCGCGGCTTCGACTCCACCCGACAATTCTGCTCATGGCTTCGGCGCATCTCATGGTCGATGGATACGGCAACATCTACGCGCCGATGTTGCCCATTCTCATCCCTCGCCTCGGCTTGTCGCTGGCGGCGGCCGGCACGCTCACCATGCTGTTTCAGATGGCGGCTTCGGTCGCACAGGTCGGGTTCGGGAATCTGGCGGATCAGTGGCGCCCGCGAACGCTCATTATGGTCGGCCCAGTCGTGTCGGTGACGGTCCTCAGCCTCCTCGGACTCGCGACCTCGCGGGAGATGCTCGCGGGCGTCCTGATCGTGGGCGGCCTTGGCGCGGCAGCGTTTCATCCGCCTGCCGCTGCGCTGGCGCACCGGCTTGGTGGTGATCGCCAGGGACTGGCGATGTCGGTCTACATCACAGGAGGGACGCTGGGCTTTTCGTTGGGCCCCTTGTTCTTTGCGCCATTCGCCGAGAGATTTGGACTGGAATGGACGCCTCTCCTTGCCTTGCCGGGACTCGCGGTCGTTGCTTTCTTCGTTCGGCGCGTTCCGGAAATACCGTTGCACCCCTCGACCAGCCGCGGGTTCGCGGCGCTGCGTCCGTACGCCAGGCCGTTGGCACTGCTCTATACGATTGTGGTACTCAGAACGCTCGCGTCGCTGACGTTCGCGACGTTCGTTCCCGTCATGCTCACCCGTCGAGGCCTGTCGGTCGGGGAGGCTGGCGCATCGGTCGCCGCGTATCTGTTCGGGAGCGGCGTCGGTGGTTTCTTTGGCGGGCCCGCCGCGGACAGATTTGGCGCCCGCCGAGTGATCGCGCTGTCGCTGGTGCTGTCAACGCCCTTCTTGTTCGTTGCGCCATTCCTGAGCGGCTGGATGTTCGTGGTCGTGCTTGCGATCGGCGGTCTTTTTTTGCAGTCGACATTACCGGTCAACGTCACCTTCGGCCAATCTCTTGCACCTGTCAGCGCAGCGACCGTTTCGTCGCTGATGATGGGCTTCGCGTGGGGAACTGGAGGTCTGAGCGTGCCGTTTGTAGGCATGATCGCCGACCGGATCGGCATTGAACACACACTCGTTGGGGTGTCGTTGATTCCGCTTGCCGCCGCAGCGTGCGCGCTGCCCCTTCCAGCTCGCGCGTCCGCCCGCGCGCCGTCTCAGCCTGCCGACGTCATTGTTCCCGACACCGGACGTTGAAGGTCGCTGTGGTACGATAGTTTCTTCTGGTTGACGACGCCGATGTCTCGCTATGCCCGCCCGAATTCGCTGAGCTACTCGTTCGGTCCCGGACCCATCACGCCCGCGGTGAAATGGATTATCTGGGCCAACATCGCGGCATTTGTGGCGACGGTCATCCGCCACGATTTGCTGAACATCCTCGGCGTGGTTCCCGCCGACGTCATCCAACGAGGCTGGATCTGGCAGCCCGTGACGTACATGTTCATGCACGCCGGACCTGCTCACATTCTCTTCAATATGCTTGGCGTCTGGATGTTCGGCGTCGAGCTGGAGCGGCTGTGGGGCACCAGGTTTTTCGTTCGTTACTATGCGGTGACCGGAATCGGCGCCGCGATCACGACGATTCTGGTGGCGCTGTTGCCGTTTGCGATCACTCGCGCAACCTATAACACCGTCACCGTGGGTGCCTCAGGTGCGCTCTTCGGCATTCTGCTCGCGTTCGCGATGTATTACCCGGACCGCCCCATCCTGATGGCGCTGATCTTTCCAATTCCCGCCAAATATTTCGTCATCATTATCGGCGCACTCTCCTACTTTTCGTCGCCGGGCGGTGTCGCTCACGCCGCGCATCTTGGCGGCCTGATCTTCGGTTACCTCTTCCTGAGGGGTGGCCGTGGCGGCCTGACCGCTGAATTCAAGTACCGCTACTTGAAGTGGAAGATGAATCGGCTCCGCCGCAAATTCGACGTGTACTCAGGCGGTCGATCGGACTGGGACCGCAAGGTGCACTGACATCACACAGTTCCGCTTCCAGACTCTGCTCGTCATCGGTCTGCTGGTCAGGCTGGCTGCGATGCCACTCGACGGCACCGAAGACGTGATGGTCTGGAAGACGTGGAGTTACGGCGCACTTCATCAAGGCGTCACGACGCTCTACGGCGTCGGCGGCAGTCCCCCGGTGCGAGGTCTCGTCCACTGGGGCGACCGATCCACCACGGTCGACTATCCGCCAATGGCGCTGTATGAACTCGCCGCCGCGGGTCTCGTCTACCAAACGTTTTCCCCCGAGTTCGAAAACACGCGGTGGCTGAACGCCGCGATGAAGCTTCCTGGGTTGCTGGCAGAACTCGCGCTAACGTGGTGTCTCTATGCAGTCGCGCGGCGCTGGTACGGAATCCCGGCAGCAAGATGGGCGGTACTCGCGTATTGGGCGAATCCGGCCAGTGTTCTCAATGGAGCGGTGCTGGGTTACCTCGATCCATTGATGGCATTGCCGGCACTCGCGAGTATCGCACTCGCCATCGTCGGTGTCCCCATTCTTGCCGGCGCCCTCATCGCGCTCGCGTATTTGACCAAGGCCCAGGCGGTCTTCCTCGTGCCCGTGGTCGTGCTTGCCGCATGGAACGGCTGGAAGACGACGCCTCTCGGCGCAGCCGCGCGAACCGTCGCGGCGGCGATGATTGTTTCACTCGTTGTTCTTCTTCCTTATCTGCTGGTCGGCGCCGGATGCAACGTCGCCCAAGGCGTGAGTTCGTTGCTGCGACACGACATGCTGTCGGCATACGCGGCCAACGTTTGGTGGGTCGTCACGTATTTCATGCGCGCATCGTACGCCGTGGCAGACATGGGTGCCTGGGCCGCATGGACGATGCCGATGCGGATCCTTGGGATGTCGACCATCGTGCGGCTCGGCTATCCGGACCCGCGTCCGTTCGCGACGTCGGCGGTGGCTCTTGTGGCGCTGTGGGCCCTCTGGCAAGCGCGGCGTTCGCGCGACCTGTCACTTTTCTGCGCGCTCGGCGCGTTCATCGTCCACGCCTACTTCGTCCTCGGGGTGGCCGTGCACGAGAATCACCTGTATCTCGCCCTTCCGCTGCTCGCAGTTGCCGCCAGTGCGCGTTACCGGCTTCGTCAAATCCACATCGCCGTGAGCATCGTGATCGCGCTGAATCTTTTTCTATTCTTTGGATTCGGTCGCGGTATTCCCCTCCCCCCACGCACCTTCACGATCATCGACGCGACGGTGCTCCTCGCCGCTGCCAATTGCGTCTTACTCGTCTGCCACGCAAGGACGTTCTACTTCGAGTGTCATGCGCCCGAGCAACCCGTGTGTTGAATCCTATTGATTGTGAAAATAGGTATCAGTGTGGTCGAGCCAGTCCTGACGGATCGGGCTGAACAGATCGAGCTCGAACGTATCGTCGAGCGCTTCAGCCTGGTGTTCGACCCACGATGGAATGTGAAGCACCTCCCCTTCGCGCACGGTGATCTCTTCGCCGTTGATCAGGAACTTGAGGGCGCCCTGGAGGACGTAGGTCATTTGCTCGCTTTCGTGCGAGTGCATCGGGACGAGCGCGCCCTTCTTCAAGTAGACCTGCGCAACCATCTCGCGCTCGCCGGTCACGATTTTTCGCGAAATCATTTCGGTGACCTTCTCGAGCGCAATCTCGTCCCAGCGATGAAGCCGCACCGTCTGTGTCGCCACAGCCACGCCCTTTCTCGCCAAAAAATGGCGATTATATCGTGCCGCCAGAGCCTCGGGACGGCGCCCTCGGGCCACGCCTTCGCCCGCTTCGCGATGTTATAATCAAGCGTTTGCCCAGACGCCACTGCCGGCCACATGCGTGTGATTGGCGGCCGTGTCAGCATCCGTATACAGACACGAGGGTTCCGTACGAATGAAGGGAACGGCGGTCAGCAACGGCCCGAGCACGCACACCGCGCCGACCGGCGTGGATCATGCTGGCCTTACCCGCGACGATTTTCTCAGGGCCTACCGACTGATGGTCCTGTCGCGGCGAATCGACGACAAGGAAATCCAACTCAAGAATCAGAGCCTGATCTTCTTTCAGATCAGCGGTGCGGGACATGAAGCGATCCTGGTCGCCGCCGGAATGACGCTGAAACCTGCCCACGACTGGTTCTACCCGTACTATCGCGATCGTGCGCTGTGCCTGACGCTGGGCGTTACCCCCTACGAGATGTTTCTCGCCGGCGTGGGCGCAAAAGACGATCCCAGTTCGGGCGGCCGTCAGATGCCATCCCACTGGGGGCATCAGCGGCTCAACATCGTCTCGCAGTCGAGCCCGACGGGCACTCAGTGTCTCCAGGCGATCGGCGCCGCCGAGGCCGGTCAGCTATTCAACAAGATCACCGCGATCGAACGTCGCGCCGAACATTTCCAGCCGGACGAAGTTGTGTACCTGTCGGTCGGCGATGGCGCGACGAGCGAGGGCGAATTCTGGGAATCATTGAATACCGCGTGCCTGGACCATCTGCCGCTCGTCTGCGTCGTCGAAGACAACGGCTACGCGATCTCGGTGCCGGTCGAAGTCCAGACCGCCGGAGGGGACATTTCGAAGCTGGTGGCGTCGTTCCCGGGGCTCTCCGTGCAGAGCATCGATGGCACCGACTTTCTCGCTTGTTACCGCGCGATGAGCGACGCCGTCGCGTATGCCCGCGCGCGCAAGGGTCCGGCGCTCGTTCACGCGAAAGTGACGCGACCGTACTCGCACTCGTTGTCAGACGACGAGAAGCTTTACAAGACGGCGGAGGAACGTGCGTCCGAGGCGAAACGCGATCCGATCGTCCGCCTGGCCGCGTTCCTGAAGGCAGAAGGGCTGGCGACGGAAGCCGATCTCGAGACGCTCGCCCGCGAAATTGACATGGAAGTCAACACCGCGGCCGAGCAGGCGAAGAAGGCGGAAAAGCCTTCGCCGGACACCGCTGCGCTTTACGTCTATTCACCCGACGTCGATCCGTCGTCGGAGAGCTTCGATACTCCTCCCACGACCGGCGGCAAGCCCGACACCATGGTGGCCGCGATCAATCGCACGCTGAAAGACGAGATGGCACGCGATCCGCGCATCGTCGTCTTCGGCGAAGACGTCGCCGACTGCAGCCGGGAATCGGCGCTCGAACACGTGCCAGGGAAGGGAGGGGTGTTCAAGGTCACGCACGGTCTCCAGCGAATGTTTGGAGGTGCGCGCGTGTTCAACTCACCGCTCGCCGAAGCCAACATCGTCGGACGCGGAATCGGGATGGCGACACGTGGCCTGAAGCCGGTCGTGGAGATCCAGTTCTTCGATTACATCTGGCCGGCGATGATGCAGATGCGCGACGAGATGTCGATGCTGCGGTATCGATCGAATAACGCGTTCTCCTGCCCGATGGTGATTAGGACTGCCATCGGCGGCTACTTACGTGGCGGTGCCCCGTACCACAGCCAGTCGGGTGAAAGTATCTTCGCTCATTGTCCCGGTATTCGCGTCGTCTTTCCCTCGAATGCGCGCGATGCCGCAGGACTTCTTCGCACCGCGATTCGATGCGACGACCCGGTATTGTTCCTCGAGCACAAGCACCTGTACCGTCAGACGTACAACAAAGGCGAGTATCCCGGACCGGATTACATGATTCCCTTTGGCAAGGCGTCGGTGCGGCGCGAGGGTAGAAACGTGGTCGTGATCACCTGGGGTGCCCTCGTGCAGCGCTCGCTCCTCGCCGCACAGCAAGCGGAGAAAGATGGCATCAGCGTGATGGTCATCGATCTGCGGACCATCGCGCCATTCGACTGGGATGCGATCGCCGCGGCGGTCAAACACACCAATCGTGTCGTCATCGCACACGAGGATCAGCTGACGTGCGGCTTCGGCGCGGAACTCGCGGCGCGAATCGCTGATCAACTGTTCGAGCACCTGGATGCGCCGATTCGTCGGGTCGCCGCGCTTGATGCCCCCGTCGCCTACGCGCCCGTGCTCGAAGAGGTCATCCTGCCGCAATCCGCCCAGGTCCTGAAAGCCATCCAGGACGTCGCGCGGTATTGACAATCGAAGTGCGGCGTATCATGGGCCGTGCTCGTCCAGTGGACTAGTTTCGTCGCCCTGGCGCTCGTTCTCCTCGTCCCGCGTGCATTCGACGTTGAGGAACGCCGTGCGACCGGGAGCCTGCCGGCACACGTGGCCGCGGCGTTTGACGAGATGGCCGCGTGTACTCTGTCGCCGGCGGGCGAGTACACGATCTTCGATCGACGGGCGCACGCCGTTTATACGATCGCAAAAGGAGCGGAGGCTCCAAAACGAATCGTTCAAATCGGATCCGAGACCGGGCGCATCATTCGGCCGACGGCGTTCAATTCGGCATCGGACGGGACCTTCGTCATCGCAGACGCGCCCGGCGATCAACAGCGCGTTCAGTTCTTCACCGCGACGGGAACGACACTCGGGGGGTTCACGATGCCGGGTCGCGGCGTCCCCCAGATCACCCTCGGCGAACTGGTTCTCAGCGGACTTGGGACATTGGAGTACACCGGGCAGACGGTTCTGATCAGTCAGCCAGAACTTGGCTCTTTGATCGTCGAGTATCTGCCCACGGGCACGCCGCTGCGCACGTTCGGCGAACTTCGAGAAACGGGGCAGGAAAAAGATCCGCAGGTGCACCACGCGCTCAACGTCGGTATCACGCTGCTCAATCCGAAGGGTGGGTATTACTTCGTCTTCCTCTCCGGCGTGCCGATGTTTCGAAAGTACGACCCCGGCGGCAAGTTGGTTTTCGAACGGCACATCGAAGGGCTCGAGTTGGATCCTTACGTGGGAAAGCTGCCGACGACGTGGCCACGGAGGCGCGGTGAAATTCCAATCGTTCCGGCGACGGTTCGCAGCGCGGCCGTGGATCCTGATGGCAACTTGTGGATCTCTCTCGCGGCGCCGTACACCTATGTCTACGACACGTCCGGCGACAAACGGCGCACCTTTCAATTTCGCGGTGCGGGAATCATCTCTCCGACTAGCTTCTTCTTCACCCGTGACCGGCGAGTTCTCGTGACACCCGGTTGTTACGCCTTCGACGCTTCGCGGTAGCTGCGGCTCAGAACCTTGTAGACCTCGCAGAACCCATCACACCAGCTTCCCGATCGGTCCAAGGTCGAGATTCAATTCCTCAGGTTGGAGTCCAAACTTTTCGGCCAGGTCGCGAATCGTCTCCTCGAGTCGCATGAGCGCCAATCCGACCGACTCGGTCTCCTCAGCCGTAAGAGTGTTTGCTTCCATGCGCCGGATCGCCTGCCGCTCGAGTATCTGGCGAATGAATTCGACCAGTGTCAGGACGAGTTGCAGAACCGATTTCCGGACTTCGTCCGGATCCGCGTTCCACCGTGGTGGCGGCGATTGCGCCAGCCGATCCAACTCCGCGCGAAGCGATTCCACCTCGCGAATCGCAAGGGCGCCAGGCGCGACTCGCCGCCCCTGCTGGCGGCCTTTTGCCGCATGACGCTTCGCTCGACGTCGCGGCGAACGCTGCGATCGTTTCAAAGCCATGGGTCCGGTGCAAACGCGAACGGTGGCCAGGGCCCGCTGATGGTCACCGTCGCGTTTCGAAACGGGAGCGTCGCCGCGCCGTATGCCGCCACCGCGTCGCGGGAGATGAGGTGATACATCGAGGCGACTTGTCCGAGTCTGGCCCGGTTTAAGCCCGCGGGCCTCTCGGTACCCGGGCTGACCCGCTCGGAAACAACCAGATCGCGGACGGCCGCTTTCAACGCGCTCGCCTCATCCGGCATCCGGTGTTGCGCGTCTCGACGAGTTCGCAGGTACTCGGTGCCGGTTTCTGGGTCACGGCGGGAGTGTCGATCCTCTGCTTGAAGCCCGGACGGGGCCAGAAACCGAATTGTCATCTGAGCCCGCCCTCGCACGAGCTGCAGCGCATCACGAATGCTTTCCTGCTGCCTCGTAACCACTTTCGACAGTTCGGCTTTATCGATCCAGGCACCGAACCGCACGGGCAAGAGATCGTCGGTCTGCTCGAAGATCGTGTTCACGACATCGTGCTGCGATCGAAGTTCTGCCTCGGACACGGCCGGCGGCGCAGCGCGACGCTCAATTGCGGCAAACACATTCTCGACCTTGATGAATTCAATGCGGCGTCCATCCACAACAAGCGATGGATAGCTGTGACTGGTCAAGGCGAGGACGTAGAGGTGGCTCATCGCGGAGGAGGAAAGATTCGATCGGCGGCGCACAACAGCGCTGAAAGACGCACGTACACCAGATCGACATCGGCCAGGGCGAGGATGAGATCGGCGTTCAGGACGACGCCGCGATTCAGCAGGTTGTCGATGACGTCAGCCAGCGACGTTTCCTGCGCTGGAACGAGGCTCGCCATTTCCGGTCGCGGTTGCGGCGGCAGCGCGCGCGCCGGAGGACGAGGCATTTTCGCCCGCGGCGGCAACGGCGTCGATCGGCGCACCTGCTTTGCCGGTCGCGACGCCGGAACAGTCGATCGAGGTTTCCGTCGGCTCATAGGTTCGATTCGGCGTCGATGAAGTTATAGGACGGCCACGGACCGGTCAGCGCCACTCGCGTTCCACCGCTCGTATCGGCAAGTTTTTTTACCGCGGCCTTGAACTGGCGTCGCCGATCCACCGGAACGAGAAAGGCGGCATCCAGAAGCGGTGGGGTCGTCGCCCCTTCTGGAGCATCGCGGCGACGCCGCGTCTCGCGGGCGATTGCCGACAGCGTGACGTAGGCGTGCTCGGCCGATTCCACCGCGGCGCTGGCGGATTGTCGAGCGTGATCGCGGGCGGCTTTCTTGGCCGACAGAAATTCAGTTCCCGATACGGCCACAGAAGTACGGGGAGATGTGCCTGCAGCAGGGACGGGCGGCCGCGTGAATCGTACACCCCATTCCTCACAGCCGGCAATCCGTTCCACGACCGCCTCGAGATCCTTAATGCGTGAACGGGTTTCCGCAATGGCCAGTCTCTCGGATGAAAACATCGTGAACAGTTTCATCGGAATCACCGTCGCACGCGGTTGACGCGCGAAGTGCTCGACGACGCTTTCGTGCGCGAGCGCGACGTCGGTGACCCACCGAACATCCCGCAGCGACGATTCGAGCGCCGCAGGACCGTACACATCCAGTGGCACGCTTGCGGTGATCAGCCAGAAGGGTCGCGCGAGTGCCGCAGCCGCCGGACGCGTGGCGCCAGGCAGCCCACGTGGTGCGCGGGTCGTCAACGGCGTCCTCGAAGCGTGGACGATGCAGTAGAGGTATGTGGCGGTCGCGGCCATGTCGAAGCGGCGGGAATAGTATGAACCACGATCGTCTTTTACCTTTTACCTTTTACCTTTTACCTTTTACCTTTTGCCTTTTGCCTTTTCCCTTTTCCCTTTCAACCATCGTCCACCGCTGCTGCCACTGCCGCAGCTTCTCCGGTCCGTGCGGCGGCGGCAACGCCGCGGCCGCAATCAGCATCGCAGCGTGTCGCGGGATTTGCCGCTTCAGGCCGCTGATATGTCGCTGCTCGATGCGCGCCTCGACCCGGCAACGCCGGCACGTACCACGTCCCACCGCGTTGACGACGACAGCAGGGACGTGGACGCCGAGACGATCGAGCGATCGCAACAGATCGAGCGTTTCCTCGCGTGGAAGCGCGGCGCCGCGTGTAACAACGATGAACGACGTGTGGATGGGATTCGTGAGCAGGCCTCGTAATCGGCCGAGTCCCTGCGACAATTTCAGCAGCGCCGGCCCGAATTCCCCGATGCCTGCGATGGGCTGGTACTTCAGCAAGATTGACATCAGGGCCTTCGTCCAGTCGTGCACGAGCTCGGGCATCTCGAGAAGCCGCAGCGCGTGACCGGTCGGCGCCGTATCGAGCACGATCGTTCGGACGGCGTCGGCGTGAATCGCGTCCACGACGTCAATCACGGCCGCCAGTTCGTCAATCCCAGGGGGGGCCAGCTCGATCAGGCCATGCATCGCCTCGCGATCGTGAGTGGCATCGAGGTGGACCGCTGAAAAGCGTCGACGCATGATCCGGTCGAATAGGGCATCGACACTTTGCGTGTATCGCGCGCGGATTCGATCCAGTTCCTGCGCCGCGTCAATCTCGCGGACCTTGAGATTCGGTGGCGCGCCACGGACCCTGCGATCCGTATCACCGACCGGCTGACCAAGCACATGCGCCAGTGAGTGGGCGGGATCCGTCGACAGAAGAAGGACTGGATCGTTCGCTTCCTCTGCCAGTGACAGAGCGGCTGCGGCGGCACACGTACTCTTGCCTACCCCGCCCTTGCCACCGAACAACACTAGGCGGGTTCCTGGCCTGATGAACAGGTTCACGTGTTTGGCGCGAGGGCCAACGGACGCGACTTGAACGGGGTGCACGGCGCGGCCGGTGATGCCCTTCGGCACACGCGCAAGACCGGCCGTGGCGGGCGCATGACGTCCACCCTCGATCTCGGTCCCAATCTCTTCCAACATTCGAGTGCCACGAGGCTCCAACCGACGCGCCGTCACTTCGACGGTGGCGACACGTGGGAGACGTGAGCGCAAGTGCCGCACTGCCTGCGCCTCAATGACTCGACGAGCATCACACCATCGACATGGATCCGGCGGCCGCGCCGTGAGCCGGTTCACGATCACGGTGCGCAGAGGAATGTCGTTGGTCGCAAGCGTGGTCGCAGCCGCGGCTGTTTCTTCGACCGACAGGTTCTCCGGCAACGTCACCCACGAGACGTGGGTCATCGCGCGATCGCTCAGCAGCGAAGCGAGAGCCCGCCCTTCGCGATCAATTTCCGCGATCAACGCATCGGTCTCGTCGGCGACATACGTCCCGGTCAACGCGTGCGCAAGCGCTCGATGCTTTGCCTGCATGCGATCGAACGCCGCAGCAACCCGGCGGAGGGTCTCGGGCATTGCCAGCATGCGAAGGGTGTGGCCGGTCGGAGCGGTATCCACGACGACGAGGCCGAATCGTCTGTCGGAGCCGAAACGGGCGATTTCGAGCAGCGCTGCAACTTCGTCGATGCCGGGCAATGACAAACGCAGCAGTTTCGAGACGTCGTCCTCATCGAGCCACGTGCCGCGGAGTGCGACTTGCTCGAGCGCATGGCGGCGCTTCGCCAGCCACAGGCGCAAGGCCTTGCGAGCGTCGATTTCCGCAGCGTACAAGACGCCGCCACCGAGAGGGACTCTGCGCGGTTCATGCGACAGGGGACGTTTCAGCGCATCGCCGAGCGACGGCGCCGGGTCGGTCGAAATGACCAGCGTGGAGATGCCGCGTTTTGCCGCGGCGATCGCGATGCCGGCGGCGCACGTGGTCTTCCCGACCCCGCCTTTGCCGCCGACGAAGTGAAATCGCGGGTTCGATGGAATCGGTTCAGCGGGCGTCGTGCTGGTCGCCCTCGATCGTCGCTTCGACTCCAGTGACGGTGTAGTCCTTCGGTGAGAACGTTGCCGCCCCGGCACCCTGCCTCCGATCGCGGATTTCGCGCAGACGCGCCAGAATGTCGGCTTCGAGACGGTTGAAGTCTTCAGCGGAAATCTCGCCAAGCTCGAGTCGCATCTGCGCGGCCAGCAACTGCTCACGCAGGGCCGAATCGTCGTTCATCTCGGTATCGACGGCAGCCGCAATCTTGTCGAGCACGAATCGCAGGCCGCCGACGAGGAGCGAGTCAACGATGAACATGCTTAGTGCGCTCGTTCCAACTTGAGCCGAATGTTGACGAAGTTATACGGCGGCCACGGACCCGTAAACTTGAACGTCAACTTGTCGTAGCGCTGGCCGATCTCCCTGACCCGCGCGTCGAATGCCTGTTCGGCGTATCTCGATACCAGAAACGCCGCATTCATGATCATCCTGTCGCCGATCGGCTTGTTCGATCGCGACGCCACGGACACATTTCGCAGCGCTTCGAAGATTTCGCTGACATAACGCTCCGACCTCGACTGGAGGGCGGCATCGATCAAACGCCCGTACTGCATACGGGCAAAATAGGTCGAACCCTTCTGCGAGGAGATTTCCCCCTTGAGACGACGGATGTCTTCGTCTTCCGCCTCGATCTCGTGAACGATCAGATCGCGGTCCCACAAAACCTTCAGGCCGAACTCCAGCTTGTCCTGCATCTTGTTCAGAACATCGGTGAACGCATCGTACGCCGACCGGAGCAACTCGATGATGTCGTCGTCGGTCTTGAAGACCGTTCCGAACGACATGGGAAGAACGGTGTGCTCCTGCATCACCGTTTCATTGACGCGCTGGTGTGAGAGGACGTTGTCGCGGGTCGGATCGAGCGCGACGATCGGGGTGCTCGACACAACCGCGGCAATATCCCGATGGCGCACGGTGTGCACTTCCGCCGGCTCGGCACCAATCCCGAGCGTTCCGAAGCTCAAGGGACGGTCGGACTTGATGACGCAATACACGTACTTGCCTTCGTCGACCACGGGAGCGATCGCGGTCGACTGGCTGCGGGCGGCTTTTGTCGATTGTCGCGGCAGGGGCACGCGTTCGAGTTTGCCCTTCGCCGCGGGGACTGCGGCGCCAACCGGGCGCGGCGCCGATTTGCGGGTTGTCTTACGTCTCAATCGAGGCAATTTCGGCTTCCCTGGCCCGTCCTGACGTGCGCTGGATGCGTCCCGACCGGAGGCTTGCTGGCGCCGGACGGTGGATGATTTCGATCGGGTGGCAGAAGACTTCCTGCCTCGTTGCGCCGCCCGGACCGATGTGGCGCGTGCTCCTCGTGCACTCTTAGCCATGATCGCCTGCCGCCTTATTGCCGCCGTCGGCCCGCCGGTCCGTTCACCGGCTTACCCCGTTCACGTGATCCCGCCTCTGCCAGCATCCGTTGGACCTCGGCGACGAGCGCGTCGGGAAGACACGGCTTCGTGACGAACGAATCACATCCGGCCTCACGGGCCCCTTCGGCGAACCCCGCCAGCGCGTGTCCTGTCAGCGCTACGATCGGAATGTGCTTGGTCCGTTCATCCGACTTGAGCCTTTTGGTCGCTTCCCAGCCGTCGACTTTGGGAAGCGCCAGGTCCATCAAAATGATGTCCGGCATCAATTCAATCGTCTTCTCGATCGCTTCGAGACCATTGGTCGCTTCGGCAACCCGGTAGCCCGAGAATTGTAGATACGCCGCGTACATTTCGCGAGCATCCTGATAGTCCTCGACGACGAGAACGAGTGGGCCTTCGTTGGACTGCTCGGTCATCGTTTTTTGGCCCGCGCCGGTAAGTGCAGGGTGAACGTCGAACCCTTTCCGACCTCGCTTTCGAGATCGATCGTGCCGCCAAGCATCTGCGACAAGCGTCGGCAGATCGACAGTCCGAGACCGGTTCCACCATACCCTCGCGCCGGCGAGCTGTCGAGTTGGCGAAAGTCCTCGAATACCTTCACGCGATCATCGGGGGCGATTCCGACACCGGTATCGGCGACCGCGATTCCGATCGTTCGATCCTTGGCGTCGTAGGTCGCGGTGATTCTGACCGAGCCGGCGGGCGTGAACTTCAGCGCATTGCTCAACAGGTTGAGCACGATCTGCTTGACCTTCTGACGGTCGCTTTTCAGCGGCGGCAGCGTGCGCGGCATGATCGCGCGCACCGAGAGGTTCGACCTCTTGATGATCGGCTCCAGCTCGGACATGACTTCCTCGACCAGCGCCGCAATCTTGAAGGTCGAGACGTTCAGCGGCATCCGCCCCGCTTCAATCCTGGTGATGTCGAGAATGTCGTTGATGAGTGCGAGGAGATGCTGCGAGTTCGAATCGATACGTGTCAGGCTCTTTCGCTGCGCCTCGGACACGGGACCCGAGACGCCGTTCAGCAGCATGTGCGTGTAGCCGAGGATCGCATTGAGCGGCGTCCTGAATTCGTGCGACATGTTTGCCAAGAACTGCGACTTCAGCGCCGAGGCCTGCTCCAGGGCAATGTGCTGGCGGCGCAGCAACTCGTTCTGCTCGGCAAGTTCCGCCGTCGCTTCCTGAACTTTCCGTTCGAGTTCGGCCGACGCCTGTTTCAACTGCTCGAAGAGCCGGGCCTTTTCGTGAGCCTCGGTCAGGTCGTGCAGGATCGTGACGACCCACATCAGTTCGCCCTGCTCGGACAGGATCTGACCGGCAAGACCTTCAACCGGCGCAAGCCGTCCGCTCACCGGATCGGTCAACTGAATCTCGCCCCGGTACCGTTGCTCGCCGCTGCGCGTGAGAACGTTCGAAACGAACGAGGTGAGATGGGCGCCATTTGCGTGCACGCGCCGGAGTTCCGCATCGCTCGCCGACTTGGCGGCGGTGAACAGCCGTTCGGCAGGCTCGTTCATCAACACGATGTCGCCTTCCTGATCCGTGACCAGGATCGGATCGGCAACCGAGTCGATGATCAAATCGAGTCGATGACGTTCATCTCGGACTTCCGCCTGGGCCAGGCGGAGCGTCCGATAACTCTCTTCGATCTCTTCCTTGGCGCGGGCGAGATCGGTCACGTTTCGCAGGATCGAAACGACGTAGGTGCCTTGCCGTTCATCGGTCGCGCGGGAACTGAGCAGCTCGAACAGCAGGTCGGATCCTTCCAGCGGATCGACCAGCAGCAGCTCGCGGCGCGCCATTTCGTTGGGGCCAACGGCGTTGGTCGAGAGCGCCGCGGAGAACAACATGTTGTTCAGCCCAGCCGCTCGCCGCCATCCTTCACCCGCGTCTTCCGGCGCGGCAAACAGTTTCTCGGCGTGCGTGTTCGCGATAATCAGCTTGCCTTCCGTGTCGGTCAACAAGATTGGATCGGTGACGGCGTTGATGATGCTGTACAAGAGCATCCGCTCCTGACCGAAGCGGGTCTGCGCCAGGGTCTGAGTGCTGGTCAGCCGCGCGACCTGGCGACCGAGGGTTCGCGCCAGCCAGGCAATATCGGGATGCAACTCCGGGCCGACGGCACTTGTCATCAACAGGCCGTGCGACACGGTCGCGTCATCGGCGCGCAACGGGATGGCGTGGAATGGGAGACCCTCGATCGGCGCCCGAAAGTGATCATTCGAGACGTCGAAGTATGTCGGGTCCGGTCGGTCCATCGCCCGGATCAATGGATGGACCGCATCGTCTCTGCTGACCGAAAAATCTGCGATCGCTGCCGATGACATGCCGCGCTCGGCAACGAGCAGGAGGGGAGATGAGTCAGGTTCAGCAACCGCGACGATCGCTTTCTTCACCCCCGTGTGGCTGGCGAGCCAATCAACCGCGCGGCGGGCAGAGACCTGAAGATCGGTCGTCGTCAGCATGAACTCGACCAGGGCGAGCTTTGCTTCCGAATCGACCCCTGTCAATTGCACGGCCGTTGCTGCGGCGGACCGGCGCACGCGCTACCTTTCAGTGCGTTTACGGCTACGGCGAACAACTCGCCCAGGCTGTGGCGCTCTTTCGACCAACTCGGGCTGCGGCCGCGAGACCGGAGCAACCTGGCTGACGGCTTCTGAATATTTCAAATAGGTGTCGATCGACGCCACCACGACGCGGGCCTCGACGGTGATGAGATCGATGCCCACGAGCGACACGCGGATCCAGGCATCGATCACGATGCCTTTGTCCAAGACACGATCGAGGACGTCTATCAGACTCGTCCCGCCCGGCTGCCGTTCAACTGCCATGCTGAAGCTCCTGGTCTCCGAAAATGCGCATCCGCGTCAGCGACGTGTTCGCTGCGGCGCCCGCGACAGAGCGTCGACTTTCTCCTCCAGCCGCTGGATCTGTGTCCGCAGCGCCTCGCGTTCAGCAGCGGCCGTCCGCTCCGCGCCGGACGACAGCTCCCGGTCGTACCGCCACCAGTCCAGGCCGATTTCCTGTGCCTTGTCCAGCGAACAGATGAGCAGTCGGATCCGGATGGTCAGCAGTTCGACTTCTGCGAGCGATACCTTGATGTCTCCCGCGATGACCAGTCCCTTGTCGAGCACCCGGTCCAGAACGTCGACGAGACCGGTCGCGCGATGGTGGGATGGC